>CAESGF010000018.1_pt1 | contig 66849 bp, 60 predicted proteins | sample 7263721 | NCBI WGS metagenome assembly CAESGF01 (sample SAMEA6814162, study PRJEB35770) | uncultured Acidimicrobiaceae bacterium | biome: Freshwater; feature: Freshwater reservoir; material: water | place: Czech Republic | collected 2017-06-27 | depth 30m m
CGCTGACCGGCCTTGCCCAGTTTGCGATGTTCGGCGAGCGCCCACTGGCGACGCCATCCGTTGTACTCGGGTCCGGTGAGTTTCGGGTTGGTACCTGCCGCGGCTCGTTGCCGGGCGGTCCAGAAGTCGGTGAGCGCCTCGTCGGCCAGTGCAGTGACTGCGGCTTCGATACGGGTGTTGAACCGGCGGGTGCTCTCACCTTCGATGGGGTAGAGCGGCGAGCCGAACACGACCTTGGTCTTGCCAGGTTTCGGTCGTTTCATCCCTTTGCCGTAGATTGCCCCGGTGCCGTCGATGAACACCGGCACGACCGGTGCGCCGGTGCGGTTGGCGAGGTACGCGGCGCCACCCTTGAAGTCCTGCCCCCACCCGTCCGGTGAGCGGCCACCCTCGGGGTAGATCACCAGGCTCCAGCCGGTGTCGATCAGACGGCGCAGTTCGTCGCTGCTCTTGCGGCCGGTGACCTCGCGGTCGATCGGGAACGCGTTGAGCGTGAGCGCGGCGAGCGTGCCCTTCACCTTCGTGTCGAAGAAGTAGTCGGCGGCTGCGGCCACGACGAGCTTTGAACGCCATGGCTCGGGCACGGCAACGATCATCACGCCCGTATCGAGGTGGCTGTGATGGTTCGGGGCGAAGATCATCGCCGGCGTCGTGTCGAGCCGTTCGAGGTCGGCGAGTCGGTCGAGGCCCTCAATCTCAGGGTCGGCGAGGAGCTTGATCGCCGCTCGCACCGGACCGTTGGTGACGATCGCGCGCACCACCTTGGCGGGTGCCTTGCGGGCCCAGTCGGTGTCGAAGTCGGCACCCAGTTTGCTGGGCGTCTGGGGGACCACCTGGCCCTTGGGCACCGACGGCTTGCGATAGGGGAAGCCCAGCGCCTTGGCCGGCTTGAGGACGGCCTGCACCGCCGACCCCGCAGCGTCGCCCAGCTTGGAAAGCTTGCGCAGCTGCGGTACCGAGCTCAGCTTGCTGGGGGTGTTCCGCAGCTTCATTGCACGTCCGCGACCAGCAGCGCCGGCACGTGCAGGTGAGTGATCGTGGCGTTGCGGCCGACCACATCGCTGGCGATCTCGAACGCGTCGTCCATCGTGCTGGCCGGTGTGAACCCGAGGCGGCGGACGGTGGGTGCGTCGCCGCCGACGATGATCACCTTGCCGGCGTGCTGCAGACCGTGTGCGCCCCAGTACCAGGCGTAGAACGGGTGCACGCCGTGGTAGGCGTTCCCGGTGCGGTACAGGTGCTTGTACCACTCGTCCTCGGCGTACTGCTTCTCCCACTTGCGCGACATCTCCGCCGGGTTGGTGGTGTCGGTGAGCACCTGCTCGAAGAAATCGATGTAGCTGGGGTGGTGTACCGGGTTGAAGTCGCGGTACGTGGGGTGGGTCATGATGATGACTCCGCCTTCACGCACGAGCGGCTTGTTGCGGTACATGTTGAACAGGTACCCGAGCCCCATGCACATCACCAACACCGGGTTCATCACGCCGTCCGGGTTGTAGGGGCTGACGAACGGGATGCCGAGTGTGAGGATGTCGGTCTGTCCCTGCACCTCGACGAGTTGCTGCTTGTACACGTGCTCGAGCGTCAGCTTGTGGACGGCCTCTGTCTCGCCGGCCTGCACGCTGGTCATCTGGTGCGGGCCTTCCATACCGTGGAAGATCTTTCGGGCGAGTTTGATCGGCGTGCGCTTCAACGCTTTGGTGGTGCCGAGGAATGTGGCGCGGTCCTTGGCGGTCCACTCCCACTCGCGCTTGTTGATGAAGCCGAACGGCTTCGGGAACATGTCGGTGTTCAACGTGGTCTCGATCTGGAAGATCTTCGGCCCGTGATCCTTCAGCACCTTGCCCAGTCGCCACACGCTGGTGTGCAGCGCGCTGTGGTGTCGGTGACCCATCAGACTGCGGGTGTTCTCCAGCGTCTCGGGATTGTGGTGAAAGCTGAGGCAGCGGTACGAGGCGAGGCCCGTGGTGATGCTCTTCCATCCGCCGTCCATCGCGACGGAGTTGATGTTGACGTAGATCACCAGGTCGCTCTCGGCGGCACGCTTGTTGATCTCCAACACCTCACCGTGATCGGTGGTGCCGATGACCTCGAGGTTGTCGTGATCTTCGGCATCGTGCTGGTACAGCATTCCGCGGCCGTGGAACGCGTCGTAGACGCGGTCGCCGAGTGCGTGGCGCAGTTCGTACTCGTGCATGCGCCGGTGCAGGCCGAGGGCGGCAATCAGGTGCACATCCTCGACACCGGCCTCGGCGACGAGGTCGAGCACTGCCTCGATCACTCGTTGGCGGTTGTCGGGGCGCTCCATCTTCGGCAGCGGCAGGCTGACGTCATCGAACGCGATGGTCAACTTCATACCTGGGAAGAGCAGCGTGGGGAGCGGGTCTTGGTCGATCGGGTTCAGCAGTGCATGGCGGATTGCGCCGTCGACGTCCTTGATGGCATCGAGTGGCTCGGGTGGGTAGATCACCCGGCTGCGACCGGCGGGCAACTTTTCGAGGCTGAAACCCTCGCCGCGCCAGAACAGGATCGGCGGAGTGGAGCGATCGACATCGAGGACGAATCCGGGACGGGGCATGGCTAGTTCTTCCCTCTCATATCGAACGCGATCTTCACTGCACCGCGTCGGCCACTGGTGGCTGCGTGAGCGATGGCGTCGGTGTAGTCCTTGAGCGAATACGTGGCCGACACGAGTCGGCCGAGATCGTGATGCCGCACCACGTCGATCGCGCTGGCGAAGTCGGCGTGTGTGTAGGCGTAACAGCCGCGGATGGCCGTCTCGCGGTGCCACAACGAGGTGAGTTCGAGCGACACGTTGGAGGGCATACCCACCACCTGCACCTCGCCGCCAGGGGCGACGACCTGCAGCGCTTGCTGCAGCGACTCGCTGCTGCCGACACAGTCGATGACGTGTGGCGCACCGCATGTCAACTGCTCGCCGAACACGAGCGACTTGCTGGCCGAGCGCACGTGGCGCGGCAACTCGTCGCTGGTGCACACGATGTCGGCGCCGAACTCCTTGGCCAGACGCTTCTGCTCGGCGTACCGGGCAGTCACGATGATCGGGGCATGCCGGGTCGTGGAGTCGTGTAGGGCGGTGATGGCCGCGAGTGTCAGCAGCCCGAGTGTGCCGGCGCCGATGATGACCGTCTGCTTGCCGGTGTAACGGGCCGCGGCGTGGACAGCGCAGGCCGTGGGCTCGATGAGCACGGCGGCTTCGTCGCTGAGGTCGTCGGGGACATCGACGAGTTGCGTCGGGTGGGCGAGCATCTCGTTGCTCCAGCCGCCGCCGGTGTCGGTGCAGAAACCGGTCTGCAGACCCGGTTGGAGATGGCCGAACGCAATGCGCTCGCACAGGTTGATGTGCCCCTCCGCACACGCATGGCACACGGGTGAGATGCCGCGAGTGACGCACGACAGCACGGGGACGACGACGACACGCCTGCCGGCCTTTCCGTCATCGTTGATCACGTTGGCGACGACTTCGTGGCCGGGCGTGAATGGGTAGCTGACCAACGGGTCGAAGTACGCCGAGGCCGACCCGTCAATCAGCGACAGGTCGCTGCCGCAGATACCCGACAGTCGGGGACGCAGGCGCAGCCATGCCGGCGTCGGCAGCGGGAGTCGTTCGTCGGATTGCAGGCCGAGCGGGCCGACGTGTGCACCGGCGCCGGGCATGATCGCTCCGGCGATGCGAGCCATCGCGAACTTGGCAGGTTTGCGAGAGAAGACCAAACGGCTCATCGAACCACTCCGTTGCTGAACGACTTCTTCCGCTCGCGCTCGGCCAACAGCGGCCCCAGTGGCAGCCACATCTTGGGGGCGCCGGACGACTTATCCCAGTGCTCGACCAACCAGCCGCGCTTGCGGGCGATGGCTGCCAGGCGGGTCTCGGGGTTCACTGCGACGGGGAATCCAACGGCTTCGAGCATCGGCAGGTCGCTGGAACTGTCGGCGTAGGCGACGCTGTCCTCCAGCCTGAGGCCCTCTGACATGCAATAGTCGGCGAGGATCTCGGCACGGGTCTCGCCGATCGGCGGGACGACGGCCATGTTGCCGCTGTAGGTGCCGTCCGGTCGCACGCTGAGCTTGGCGGCGACGATCTCGTCGAACAGTGGGCGCAGACCCTCGACTGCGAAGTCGAGCGCGCCGGTGATCAGGATCGTCTTGTGTCCGAGCGCGCGGTGTTCACGCACGCGACGTAGGCCGGCGGGGAACGACTTGGCGAGGATCAGGTTCGCCAGCAACTCGGGTGAGTCCTCGGCGATCTGGGCCACCGGTGCGTCCTCGTAACGGCGGTAGAAGAAACGCAGGAAGTCGCTGCGGTCCTTGCGGTCGACGGCCTGCAGCGTGGGTGCCTCGGCGATCGTGCGCAACACGTAACGGATGCGCTCGGGCACGTTCAGCCGGCGGGTGGCCAACCACGAGTAGCTCTCGACCACGTTGCTGGAGATCAAGGTGTTCTCCAGGTCGAAGGCCGCGACATGACGGTCGGGGGACAGCACCGACCGGCGCAGGCGTGCGGTGCGATCGATCTTGCTCCGGCCCGGTGTGACCTTGGCACGTGAGTGGTGCACGATCGAGGGCAGGTGGATACCGCTGATGTACTTCGTCCAGTCGACGCTACGCGGATCGAAGTTGAATGCGGCCTTGTCCGTCGCGTCGAGGGTGTCCCACACGGTGAGCAGCTGATCGACGGAGTACACCGCTTCGCACTCGGTGTAGAGGCCGTACAACAGCACGTACTCGTACGCGCGATCGATGTCGTTCTTCTTCTCCTCCAGCGAGGCGGCCCACGAGGCCTGCTTGCCGCGCAGTGGCAACGCCTGCAGGACCCGCTCGGTCTTGCCGGCGATGTTCTTCGCTCGCGCCAACTGCTCCTTGACGCGGCCACGCGCCGGGAACTTCCACTCGGGCACCACGATCGGCTGACCCTCGTTGTCGTACAACGGGTGCTCGGTGAACCAGGCGCGGATGTCGTCGACCATCGCCTTGTAGCGCAGCGGATTCGTGCTGCCGCTGGCCACCTGCGTGATGTACGGGGCGCTGGGACCGGTAGCGGCGACGGTGATGATCGCGGCGACGACGATGTCGACCGGGATGACGTCGACGATGCCTTCCGGCACACCGGGGAACTCGGACAACAGCCCGCGGGCGTAGCTGAGGATGACTGGCTCGGCCATCCGGAAGCCGCGGATCCAGCCAGGGAACGGCTCGGCCAGCGCCGACTCGATGATGCTGGGGCGCACGATGTTGACGGGCAGATCGCCCTTCACTTCGGTGAGCGCTTGCTCGCCGAGTGCCTTGGTGTAGGCGTACGCGTCCGGCCAGCCGACGCTGGCGGCGCGAGAGCGGCCGGCTTCGACGAGTTGCGCCTTCACCCATGCTTCGCGAAGGCTCTCGGTCTTGGAGGCGAGGGCAGGGCCACCTGCTGCACCGAGTTCCTTGCGCGCCTCGCTGCGGAAGAATGTGAGCTGTTCCGTGGTGCGGCTCTTGGCCTCGATATCGCCGCGCAGGCGGCGACTGGCCGCCACTTCCTTGCGCCAGTTGAGCCCAATGTCCCAGTGGCCCTCGCTGACCAACGCCTCGGGGGCGTGGCCGCGTCGGTTGCCGGCGACGTAGCACGTGCTGACACCCACCATGTGCGGGCGGATGCCCATCGCGTGGCAGGCCTCGGCGATACGTACCGGGCCCATCAGGTTGATCTCCACCGCGCTGTCGAGTGGGCTGTCGAACGAGACGGCGGCGGCGGAGTGAATGATGGTGTCGCAACTGGCGAAGATCGGCCGGTCGTGGTCGTTCAGACCCAGACCGTCGGCGCTGACATCGCCACCGATGGCGACGACGCGGCGAGCGACCATCTCCTCGAAGGTCTCGACACCGGCCGTGGCCAGTTCACCCTTGAGGCGGTCGAAGCAGTTGTTCTTGAAGATCTCACGGCGTACGCGTTCGGTCGCGTCGTGACGTTTGCTGGGGCGAACGAGCAGCACCAGCGAGCACCCGGGGGCGCTGCGCAGCAGACGTTCGACGAGGGCGGTGCCCACGAACCCGGTGCTGCCGGTGATGGCGATGCGCTTGCCCGCGAGTTGTTCGGCGATCATGCGCTCGTCAGCGTAGCGCATCTCTCTACCATGTGGTAGAGAGAACATCGACATGGCCCGTACTGACACTCGCGCGCGCATTCTGGAGGCCGCCACCGACCTGTTCGGGCTGCGCGGGGTGGATGCCGTGTCGCTCGATGTCATTGCCGCCGAGGTGGGGGTGGCCAAACAGACGCTGTTGTACTGGTTCCCCAGTAAGGACGATCTGGTGCAGGCGGTGTTGGTGCACACCGCACTGCAACTCGGGGTGGTGATCCAGGCCGCCATCAGGTCGTCCACTGACGATCCACTCGACCGTATCGAGGCGGTGGTGAAAGCCGTGTTTCGGCCCGCGGTGCGGCGGCCGTCGCTGCTCGGCCTGATTCGCGAAGTCAGCCGGTTGTCGCCGGCGCTGGGGGAACGCTTCAGCGTCGAGTTGAAGCCACTCGTCGACCGCGCCGTGATCTACCTGCAGTCGGAGATGGATCGCGGGCGCATTCGTCGTGCCGACCCGCGTCTGATCGCCGCCCTTTGCTACGCCACGGTCACCGGCATCGCCACCGAACCCGAGGTACTGCGCACCGTCGGTTGGCAGACGAACACAGTGGAGTTGCGCAAGCTGCGCAGCGAACTGCTCGCCTTTCTCAGGGCTGCGCTAGCTCCGGCGTAATCACCCGAGGCCATTGAGCTCACCGGTTCACGGCCTCCAGCACCGCTTGGTGGAAGGCGGTGATGCCCTTGGTCAGGTGATCGTCGGGTGTGTCTTCTTCCTTCGTGTGCGACAGACCGGCGATCGACGAGGTGAACACCATCGCCGTGGGTACGACGCGGGCCATCTCCGATGCGTCGTGCAGTGCACCGCTGGCCAGTTCGAAGCGATGGCCCTCGACGGCCTCGACAGCGTTGCGGACGGACTCGACGAGCGCTGGGTCGAAGATCATCGGCGGGATGCGGAAGATGTGCTCGAACTCGACCGAGCAGTCCTCGGCGGCGGCTGCTGCTGCGGCGGCAGCTTTTGCGTCCGCGAACATCGCGGCCAGCGCGTCGGGGTCGATGTGGCGCATGTCCATCGTGCACACGGTCTCGCCGGGCACCGCGGTGACGACACCCGGTTTGCACGTGACGACGCCCACCGTGGTGACGCCGTTGTGCCGCTTTCCTATCTCGGCCAGTTCAAGCGTGAAGCGGCTCATCGCGCGCAGCGAGTCGCGGCGCATGTGCATTGGCATCGTGCCTGCATGGGCCGCTTGGCCGCTGAAGATCAGACGTTCGCGTTCGATGCCCACTGTGCCGGTGACGACGCCGACACCGAGGCCATGTTGCTCCAGGACCGGGCCTTGCTCAATGTGTAATTCGAGATACGCGACCACGTGCTCGAGCCGTGTGCGGGCGCCGTCCATCGCCTCCAGTGCCACACCGTGTTGAGCCACGACCTCAGGCAGCGCGTTGCCCCACTTGTCCTTCAGATCGCGCAGGATGTCGAGGTCGAGTGTGCCGACCACGGCTCCCGAGCCGAACAGGCTGCGACTGAAGCGAGCGCCCTCCTCGTCGGCCCAGTCGACGAGCGCGAACGACCGCTTCGGCGGGTTCGGCAGCGCAGCGAGGGAGCGCAGCACCTCCAGACCACCCATCACGCCGAGTGCCCCGTCGAGCCAGCCACCAGCGGGGACCGAGTCGAGGTGTGAGCCGACCACCACGGTGTCGGCCGACTGCCCCTGCAGATATGCCCACAGGTTGCCGGCCTCGTCCTGGTCAACCGTCACCGGCAGCGTGGACAATTCCTCGCGGAGCATTGCGCGTGCTTCGGCCCATTCGGGGGTCCAGCACAGGCGGCGCGAGCCAGCCGGGCCGCCGGTGCGGTTGGCCAGTTCGCGGAGATCTCGGATGGCGCGTTGGGCGTCGAAAGTAGCAGTGGTCACGCCGCGGACGTTAGCGCGCGACGGAGAACGCAAGCATCGCTTCGGCGATGGGTGCGAGCTGTGTCGCCGTGACCGACACGGGCCCGAGGACGGGAGCGATGGTGGTTTCGGTGACGGGTCCGCTCGCCTTGGCGAAGGCCTTGCGGGCGTTCACGCCGTAGGCCGTGATGGCGACGCTGGTGCCGTCGGGGGCGACCGCTAGCACCGAGACGACATGAGGCCCCTCGGACACGAACGTGTGGTCATCGGTGGCGGTGAACTTCACTTCGCTGGGAATCCACTGCGGCGATGCGGCGGCGATGGAGCGCCATGCGGTGATGGTGAGTTCCGTGCCATCGGCGAACGTGACGTACACAATGCGGTCCGTCGGGCAGTAGGAGGTATCCGGGGCCACGTCGCGAATAGCCGAAGTGGCGTACGAGCCAATGTTGGCGGCGATGGACGACAGGCCGGTCTTCGCGAAGTCGCCGAGTCTCGTGCTGGCGCTGATCTCGCCGTTGAGGTTCAACGCGCCGCTGGCGTCGTAGGCGTACCAGTACTTCGCCGCCGCGTTCACGGTGCCGGGATCGTCGATGCATCCGATGTCAGCCGGGGTGTTGGCGATCGGCACGGTGGGCACCGGTGGTCTGGCGGGAGTGTCCTCGCGCTGCCACAACATTGCGCCAGCGACGACTACGACCAGGACGACCATGGCGGCGGACATTGCCCGTCGGCGCTGCCGTCGGCGGCCGAGCATGTGGAATCCCATGTCAGTGTGCGGTGTTCCGCCGGCGTCGACCGTGCCGCTCGATCGCCAACTGCACGAGTTCGTCGATGAGGTCGTGGTACTCGACACCGCTGGCGATCCACAGCTTGGGGTACATCGAGATCGGAGTGAACCCCGGCATCGTGTTCACCTCGTTGAGCAGGAAGCCGCGACCGTGTTCCTCGAAGAAGAAGTCGACGCGTGAGAGGCCCTCGCAGCGCAGCGCCGAGTAGGCCCGCAATGCCAAGGCGCGCACCTGATCGGACTGCGCTGGTGTCAGCGGCGCGGGAATCAACGCTTGCGAGCCGTTGTCCACGTACTTGTCGGCGTAGTCGTAGAACTCTGCACCGGGGATGATTTCTCCGGGAACGCTGGCCCTGGGCTGCAAGTTGCCGAGCACCGCGACCTCGATCTCACGACCCTCGATCGCTTCCTCGACGACGGCCCACTCGTCGTAGGCGAACGCCAGGTCGAGGGCGTCGTTCAGGGCCTCGACGGTCTTGGCCTTGCTCACGCCGACGGACGAGCCCATGTTCGCCGGTTTGACGAAGACGGGGAGGCCCAGTGAGTTGGCCAGGTGCGCTGGAGTGCCCGGGCCACGCAGGTCGGCGCGCAGTGAGATGTGGCGCGGCTGCGGGAGTCCGTGCGCTGCAGCGACCTCCTTGGCCATGGCTTTGTCCATCGCCACGGCTGAGCCCAAGACGCCAGAGCCGACATACGGAAGGTCGGCGAGCTCGAGCATTCCTTGTACGGTGCCGTCCTCGCCAAGCGGTCCGTGCAGCAGCGGCACCACGACGGTGACGGCGCCGGACGACGGCGTGATCGCCACGGTGGGCTCGATCACCGATCCCTGCGGGTCCAGCCTGCCCGGCAGCGCATGTAGGCCTTCGGCCAGCGCAGCGAGCGCGTCTGTCGCCACCCGCCATCTGCCGTCGCGCCCGATGCCGATCGGTGTGATGCGGTACTTCGCCGGGTCGGCCGCCTTCAGCACGTGCGCTGCGGTCGTGCAACTGACATCGTGTTCTGCCGACTGCCCGCCGAACAGGACGATGAGATGGATCCGCTTGTCGTCGGTGGGCGGGGTCGCGGCCGTCATGCGACCCCGACGGTACCGTGTTGTGCGATGCGTTTCCGAGCAAGCGACGTGGCCGCTGCCACAGGTGGTCGACTCCACGGGCCCGATGTGGCGATCGACGGTGTCTGCTTCGATTCGCGTGCGCTGCAACCGGTGCAACTGTTCGTGCCCCTGGTGGCCGAACGTGACGGCCATGAGTTCATCGGCGAAGCGATGCACCGCGGTGCGGCGGCGTACCTCACGTCCAGGCCGACGGGCACCGTTTCGGGAACGGCGATCGAGGTGCCCGACACGTTGCGAGCGCTGATGGCACTGGCCGCGCTTCTGCGTGGTCGGCTCGACGGTCCGGTCATCGGCATCACCGGATCTGTCGGCAAGACCAGCACGAAGGATCTTGCCTGGGCGGCACTCGCTGCCAGTCGTCGCACGTGGGCCAACGAGCGCAGCTTCAACAACGAACAGGGTCTGCCCACCACGTTGCTGAACACTCCTGATGACACTGAGGTGTTGGTGCTGGAGATGGGGATGCGCGGCCACGGCGAGATCGCCGAGTTGTGTCGTATCGCTCGGCCGACGCTCGGTGTGGTCACTCGCGTCGCCGAGGCGCACAGCGATCGCGTGGGTGGCATCGAGGGCGTTGCCCGAGCGAAGGGCGAACTCGTTGAAAGCCTCCCACCGACCGGTGTGGCAATCCTCAACTACGACGACATTCGCGTGCGCGCGATGGCCGAGCGCACGTCGGCGGCGATCGTCTACTACGGCGAGAGCGCAGACTCTGCTGTGCACGTGCGCGTGTCGCAAGTGCGCCTCGACGACATCGCTCGGCCCACGTTCGCCCTTGACACCCCGTGGGGCTCGGCCACGGTGCATCTTGGCGTCAGCGGTCGGCACATGGTGCACAACGCGGCGGCTGCGCTGGCATGCGTCGGTGCGGTCGGCGGCGATCTCTTGGCCGGTGCTGCCGCGCTCAGCGATGTGGGGATGACCTCGATGCGGATGGAGATCCAGCGGACGGCGGCGGGTGCGACGATCCTGAACGACTCGTACAACGCCAACCCCACCAGCATGCGCGCTGCGCTCGACGCGCTGGCCGTCCTTCCGGCGAGTCGTCGGGTCGCAGTGTTGGGGCTGATGGCCGAGATCGCCGACGCGGAAGCCGAGCACCGCTCGATCGTCGCATACGCACGCGGTCACGGCATCGAAGTGCTCGCCGTCGGCACCGACCTCTACGGACTCACCCCGGTGACCGACGCTGTGGCAGCGCTGGGGTCACTCGCCGGTGGAGATGCCGTGCTCGTCAAAGGTAGCCGTGTGGTCGGGCTTGAGCGCGTGGCGGCCGCCCTGTTGCTCGACCCGTCGGTCGATGCGCTCGATATCGCACCACCACGACAGCCCTAGCGCGCAGACCGCGCCGAACCCCAACACCCAGCGAGCGCCGATCGCGTCCATCACCGGTGCGAACAACATGTTCCCCACCGGCACCGTTCCGCCGAACGCCATGAACCACAGCGCCATGACGCGCCCGCGTTCATTGTCGGCGAGACGACTCTGGAAGATGGTGTTCATCGAGGTCGTGGTCGCGAAGTAGGCGAATCCCAGCAGTGCACCGGTGATGAACGCCCACAGCGGCGTGCGCACGACGGCGAACAGGCCGAGGAACAGCGCGAATGCCGCGAACCCGCGCCGGACGAGCATGCGTTTGTCAGTCCCCACGAACACCGTGCCGATGGCCAATCCGCCGAGGCACGCGCCCATGCCCCACGTGGCGTAGATCCACTCGTAGGTCGTGCTGTTCTTCTTCACGCCGAAGTTGAGCCGCACTACTGCGGCGAACAGTCCCACGTAGGGCAGCGACACGAGTGAGAACACGAACAGGGTGGCCAGCAGGCGGCTCACCGCCGGGCGGTCGCGCACGATACGGATACCCGAGGAGAGCGCGCGAAGGCCGCCGGGCTGATTGCTGGGTGCTGGCCGCGGGATGCGCGTGCGCAGCAGACCACCAACCACGAACAGGTAGGTGACTGCGTTGATGAGGAAGATCTGGGCGATAGACGCGCCGAACGAGCGCAGCACGGCGACGATGATCGGACCGACCACTCGCGACCCGTTGATCAGCACTGAGTTCAAGGAGACAGCACCCGCCAGGTCGTCCCTGCTGACGAGCGATGGCAACATCGCCGACCATGCCGGCGCGTTGAGCGCGTTGCCGCATCCCACCCCCATCGCCACGAGGAAGATCGACCACACCGGAGCGTTGGCCGCGGCCAAGGGGGCGAGCGCCGCGGAGAAGGCCAGCTGCACCAGCTGCATCCAGATCAACCACTTGCGACGATCAAAGCGATCGGCGATGACCCCGGCCGGAAGCGACAGGAAGAACAGCGGGCCGAGCTGGGCGAACACCATCGCGCCGACGAGTGTGGTGCTGTCGGTGCGATCGAGGATGTAGACCGGCAGGATCACGTTCTGCATCCAGGTGCCGATGTTGGAGGAGAACGACGCCATCCACATGCGACGGAAGTCCGGGTAGGCGAGAGCCGCGCGTGCGCTGCCTGGACGGTGCGGGTGCTGCACCAGCGTCCGGCGCTCGGGGGATGAGGTGGCCGACATGTGACGAGTGGGTTCGACACTAGGGGGCACGGCGATGCCCGCCACGATCGTGGTCTGTCACACTTGGCACATGTTGGAGACCGGACCGTTCGACACGCTCGTGGCCACCGTCGACGGTGTCCGTGGAGCACTGCAGCTGAATCGCCCCGAAAAGCTGAATCCGCTCAGCATGCACACCCTGCACGAGATCGAGCTGGCCGCTCGTTGGTTCGACGAGCGCCACGACGTCAAGGTGGTGGTGGTCAGCGGGGCAGGCCGGTCGTTCTCCGCTGGCGCCGACCTCACTTCGTTCAACGGGGCTGCACCGTTGGAGGATCGCCAAGTGGGGTGGCGCATGGCCCGGGCGCTCGACGAGATGCGTGCCGTCACCGTCGCTCGCATTCACGGTTGGTGTGTGGGCGGTGGCTTGGTGGTGGCATCGGGCTGCGACCTGCGCATCGCTGCTGACACCGCCCGGTTCTCGATCCCCGAGGTCGATCTGGGCATCCCGCTGGCGTGGGGCGGCATCCCGCGCCTCGTCCGTGAGTTGGGTCCGGCGCTGACGAAGGAACTGGTGATGACGTGTCGCCCATTCGACGCCGCCGAGGCCAAGGCCGCCGGGTTCCTCAACCGGGTCGTGCCGGAGGCTGCGCTCGATGCGGAGGTCGAGTCGCTGGTGCAGGTGCTGTTGGCCAAGCCGAAGTTGGCGCTGTTGGAGACCAAAGCGCACGTGAACGCGGTGACCGAATCGATGGTCGGTACCGGCCGCTCCTGGAGTGACGCAGATGGTCTGCTCGCCGGCCTGAGCGATGCCGAGGGCCGTGCGAGCGCACTGGCCTACCTGGAGCGCCTGCAGAAGAAGTGACGCGTCACCCCAGCGTTCGTGACACACACCGACCACGGCACGTGGAAGTCCGTGTGGGACGCGGATCGGCGCGGGGAGTGCGGTTAGGCCCGAAGGCGGAGCAAGGCGCGTCCAACGAGCACGGATCCGTTCGCCTCTGGGAGTGTTCGGTCCCGGAATTCGGGACTGAACACCCCCAGAAGGCGCATTGGGACGATTCATTTCCAGAAGCCGACCGACGCGGATCAGCCCAGGATCAGCCCAGGATCAACTCGGCGTAGCCGGCGAGGACTTCCTTGGGGCCGCCGACGAGGAACGTGGTGATGCACGTCTCCTTCCACTGCTCCAACTCGGCCTTGATCTTGTCGGGCGGGCCGACGAGCGCAACGTCCTCCACCATGGCCAGTGGAATGGCCGCGGCGGCCTCCTGCTTCTTGCCGGCCAGGTACAGGTCTTGCACCTTGAGCGCCACGTCTTCCCAGCCCATGCGAGCGAAGACCTCGAAGTGGAAGTTGGCGCCACGGGCGCCCATGCCTCCGGCGTACAGCGCGAGGAACGGGCGCACCCAGTCGGCGCAGGCCTCGGGGTCGTCGCCGGGGATGATGTACACGGTGCTGGCCACCTCGAAGCGGTCGGCCTTGGTCGGGTCGCCCGACTTGGCAAATCCCTCGGCCAAGCGCTCCCGGTAGAAGGCGTCGTCCTTCGGGCTGAAGAACAGCGGCAGCCAACCGTCGCAGATCTCACCGGCGAGCGCGACGTTCTTCGGGCCCTCGGCGCCGAGGAAGATCGGGATCTCCTTGCGCCGCGGGTGGATCGTGCTCTTCAGCGGCTTGCCCAATCCGGTGCCGGCTCTGTTCGGCATGTCGAAGAACTCACCGTGGAAGTCGATGGGTGTCTCGCGGCGCACGATGTCGCGCACGATCTGCACGTACTCGCGCGTGCGGGCCAGTGGCTTCGGGTACTCCTGTCCGTACCAGCCCTCCACCACCTGCGGACCGCTGGCGCCGACGCCGAGGATGAATCGGCCGTCGGACAGATGGTCGAGCGTCATCGCTGCCATCGCGGTTGCTGCAGGAGTGCGGGCGCTCATCTGCACGATTCCGGTACCGAGGCGGATTGTCGACGTCTGCGACCCCCACCACGCCAACGGGGTGAGTGCGTCGCTGCCGTATGCCTCGGCTGTCCACATCGAGTCGAAGCCGAGGCGCTCGGCCTCCAGGATCGCCTCGGTGACGCCCGCAGGTGGTCCGCTGCCCCAGTAGCCACTGTTGTAACCCAACCGAATGTCGCGTGCCATATGGTGCACCGTATGCCCGACCCGATTCGAGTGGCGACCCGTGCTGACGTGCCACAGATTGCTCGCACCCTCGCCGCTGCCTTCGTCGACGATCCCGTGAAGCAGCACCTCACCGGGTTGGCCCATGTGGCGCCCGAGCGATCGTGGGCATTTTTCGAGGCGTTCACCCGGATTCAGTTGGCGCACGAACACGTCTACGTCACCGCCGGTGGGGAGGCCGCGGCGCTGTGGTCACCGCCCGGTGAGTGGAAGATTCCAGTGGCCACGATCCTGCGCTGGTCGCCTCGCTTCGTGCGGATGTACGGGCGCCGATTCCTGCCGAACCTCAAGGTGCTGACGACGCTGGAGGGGATGCATCCCACCGAGCCGCACTACTACCTCGAGTTCGTCGGCGTGCACCCCGACCACCAACGCAAGGGGTTGGGAATGGCGCTGCTCGAGCCAATGGTCGAGCGCGCCGACCGCGAGGGCGTGGGGATGTACCTGGAGAACTCGAAGGAGAAGAACCTCGCGTTCTACGGGCGTCACGGGTTCCAGGTGCGTGCCCAGACGCACCTGCCCGGCCGCAACGGTCCGCCCGCGTGGCTCATGTGGCGCGACCCGAAGTAGCTCGGCTCGGCCTCTGCGAATGTTGGCGATGAGATGTTGTACGGCCACATCTCAACGCCGAAGCTCGGCGCGCACGACCGTGAACGACTCCCAGCGACCGATGGTCGTGCGAGGTGGATCGACACGCGATAAGTCTGCCGCACGATGGCCGAGGACGCGACGGCCGCTCAGTGGCCCGCGTCGAAGGTGACCGGGAAGCGTGCTGGGCCGAAGATGCCCACACCCTCGGGCTTCCAGGTGATCTCGCCGTCGCGCCGCAGGTTCGGCATCCGCTGCGCGAGGAGCGGGAGCGCTTCTTGCAGTTCTGCGCGGGCGAGGGCTTGGCCGAGGCAGTAGTGGATCCCCGACCCGAATGTGAGGTGCGGTTGGTCGCCGTGATGGGCGGTGATGTCGAACGTGTCCGGGTCGCTGAACACTGATGCGTCCTTGTTCGACTCGGCGATGCCGATGCCGACGAACGTGCCCGCCGGGAACAACACATCGCGGTAGACAATGTCGGTGCTCGCGTACCGCATTGTGCCGCGCACAGCGCCGAAGTAACGCAAGGTCTCCTCGACGGCTTTCGGCGCGAGATCGGGCCGCTCGGCCAGCAGTTGCCACTGCTCAGGATGTTCGGCGAACAGCGAGAGCGCACAGCCCAGCTGGTTGCGGGTCGTGTCAGTGCCACCGACGATGACTGCGTTCACCATCATCACCAACTCGTCGTTAGTCAGCCGGTCGCCTTCCTCCTCGGCTGCGATCAGGTCGGTCAACAGGTCGTCGGCCGGCTTGTCACGGCGGTCGGCGATGAGTTGCGCCGTGTAGTCGTCCAGTTCCTGCTGACTGCGCATGATCAGGTCGAGTTTGTTCGCCATGTCGAGCGAGAAGATCTCGAGGATGTCGTTGGCCAGACGGCTGAACAGCTGCCAGTCGCTCTTGGGTGCGCCGAGCAGTTCGCAGATGATCGGGATCGGGTACGGCTCGCAGAGGTCGGTGGCGATGTCTGCCCGCCCGTTCGCCGCAACGTTGTCGACGAGGCCGTTCATCACTTCGCGCATGAACGGTCGCAACCGGTCGGCCTGACGGGGTGAGAATGCGGGTGCCACCAAGCGGCGCAGCCGGAGGTGGGTGTCGCCCTCGGCGCTGAGGATGCTCTCGCGCTGGCGGCCGAGGAACTGTTCGTTGGTGACGCCCATGATTTCAGCGATGCGTCCGGCAGCGTTGTGCCACCGCTTGTCGCGCAGGATCGCAGTGGCGTCGTCGTAGTGCCACACGCTGTAGCCCACGAGGTTGCGCACCAGCCACACATCGTCCGGCAGGTTCATTCGCTCGGTGAACCGGCGGGCGCGCGACCCGTCGTCCATCGTCATCATCGGCAGGTCGAGGTCGCTGGCGAGCGTCGGCATGCCGTGAACGCTAGGTGCCAGGTCTGGCCGCAGTCGTGTCAGGCCTGCAGTGCGAGTGCGTCGCCGCCGGCCCGAGTGGGTGGCGACCGCCGGCGCTACCCGAGTGGGTGGTGGCACCACGGGTGCCACCACCCACTCGGGTGCGCACGTGGCACTCAGGCCGGGGCCCTGGCACTCGCACCTTCAGGGGTGGAGGGCGGTGAGTGGATCGACGGCGTCGACGCCCAGGAACTCGGCAACCGGCACGTTGGTGACATGGCCCTGGTGCGTGTTCAGGCCGAGCGCCAACGCCGCGTCTCGGGCACATGCGCCAGCCACACCGTGCTGTGCCAGTTCCAGTTGATAGGGGAGCGTGGCATTGGTGAGTGCGTAGGTGCTGGTGTGCGGCACGGCCCCCGGCATATTGCCGACGGCGTAGTGCAGCACGCCGTGCAGTTCGTACACGGGCTCGGCATGGGTGGTCTCGTGGATCGTCTCAATGCAGCCACCTTGATCGACGGCGACATCGACAATCACGGCGCCCTTCTTCATCGACCGCACCATGTCCTCGCTCACGACCACGGGGGCGCGCCCACCGGCCACCAGGACCGCACCGATCACCAGGTCGGCATCGGCGAGATTGCGCTCGAGCGCGCCGCGGTTGGAGGCGAGGGTGACGATGCGGCCCTTGTTGATCTGGTCGACCCACCGCAGGCGATCGAGGTTCTTGTCGAACAGGACCACCTCGGCCTCCATACCAGCAGCGATCCATGCCGAGTTCCACCCGACGTTGCCAGCGCCAAGCACCACGACCTTGGCCGGTTGTACGCCGGGAGCGCCACCCATGAGCACGCCGCGGCCACCGTTGTGGCGCTCGAGATAATGGGCACCCATCTGCGGCGCGAGGCGGCCGGCGACCTCGCTCATCGGTGCCAGGAGGGGGAGTGCTCCGCCGGGGAGTTGCACTGTTTCGTAGGCGATTGAGGTCGTTCTCGCGTCGACGAGCGCCTTGGCCACCGCCGGGTACGCGGCGAGATGCAAGTAGGTGAAGAGCGTCAGGTCAGGGCGCAGGAAGCCGAACTCCTCGGCCTTGGGTTCCTTCACCTTCACCACCAATTCCTGTGCCCACGCGTCAGCGGCGGTGGGCACGATGGTGGCACCGGCGGAGCGGTAGTCGTCGTCAGTGAAGCTGGCACCCTCGCCCGCGCCAGTCTCGACGAAGACGTCGACGCCGTGACGCTCGAACTCGCGGACACCGTCGGGCGTCATCGCCACGCGGTACTCCTGGACCTTGATTTCCTTGGGGACACCGACTGTCTTCAGCATGGTTGGATCATGTGCCCTTGTGGCCCGTTGATCAACAGCAGATTCGGTGCCAGAGTGTGGAGATGGCCGCTGAAACATTGGTACTTGACAAAGTTGACCAACGAATCATCGGTCATCTACGCGTAGAAGGTCGGATCAGTTGGAAGGAACTCGCCGATCGGGTTCACCTGGCCCCTTCGTCGGTGGCGGATCGTGTCAGGCGGATGGAAGCCGCTGGCGTGATTCTGGGGTACTCCGCTCGCATCGACCCAGCCGCGACGGGGCGCACGGTGCGCGCAGTGGTGGATGTGGGCCTGCCCCCGGGTGCTGACCCGGCTGTATTCGAGGCGCGTTTGGCCGAGCGCGAGGAGGTGGCGTTGGCGATGTACGTCACCGGCCCGGCCGACTACACGATCATCGTCGATTGTGAGGGCGCAGAAGGACTCGACACGTTCATCCGCTGGCTGAAGGCCGAGGCGGGGGTGGCGCGCACGGAGTCCAAGTTCGTGTTGCGCCCGATCCCGGTCTGACCCCGGCCGCAGACCCCGCGCCGCTGAACCGCGGACGGCGGCGTGACTACCATCGCTGACATGAGGAACTTCACGAACTTCGTCAATGGTCAGCACGTGGCGGCGGCAGATGGTCGCACCACGAACGTGGTCAACCCTGTCACTGGGCAGGTGTACGCGACCGCCCCGCTGTCGGCCCAGGCCGACGTTGACGCGGCGATGTCCGCAGCAGCGACTGCGTACGAGGACTGGCGCGAGACGACGCCCAGCGAGCGTTCGCTCGCGTTGTTCCGCATCGCCGACGCGGTGGAGGCTCGCGCCGAGGAACTCATCGCGCTGGAGGTGGAGAACTGTGGCAAGCCCGCCCACCTGACCCGGAGCGAAGAGATCCCGCCGATGGTCGATCAGATCCGCTTCTTCGCCACGGCCGCCCGTCACCTCGAGGGCAAGAGCGCTGGTGAGTACATGCGCGGCATGACCAGCATCATCCGCCGAGAAAGCATCGGTGTGTGCGCCCAGGTGGCCCCGTGGAACTACCCGATGATGATGGCCGTATGGAAGTTCGCCCCGGCACTGGCTGCGGGCAACACCGTTGTGCTCAAGCCCAGCGACACCACGCCGGCCACCACCGGACTGCTGGCCGAGATCGCTGCCGAGTTCCTGCCCGCCGGTGTGCTCAATGTCATCTGCGGCGATCGAGACACGGGTCGCAGCATGGTGCTGCACGACGCGCCGGCGATGGTCAGCATCACCGGCTCGGTGCGCGCCGGTATGCAGGTGGCCGAGGCCGCCTCGCACAGCCTGAAGCGGGTGCACCTGGAGCTCGGCGGCAAGGCTCCGGTCGTGGTGTTCGACGACGCCGACATTGCCGCGGCCGCCGAAGGCATCGCCATCGCCGGCTACTTCAACGCCGGCCAAGACTGCACGGCGGCCACCCGAGTGCTCGTCGCTCCCGGTGCGTACGACGACTTCGTGGCCGCGTTGGCCGAGCAGGCCAAGGGCCTCAAGACGGGCCAGCCCGATGACGAGGACGTGCTGTTCGGGCCGGTCAACAACTCGACCCAACTTGCTCACGTGAGCGGCCTGGTCAGTCGTGCTCCGGCGCACGCCAACATCGTCGCCGGCGGCAGTCCAGTCGGTGGCAACGGCTACTTCTTCCAGCCGACGGTCATCGCCGACTTGCGCCAGAACGACGAGATGATTCAGAACGAGATCTTTGGTCCGGTCATCACCGTGCAGAAGTTCACCGACGAAGACGAGGCCGTTCGCTGGGCAAACGGCGTCGAGTACGGCTTGGCCAGCAGCGTCTGGACGAAGGACTTCGGTCGGGCGATGCGCATGTCGAAGCGGCTCGACTTCGGATGTGTGTGGATCAACACCCACATCCCGCTCGTCGCCGAGATGCCCCACGGCGGCTACAAGAAGTCGGGCTACGGCAAGGATCTGTCGTCGTACGCGCTCGACGACTACACGCGCATCAAGCACGTGATGGCCAATATCAACAGCTAGTGGGCGCCCCAGGTGAACGTCTGCTTCACCAGGTCGAGGTAAATGAACGTCTCGGTGTTCCGCACGCCAGGGACGGCGCGAATGCGGTTCGTGAGGTCGAGCAGGGCCCCGTCGTCGGGAACCACCACTTCGGCCATCAGGTCGTACGTTCCGGCGGTGACCACCAGGTAGTCGATGTCGGGCATTGCCTGCAGCGCTTTAGCGATGTCGTCGGTGGGACCCTCTGTGCGTACACCGATCATCGCCATGCGACGGAAGCCGTGAGCGAGCGGGTTGGTAACGGCGACCACCTGCATCACGCCGGAGTCGGTGAGGCGTTGGACACGTTGCCGCGCCGCTGCCTCGGACAGGCCCACCGCGGCGCCGAGTCGGGTGTACGGCACCCGCCCGTCTCGCTGCAACACCTCGATGATTGCCCGATCTGTGTCATCGATATGTGTTCCGCTGCGATCCATCGGAACGGATCATGCCGTCCGCGAGTCGACTTCGCAAGGGAATCCGTCGCGTACACAGGTCGCGCTGACGTGATCGGTCGTCCCCCACGTGCTCTGCGGCCAAGTCGGTGACTGTGGTATGCGTATAGTTCTGTGTGCCCGGCCGCGGCTGGTCGGGGCGACCATAGGGAGACTCCGTGAGTGCAGAGCCCGCGCAGGGTGCGTCCGACTTCGTCATCACGCTGGACACAGTCCGCAAGGAGTTTGGCGAGTTCGTTGCCGTGGAGGGTGCCGACTTCTCGATCCGCCGCGGTGAGTTCTTCTCGCTGCTTGGGCCCTCAGGGTGTGGCAAGACCACGATCCTGAAGATGATCGCAGGCTTCGAGCAGCCAACCGGCGGGCGCATCATGCTCGAAGGCGCCGACGTCTCGGGCGTGCCGCCGTACAAGCGCAACGTCAACACGGTGTTCCAGGCGTATGCGCTGTTCCCGCACATGAGCGTGCTCGAGAACGTGGCGTTCGGCCTTCGCTCGAAGGGTGTCGCCTCGGCGGAGGCGATCCGCCGGTCCAAGGAGATGCTCGACATCGTTCGCCTCTCTGAGTTCGGCAGCCGCCGTCCGAACCAGCTGTCCGGTGGCCAGCAGCAGCGTGTTGCGCTGGCGCGTGCCTTGGTCAACATGCCCAGCGCGTTGTTGCTCGACGAGCCGTTGGCGGCGCTCGACCTCAAGCTGCGTGAGGCGATGCAGATCGAACTCAAGCGCATCCAGCGCGAAGTTGGAATCACGTTCATCTTCGTCACCCACGACCAGGGTGAAGCGCTGACGATGAGCGATCGCATCGCGGTCATGAGCCGTGGCCGTGTCGAGCAGATCGGCACGCCTGAGGAGATCTACCACACTCCGGCCAGCATCTTCGTCGCCGGCTTCATCGGCTCGGCGAACATGATGCCCGGTGCTCTCGACACGTCCAGCGGCTCACCGATCGCAGTGCTCGATTCCGGTCGCCGCCTTGCAGTGAAGTCTTCCGGCGAGGTCCGTGACGGCGACCCGGTGACGGTGATGATCCGCCCTGAGCGCATGCATGCCGTGGCCGGCGGTGGTGGCACCGATGAGCACAGCATCGACGGTGTCGTCACCCATGGCATTTTCCAAGGCTCCACGGTGCGCCTCGTGGTGCAGTCGTCCGAGGGCTACGAACTGATCGCCACGGTGGAAGACGACGACGACCTGCCGGACATCACGCCGGGCTCGCCAATCACGCTGCGCTGGAGCAACGAAGCCGGCTACCTGCTGCGGGGCCGCTCACAAGTCGTGGGCGCCACCACCACTGATGTCGACGAGGTGCAGGCTTCGCTCGACGGTGTGGAAATGGGCATCGGCAAGCCAAAGGACGACGGCGATGGCGGCAACGGACTCGGCCGGCGGGCACTGCTCGTGGGCGGCGGCCTGGTCGGCGCAGCGGTAGTGGTCGGCGGAGTGTTGGCGCTCACCGGCGGCGGCGACAGCGGTTCCAACGCCGACGGTGGCGACGGCACCAAACTGGGCGGCGGCACGCTGGGCTCGGGTGCCGACACCGTGCGCATCCTCAACTGGCAGGCGTACATCGACCCGTCCGAGGACGGTGCCATCGGCACGGTCGAGCGGTTCAAGGCCAAAGAGGGGGTCATCGCCGAGTACAGCGAGGACTTCAACGACAACAACGAGGTCTATGCCAAGTACTTCGAGCCGTACCTGGGCACCGGCAAGACCATGGACTACGACATCGTCTGCCCGACGTATTGGATGGCTGCGCGGCTGAAGAAGTTGGGCTGGCTCGAGCCACTGCCGCTCGACCTGATTCCCAACCGCGTGAACCTCGAGGATCGGTTCCTCACTGAGAGCTGGAACTTCGGCGCCACCTACAGCCTGCCGTGGCAGGCTGGCCTCACCGGCGTCGCCTACAACCCGGCGCTGACGGGCCGCGAGATCAAGAGCGTCATGGATCTGCTCGATCCCGAGTTCAAGGGCAAGGTCGCCTGCCTCACCGAAATGCGCGACACCATCGGGTTGTTCATGATGGGTCTCGGTCACGATCCGTCGGTACTCGATGAGGATGCGATCAACGAGGCGCTCGACACCATCGAGGAAGCGACCAAGAAGGGTCAGTTCCGGGCCTTCACCGGTAACGAGTACCTCGGCAGCCTGGAGAGCGGCGACTTCGTGGCCTGTGTGGCGTGGTCGGGCGACATCGTGCAGCTGAACTACACGCGTCCCGACATCAAGTTCGTGCTCCCCGAAGAGGGGGCGATGAGCTGGTACGACACGATGGTCATCCCCAAGGGCGCACCCAATGGTGTTGCCGCAGCGAAGTGGATGAACTATGTGTACGACCCGGAGCAGGCGGCGCAGATCACCAACTACGTGCAGTACCTCAGCCCGGTGAAGGGTGTGCGCGACGAGCTGGTGAAGATGGGCGGCGATGCCGCAGCATTGGCCGACAGCCCGATCCTGTTCCCGGACACCGACACGCAGAAACGGTTGAAATCCTTCGCCTCGATGCCCGACACGCTCGACGCATCGGTCACCGATCGCTTCAACCGGATCATCGGGGGCTGAGATGTCTGCCAAGGCCGACACCGGAGCGGATCGCTCCCTTCGCGAGGGACGCAAGATTCCGTACGTGCTCGCCATCCCCGCGATGGCGTTCATGTTCGTGTTCTTCATCATCCCGCTGATCTCATTGCTGAAGTCGTCGCTGTCCACCAAACCTGACCGCTTCAAGCCGCACTACGCGTTCACCTGGGAATGGAGCAACTACAGCGATGCCTTCACCCGCTTCGGCGGCCACCTGCTGCGCTCATTCGCCTTCGCCGGTGCCGCGACGTTGCTGTGCATCGTCGTTGCCTACCCCGTCGCCTACTTCATCGCCTTCAAGATGGGGCGTTGGCGCAATGTGCTGCTCGGTCTGGTGATGGTTCCGTTCTTCACCAGCTTCCTGCTGCGTACGTTGGCGTGGCAGTCGTTGCTCGCCGACCACGGCCCGGTCCTGGGCTTCGTGCGCAGCGTTCACCTCGGTGGCACGCTCGAGTGGTTGGGGGTGCTCGACAACGGGCGATTGCTGAACACGCCGCTGGCCGTCATCGGCGGTCTCACCTACAACTTCCTGCCGTTCATGTTGCTGCCGATCTACGTCAGCCTGGAGAAGATCGACCGAGGTCTCATCGATGCCGCTGCCGATCTCTACTCGCCGTTCTCAGCCACGTTCCGCAAGGTGATCATGCCGCTGTCGCTCCCCGGTGTGTTCGCCGGCACGCTGCTCACCTTCATTCCGGCCACCGGCGACTTCATCAATGCCCAGTTCCTCGGCGGCACGAACGAGCAGCGGGTCATCGGCAAGGCGGTGCAGAGTCAGTTCCTGAATCTCAACGACTATCCGTCGGCGGCTGGTATGAGCTTCGTACTGATGGCCATCATCACCACTCTTGTTCTGGTGTACACCAAGTTCATGGGAACGGAGGACCTCGCATGAGTGCCCGTACCAATCGAGCTGGCCGTCGGCCGTGGGGCAGCTACGTGCTCTACGGCGTCGCCGGGTTGGCGTTCGTCTACCTGTTCGTGCCGTTGTTTCGCATCGTGCAGCTCAGTTTCAACGTGCAGAAGGGCAAGAAGAACACGTCGTGGAACGGGTTCACCCTCGACAACTGGGCCAACGCGTTCAAGTCCAGTAACTACATCGATGCGCTGAAGGAGAGCCTCAAGGTTGCATTGTGGGCCTGCTCCTTGGCGACGGTCATCGGCGCACTCGTGGCCATCGCCATCACCCGCTACAAGCTGAAGGGCGGCACGTTCATCAACCTGATGTTGGTGATCCCGCTCACCACTCCCGAGATCGTCATGGGCGCCTCGCTGTTCACGCTGTTCTTCAACGAGGGTGTCAGCCGCGGCTTCTGGACGATCGTCATTGCGCACACGATGTTCTGCGTCTCGTTCGTGGCGTTGACGGTGAAGGCCCGCATCCGGGGCCTCGACTGGAGCCTCGAAGATGCCGCCTCAGATCTGGGAGCTGGTCCGTTGCGTACGTTCCGCAAGATCACCTTGCCGATCATCACTCCAGGTATCGCAGCTGCGTTCCTGTTGTCCATCGCGCTGTCGATCGACGACTACATCATCACGTCGTTCGTCGCCGGTGGCGTGAAGACCCTGCCCCGGCAGATCTTCGACGGTGAGAAGATCGAACTGCCCGCCCAGGTGCATGTCATCGCGTCAATGATCATGTTCGTGGCCATCGCGATCATCCTGGTCTCGAGCATCGCCGGCAACCGGCGCAAGGCTCATCTCGGCTGACCGAGACACCGTGACTGCACGGTGGGCCGCTCGCGGCTAGCCTTTTTCCACCATGCCAAGTACCACCACGCCCCGCAGCGGGCCAGAATCCGACGGACCACCCCGAGTTGCCCTTGCTCCGGACGGTGCGCCGGTCTGGATGGCGGACGCGATCGTGGCCGGCGGCGGGCACCTTGTGCCGGTGGCGGAGGCTGAGGCGCTCGTGTGGGGTGCTCCTCGCGATCCAGTGGGTCTTGCGACGTTGCTCGACGAACACGATGAGCTTGCCTGGGTGCAACTGCCGTTCGCCGGAATCGAGCACTTCATCGACCTCGTCGACGATGATCGGATCTGGACGTGCGGCAAGGGTGTCTACGCCGAACCGGTTGCAGAGTTGGCGCTGTCGCTCGCGCTCGCGGGTCTGCGCAACGTGGTCGGCTATGCGCGCGGTACGCAATGGGGTGCACCGCTGGGCCGCAACCTGCTCGGTGCCAACGTCACCATCCTCGGCGGCGGTGGCATCGCTGAGTCGCTGTTGCGGCTGCTGCAGCCATTCGACTGCCGTGTCACCGTGGTGCGGAACCGTGTCACTGAGATGGAGGGTGCTGATGATGTACTCGGCGCCGATCGTTACGTCGACGCGCTCGCGGGTGCAGATGTTGTGGTCCTTGCATTGCCGCTCACCCCTGAGACCGAGGGCATGATCTCGCGCAGCGAACTCGAGCAGATGTCGTCGCATGCCTGGATCATCAACGTCGCTCGTGGCGGCCACATCGTCACCGACGACTTGGTGTGGGCATTGCAGAACGGCGTCATCGGCGGAGCGGCACTCGATGTCACCGATCCAGAACCGCTGCCCGCGGGTCACCCGTTGTGGAGCCTGCCGAACTGCATCATCACACCCCACGTCGGCAACACTCCGGAGATGGCGGTACCACTGCTCTCCGAGCGCATCGCGGCCAACGTGCGTCGCTTCGCCAACGGTGAGCCACTGCTCGGGCCAGTGCACGCGGGCCTCGGCTACTGAGCCGCGGCTGCTCCGTCCGGGCGCGGTTCGTCAGGTTGTGGCCGCGGGTTGGGCTGCTAGCCTTGCCGTGCTGCTGAGGGCGATTAGCTCAGTCGGCTAGAGCGCTACGTTCACACCGTAGAGGTCACGTGTTCGAGCCACGTATCGCCCACTAGAAAGGCCCCGGACAGCCCCTGGCTGCCGGGGCCTTGTCGTATGCCGTGCGCTCGGCGAGTAGGTTCTCGGTCATGGCACGACTCTGTGAGCGACCCGGCTGTTCGCAGCCTGCAGAGGCGCTATACGGCATGTCGGCAGAGCAGCTCACGGTGTGGCTCAAGCCGTACGACGTGGCGCTGGCCACGAGAGTGGGAGTGCTGTGTCGGCGTCACGCCGATGCGATGGTGGTGCCGCTTGGTTGGATGCTCGAGGATTGGCGAGAGCCGGTGCCGCGGCTGTTCAAGACCCGCGCGGTCCTGTCCGAGAAACCGATGAAGCCCAAACGCCGCACACATCGCCCGACGGGTGACGACACGGGGCAATTGGAACTCGTCGTCGCCGAAGTGGGGGAAGCACCGGCCCCTGAGGAATTGGTACCGGTGGAAACCGTAGAGCCGCCGGTTGAGGTCGCGGACAACCCGGTCGCTCCGTGGAGACCGGTGTTCGATCAGCGCAGCGATCTCGATGGGCTGCTCGATGTGCGGTCGCCGTTGTTGTCCCGTGCGTTCCGCGGCCATTCGAACGAGACCTGAGACGCGGCGCTGGCGCCCACCCCTGAGGGTAGGCGCCAGCGGCGAGCGGGTCATCCAGCGCAGTTCGCCGTGATCCAGGTCTGCGCCTTCGCCAAACGGTTGGCGACGCGGGTGCTGTTCGCTTCGAGGCGTGCGAGCCGTTCATCGATCCGAGCGACTCGCTCCGTGTTCCCTGCGGTCTCCGCCTCGGCTCGCTTGGCCTGCAGCGCCGCCGTGCGTTCGGCCATCTTCGCCTGTTTGGCGGTGACCCTGGCGATGATCTCGGGGGACTTGGCGCACCGCTGCTCGGTGGTGAGCTTCGGGCGCTTGGCGGTTGGGTTGGCGTTGGCGTCGGGGTCGGCTGGCGTGCTGACGCTGGGGTCGGCACTCGTGCTGACACTGCTGCCGCGGCCATCGCGGCTGCCATTCGAGGCCGCCGAGGCGATGGCGCCGAAGCCGACAGTGCCGGCCAACGCGAGGCTGGCGAGTCCGAGGGTGAGCTTCTTGTTCATGGTGTCGGATCCTTCGTGAGGGGTTCGTTCGTTCTGACAGCGCTCATGGTGCGCGACAGTTGTGAGGAATCTGTGAGCGAACGGCCAACGAACGACCAACTCGCGCCGGGCGATCGGCGATACTGAGCGTATGGATGTGCACGCTTCGCTCGACGCCGACTGCGACACCGATCGGCTGTTCTCGTTCGTCGATGACCTTGCGAAGTATCCGGACTGGATGGACCTGACCCATCGGGTGGAGGCTGATGGCGAGTCATCGGACGCAGCATGGAACGTCGAGTTGCGAGCCAGGCTCGGACCGTTGGCACGGAGCAAGCGGCTGCGAATGCAACGGTCAGTGCACGACACCGTCGCTCACGTGGTGGTGTTCGAGCGGGCCGAGGCTGATGGTAAGCGACACAGCCACTGGGTGCTGAAGGCATCCGTCACCCAGCAGAGCGAGCAGCGCAGTCGGCTCGAGATGCACCTGCACTACGACGGAGCGCTGTGGACCGGTGGCGTGCTGGAGCGTGTGCTGACCGACCAGATCACTAGCGGTCGCGGTCGGTTACAGAAGTTGGTCAGCCCGTCGCCCACGCGCTGAAGCGGCCGTCTGGGCGTCGCTCGAGGTGCAGGGGCAAGCCGAAGCACTCGCTGAGCGAGTCGCTGTTCAGCGCGGTGGACAGAGGGCCACGGGCCACCACCTTTCCGTCGCGCAACATCAGCGTGTGCGTCATTCCCGGTGGCACCTCATCAAGGTGATGGGTGACGAGGACCAGTGGGGGAGCGGCAGGGTCGAGCGTCAGTTCGGCCAATGCCTGCACCAACTGCTCGCGTCCACCGAGGTCGAGTCGAGCGCTGGGCTCGTCGAGCAACAGGACACCGGGTTCGTTCATCAACGTGCGCGCCAGCAACACCCGTTGCTGCTCACCAGAGGACACGGTGCCGAGTGAACGGGTGGCGGTCCACGCGACGCCCATCCGCTCCAGACACTCGATCGCGCGGGCCTCGTCGGCGGTGGTGTAGCGGTGCCACCACGGCTCTAGGGCTGCGTAGCGGGCGGTCATCACCACGTCGAGACAGCGCAACTCCGGGCGGATCTGAGCAGCGAGCGCTGCGGAGAGGTATCCGACCCTGCGGCGCAGTTGGCGCACGTCGGTGCGGCCGAGGCGTTCGCCCAGCACGTCGACGGTGCCGCTCGACGGATGTTCGTAGAGCGAGGCGATGCGCAGCAGCGTGGTTTTGCCCGAGCCGTTGGCCCCGAGGACCAGCCATCGCTCGGAGGGTTGCACCCGCCACTCGAGCGGGGCGAGGATGACTCGCTCGTCACGCACGAAGCTGACGTTCTTCAGATGCAACGTGCTGGCCATGATTCGTTGACGATACGGCGGGAACGGCGCCCGGGGGGTGTGCCCTCAAGTCGACTGTAACGCGAATGAAACAAATGCTAGGTTGCCCACGCATGCGCCGACTCGCTCTGACATTCGTCTTCGCTGTGTGCGTGGTCATGCCGGTGCTCCCGGCAGGAGCCACCCATGCGGACGAAACGGCCGCTCAGAAGGCGGCGCGTGAAATCGCCGATGCCCGCGACCAGGCCAACGCTGCCAGCGACGCCTACTTCGAGGCCGAGTCCAGGCTGGACAGTCTGTCCGTCGAGCAGCAGTTGCTGCAGGGGCAGATCAACGATCTGCAAGGGCAGGTCGCTGCCCTCAAGGTGCGGGTGCAGCAGGTGGCAGTCAACCGCTTCACTCGTTCGAATTCGACTGGTTCGCCGATCCTGAATGGGTTTGATTCACCCGAGCAGCAGATGCAGATCGAGGCGCTTTCTGCCGTCATCGCTGACACTTCCGAGACCCAGTTCGATGATTTCGCTGCTGTCCACCACGACATGGAGACCAAGCAGGGCGCGCTGCAGCGCAGCGAACAGCAGACCGTGCAACTGAGCACGAAGATGGCCGACCTGCGCGAGACCGCACTCTCCCAGGTCAAGCATCTCCAGCAGGTCGAGGCGCAACGACTGAAGGACAATGCGGTGCGGGCAGCGCTGGCTGCGGAGAACCAGCGCCGCGCGGCAAAGGCTGCGGCTGAGCGGGCTCGACAGGCTGAGGCGCAAGCCCGTGCGCGTCGTGCCCCGGCGACGGGTGGTGGCGGCAATGGCGGGCAGGCGTCGGCGCCGCGTAGCACCGACTGGGGCAACGTGTCGTGGGTGTGTCCTACGGGAACGGCAGCCGTCGGATTCAGCAATACCTGGGGAGCGCCCCGCTCGGGTGGCCGCCGTCACGAGGGGGTCGACATGATCGGCACCCGGGGTACGCCCGTACTTGCGGTGGTGGACGGTCGTGCGCAGGCCAAGACGAACGTGTTGGGTGGGAAGACCGTCTGGTTCATCGGAGATGACGGCAACTCCTACTACTACGCCCACCTCGACAGTTGGGTGAACCTCGGCCGGGTGCTCAAGGGGGATGTCATCGGACTTCTCGGTCAGACCGGCAACGCCCAGTTCAGCACGCCGCACCTGCACTTCGAGATCCACCCGGGTCATGGCGCAGCGGTCGACCCGTATCCCACCGTGCGGGCGCACTGCTGAGCATCCCTCACTGGCGCGCGCGGTGGCGGCACAATGGCACAGGTGTCGTCCGCGACCCTTCGCGCGCCGCGCCAGGGCTGCTGATGGTGGGGTGACTGTAATGAAACTGCAACAACTGGTACCCTCGCTCCTCATGCGTCGTTTCGCGCTCGTCGCACTTCTTGCTGTCTGTACGGCCTCGCCGGCGATCCCCGCGCGGGTCACCCACGCCGACGAATCGTCAGCGCAGAAGGCGGCGCGCGAGATCGCTGATGCTCGCGACCAGGCCGACGCAGCCGCTCAGGCCTATTTCGATGCGCAGGACCAATTGGGCGAGCTGACGGTGGAGCAGCAGCAACTCTCGGCCGCTGTGGCCGATTTGCAGAGCCAGGTGAGCTCGCTGCAGCTACGTGTACAAGAAGTGGCGATCAACCGCTTCACTCGGTCGAACGCGTCGGGTTCACTGATTCTCAGTGGGTTCGACACTCCTGAGGAGCAAATGCAGATGCAGGCGCTGTCGCAGGTCATCACCGACACCTCCGACACTCAGTTCGACGAATACGACTCGCTGAACCGCGACATGCAGGCCAAACAGAACCAACTGCTGCGCAGTCAGAAGAAGACCGAGCAGCAGAAGTTGAACATGGCTGCACTGCGCGACAAGTCGCTGGCGCAGGTGCAACACCTCAAGAAGGTCGAGGCCCAGCGGCTGAAGGATCAGGCGGTCCGCAATGCCCTCGAGGCCGAGCAGAAGCGGCGCTCGCAGAAAGCGGCCGCCAACTCGGCGATCACGGTCTCCCAAACCGTGAATGGGAAGGAAGTCGTGGGGAGCGTGGTCGCGGCCCCGTCGAAGCGGGGCACTGGTGCCGGCGGCGTCACGGCCCCTGTCATCCGGCCCACCAGTTCCGGCGTCGACTGGAGCCGAACGAGCTGGGTCTGTCCCACGGGGAGAGCGAACGTGGGCTTCGGTCGCAGCTTCCGTCCCTTCTCGTTCGTCGCGTTCTGGCATCTCGGCATCGACATGATCGGCCACGAAGGCACGCCGCTCTTGGCGGTCGTCGATGGCGTGGCTCAGGCTCGCTCGAACACACTCGGCGGGCTGACGATCTTCCTCGACGGAGACGACGGCGTGTTCTACTACTACGCCCACCTCGAGGCCTACGGATCACTGGGCCGCGTGCGCAAGGGCGATGTCCTCGGGTACATGGGGATGACTGGTCATGCGGGCACCTACCACTTGCACTTCGAAATCCATCCGGGAGGCGTCATGCAGCCCCCGATCGACCCGTACGAAACGCTGGCTGCACATTGCTGATTGTGGCGCCTGACCGCGGCAGACTGTCCCGATGGACGACCTGACAGCGGCCTTGCGCGAGGTACTCGGAGGGTCCACGATTACCTCCCTTACCAGGCTCAGCGGCGGTGCGTCACGCGACACGTTTCGGTTCGAGGCCGACGGCCGACCGCTGATCGTGCAGCGCCAACGGGGTGGCTACGAGCGCGACATGGCGGTCGAGGCCACGGCACTGCGCCTGGCGGCTGCGGCCGGTGTGCCGGTGGCGGAAGTGGTCGCAGCCTCAACGGACCCATCGGCGTTGGGGGCCTCCTACCTGGTGGTGTCGGCCGTCGAAGGCGAGACCATCGCCCGCAAGATCCTGCGCGACGCCGAGTTTGATTCGGCGCGTGTGGCGTTGCCCGGTCAGTTCGGCGCAGCACTGGCGCGACTCCACTCCGCCGATGTGGCGGGTCTCGGCGACTTTCCTGCAGGCGACCCGCTGGACACGTATCGGGCCGTGCTCGATGAGGTAGGGCAGCCGCACCCGGCGCTCGAACTGGCCTACCGCTGGCTGCAGCAGCATCGGCCGGTGTCGCTGCCGGTGGCGCTCGTGCACGGCGACTTCCGCCTCGGCAACGTGATCGTCGGACCGGAGGGATTGCGCGCGGTCATCGACTGGGAACTCGCTCACCTCGGTGACCCGATGGAGGATCTCGGGTGGCTGTGTGTGAAGGCGTGGCGTTTCGGCGGCACGTTGCCGGTCGCCGGCGTCGGAACCCGCGAGCAGCTCATCGCGGCCTACCAACAGGCCGGCGGCGAGGCTGTGGACTCAGAGGTGGTGCACTGGTGGGAGGTCTTTGGCACCTGGAAGTGGGGCATCATCTGCATCACCCAGGCGCTCGGTCACACCAGCGGCGTCTCACGCAGCCACGAACTCGCTGCCATTGGCCGACGTGTGTGCGAGAACGAGCACGACCTGTTCCTGGCACTGGAGGGTCGCTGGTGATTCCTCACGACAGTCCGTCTGCCGAGCAACTGGTGGAGGCCGTACGCGAATGGCTGCAGCGCGATGTGCTCACCAGCACGCAGGGCAGTGTGCAGTTCCACACTCGAGTTGCGATCAACGTGCTGGCGATGGTGGAGCGCGAGCTGCAACTCGGGCCGACGCAGGCCGCCGTGCACCAGCAGCGTCTGGCGACGCTCGGGAGTGCCGACGACGCCGACCTGGCAGCGCGTATCCGCGACGGTGAACTCGACCACCGTCTCCCCGAGGTGCGCGAGCTGGTGTGGGCCAGCGTGCGCGACAAGCTCGCTGTTGCAAACCCGAAGTACCTCGACGCGCCCGGTTGAGCGGCGAACTCGGCAGCTAGCTCGCGTCGGGGGCGGGGCGCTCCTTGCGGAGCACTACCGGCTGTCCAGCGGCTAGCTGGCCGCAGGCCGCGTCGATGTCGGTACCGCGATTGCGGCGCACCGTGGCGTTGACGCCGAGGTCGATCAGCTGTGTGTGGAAGGCCTGCACCTTCGACTTTGGTGACCCCACTGTTGGGTAGCCCGGTGTCGGGTTCAGCGGGATCAGATTCACGTGCGCCGGTAGCCGGAAGCGGCGACACAGCGCAGCCAGCTCCGCGGCATCGCTCGGACGGTCGTTGACCCCATCGATCAGCGCCCACTCGAAGCTGAGGCGGCGCCCCTTCGCATCAAGGTATTCGGCGCAGGCCTTCATCAATTCGTCGATCGGATACCGCTTGTTGATCGGGACCAGCTCGTCGCGCAATGTGTCGTTGGCAGCATGCAGCGACACTGCCAGGTTCACCGGCAGCGATCGCTGCGCCAGGGCACGGATGCCGGGGATGAGGCCCACCGTGCTGATCGTGAGGTGGCGAGCGGACAGCCCGATCGCACCATGGATTCGTTCGACACTGGCCCATACGGTGGGCTCGTTGGCCATCGGTTCACCCATGCCCATGTAGACCACGTTGGCCAGTCGGCGGCCCATCGCCCTCGCGTCGCGGGCGGCGACCACGACCTGTTCGACGATCTCGCCGACCGTCAGCTGCCGTGTGAATCCGGCCTGGCCGGTGGCGCAGAACCCACACGCCATGGCGCAGCCGGCCTGGCTGCTGACGCACACGGTGACCCGGTCGGGGTAGACCATCAGCACGGTCTCCACCCGGCTGCCATCGTGCAACTCCCACAGGTACTTCACCGTGTCGCCGTCGTCGTTCACCTGGCGCACTACTTGCGTGAGTGAGGGAGGCAGTTCTGCCGTGAGCCGTTCGCGCAGCGCCTTTGGAACGCTCGTGAGCTCGGCCGGCGCAGCGAGCTGCGTGTAGAGGCCGGACCACACCTGATCGAGCCGGTACCGCGGTTCACCGTGCAACAACTCAGCGAGCTCATCGCGGGTGGGCGTGTAGAGCGAAGTGGTCATGCGTGTACCGCGGGACGCTCGAGCGTCATTGGGGTGCTCCTGGCCGCCGGTAGGACTGTTCGGTACGCATGACGGTGAACCCGAGCGATTCGTAGAGACGCACCGCAGAGGTGTTCGTCGCGTCAACGTAGAGCATGGCCATCTCCGCACCGTTGCGTTGCATGTGTTGCAAGCCTGCCACGGTGAGAGCTCTGCCGAGGCCGAGGCCGTGGAAATCGGGGTGCACGGCGATGACATAGATCTCGCCGGCGAGACCGCCGTCATGGGCAGCACCTGGGTGCATCTTCGTCCAACAGAAGGCTGCGAGGCGTTCGTCGCGTTCGTGCAGCAGGAACCCATCGGGGTCGAACCACGGCTCGCGGATTCGCTGTTCCAGGGCGGCGAGATCCCAGCCGCCTTGTTCGCCGTGGGCCGCGAAGGCCGCGTTGTTCACCGTCAGCCATGCCTGTTCATCGCGCCCGACTTCGAACGAACGGAGGGCCACCGTGGCGGCCTCAGTGATGGGCAACGCTCGTTGCATGTGCAACAACTGTCGGTCGGCCTTCATCCGAAGGTGTTCAGCGGTGCTGGCTGTTGCGGCGTCGGGTCGCGCCCACCATGTGATGGCCGCGTCGGGGGGGAGCTGCGCGACCAGAGCGATGAGCAACTCGCTGCGGTTTCCAGCCGGGTCGGCGCAGCGCAGCGTGTCGGCGATGCCGTCGATCACGTACCCCTCGTTGCCAGTGGATGCCTGGGCGTACCCGACCAGTGCGTCGTCGTGGTAGCCGAGCGCGCCGACGAAGCCTGGTCGTGGTCCTTGCGTGAGGTCGAGCAGGAGGTGGTCGCTGAGCCGCGAGTCGTCCATGGCCTGCGCTTCGCTCAGGAAGTCGAGGACTTCCTGGCGTTCATCGAGGGAGAGGCGGCCGGCAGTGCGTACACGCAGCATGGGCGTGGAGGCTACTCCGCGTCGCTTCCCGTAGTTCGGAGAACCGCCCTAGTCTCACGCCATGGCCGCACCGCGAACTCCCAAGGGCCGGGCACGCGCGCTCGCGGCGCGCTTGGCAGTGGAGTATCCCGAGGCACTCTGTGAACTCGATCACTCGAATGCTTTCCAACTGCTAACGGCGACGATCCTGTCGGCTCAGTGCACCGATGTGCGGGTGAACATGGTGACCCCGGTGCTGTTCGCTCGCTACCCGGATGCTGAGGCGTTGGCGTCGGCAGCGCCGTCGGAGCTTGAGAGCATGATTCGCTCGACTGGCTTCTTTCAGAGCAAGGCGCGCCACCTGATCGGTATGGCGCAGACGCTGCTCGAACGGTTTCACGGCGAGGTGCCGTCGGCGCTGGCCGACTTGGTGGCGTTGCCTGGCGTCGGGCGCAAGACTGCGAACGTCGTACGCAGCGTCGCGTTCGGCCTCCCGGGTCTCCCCGTGGACACTCACGTGCTGCGCTTGACTCACAGATGGGGTCTCACCGCTGACGACGATGCCGTGAAGGTGGAGACGACACTGTGCGCGTATCTTCCCCCGGCCGAATGGGGGGCATTCAGCCTGCGCACGATCCTGCACGGTCGCCGTGTGTGCAGCGCACGGTCTCCGCAATGTGGGCACTGCGCGGTGGAGGATCTGTGTCCGGCCTCGTCGTTGCCAACTCGATGACGAGTGGTGCGAACCACTGGGAGTGAGAGTTGCACCGACTCGCAAACAGTGTATAGTTGCCCTATCAACCGGGTGCTGGTCATCTGGAACGCGTGCGATGCCGGGATCCGCCGCCTGGCATTGCCGAGTGACGGCCCCGAAAGGGGCCGTCGCTGTTGTTTTGGGCCCGTTTCGTGGCGCATGCGCTCACGTCGTGAACTGTGCTCGCAAAGTGTGTTGATGACCGTCAGGCGACGGAGCCCGGCAGAGGGCGCGTCACACTGAGTGGTCACTTCTGAGGATTGTCTCAGTGTGCAGCGGCGGCCAACTTGGCAGCGCGGCGCAGCAGACGAGATGCCGTGCGCAACGCTCGCTCGGCTTCGACCAATGCCCCGGCGACATCATCGTGCTGCGAGGCCTGATACCCCGGTACGAGATCTCCCACTTCATGTTGGTAGCGGTCGACGTGATCGGCCATCACTGAGAGATGCGCGACGGGTGTGGAGGGCATCGTGACAGTGTGCCTGCTGGAGGCGTATCGGAATGCACCCGCGCCGCGTCGACGCACCTCGGTAACGTGAACACTGTGACCCGAGTGCCCGTACGCGACGACCTCCGCGCCCTCGAGGGCTATCACTCGCCGCAGGTGAACGTCAGCGTTCGTCTGAACACCAATGAGTCGCCGTTCGCACCGCCCACTGCATGGCGAGACGCCTTCGCCGCCGAACTCGCTCGCGTCGACTGGCAGCGCTACCCCGATCGAGGTGCGCGTGCGTTGCGCGAGGGCATCGCCGCGCAGCACGGCGTCAGCCCCGCACAGGTCTTTGCCGCCAACGGCAGCAACGAGGTGTTGCAAACGCTGGTGCTCACCTTTGCCGGCCCGGGCCGCACTGTGGCCACGTTCGAACCGACGTATCAGATGCACGGACAGATCGCCCGTGTCGCTGGCTCCATCGTGGTGGAGGGCGAACGCGCCCCCGACTTCACGCTCGACATGGCAGAGGTACAACGTGTGCTCAGTACCGCGTTGCCAGCCATCACGTTCCTGTGTTCGCCCAACAATCCCACCGGGCTGGTCGAACCAGAGGCCAAGATCCGTTCAGTGCTCGAACAGGCGCCAGGTCTGTTGGTGGTCGATGAGGCCTACGGTCAGTTCGCCGAGTGGTCAGCCCTCGGTCTGATCGACGAGGAGACTCCACTCGTCGTCACCCGTACCTTCTCCAAGACATGGTCGATGGCCGGTACCCGCCTGGGGTATCTCGTCGGTCCCGAGTGGTTGGTCGCCGAACTCGACAAGGTGGTGCTGCCGTACCACCTCGACACTGCCAAGCAGATTGCCGGGCGGCTCGCGCTGCAGTACGTCGACGAGATGGAGTCGCGCGTGCAGTTCATCATCGACGAACGCGAACGGCTGAGCACAGCGATGGCCGACATGCCCATCGACGTGTTCCCCAGCGGCGCCAACTTCATCCTGTTCCGGCCTCGCAAGCACTCGGGACGCGACGTGTGGCAACAACTACTCGACCGCGACGTGCTCGTGCGCGACTGCTCGGGGTGGCCGCGACTGGAAAACTGTTTGCGCGTGACGATCGGTACCGCAGAGGAGAACAACGTGTTCCTGAAGGCCCTTGCAGAGGTGACGGCATGAGCCGTTTCGCCGCCAAGCAACGCACGACCAAAGAGACTTCGATCTCGGTAGCGATCGAACTCGACGGCAGCGGCAACACCGAGGTCAGCACGGGTATCCCGTTCTACGATCACATGCTCGAGCAACTGGGCAAGCACGGAGGGTTCGACCTTCGCGTCGAAGCCGTCGGCGATCTGCACATCGACACGCACCACACCGTGGAAGATGTCGGTATCGCAGTCGGCGAGGCGTTCCGCGAAGCGCTCGGCGACAAGGCTGGTGTGCGGCGGTTCGCGAGTGGGCTGTACCCGCTCGACGAGGCACTCGTGGAGGTGGCCCTCGACCTCTCCGGCCGCCCGTACTTCGTGTGGGATGTGCCGATGCCGGAAGTGTTGGCGCTGGGCAACCCGGCATTCGACCCGCAACTCGCGGAACACGCGTTCAGTTCGTTTGCCAACGCTGCCGGCATCACGCTTCATGTGCGCCTGTGCCATGGCACCAACGTGCACCACATTATCGAAGCGGCGTTCAAGGGTCTGGCGCGTTGCCTGCGCGACGCTGTTCGTGTCGAAGGTACGCAAGTGCCGTCCACCAAGGGCGTGCTGTGACTGCACCGTTGGTGGCCGTACTCGACTACGGCATCGGCAACCTGCGCTCGGCTCAGAAGGCACTCGAGGTGTGCGGTGCAGATGCGCGCCTCACCGCCGACCCTGCGTTCGTGAGGTCCGCCGACGCTGTGGTTCTGCCGGGTGTCGGCGCGTTCGGAGCCTGCATGCAGGCGCTGCGTGCGGCCGGTCTCGAGTCGGTCGTTCACGAAGCAGTTGCATCCGGTCGGCCGTTCCTCGGAATCTGCGTCGGTATGCAGATGCTGTTCACCGGGAGCGACGAGGACCCCGACGACGCCGGTCTCGGGGTGATTGACGGGCAGATCCGGTGGATCACCGATCAGCTCCCGCGTCCACAGATGCAGTGGAACCAGCTCTCGCTGACCCGATCCGACGATCCGATGTTTGTTGGTCTCACCGGGCAGCCTTGGGTGTACTTCGTGCATTCGCTACACGGCGTGCCCGCCGACCCGTCGCTCGTGGCGGCGACGTGCGACTACGGCGGCACGGTGAACGCAGCGTTCCGCAAGGGCAACGTGTTCGCCACTCAGTTCCACCCCGAGAAGTCGGGTGTTGACGGGCTCGCGCTGTTGCGTAACTTCGTGCAACTGGTGTCATCGGGGGTGTCGGCGTGATCGACCTCTATCCCGCAATCGATCTGCGTGACGGCAAGGTGGTGCGTCTGCGACAGGGCGACTACGACGATCAGACGACCTATGGCGACGACCCAGTCGCAACCGCGGTGTCGTTCGCCGAAGCCGGCGCGCGTTGGATCCACGTGGTCGACCTCGATGCCGCGCGCAGCGGCTCGCCGGTGAACCGGCCGGTGGTCGCCGCGATCGCCCGCGCTGTGGCAGGTAGCGCCGCGGTGCAGACCGGTGGGGGAGTTCGCTCGGTCGCCGACGCGCGTGCACTCGCCGAGGCCGGTGTGGCCCGCGTGGTGATGGGTTCGGCGGCGGTGAAGGATCCCTCCCTCGTGGCGGCCGCCAGTGCGGTCGTGGCCGTGGCGGTGGGCCTCGATCACCGTGCTGGAGAGGTGGCGGTGCACGGCTGGACCGAAGGGTCCGGTGTCCAGCTCGCCGACGCGCTGCAATGGTTCCCGACGGCGGCGGCGTTCGTCATCACCGACATCGCTCGCGATGGCATGCTCACCGGACCGGACATCACCGGGCTCGCTGCCGCCGCTCGGTCCACGGCAATCCCGGTGATCGCCAGCGGCGGTATCGCCACGCTCGACGACCTCGTCGAGCTGATGTCGGTTCCCGGCATCTCCGGCGCAATCAGCGGCAAGGCGATCTACGAGGGGCGCTTCACTGTGGCTCAGGCACTTGAGGTGCTGGCGCGATGAGGGTCGCCCGTGTCATCCCATGCCTCGACGTGACCAACGGTCGTGTGGTCAAGGGTGTCAACTTCGTCGACCTGCGCGACGCCGGCGACCCGGTGGAACTGGCCAAGCGGTATGACGCAGAGGGTGCCGACGAGTTGGTGTTCCTCGACATCACTGCGTCGTCCGATGGTCGCGAAACGATGGTGGATGTGGTGTATCGCACGGCCGAGCAGGTGTTCATCCCGTTCACCGTTGGTGGTGGTATCCGCAGCGCAGGAGATGCGCGCACGATGCTGCGCGCCGGCGCAGACAAGGTCAGTGTCAACACCGCTGCAGTGCAGCGGCCGGGACTGATCCGTGAGATCGCTGCCGAGTTCGGCGCCCAGTGCTGTGTGTGCGCGATCGACGCCAAGCGCACGATGCCAGGGTCCGATATCGCGAGTGGTTTCGAGGTGTACTTGCACGGCGGTCGCACGGCTACCGGCATCGATGCCGTGTGGTGGGCCACTGAGGCCGCCCGCTTGGGTGCCGGTGAGATCTTGCTCACCTCGATGGATCGCGATGGAACGAAGGAAGGGTTCGACCTTCCTCTCACTCGCCGCGTCGCGGATGCCGTCGGTGTCCCCGTCATCGCCAGCGGTGGTGTCGGCACGCTCGAGCATTTGGTCGACGGTGTCACCGAAGGACGTGCCACCGGTGTGCTCGCTGCCAGCATCTTTCACTTCGGTCAGCACACCATCGCCGAGGCGAAGGCCGTGATGGCTGCTGCCGGTATCACGGTGCGGCCCGCGTGAGTATCGGTCTGCTGCGCTCGCCGTTCACGGTGATCGATGGCGGACTCTCCACCGCGTTGGAGGAACTCGGCGAACGTCCTGCCGGGTTGTTGTGGACCGCGGCAACACTGCTCGATCATCCGGAAGTCATCACCGCGGCCCATCGGTTGTATGTGGATGCCGGGGCCGATGTCGTCCTTACCTCCAGCTATCAGGCCAGCGCAGCTGGGTTCGTGCGCGCTGGCCTCACGTGGTCCGCCGCTCGCCAGTTGCTCGCATCCACGACCGCGGTCGCCCGTGCGTCGGGGGCGGCGGTGGTCGCGTGCTCTGTCGGGCCGTTCGGTGCCTGTTTGGGTGACGGCAGCGAATATCGCGGCGACTATGCCGCGTCGTGGGACGAAGTGCGCGCGTTCCATCGTGAGCGGCTGGAAGTGTTGGTCGATTCGTCGCCCGATGTCTACGCGATCGAGACCATCCCCACGCTGGCCGAGGCCGAGATCGTGTTGGAAGAGCTGCGCGCGCTCACGGATGCGCCGGCATGGGTGTCGTTCAGCTGTGCCGACGAAGCGCACACGTGCGGCGGTGACGTGTTCGCCGAGGCGGCCGCACGGGTTGCCCCGGGTGTGTCGGCGGTGGGTCTGAACTGCACTGCGCCGCGGTTGGTCGAGCCGCTGCTGGATTCCTTGCTTGCTGCGGGGATCACGTTGCCGTACGTCGTCTACCCGAACCACGGCGCACAGTGGGACGGCGATCACCAGTGTTGGATCGGCACTGCCGGTGGTCTGGAGCTTCCGTCGCTTGTGCCCGCATGGCTTGGCCGCGGGGCCGCCCTCATCGGCGGCTGTTGCGGCGTCGGCTCCGCCGGAATCCGTGCGTTGGCCGAGCTTCGCTCCTCGCTCGCATGAGCGGACGGTCGTGGCAGTAGTTTGCGTGGCATGACTTCGAGAATGCAGTACCGCCGCCTGGGCCGTAGTGGCTTGCAGGTGTCCATCCTCTCCTTCGGCAGTTGGGTCACGTTCGACACCCAATTGGGCGATCAGATGGCGATCGAGTGCATGCAGACCGCGTACGACGCCGGCTGCAACTTCTTCGACAACGCCGAGGCCTACGCCGGCGGCAAGTCCGAGGAACAGATGGGTCGTGTGTTCAAGGAACTCGGCTGGGCGCGCAACTCGTACGTGGTCAGCAGCAAGTTCTTCTGGGGCATCGACGGCCGCCGACCGAACATGCAGAACACGCTGAACCGCAAGTACCTCATGCAGGCCATGGACGGTTCGCTCGAGCGCATGCAACTCGACTTCCTCGACCTGATCTTCTGTCACCGCCCCGACCCGAAGACTCCGATCGAGGAAACGGTGTGGGCGATGAGCGACATCGTGTCCTCGGGGAAGGCGCTCTATTGGGGCACCAGTGAGTGGGCGGCCGACGAGATCCGCGCCGCATGGGAGATCGCCGAGCGACATCACCTGCACAAGCCGGTGATGGAGCAGCCGCAGTACAACCTGCTCACCCGCGGCAAGGTCGAATGGGAGTACGCCCGCCTGTACGACGACATCGGCCTTGGAACCACGATCTGGAGCCCGCTGGCCTCCGGTCTGCTGACCGGCAAGTACAAGGACGGTGTTCCCCAGGACAGCCGCGGCGCGTTGGCCGGCTACGAGTGGCTGACCGGGCGAGTCACCGATGCGGCATCTCTCGCGAAGGTCGAGCTGCTCCGCCCGATCGCTCAGGAGCTCGGTTGCACCCTGGCTCAGCTCTCGATCGCCTGGTGTGCGGCCAACCCGCACGTGTCCACGGTGATCACGGGTGCCAGCCGCGCGAGCCAGGTGCTGGAGAACTTCGCAGCGCTCGATGTGCTGCCGTTGCTCACCCCCGACGTCATGGCTCGGATCGACACCGCAGTCTCCTGAGTAGCCTGGTACACAATGCGTACCTCGCTTTCCGATCTCCTCGCCACCGGCCGCGTTCTGCTGGCAGACGGCGCCACTGGCACCAACTACTTCGCTGCCGGTCTCACCGCCGGTGAGCCGCCCGAGTTCTGGATTGTCGACCACCCCGAGCGGGTGCAGGCATTGCACCGGCAGTTCGTCGATGCTGGCGCCGACATCATCCTTACCAACACCTTCGGTTGCAACCCGCACCGATTGAAGTTGCACAAGGCGCAGGACCGTACGTTCGAATTGGCCAAACGTGCCGCTGAGTTGGCCCGCGAGGTGGCCGATGCATCGCCGCGTCCGGTTGTCGTGGCCGGCAGCGTCGGCCCGACCGGCGAACTGTTCGAGCCGCTCGGTGCGCTCACGCACGACGCAGCGGTGGCGTCGTTCGCCGAGGGGATCCGTGGGCTCAAGGCCGGTGGCGCCGACGTCGCCTGGATCGAGACCATGTCTGCAGCAGAGGAAGTGCACGCGGCGGCTACCGCCGCAATCCAGGAGGGTATGCCCTACGTCGTCACCTGTTCGTTCGACACTGCGGGTCGCACGATGATGGGTTTGCTGCCGGCGAACTTCGACGCCCTGTTCACCGATGAGCCTGAGGCTCCGCTGGCCGTCGGCGCCAACTGCGGTGTCGGCGCATCCGACATCCTCGTCACGCTGCTGGAGATGGGTACCACTTCGCAACGCGCGCTCATCAGCAAGGGGAACTGTGGGGTGCCGCAGTTCCACGGCACCGAGATCGTCTACAGCGGCACTCCCGACCTGATGGGGAAGTACGCCGCGCTGGCGGTCGACGCCGGAGCGCGGATCGTCGGTGGGTGCTGTGGTACCACGCCCGAGCACCTCGCCTCGATGCGGGCAGCGATCGATGCGCATCCGAATGCTGGCGACAAGCCCACGATCGATTCGATCGTGTCAGCGATCGGGCCACTCACGAACTCTGCGCCCAGCGAAGTGGTTACCGATCGTCGCCCTCGTCGCTCGCGCGGCTGACGCTCCGATCATCATGAGTTCGCTGAGGGATGCGCTCGCGCCCGGTGCTGCAGGCACGATGGCGCTCGACGAGTTTGCCCGTTGGACCATCGAAGCACTTGCTCCGCACGGGTTCGAGCCCGGTAATGCGCTCGCGCTCATCGGTGTGTGCCGCGACGAGTTGATGTTCGCCATCGAGTCGGCGATCGCCGCCGAGTGGGGCGCCGCGTTCGACATTTCCAGCTTGGCGGGCATGGTGTGGCTCGGCTCATCGGGTATGGCTGCCGCAGCGCACCATGCACCGGGACTCGACGGCCGCCGTCGCTATGTCATCGTCGTGATGCCGCACATTGGTGTCGCCGAGGATGGTTCGGTCGGACTCGTGCTACGCGATGGCCAGCACCACGAGTCCTCGGCCTGTGGTGCGCTCGTCGGTCTGCAACAAGAGCTTGCAACAGGGTTGCGTCGAGATGAGCTTGACCACGACGACTTGGAGATGAGCCTGCTCCGTCGCGACGTCGTCGCCGACCTAGGGCCTGGCGAGACGCCCGACCTCGTGGCTCTTACCGACCTCGTGCGTCGGCTGGCATCCGACGAGATGGCGCGACTTGCGGACGGCTTGGTTCGCAACGCCGACGCCGATGTCGCGATGTTCTCGGGTGTTGTGGTGCACCATCACGACGAGGACCGCGTGTATGTGGCGGACGCGTGGGTGACACTGCGCGACGACGCCGTGCGCCGTGCGTTGCACCGCTGACCGGTGTGGTGCTACGGGGTCAGCCAAGCCCCGAGGATGGCCACCGACGTTGGGATCTGATCGGCGACCGGAGCATCGGTGACATTCGTTTGCACCGTGTAGATCGCATTGTTGACGAGCGCGAACACAGTGGAGTCGGGCCCGAGCATGGCTCCCGGCACGGTCGCGTCACCGAGTGGGGTGGTGGTGCCCACCGACGCAACGAGGTCGTGGAAGTTGGTCTGGTCGACCGGGTCGGTGAGCAGTCCTAGCGTGACCACGCGCGACTGATCGTTGAGCCCTCGGAACTCGCAGGTGCCGGTGGCGATGACTGTGCCGTCGGCAAGGGGGATGCCGGCGAGCGTCGACAGTGCTGCTGGCGACGGCATGCTCGAACAGTCGGGCATGAACGTGGTGGTGGGGCCGAACGAGTAGTCGGGGGTGCCCAGCGTGCCACTCGAACTGTTGGGGGTGCTCTCCTTCAAGCTGTCGCCGGAGCATCCGGCGACGAGCGACAGTCCGGCGACGGCGGTGAAGACGGCGAGGACGATGGGGGAGCGATGCTGCACAGTGGTTCCTTTCCCGACCCGTTGGGGCCACGACACCACCGACGGTACCCTGCCCGTCGTGGCCTTGGATGACCAAAAACTCCCGATCAAGATGCTCAACGACCGGGTGCTCGTGCGCATCCCGGAGAAAGACGGCGAGCGGCGCACGACCGGCGGCATCCTCATCCCGGCCACGGCACAGATCTCGAAGCGGCTTGTATGGGCCGAAGTCATGGCCCTGGGTCAGAACGTGCGCACCGCCGAGGTCGGCGATCAGGTGTTGTTCAGCCCCGAGGATCGCTACGAGGTGGAAGTCGGCGGTACCGACTACATCATGCTGCGCGAGCGCGATATCCATGCCGTGGCGGCCAGTCGCATCGAGTCGAGCACGGGCCTGTATCTGTAGAACAGCAATGCATGGGGCGCCGGTCGAGCGTCGCTCCTAGGCTGTACCGCATGCCCGACGCAGTGTCGACCCTCGCCAGCCCCGAGCAGCTCGCTGCCGTCAAGTACGACGCCAGCGGCCTGGTGCCTGTCATTGCTCAGGACGTGCACACCAAGTCCGTGCTGATGATGGCGTACATGAACGCCGAGACGTTGGCGATGACGCTGGCCGAAGGACGCATGGTCTATTGGAGCCGCAGTCGCCAAGAGGTGTGGCGCAAGGGCGACACCAGCGGTGACCGACAGTTCGTGCGCGCCGGCTACTACGACTGCGACGGCGACACGCTGTTGTTCCTGGTGGAGCAGGAGGGCAACGGTGCGTGCCACACCGGCGAGTATTCGTGCTTCTACCGCGCCTTCGGCCCCAGCGCATGAATCGGTTCGCCGTCCGTCCCAGCCGCGAAGAGTTCCACGCGCTGGCTGCGGAACATACTGTCGTGCCGCTCTGGACCGAGGTGCTGGCCGATCTCGAAACGCCCGTGTCCGCGTTCCTCAAGCTGGTGGGCGAGGGCGAAGGTTTCTTGCTCGAATCGGTCGAGCACGGCGAGCGCTGGTCGCGGTACAGCTTCGTGGGTCACGACCCCGTGGCCACGTTCGAACTGCGCGACGGCATCATCATCAAGCGCGGGCAGCGCCTTACTCCTGAGATCCCGCTCGACCAAGGCATGCTGGCGCTGCTCGACGCGGTGATTGCCGCGTACCGGGGTCCGATCATTCCTGACCTACCTCCCTTGCAGGGCGGCATCATGGGGTTCCTCGGCTACGACATCGTCCGTGAGGTCGAGCATCTGCCGAACACGCCGCATGACGATCGCAACCTGCCCGATGCGGTGATGAGCATCATCGGATCGCTCGTCGCGTTCGACCACTGGCGCCAACGGATGTACCTCATCGAGAGCGTTCCCGTGCTCGACATGGATGCTGAAGGGGTGGACCGCGAGTACGACCTGGCGTGCGAACGTGTGCAAGCCACGTTCGACAAGCTCGGGCTACCGCTCACGATGCCGCTCGTCGAGCCGCCGGTCGCAGGTCAAGTGCCGCCCACAGTGCGCAGCTCGATGGCTGACGGCATGTATCAGCAGGCCGTCGAAGTCGCGAAAGAACACATCGTTGCTGGCGACATCTTCCAGGTCGTGCTGTCCCAGCGTTACGACATCGATCTGCAAGCCGATCCGTTCGACTTCTATCGCGTGCTGCGGCAGGTGAACCCCAGCCCGTACATGTACTTCCTGCGCTACGACGACATCACCATCGCTGGCAGTTCGCCCGAACCGATGGTGCAGGTGCTGGGTCGCAAAGTGGTCAGCCGTCCCATCGCCGGTACACGCCGTCGTGGGGCCAACGACGAGGACGATCGTCGTATGGCCGGCGAGCTGAAGGAGAATCCGAAGGAGGTCGCCGAGCACATCATGCTCGTCGACCTTGCTCGCAACGATGTGGGTCGCGTCGCCAAGTTCGGCACGGTGCACGTCGACGAGTTGATGACGCTCGAGCGCTATAGCCACGTGATGCACCTCACTTCGCAGGTCAGCGGTGAGCTGATGGACGGCAAGACGCCGATCGACGTGTTGCGGGCCACGCTTCCCGCGGGCACAGTGAGCGGTGCGCCGAAGGTGCGTGCGATGGAGATCATCGACGAGCTCGAACCGGTGAAGCGTGGACCGTATGCGGGCGTCGTCGGCTACGTCGACTTCAGTGGCAACCTCGACACGGCGATCGCGATCCGCACGATGTTCGTGGGCGCACATGGCGCGTCGTTCCAGGCGGGCGCTGGCATCGTCGCCGATTCGGTGCCCGACGATGAGGATCTCGAATGCCGTAACAAGGCGGCAGCGCTGTTGGCAGCGGTGCCTGCGGCGCGACGGATGACCGAGCAGCGTCGACTCAGCTGAGCAGGCCCACCAGCAACAGCACGGTGCCGAGCGCCCCCGCGGCGATCGTGCCGGGCACGGCGAGTGCAATCAGCTTGGGGACAGTGGTGATCGCCTTGACGGCTGACGTCAGTGCGGGGAACTCCTTGCTTCGTTGTTCGAGATCGGAACGGAGCGAGCTGAGGTTCTTGGCGGTCATTGCCACTGGCTGCCCGCTGTCGTAGTCGAGCAGTACATCGGCAGAACTGCCGGTGGCGCCGGTGAAGCTGTGTACCTCGTCGAGCAGTTGGGGAGCATGGTGCGCCGTACGTCGAACTCGCAAGGTGGCGACGATGGCGGCCAACGCCGGGCCGAACGCGAGGAGCCCGCCGACGATGAACCAGCCGGTGCTACCGCTCCCGAACACCCACACGCCGGTGGCGAACGTGGCGGCGCCGATGGCGAAGGCCATCATCGCGATACCCGCGGCAAGGCTGGTGAGGCGGCGAAGTGTGAGCTGCAGGCCGTCACTGGCCCGTCGGGCGACGAAATCCGAAACCATGCTCCCCAGTGTGCCAGTCGCTGGTGAACGCCGCAGACTGTTCCGGTGAGAGGGTGGTGTATGTGGTTCTGTGAGTACCCGCGAGATGTCGTCCAAGTGAGTGGCCCCGACGCGGCCTCGTATCTGCAATCGCAGGTCTCGCAGGAGCTGCGACCGCTCCAGGTTGGGTCGTCGGCGTGGACGTTCGTGCTGCAGCCCACCGGCAAGGTCGACGTGCTGGCCCGTGTGTGGCGCATGGCCGACGACACCTTCGTGCTCGACACCGATCTCGGCTTCGGCGACGTGATGATGGCCCGTCTCAATCGGTTCAAGATCCGTGTGAAGGCGGAGATCGAAGTGTTGCCGTGGACGTGCATCGCCATCCGTGGCGAAGGCGCGGCTGAGGTCGAGGGTCTGGCGTCGTGGGGTGGGGGAGTCGACGTACTCGGCCCCGCTCCGCAACCGCCTGCGAATGCCGAACCTGCTCAGCCCGAACAGCTACTCGCGGCACGTATCGACGCCGTCTGGCCGCAGATGGGTGCGGAGATCGTGCCCGGCGACACGATTCCAGCGGAGACCGGTATCACCGATGTCGCCGTCAGCTTCAGCAAGGGCTGCTACCCGGGTCAGGAACTCGTCGAGCGGATGGACAGTCGCGGCGCCACCGCACCCAAGTTGCTGCAGCGTGTTCGCGTGTCCGACGGTGTCGGCACCGTCACCTCGTCGCACAGCGAGTTCGCGCTCGCCTACGTCAAGCGCAGCGACCTTCCTTCCTGACTGCCCCGCGCCTCCACCCCACCCCACTGGGCGCGATTCGTGCCGCTGCTGTCGTACGGGTGCGGTTCGTGCCGGTTGTGCGCATTTCTCGCGCCCGTGGGAGCTGCGCCGGACACCAATGACATGAATCGCGCCCAACCGGCCCCGCTTTCTCGTGGGCGCGATTCGTGCCGCTGCTGTCGTACGGGTGCGGTTCGTGCCGGTTGTGCGCATTTTTCGCGCCCGTGGGAGCTGCGCCGGACACCAACGACATGAATCGCGCCCAACCTGGGGGGGCCGGGGTCTGGGGGGCCGGACGGGGACGGGGACGGGGACGGGGCTGGGCGGGGCCGGGCGGCGACCCGGTCAGGGGTGGGCGAGGACGGCGGCCAGGGCTGGGTCGTGGCGCAGCGGCTCGAACTCGGGTGAAGACGCGACGGCGATGCGCACGACGTTGAGTGGGGCGCCGGCGGTGGCGGTGCGGATCCAGCCAATCGCGGTGGTCGCGTCGCCCAGTGCGGCGGCCGCGCGGGCCACGTGGATCGCCGACATGGGTGCCCGGCCGTTTCCATAGGCGGACGCGGCGTAGTGCGCTGCCGCCTCATACTCGCCGATGCGCAGCAGCACCCCGGAGAGCACGAAGGAGCTGAATGGGCGGCCAACCGGCAGCGGCCGCGGCAACTCGGCGACCACTTCAGCAAGGGCCGCGAGTGGGGCCGCATCGGGCGGCCACCAGTCGAGCGGTTCGTGGCTCTGCAGGTCCGCGAGCACGAGCTCCCTGGCAATCTCCGGGTGGCCCTGGGTGAGCTGTTGGTGAGCGCGATACCACGGCGACGGAACATGGCCCGCCGGAAACCGTGACACATCGCCGGTCGCCCAAGCGAGGGCCTCTGCACGCGCCAACTCCGCTTGCGCATGATCCCGAGCGGTGTTGGCCTTCCCCGCGGTGGCCATCTGCGCGACCGACAGCAGCGGCATGACCATGAAGATGATGTACGGCCGCAGAGCGGGACGGGTCATGGCGAAAGCGACAGTGCTGAACACCACTGCGACGGTGATGATGAACATGATCCGTCGCGCCCTTTGTGGGGCGAAGTACGAGATGAACTGTTCGAGGATCGTGCCGCCGTCGAATGGCAGGATCGGGATCAGGTTGAACAGTCCGATGGTCGGCCCGGCCCACAGCACGGCGATCGCCACATCGTCGCTGACCTGCGGCCATCCCCAACCACCGTTGGCCCCGATGTAGGCGAGCGTTCCGACCGTGATCTGCGCCGCCGGTCCGGCGAACGAGATGCCCGCCCGCTCCCAGCGCGAGAGCGCTCGGGTGGGAGCGAACGACGCATAGCCGGCCATGAAGTCGAGGGCGATCTCCGCCTCGGCGCCCGTGGCCCGTGCGGCGAAGGCATGGCCGAGTTCGTGCAGCAGGGTGAACAGCGCGATGAACGCAGCCAGCCAAATACCGCGTGCTCCCGGATTCACCAGGATGATCAGGACGAGCAGGATCAGGAACCCTGACCGCACTTGGACAGGGAACCCGAACACGCGAAACGCGGGTGGGGAGGGCACACACGGAGCCTACGGTGCGGCCAGATCCACCACAGTCCCTTCGCGGATCCACACTCGCGCCGTAGACTCGCATCTCGTGTCATACGTCTATGCATTCGACCACAAGCATCGCCGCCCTCCGATGGAATTCAAGGATCTCCTCGGTGGAAAGGGCGCCAACCTCGCAGAGATGACGAGCGTGCTGAAGCTGCCGGTACCCCCGGGCTTCACCATCTCCACTGATGCGTGCCGCGCCTACATGCACGGCGGCTGGCCCGAAGGTCTCGATGAGGAGATCGCTGCACACGTCTTCAAGCTGGAGAAGACGATGGGCCGCAAACTCGGCGACCCGTTCGATCCGCTGCTCGTGTCGGTTCGCTCCGGCGCCAAGTTCTCGATGCCGGGCATGATGGACACCGTCCTCAACCTCGGTCTCAATGACGAGAGTGTGAAGGGTCTTGCCACCGTCACCAACGACGAGCGCTTCGCGTACGACAGCTACCGCCGTTTCATTGCGATGTACGGACGCATCGTGCTCGGCGTCGACGGCGAACTCTTCGACCACCCGCTCGAGCAGGCCAAGCACATGGCTGGTGTGAAGAGCGACGCAGAACTGACGGCGAAGGCGCTGAAGGATCTGTGCAAGCAGTACCAGGCCGTCGTCAAGAAGGCCACTCGCAAGCCGTTCCCGCAGAAGCCGCGCGAGCAGCTTCGTGGCGCGATCGAAGCCGTGTTCGCCAGCTGGAACGGCGCTCGCGCCATTGCCTACCGCGTGCGTGAGCGCATCAGCCACGACCTCGGCACCGCCGTCAACGTGCAGACCATGGTGTTCGGCAACCGCGACGACAACAGCGGCACCGGCGTGGGCTTCACCCGCAACGCGGCCACCGGTGAGAACAAGCCGTACGGCGACTTCCTGATCAACGCTCAGGGCGAAGACGTCGTTGCTGGTATCCGTAACACCGAAGACCTCGACCACATGAAGTTGCATTTCCCCGTGATCCACAAGGAACTGCTCGACATCTTCGCTCGCCTCGAGCGTCACTATGCCGACATGTGCGACACCGAGTTCACCATCGATCAGGGCAAGCTCTGGATGCTGCAGACCCGCGTGGGCAAGCGCACCGGTGCAGCCGCGTTGCGGATGGCCGTCGACATGACCAAGCCGCAGGGCAAGGGCAACGCGAAGTGGAACATCACCCGGCACGAGGCGATCATGCGCGTGGGCGCCGATCACCTCGATCAGGTGCTGCACCCGCAGTTCGCCAACAAGGGCAAGGTGCTGGCCAAGGGCCTCGCCGCCTCACCCGGCGCCGCCGTCGGTCGCGTGTACTTCACTGCTGATCACGCAGTGCAGGCGCACGAGCGTGGCGAGAAGGTGATCCTCGTTCGTAACGAGACCAGCCCAGAAGATGTGCACGGCATGATGATCAGCCAGGGAATCCTCACCGCCCGTGGAGGCCTCGTCAGCCACGCTGCAGTGGTGGCCCGTGGTTGGGGTACGCCGGCCATCGTCGGCGCCGAAGCGGTGAAGATCGAGGGCAAGTCGTTCCACGTCGGCAGCACCGTCGTCAAGGAAGGCGCCACCATCAGCATCGACGGCACCACTGGTGAAGTCATGCTGGGAGCGATGAAGCTCGCCGCCGCCGAGCCGCCGCCCGAGTTCCACACCATCCTCAAGTGGTCCGACGTCGTTCGCAAGGGCAAGTTGGGAGTGCGCGCCAACGCCGATACCGGTGAGGACGCCACGAACGCTCGCGAGTTGGGTGCTGAAGGTGTCGGCCTGTGCCGCACCGAGCACATGTTCCTCGCTCCGGATCGTCTGCCGGTCGTGCGCAAGATGATCCTCGCGCAGACCGCAGAAGAGGAGACCGCAGCGCTCGCCGAACTCGGCCGTGTGCAGCAGATCGACTTCGAGGAGATCCTGGAAGCGATGGATGGTCTGCCCGTCACGGTGCGTCTGCTCGACCCGCCGCTGCACGAGTTCCTGCCGTCGGCCGAAGAGCTGCGTATCAAGCAGGCCACCACCGGTCTCAACAAGACCGAGAAGGCCGAGCTGAAGGCTGCCGAGGAATGGGCCGAGCACAACCCGATGATCGGTACCCGCGGCGTGCGCCTTGGTGTCGTCAAGCCGGGCCTGTACGCCATGCAGGTGAGGGCTCTCATGGCCGCCGCCGCTTCGCTGCGCAAGCGGGGCAAGAACCCGATCGTCGAAGTGATGATCCCGCTCACGGTCACCCGCGAGGAGCTGCAGCTCGCTCGCAGCTGGGTGCAGACAGAGATCGACCGGGCTGTGAAGGGTATGAAGAACAAGCCCCACGTCACGATCGGCACGATGATCGAGACGCCGCGTGCGGCCATCTGCGCCGATCAGATCGCGGAAGAGGCCGACTTCTTCAGCTTCGGTACCAACGACCTCACTCAGATGACGTTCGGTTTCAGCCGCGACGACATCGAGAGCAAGATGATGCCGGCGTACCTCGAGCAGGGTTTGCTGAAGCGCAACCCGTTCGAGACCATCGACAAGGACGGCGTCGGCGCCCTCGTGAAGATGGGTGCCATCCGCGGTCGCTCGGTGAAGAAGGGCCTCAAGCTCGGCGTGTGCGGCGAGCATGGAGGCGACCCCGAGAGCATCGCCCTGTTCTACGAGGCCGGCCTCGACTACGTCAGTTGCAGCCCGTTCCGTGTGCCGATCGCCCGCCTCGCTGCCGCGCAGGCCGTCATCGGTGGCAGCAAGACCGACACGAAGTGAGCAAGAATCGGGTCGCCCGGGAAACCGGGCGGCCCGACGATTGCCGGTGGTGTGTCGGGACCTGAGTGAAGGAGAACGACATGCAGGTAGTAACACGACAGGGCCCGGCCTACGGCGTGGCCCGCCTCACACTCGCTCCCAATGAGCCCGTACGTGTCGAAGCTGGCGCGATGATGGCGATGTCCGCGGGTGTCGGCCTCCAGGCCAAGGCTGAGGGCGGCATCATGAAGTCGCTGAAGCGCGCTGCACTCGGTGGCGAGAGTTTCTTCGTCAGTACCTACACCGCCCCGCCGCAAGGTGGTTTCGTCGACGTGGCGGCACGTCTGCCCGGCGACATCACCACCTACGGTTTCGCGCCCGGCCGCGCGCTGTTCATCCAAAAGGGATCGTGGCTGGCGAACGATGTCACCGTCACGGTCGACACCCAGTGGGGTGGCTTCAAGAACATGTTCGGTAGCGAGGGCGGGTTCATCCTCCGCGCTGAGGGTCAGGGCACCGTGGTGTTCGCCTGCTACGGCGCGCTCGAGGTCTGGAACCTCGCCGCTGGTCAGGCGATCACCGTTGATACCGGGCACATGGTGGCCTACGAGGACACGATCACAATGACGATGCGCAAGGCCAGTGGTGGCGGCCTGATCCAGAGTTTCAAGAGCGGCGAAGGTCTGGTGTTCGACTTCACCGGTCCCGGCCGTGTGTGGACGCAGACGCGTAACCCAACGGAACTGATCGGCTGGATCCAGAGCTTCGTGGGTACCAGCAACTCGGGTAGCAGTGTCGGCGGCATCGGCGGCGGACTCTTCGGTAGGGACTGACGGGTGCTGTTCGCGAGCGACACCGGGTCGCAGAAGTTCGTCGACATCAATGTGGCCGCATATTGGTGGATAGGACTGCTGGTGCTGCTCGCAGTGCTGTTGCTCGTCGACCTGCTGGTGGTGCATCGCGAGAGCCACGAGGTGAAGACACGTGAGGCCGCGATCGAGTCCGTCGTCTGGATCTCGATCGGGCTGGCCTTCGGGTTGGTCGTCTGGTGGGGATTCGGTGGCGGCGCGGCCGGTGAGTACTACTCCGGCTATCTCATCGAGAAAAGCCTCAGTGTCGACAACGTGTTCGTGTGGGCGCTGATCCTGGCCTACTTCCAGGTACCGCCGAAGTGCCAGCACCGGGTGTTGTTCTGGGGCATCTTCGGAGCACTGATGTTGCGGGCGATCTTCATCTTCGCTGGAGTGGCGTTGATCGAGCGCTTCGATTGGGTGCTGTATGTCTTCGGCGCCTTCCTGCTGTTGACCGCGGTGAAGTTGGTGGTCTCCGAGAATGACCACGTCGATCCGGCCAAGAGCAAGTTCCTCAGATTGATCCACCGTGTCGTACCAATGCACGATGAACTCGACGGCCAGCGATTGTTCACTCGTGTCAACGCCAAGCGACTGGCGACACCGCTGTTCGCAGTGCTGCTACTGATCGAGATGACGGATGTCTTGTTCGCCGTCGACTCGGTGCCAGCGGTGCTGGCGGTCAGCCACGAGCAGTTCGTGGTGTTCGCCTCGAACGCGTTCGCGATCCTCGGTCTGCGGGCGTTGTACTTCCTGCTGGCCGACATGCATGCCCGCTTCAGCTATCTGCAGGAAGGCCTGGCGATCATCCTCGCCTTCGTTGGCATGAAGATGCTGATCGACGGGTGGTATCACATCCCCACCTGGCTGTCGCTGCTCGTGATCGCTCTCGTGCTCGTTGCCGCGGTCGGCTTCTCGCTGCGGGTGTCACCGGCGATCGACACGATCGAGATCCCCGAGGAGTTGCCACCGGTCGACGAACGCTGAGCAGCTGTCCGCGGCCGAACTGCCGCACGGTGGGGCCGCTATGGTGCTGCTGATGGCGATTGTCGACGAGGACTTGGAACGACTGCGGGCATCGCTCGTTCTGTCCGACGTCGTCCAGCAGTACGTTGCGTTGCGACGTGTCGGCCGCAACTGGGTGGGGTTGTGCCCGTTCCATGCTGAGCGCTCGGGATCGTTCAACGTGCGCGACGAGACCGGTCGCTACAAGTGCTTCGGCTGTGGCGCCGGTGGCGACGTGATCAAGTTCGTGCAAGAGATCGAACATGTCGACTTCGTGGCCGCTGTCGAGAGTTTGGCGTCCAAAGCAGGAATCCAACTGCGGTACACGACGGGGGAGGCGGGCGATCGCGTCCGTCAGCGTCGTCGACAGTTGGTCGATGCAATGGGCAAGGCGGTCGATTGGTATCACGATCGCCTGTTGAATTCCTCCGATGCGCGCGAGGCCCGCGACTATCTGCGTAAGCGCGGCTTGGCTGGCGATGTCGCCCGCAACTTCAAGCTCGGCTATGCGCCCGACGACTGGGATGCGCTGTGCAAGGCGCTCGGGTCGTCGGCCGACGTGCTCCGCGACACGGGCTTGGGGTTCACCAACAAGGCGGGTCGGATGCAGGACTCGTTCCGCGGGCGGGTGATGTTCCCGATCCTCACCGAGAACGGGGATCCGGTTGCCTTCGGCGGCCGCATCCTTCCGGGGAGCAGCGACCCGGCGAAGTACAAGAACTCGTCCGAGACCACCATCTATGCGAAGTCCAAAACGCTGTACGGATTGAACTGGGCGAAGAACGATGTGGTCGCTGCTGATCAAGTGATCGTGTGCGAGGGCTACACCGACGTGATCGGATTCCATCGCTCTGGTGTGCGCCGCGCAGTGGCCACCTGTGGAACCGCACTGACCGAGGACCACGTGCGCCTGCTGAAGCGCTACGCCAGCCAGGTGGTGCTGGCGTTCGATGCCGATGCCGCCGGCCAGGGTGCGGCGCAACGCTTCTACGAATGGGAGGAGCGCTACCAGGTGCGCGTGAGCGTCGCCCGCTTCCCCGCTGGTAAGGACCCCGGGGATCTGGCGGTCAGCGACCCCGATGCGCTGCGCGACGCGGTCGAGCACGCATTGCCGTTCCTGGGGTTCCGGGTGAACCGGGTGTTGAACAGCCGCAAGCTGCGTTCACCCGAAGACCGTGCCCAGGTGGCAGGTGAGGCGATGGCCTTGGTGAACGAGCACCCGAACGCCGAGGTGCGCAAGTTGTACGCCGGTCAGGTGGCCACCCATGTGGGTATTCCCGCTGGCGATCTCGTGGCGATCGCTGAGCGACGTACGCGAGCACCATCGATCAAGGTTGCTCCGCTCCGGCGCGTTGGTGCTGCGGAGAACGCCGAGTTCGTTGCGTTGGCGATGTTATTGCAGCGCTGGGACGACATCGCTCCATGGATGTTGGAGGATCTCTTCGCTGACGAAATCGCCCGTCGCGCGTTCCTCGCGGTTGCCGAGGCGGGTGGTGCAGTCGAGGCTGCTCTCGAGTTGGCCGACCCCGAAGCGCGCGAGCTGCTCGAGCGGGCATCGGTGGCCGATGTTGATGCCGACCCAATCATCGAGGCTCGCAACCTGATTGCGGCGGCCACTCGTCGTCGGCTGACTCGGTCGGTTCAGCTGACCGAACCCAATCAGCTCCTCGCGGTGCGTGACGCACGTCTCGCTCTCGAAGAGATCGACAATCCGGAACGGGCAGATACGGCAGCGGAGGCATTGCTAGGGTGGCTGCAAGGGGTAGACGAGGGGACCACGTGAGCAAGGGGACGTTCGACATGACCACCGTGCCGACCCCGTTTGATGGGGTGGACAGCGGGGAGTGGCAGACCATGGTTGCGCGTGGCGCCGCCAAGGGTGTGCTGCACGCAGATCAGATCGCGCACGTGCTTCGCAAGGTGGAACTCACCGGCGACGTGCTGGTGGATGTGCAGGCGACACTCACCGGACTCGGCATCGCGATCGATGATCGGATCGATGATCTGCCGGACGAAACTCCTCCGGTAGGCGCCGCTCGCCCGAGTTCCGTGGAGGACACCGAAGGCGTGCTCGCTCGTCGCTGGCGTCGACGATCGGAGCGGATGAATCACGACGGCGTCGACACTGGCGGTACTGCCGACACGGTGCGGATGTACCTCAAGGAGATTGGCCGGGTCGACCTGCTCACGACCGACGACGAGCGGCGCCTCGCGCAAGCGATCGACGAGGGAAATCGGTCAGCGGTGCTGCTCGACATCGAGCGCCAGGACGGCGATCTCGATGCCATCGAGCAGCGACGACTGTTGCGCACGATCTCCGCCGGCCAGAGCGCGAAGAGCGAACTGATTCAGGCCAACTTGCGCCTGGTGGTCAGTATCGCCAAGCGGTACAGCGGTCGGGGTATGCAGTTCCTCGATCTCATCCAAGAGGGCAACCTTGGGCTGATGCGAGCGGTCGACAAGTTCGACTACACGAAGGGCTTCAAGTTCTCCACCTACGCCACGTGGTGGATCCGTCAGGCCATCACGCGCAGCATCGCCGATCAGGCGCGCACGATTCGCATCCCGGTGCACATGGTGGAGAGCATGAACCGCGTGTTGCGGATGCAACGTCAGATGCATCAGGAACTCGAGCGCGAACCCACGCTCGACGAACTGGCTGATCGCTGCGGCATCACCCCCGAGCGAGTGCGCGAGATCCTGCGCATCTCGCAAGACCCGTTGTCGCTCGATTCGCCGGTGGGTGAGGAAGACGACAGCAACCTGGCCGACTTCATCGAAGACATGTCCGCCGAGGCCCCTGCCGACATGGCCACCAAGCGCATGCTCACGGCGGCCGTGGAAGAAGCACTCGGTGAGTTGACCGAACGCGAGCAGGAGATCGTGCGCATGAGGTTCGGTCTCGACGATGGGCAGGCACGCACGCTGGAGGATGTCGGCAAGGAGTTTGGTGTCACTCGCGAGCGCATCCGCCAGATCGAGGCGAAGACGTTGGCCAAGTTGCGTCATCCCATGCGTAGCCAGCGTTTGAAGGAGTTTCTGGAGGAGGAGTAGCCCGACCGGGTTGCTATCCTCGGGTTGCCATTCCGAGATAGCTCAGCTGGCAGAGCAGCTGACTGTTAATCAGCGGGTCGCAGGTTCGAGCCCTGCTCTCGGAGCCAAGGTCAACGGTCCGCCTCGTGCGGACCGTTCGACGTTTTGGGCGCATCTCGTGCCGCAGTCTGCGGATACGGTGTGCACCTCCGGGGGCGGTAGCTCAGTGGTTAGAGCAGGGGACTCATAATCCCTGGGTCGTGGGTTCGATACCCACCCGCCCCACTACCAGGCCGTATCCAGCGTCTGGGAAACAGCCCACACCTTTCTCGCGAGTAACGTCGATTACGTGCTTGACGACGCCAAGGGGTTCGCAGTCGACGCAATCGCGTTGCGTCATGAACTGCACCGTTGGCCCGAACTGGGTCTGCACACGCCGCACACTCGCGATGCCGTGCTCGCAGCGCTGGAAGGCCTTCCGCTCGACCTCACGCTGCACCGCACCACCTCGGGTGTGGCCGCGTTGCTCACCGGCGATCGGCCCGGCCCCACCGTGCTGCTGCGTGGCGATATGGATGCCCTTTCGCTGCAGGAGGCCACCGGCGAGGACTGTGCCTCACGCATCGATGGGGTGATGCACGCGTGCGGCCACGATGGGCACACAGCGATGTTGGTGGGAGCGGCGCGCATGCTCGCCGAGCGGAAAGGCGAACTGGCCGGCCGAGTGCTGTTCATGTTCCAGCCCGGCGAGGAGACTGGTCACGCCGGTGCGCTGCACATGCTCGATGAAGGGCTGCTCGATCTGCCGCCGCATGCCGCAGATGGCAGCCCGTCGGCTGTGGAACACGCCTACGCCATTCACCTCACGCCGAACGCGCCCACGGGTGTGGTGATCTCTCGCGCCGGGCCGCTGTTGGCGTCCAGCGACAGTCTCACCATCGTGGTCACCGGTCGCGGAGGGCACGCCAGCCAGCCGCACGCAGCGCTCGATCCCATCCCGGTGGCGTGTGAGATCGTGCAGGCGCTGCAGACGATGGTCACGCGCAGCATCGATGTGTTCGACCCCGGAATCGTCACCATCGGCCGTATCGCAGCCGGAACCACCAACAACGTCATTCCTGAGACGGCGGTCATCGAGGGCACCATGCGAGCGATCAGCGCGCGCACCCGTCAGCGATTGCAGGACGGTGCGCGCCGGGTGGCCGAGGGGATCGCGTCGGCGCATGGTGCCAGCGTTGAAGTGATCATGGGTGACGGCTATGGAGTCACGGTCAACGATGCTGCCGCCTGCGAGACGGTGCTGTCGGTTGCCGCCGCCGTGGTGGGCGCCGACATGACAGTGCGCCTCGCCACCCCGACGATGGGTGCCGAGGACTTCAGCTACATCGTCGATCGGGTACCCGGAGCGATGCTGTTCCTCGGCTGCACGCCGCACGATCGTGACTACACGAAGGCGGCCAGCAACCACTCGAACACGGTGGTGCACGACGATGCCGCGTTGCCGATCGGCATCGCGATGCACACCTCACTTGCACTGCATCACCTGAGCCACTGAGGTTCGGTCGCTGTCAGCGTGCAGCGATCGCGTCGTCGTACTGCCGAATCCGGTCGCGCAGCACGTCGAGCCCGCTGCGCCAGAAGGCGATGTCGGAGAGGTCGATGCCGAACGGTGCCGCCAACTGCGCAGCAGTGTCGCTGCCAGCTCGACCCAGCATGCGGTCGTACTGCGCGCGGAACGTGTCGGGGTCGGCTCGGTAGCGGGCGAACAGCCCCAGGCCGAACAGCTGCCCGAAGGTGTACTGCCAGTTGTAGTAGTTGTTCGTGTAGTAGTGCCGCTTCACCGCCCACATGTACGGGTGCAGGGTGTCGCGTTGCACCGCATCGCCGAACGAGGCGATCTGCGCCTGGTGCATCAGTTCGCAGTACTGGTCGGCGGAGAGCGGACCGCTCGCCCGTCGCTCGAAGGCGGCGGTCTCGAACAGCACCCGGCTGTGGATGTCGGCCACCACCTGTGTCGCGTTGCACAGGTCGAGGTCGAGGATCGCGAGCCGGTCGGCCCCGTCGGCCGCCACCAAGGCGGCGTCCATCATCAGGGTCTCGCAGAAGATGCTGGCGGTCTCCGCAAGTGCCATCGGCACATCACGCTGCATCGCCGGTCGACGACCGAGTTGGGTGTTGTGATAGGCGTGGCCCAACTCGTGGGCGGTGGTGAACACCTGGTCGAGCGCACCGTTCCAGTTCAGCACGACCAGCGAACGGTCGCCCCTGACCGGAATACATGATGCGCCCGGGGCCTTGCCGGAGCGGGGGAGTGCATCGATCCAGCGCTCGTCAACCGCCCGGTCGACGAGCGCTCCGAGCTCAGGGCTGTAGGCGGCGAACGTGGCACGGATCTGGGCGATGCCGTCGTCCCAGGATCGCTCGTTGTCGGCACCGGGCAACGGGGCCACCATGTCCCACCATGGGAGTGCGGCGCCGTGCCCGTGCAGCGCGGCTTTGGCACGAAGGAAGTGCTGGAAGTTGGGGAGCGATTCGACGACCGCTTCGCTCATCGCGTCGTACGCGGAACGCTCGACGTTGTTCATGAACAGCGATGCCTCGAGCGTGGACGGCCAGCCGCGGCGCCGGTTCACGATGCCGGCTTCACCCTTCACCCCGTTGAGCGCAGCCGCGCACTGGCGGGCGATCGTGGGCCACCCCGCGAGTTCAGCCTCGAACGCCGCGCGCCGTACGGCTTCGTCGGTATGGGTGGCGAGGCCGCGCGCGGCCGCTACGGGCATCCGCTGCACCCCGCCCGGCAGATGCACCTCGACCTCGAGCAGCCCCGACGCCTGACCGTGCAGCTGCGACCAGGCCATCGATCCGATGCTGCTGAGCTCGGAGTACAGCGTCTCCTCCGACTCGCTCATCTGGTGGCGGGCCCGCAGCGCCAACTGCGAGAGGACGCCACGATGGTCGTGGAGTACCGGGTTGACGTCGGCCAGCGCGTCGACGTTGCGATCGCCGAGCCACTGAGCGAAGCGAGCGTTGAGGCCACGCGAGCGTCCGATGGTGGCACCGAGACGGGCTGCGAACGACAGCGCCGTGTCATCCCTGCTGTCGACCCGAACGTGGGCCTCGATGAAGGCCCACAGCATGCGTCCGAGGTCGCCTGATTCATTGAGTACGGCAACGACGGCCTCGGCGATGGACGCATCGTCCGTGCCCGGTGTGGTGCCGCCACGCACGCGATGCTGATCGAGCAGCGCCGTGAGTTGCTCGCTGTAGGCCCCCAGGCGGTCGAAGTCAGCGAGGAAACGCGGGTCGTCGAGGCCGTCGTAGAGATAGCTGGTGGACCACGTAGGCGGAGAGGACGAGGTGGTCATACAGCGGCTCCTGGCAAGAGATCGATGAGGCCACGCATCGCGGCCATACGAAAGGCAACCACATCGTGTGCTGTGGCGTCCTCGATGTAGCGCACCCGATACCCCTTGGCCACGGCGACATCGCGGAAGTGACGGTTGGCCACCAAGTGGCTGACTCCGGGTGACAACGCGAGCGGTGCATCCTCGAGCCGGCCGATCTGCTGGTGGATGTGGAACGGCGCGGCCGGTTCCTCGGCGAGGCGACGGGTGAGCCACTCAGGTATTTGGTCACGCTCGCTGCCGTACCAGTAACTGCCGGAGATGGACAGCACCTTGCCGATGGCGGGAGCGTGCTCGAGCGCGGTGTAGGTGGAGGCCAGCCCGCCAAGGCTGGCGCCGCCGAGGACCACCGCGTCCGGCGAGGGATCGACGCGGAACCGCTGGCGGACCTGTGGCAACAGTTCGTGCACGAGCATCTCTGCGTGTCGGGGGTTGCAGCTGAGTTCCTCCACGCGGTTGGCGAGGCCGGTGGCGTCGTGTGCTTCGCCGACAAACGCGACGTGACAGGGGCGGAGTGCGCCGCTGTGGATGGCTGCATCGAGCGCTCGCGGAGCACCACCGATGTGGATGAACGACGACCCGTCGAGCAGCACCACCATTGGCAGTGCCTCGGTGGACTCGACGGCGGGGGAGTACACGGTGATGGTGCGTGTGTTGCCCAGTGCGGTGGAGGTGAGGTCGAACGACGTGAGCCGACCATGTGGAGCATCGTGCGGTCCGAACCACGGTGCGGGCGGCGCGTCGGGCAGTCGCAACACCGACTCCCACATCTCGGGCGGCACGGTAAGGCCGAACAGCACCGCGAGCGGCGCGATGCGTTCCGGGTTGAACGGGTCGGCGAACGACCCCTGCTGCGCCACCAGCATGAGCCGTTGGAACTCAGCCACATCGGTGTCGCCGACCCCGGCGAAGGGGTCGTCGACGACGAAGCGGTACGACACCAGTGCGTCAGAGGGGGCAACCACCTCGTGCACCCACACCCCGGTGCCCTCGAGGTGGGTCATCGCCACGGAGTGGCCGCTGTGGTCGGCGAGTCCGCACTGCAATGACACCGGCCGCGTCGGTGAGCCCGGCGCGCTGTCGTCGATCCACACGAAGCTCACGGTGACCGTGCCGTCGTCGCTGAGTCGGAGCAGTGGGCCGCCCTGGTCGTGCAACGCCGCACGCAGCGTGGCGATGTCGAGTTCGTCAAGCAGAGGATGCACCATCTCGCCCCTTCATCCGCTGCCCGTGCAGCCTTGAACGCTGTGCAAGAGTAACACCATGACCACTCCCTGGGATCCGTTGCACCAGCTTGCGTCGGCGGTGCGAGCCCGCCATGTCTCCTCCCGCGAGCTCGTCGGTGAGGCATTGGCCCGTATCGAGCGCGTGGAGTCCTCGCTGCACGCATGGGTGGTCCTCGATGGTGATCGGGCGCTCGCCGAGGCCGACGCCGTCGATGCCCGCATTGCGAGTGGCGAGGACGTCGGCCCGCTCGCCGGAATCCCGCTGGGTGTGAAGGACATGGAGCCGGCGACGGGGTACGTCACGACCTATGGCTCGCTGATCCACCGCGACGATGCGCCCGCCACGGCCGACTCGGTGCTGGTCGCCCGTCTGCGGGCGGCTGGTTGTGTGGTGCTGGGCAAGCTGAATACCCCCGAATACGGGTTCTCGGCCGACACCACCAGCCCGGTGATGGGCAGCACGCACAACCCGTGGCAGCTCGGTCGATCACCAGGTGGCAGCTCCGGCGCGTGTGCAGCCATGCTCGTGAGCAACGCGGTACCGCTGGTGACCGCTGGCGACTCCGGCGGGTCCATCCGCATCCCCGCGGCGCTGTGCGGTCTGCCTGGGTACAAGCCCAGCAACGGGCGCACCCCGGTCGGTGGCCCCACCCCGCCCGGTAACGGCTGGTTGGGTGTGCGGTCGATCATGGCGCGCACCGTGGCCGACCACGTGTACGCCCTGGGTGCACTGGTGGGCCATGAGGCCACCGACCTCCATTCCATTCCCACCTCGTCCTGGCCGTCGTCGGTGGTGGCGCAACTGCCCACGCGCGTGGTGTGGGCGCCCGCCCCGGGCTGGCCGGTCGACGACGAAATTGCTCGCGTGTGCGCGGCGGCGCTGCAGCGCCTGGTGGCCGCCGGGGTCGAGGTCATCGCGGTCGATTCCTTCGTACAGGGCATCCCGTTGCTCGACTACTACACCGTCGCCACCGTCTACCAGCAGCGACTGCATGGGCATCGGCGCGGCACTCCCGAGTGGGAGATGCTCGACCGCGGCATTCGCGCGCAGGTCGACCACGCCGACCAGCGGGTCAGCGCTGCCGACTTTGTGCGCTCGCTCGACGCTGCGCACCGCCACAACCTCGATCTCCAGGCCCACTTCGAGGCGGCGCCGATCCTGTTGTGCCCCACGGTCGCCGGTCAGACCGCGGCCTGCGGCGCGCAGGGAACGGTGAACGGCGAGGAGACCATCTTCTGGGCGCCGTTCACGCAGTTGTTCAACCTCACCCGCCACCCGGCTGGGTCGGTGCCCTGCGGGTTCACCGACGACGGCATGCCGGTGGGGCTACAGGTGGTGGGGTCGCAGCAGGACGACCTCAGCGTGCTTGCTGCAATGGCGGCATTCGAGCAACTGTTCGCCGACGATCGTCGGCCGATCGTGACGGCGTGACGAGCCGCGCGCAGAGTGTGTCGCGGTCAGCGAGCGCGCAGACGCCCCTGTAGCTTGCCGCCGATGCGGCGCACCGAATCGGCGTGCAGCACCATGCGCAGCGGTTTGGTCGCCCGCCACACTCGCGATCGTTCGAACGCAGCGACTTCCGCCTCGGCGCGATCGGCACGGTCGCGCTGCACAGCCAGCTCGTCCAGCAGCACCGCAGTGCGCGTCGCCAAGCCCTCGCGTGAGAGCGCTGCCCGCATGTCGGGACTGGCCAGCACACGCTCTCGCGCAGCAGCCACGGAGTCGACCTGCCCGGTGCCAACCTGCCCGGTGGCGGAGTTGGTGAGCAACTCCAACAGACGGGTGGCGCTGCCCTCAGGCAACAGCAGCGGCCGACTGTCGAGATGAGCGATCAGCTGTGCTCTGGCAGCATCGTGTTCGGGTGAGGTGCCGGCGGATGGTCGCTGGATGGCAGTGACTGCCTCGGTGTCGGTGACCCCGCACCATTGCGCTGCCCGGAGGATGAGGTCGAACTCCGCGTACACCTGTAGTTCGGGGTCGAAGCGCAGCCCGAGGTCGCGGAACACCGACATCGGCAATGCGATGCAGTGCAGCGGTGTCTCGCTCTCGCGGAGGTGTTGCACGAAGTCGAACCGGGGGGCCGTGGTCGCATCAGTGACGGCGTCGTTCTCGCGCCCATGTTGCACGAGTGCTCGACTGCGCAGCAGCGCGCCGGGGTCCGCGAGAGCACCGCTGAAGTCCGCCACCCAGTTGGCGAGCACCTGTTGATCGTCGTCGAGGATTGCGACGTACCGGCCGCGGGCCAACTCGATGGCTCGGTTGAGCGCATGGACTCGGTGGTTGGCGTGCAGCCGCTCGCTGCGAACGCGTAGGGCGAAGTCGGCGGGTAACGACGTCAGCTGGGCGACGGCAGTTGCCTCGTCGTCGTCGGATTGCGCGTCGACGAGGAGCAACACTTCGAAATCGGGACACGTCTGAGCGGCGAGAGAGGTGAGTGTGTCGGCGAGCGTGGGCTGCGTGCCGCCGGTATGGACCACTACGGTGAGGAACGGCGCGGTGTCCGCGTCGGGCGCGGCGTCGCTCAGCGCTTGCTCGGTCCGCCGGAAAAGGCGCACGAACTGGTTCGTGGTGGCATCGGCATCGGCGCCATCGCGCACAACGCGCAGCAGGCGGGCGAGCGGGGCCGTGGGCGACAAGGTGGCGAGGTCGGTGGGGTAGTGCTGGTCGCTGGCTTCCAGGTGAAAGTCGTTCGCTGGGCCAGGGGCAAATCCGGCGGCTGCCATGTCGGTGCCAAGTCGCGCCGCGGTGAACAGGCTGACGTGGGTGTCGTCGAGTAATCCCGTGGGCGTGACATCCCAGCGGCCGACGAGGAGTTTTCCGGCCAGGTCTGCATGGGCGACGTTGGGGATCGACACGCCGAGCCACTCGGCGCCGAGGCGGACCATCGCCTCGTGCACGGCGCGCAGGGCGTCGACGGGGCGCGGCAGGTGCTCCACCACGTCGAGGGCGGTGATGGCCACCACGGGACGACCGGCGGCTAGCGCCACGATTCCATCGGCGAGGGCTGCCGTGTCGGCGAGGTCGAGCCGGTGTGCTTCGATCCCTCGTGCGGTGAGGGCCTCGATCGTGGCGGGATCCATGTCCACGCCCACGTAGCGGTGACCGCGCTCGATCAATGGCTGTGCGATCGCTGCGTGGCCGCAACCGAGATCGATCACGACGCCCACGGGTACGTGCTCGATGAGTAGGTCGACGAGGTGTCCGTACGGACTCTGTGGTTCGTAGGCGAACTCGTACTTCACGGGTTGCCCTGGGGCCGATCGGACCGTCGCGCCATACGGCGCACCAGGCGCAGCGCCGGACGAACTGCACCGCGTAGCTTCGGGTTCTGGAGCGCGGCGCGAACGGGTTTGGTGGCTCGCCACACTCGTGAACGTTCGATCGCCTCAATCCGGGCCTCTGCCCGCTCTGCGCGGCCGATGGCGATCTCGTAGGTGTTGACCAGTTGGTGGATCTGGCGGGCGCTCCCTGGCGGCAGCAGGAGTGGTCGGGCATCGAGACGATCCAGCAGCGCATCGCTTGCTGCGGCCCATTCCGACTTCGGCACCTTGTGGATCGAGGCCTCGGTGTGCCCCCACTTGCGGTACAGCGCGGTGATGTGGCCGGTGTCGATCACACCGGTCCAGGGGGCGGTGCGCAACAGCAGATCCCAGTCCTCCAGCACGGGCAACGTGGGATCGAACCGCAGTCCCCACTGCCGCAGCTGTTGGAGCGGGAACGCGAGTGTGTGGATCGGCGAATGGTTGACGCCGACGTGCTGCAGCATGTCGAATCGTTCCGCGTACGGCGACACGAAACCCGACACGGGCTCGAGGTCGCTGACGCCGCCTGTGGTGAGGTGCACTTCTTGCTCCACGGCGCGACTCCGCAGCATGCGTCCAGGTGCTTCCGATGCCAGGAAGTCCTCCACCCAGTTGGCAAACACAAGATCGTCATCGTCGAGGATCGCGAGATAGCGACCCGTGGCCGACTCGATGGCACGGTTCAACGGTGCAACCCGGTTTCCTGCTTCGAGTCGCTCGACACGCACACGGCTGCGGAACGTCTCGTCGAACGACGCAAGCATGGCGCGGACAGCGGCCTCGTTGGCATCGACCGTGGTGTCGACGTAGAGCAACACCTCGAGGTCGTCGCATGTCTGCGCAGCGAGGCAGGTGAGCGTGTCGGCCAGCGTCGCCCGCGTGCCCTGTGTGCGCACAGCGACGGAGAGGAACACCGAGGCGTTGTCGGCCCCAGATTCAACCTCAGGCACGAGCCGCAGCAGATCGCCGAGTGGTGTACCCGCCGGGATATGGCGATGGTTCGGGGTCACAGCGCGTACCTGAAGCGGTGAGGGCCGTAGTAGTCCTGCTCCATATCGGCCACCGCTGCGGCGTCAGGCATCGGTGCAGGCAGGTCGTCGGCTCGATCGAGGGCTCGGAAATCGGCTGCCGCTCGGTTGAGCGCCGGGACTGGGGCGGCCTCGAACGCCGCGAGTTCATTCTGTTCGAGTTCGGGCCGGCAATAGCGCCGGGCGAGCTTCAGCCGGGCCAGCGCACCCGATTCGTGTTCGAACTCCGAGCCGGAGGGTAGTCCTTCCGGCGTGGGGCGCTTGTCGTGGAACACCGTGGCCCGCGGCGCGGTGCGCAGAGTCCACCCCGCGTGACGTAGTCGCCAGGAGAAGTCGACGTCGTCGCAGTACATCGGGAAATGGTGCCCGTCGAACCCTTGCACCGACTCGAACGCTGCTCGGCGCACCAGCATGCACGCGCCAGTGAGCCAGTACGCCTGACCAGTGAGGAGGTCGTAACCCTTCGGGTGTTCGATCGGTAGTTGTCGGGCGTCGCAGGCGCCGACCCCCTCGGCCGCGAGCGATTCGATCAGCACCGACAGGCACGACGGCGTCGGGTACGTGTCGGGGTTCAGCACCCAGATCAGTTCCTCATCGCCCTCGGCGGCGAGGCGGTTCGAACCGCCAGCAGAGCCGAGGTTCGCATCGAAGAACGTGTACGTGAGCGCTGCGACACCGTCGAGTTCGGCCGCGAGAGCGGACACCTGCTGTGCGTCGAGTGAAGGGGTGGGGGAGCAGTCGCCGATCGCAACGGTGACACTCTCCACGAGGCCGCTGGCGACGGCGTGGCGAACACATGCACGCACTGCCGTAATCGTGCGCCGGAAGGCGTCGAACTCGTTGCGGTAGACGACGAGTTGAATCCGCGCCCGTGACATGGCGGCAACTCTACCGAGCGTGCGATCGGCGATGAGGGTGCTCGCGAGCGGCCAGGTGCGCCCGTCCACTGCAGGGTGCGGTGTCGTTGTCGGTGGTCGCCGCTCGCTTTGGTGCGGATGCTGCTGCGCCGACGCTGCCGCTATTGGCTGTGTGGCGGTACTCGACCGGACCAGATCAGAACTTTCGAATCATGCGTATGCAGAGAATATTGGTGTCAGGGGTCAGGAAAGTGATTGCCGATCCAACGGCATAGGCATACGCGAGCGCTACTCCACCCAGCGAGGCTGAAGCATGTTCCGAACTCCAATAATCCTCGCACTGGGAATCGAGGTGCAAGTCGCCTGGCGTTCCGGCTGCGTTATACATAATCCGCAACTGGACTGTGGTGGGTAAGACCCAATCGCCATACCGACCTCCTCCCGGAATCGCCCCTTGCCTGTTTACGGCACCGGCCCAGGTGTACCAGGGGTCAATTCCGCTCCATCGAAAGATGCCGGAGAAGGTATGAACGATTCCGTAATCGCCGTCCGTAAGAAAACAGCCGGGACGACAAGCCTCCAGATAACGGGACCCGGCGGGTGCATTGGGGTCTGCATAGAACACGATGCCAGTGCCGCTCGGGCCGATGTCGCCAACCTTGTACACCGTAGCCGCAACGACGACTGGCGCGGGGACGGTCGGGGCGGGCGGCGGCGGCACGGGCACGATCGTCACCTCGCGCACGGGGCGGACCGACAAAGGAACAGCGCTGTTGACGAACCAGTTGAGCTGTGAGAACACACCCCCCGCCGCAGTCACTGCAGCCTTGCTTGCGTCAACGAAACTAAAGAGCCCCGCAGTATTGTATTGACTGCACGTAGTGGTGCATCCGTTCGTACCCGTAAATAGAATCGCGCGTGCGGTTCCGGCTGCCTGATTGTACTCGCCGGACCAGTAGATGTCACCAAATCCCGGCTTAAGATGCTGATCGTCAGTGAAACAACCTGATGGTGCCGTCGACGCAATTGCGCACATCGATGCCGCTTCAGTCCAGTAGGGCA
>CAESGF010000020.1_pt1 | contig 62231 bp, 51 predicted proteins | sample 7263721 | NCBI WGS metagenome assembly CAESGF01 (sample SAMEA6814162, study PRJEB35770) | uncultured Acidimicrobiaceae bacterium | biome: Freshwater; feature: Freshwater reservoir; material: water | place: Czech Republic | collected 2017-06-27 | depth 30m m
GGATCGTCGGCACTGCTGTGGCGGCTGCGTCGAATGCGCTGACGCGGTCGCTGTCACCCGGCGCGCCGCTCGAGATCCGCTGGCTCGCCGACGACCCCTTGCTCCACAGCAGCAAGGGCGTGTCCGCGCCGTTGGCGCGTCGCTCGATCATCGCCGACCTCGTTCTCCAGATCGTCGAACTGTTCGAGTTCCACACGATCGACACCGGCCTCGGCCCCGTCCCGGTGCAGCCCGGTGATATCGCGATCTTGGTGCAGACGCATTCGCAGGCGGCCGAGATCGTCGAGTCGTTGCGCCGCGCTGGTATTCCATCGGTGCGTACGCGAACGGGCAGTGTGTTGCGCAGCCCGGCGGCGAACGAATGGGGTCTGCTGCTCGCGGCCTTGGAGCGTCCGGCACATGCACCCACCGTGCGGGCGGCCAGTTTCAGCGTGTTCTTCCACCAGCACGCTGCCGACCTCGACCCGCTCAACCCCGACTCCGAGCCACGCCTTGCGGCTCTGCAGCAGCGCTGTGCGGGGTGGGCCGAACAACTCACCACCCAGCCGTTCCTCGCGTGGTACGACCACGTGCGCGGTGCCAGCGAGATGGTGCCCACCGTGCTCGCAGCCCAAGGTGGCGAGCGCGAACTCACCGACCTCGATCACATCGCCGAGTTGCTCGCTGGCGAGTTTCCGGGTGTGGGCGCCACACCTGCGGCGGTGCGGCGAACGCTCGACCGTCTGCGCGCCGGGCTCCAGCAAGGTGACGACGCAGATGCGCAGATGCGCCGCATCGACTCCGATGCTGCGGCGGTGCAGGTCACCACGCTGCATGGCAGCAAGGGTCTCGAGTACCCGGTGGTGCTGCTGCCGTTCAACTGGCAGACGCCCAACTCGTTCGGTCCCACGATCTACCACGAACCCACCACCGGTCGCCGTGTGGTGGATATCGCCACCGGTCAGGGCTGGAACGGCCTCGACACGGACAGCACTGAGAATGGGCGCAAGCACTACGCCAAGGCCGAGGCCCGTGGTGATCTTTTGCGTCTGCTGTATGTGGGGCTCACACGTGCCAAGCGGCGCACCATCGTGTGGTGGGCCGGCGCCAAGGACGCGCAGTCGGCGGCGCTCAACGTGATGCTGTTCGACCGCGACGCCGACGGTGAACCGCTGTGCACCGCACCGACACTGGACGTAGGGCCGAGGGGCGGGGTGAAGTCCAACCCGGCGACCATCGCGTCACCCGACGACGCAGGCGTGACCGAGCGGTTGGCCCAACTCGTCGCGCGCAGCGATGGGCTGATCTCGGCGACGGCAGTACCCGCGCTCACGCATCGTGTTCGCTGGCTCCCCGATCTCGCCGCGCCAGCTCCGCCGGCGTTGGCCGTGGCATCCACGAACGGCCGGGTCATCGCCGACACTGCATGGCGGCGGTGGTCATTCACCTCCATCACCCGCACGCTGGAGCGCGATTGGTCGGCCACAGCGTCGATCGCTGGTGGCGCCGATGAACCGACACCAGCCGACGACTCACTGGTTGCAACTGCAACTGCAACTGCAACTGCGGGCGTCGGCGCGGTGCCGATGCCGCTGGCCGACGTGCTGGCTGGTGCCGCCTTCGGCACGCTGGTGCACAGCGTGCTGGAACGGCTCGACCCGGCCAGCAACCACCTTTCAGCCGAGCTCGCGGCCGAGGTGACACTGCAGTTGCGGCGCGATCGGCTGCAGGTCCCGGCGCACGATCTCATCGCCGGTCTGTCGGCTGCGCTGCACACGTCGCTCGGGCCGCTCACCGACGGGCTCCGACTCGTCGACATCCGCGCCACCGACCGGCTCGCCGAACTCGACTTCGACCTGCCGTTGGCCACCGTCTCGCCGCGTGTGAATGCGAAGCAGATCGGCGAGGTGCTACTGGCCACGTTGACCTCCGACGACCCGCAACGCGCGTACGCGCAGGTGCTCGCCGACGGCAGGTTCGACCTGCCCCTCGCCGGTTTCCTGCAGGGTTCCATCGACGCCGTACTGCGCGTACCCGACCCTGTGGCCGGGCACCGCTACGTGGTGGTCGATTACAAGACCAACCGCTTGCACGCCAAGGGCGCAGCCGCACCGCTGGCTGCGTATCACCCCGATCTGCTGCCAGCCGAAATGGCGCACAGCGACTACCCGCTGCAATCCATCCTGTACAGCGTGGCGTTGCACCGCTATCTGCGGTGGCGACTGCCCAGCTACCTGCCCGAACAACACCTCGGCGGCATCGCCTACTTGTTCGTGCGCGGCATGGTCGGGGCCGACACACCACTTCACGAGGGGCACCCGTACGGCGTGTTCAGTTGGCGGCCGCCGGCAGCCACGGTGGTTGCACTCGATCGTCTGTTGGCGACGGGAGAATGGCAATGAGCGTGCAGCAGGTCCGGATTCCCGCGGAGGTCGTGTCGCTGGAGGCGCTCGTCGAGGCACGGGTCATCGGTGCCACCGAGGTGCACCTCGCCGCGTGGGTGGCGCGAGCGTCGGGTGTCAGCGATCCACTGATCGCGCTGGCGGTGGCGATGGCCGCATGGGCGGCGCAGCACGGTCACGCGTGTGCCGACCTCGACGAACTTGCCGAAGCGGTGGCCAAGGAACATGCGGTGCGTGCCGACGACCCAGAGGTCATCACCGTCGCCTGGCCCAGTACCGACGTCTGGATCGACGCATTGCGCGCCGCCACTGCGGTGGTGCGTGTGGCCGAGGCCAGCGACGCCGAGCCGCAGTTCGACACTCGCCCGCTCGTGCTGCACGGACACCGTGTGTACCTGCAGCGCTACTGGATGGACGAGAGTGCGGTCGCCGCTGCCATGTGTGCGCGAGCCATCAACCTCGACACCACGCTTTCGCCCGATGCGGCGACGGTGCTCGAGCACCTGCTGCCCGCGCACACCGATGGCGAACCGAACCTGCAGCGGGCTGCAGCCGACATGGTGTTGCGCAGCCGATTGGCGCTGATCGTCGGTGGGCCGGGCACAGGGAAGACGTACTCGGTCGCACGCCTGCTGGCGGTGCTGCTGGAGCAGAGCAACGCGTCGGGCGAACACCTGCGCATCGCGTTGGCGGCACCCACGGGTAAGGCCGCGGCGCGGCTGCAGGAGTCCATCACCGCAGCGATGGGTCAGCCCGATGTGAAGGGCCACATCTCCGAGTCCGTTCGTAGTGCGCTCGCCTCGATCGCGCCCACCACCATCCATCGCCTGCTCGGGCCGTTGGGTGCCCAACGGCAGCGGTTCCGGCACCATGCCGGCGATCCCTTGCCGCACGATGTGGTGGTCATCGACGAGACCTCGATGGTGTCGCTGCCACTGTTGGCACGCCTGGTCGAAGCGTTGTCGCCCACTGCTCGGTTGGTGCTCATCGGCGACCCCGATCAGTTGGAGAGTGTCGAACTGGGCTCGGTGCTCGGCGACCTCGTCGCTGCCTCCGCAGTTGAAGGCCCGTTGTCAGGGCGTTCGGTGCGCCTGTTGCGCGGCCACCGCTTCGGCGGCAACACCCCCATCGCGTTGCTGGCCGATGCCATCCGCCGGGGCGACGCTGATGGTGCCTTGGCGCACTTGCGTTCGGGAACCGTCACCGATGGCTCCAGCGTGCACTTTCTGGAGACCGACGACCCGCTGGCTGCCTCGGTACTCGCGGCAGTGCAACAGGTGGTCGGGCCGGTGTTGGCCGAGGTGCGCGCGGCTGCGGAGGCCGGCGACGCCGAGACAGCACTCGCCGCCGCGGCTCGGGCGCGCATCCTGTGTGCACACCGTCGTGGGCCGTACGGCGTGGATACCTGGAACCAACTCGGTGAGCGCTGGATGTGCGACGATCGGCCGCAGGGCACGTGGTTCGCCGGGCGGCCGTTGTTGGCGACGCGCAACGATGCCCGGCTCGGTGTGGCCAACGGCGACACCGGTGTGGTGGTGCGCCACGAGGGTCGTCTGGTGGCGGTGTTCCGCACGGCGCTCGGTGTGCAGCGGTTCGAACCGGTGCAGCTGGAGGCAGTGGAGACCGCGTATGCCACCACGGTGCACAAGAGCCAAGGCTCGGAGTACCCCACGGTGGTGTTGGTGCTGCCGCCGGCCACCTCGCCATTGGCCGGACGCGAGTTGGTCTACACCGGTGCCACTCGCGCTCGCACCACACTGCACGTCGTGGGCAACGAATCCGCCATCACCACGTCACTTCGCGTGGTGGCTCACCGGATGAGCGGCCTCACCGACGCCTTGCGCGACTGAGTCGCGCCAGCGTCGGAAACGCAGCCGGTCGTCCGGGGCATTGGTGACCTCGCTCCCGGTCTCCAACAAGTAGCCGGCGATCTCGGCGTACTTGAACTCCTGGGGACCCTTCAGCAGCTTGGCCTGGTTGCCCCATGTCGCCATGCTGTGGGCGGGGAACGGTGCCTGCCATTCGGCAAGGTGCAGTCGCAGCGCTTCGGGGCGCCGTGGCGGCAACATCGAGGTGAACTGCTCTGCGAACGCGAACAGTTGCCCCGGCTGTAGGTAGCGGCTGAGGCGGATGCCCTCCCAAGCGGGTGCCTTCCAGCCGAGGCATGAGGAACCGTAGATGCTGACCACCGGCACCGCCCGTGGGTCGTTGCGTAGCACCTCGCGCATACGTGACGGTGAGGACGCGAACCGATGGCGACGGAGTTCGCGACGTTCGCTGAGTTGGTCGTACCCGCGGGTGAGCAATGTCAGCAGCTCGGAATACTCACGGTCGCTGAAGAGCACGAGGTGCTGGCCCAACGTGTCGAGGTGGCGCTGCATGTGTCGCAACACGTGCAGCCCGCCCAACGTCTCGAGGTCGTCTGCAGGTGGCGCCGGCAGATCGGCGTCGAGTCGGTAACCACCGGCGAGGGACTTGGAGGTGGAACGCGGAACGCTCATGGAAATGTCCTTTCATCGCACCTGGCATTGCCACCACGACTCGCGGCATCGATCAAGATCGGTGTACCGGAGCCAGGTTGGCGGACCGTCGACGGGCCAGGGCCCTCGGATCCTCTGGATGAAGTTGTCGAACGAACTGTACTCCACGAACGCACGGAGCTTCGCCGCGTGTGATGCGCGAGGCGAGGCCCGTGGTGCGGTTCATGCCACGAGCAGCGTCACGGAATGCAGATGTCGCGACCCTTGAGGTGTTTACAGAATCTGAAACGGGATCCGGAGATGTCGATGTCAGCGCCGTACGTTCCAAAACCGCGCCACTTTCCGCCAGCACCGTATTCCCCGTGCACGGTCACGTGGGGGTCCACCGTCAAACCGTCTGCCGACGAGATGCCGAGCGTGACGTTGCCCGAGAAGTCACCCCGAAGGCCGCCCCATTTACTACCGACCGAGTCGGACCCGCTGAAGTACGCCGAGGTGGACGCGTTGAAGCCCCAACCGCCGTCGAGGTCGGTATCCGGGATGTTGAACGGAATGCCCTTGAAGGTCGAGGAGAAGTTGAACTTCGGAGTCACGGTGCCCGCACAGGGACCGGAGATACAGACGACGAAGCCGAGTTTTGCCGGGACCGTGATCAGCCCGAGGTCGATCCGCGGATTCATCACGAGGTTCAGCTTCGAGATATTCGGCGTCAGGTCGACCCAAGCGGTGCTGAACGCGCCGCTGGCTCCCGTTTCCGACTTGAATCTGCCACCGAACGAACCCGAGGCGCGGAACACTGCTTTCGGGACGAAGTTGTTGGCGATTGACTGGCTGAAGCCGACCTCGAAGCTCTTCAGAACTCCCCCATTGGGGAACGTGCCGGAGCCGCTGAACGCGTAGGAGCCCGGTTCGTACGAACCGCTCACCGTCACCTGCACGCCCGCAACACTCAGCGCGCCAGTCGCCTCCACTGCGACGAGTGCTGTGCCGAGACGCTTGACCGTCGCCGCCATGGTGAGGTTGAACCCGCCGATCGACAATGCACCGGAGCCCGTTCCGGTACAGCCAGTGATGGTGTTGCAGCTTCCGAAGATGTCGATACGTGCAGCGCCGCCGACCTTGATCCCGCCGCTGATATCGACGCGCGGAAACAGTGTAAAACCTCCGTAGGCGGCGAAGATTCGAAGCGAACCGTCGACACGGATGTTCTCACTGGGGTTGGGGTTGTCGACGGTGAGCCACGCCCGCATCGACGGAGTCTTCGGTGCGCCTGGCGGGCCGCTGGGGTTTGGGTTGTAGGCCGCGAAGAGGTTCACTGCGACGGCAAACACCTTCGCCTTGGCGCGTATCTGCACACCCGCCGGGACATCGAAGATTCCCACCGAACAGCCGATCGGAGAGACGAGCAGGCTGAAGAACGTCGCGGTGACGATCTCGGACTTCGCCGGCAGTGCCATGATCGGAGTCGCGCTGTCGGGGTTGCCGACGTTGACGGACAGGCACGGGCTGACGGTCGAGAGGTTCATCACGAATGACACGGGGATGTTCTCGTTGGAGTCGATCCCCATGTATTCGCGCAGCTTGCCAGGAAGCGTTCCGTCGCCAGCGAGACCGACCGAAACGTAGGGCCAGATACCGGGTGTGATTCCGATCTGGAGCGCCACCGAGGTGAGGTTCAGCCCGGTGATACCGAAGATGTTCGGCCAGACACTGGCACCGTTCGTTCCGACAGCAGAGATTGCAATGGTGAACGTCGGTGAGTTCTCGGCGTAGCACACCGTGGGTGCCACGACCCCCGGTAGCTGCGGGCCGATCGCTGGGCCTGCGGCAGCACACACGCTCACATATTTCGCAGCAAGCACGAGATCGATCGGGCTGTTGCCATCGATCTCCATCGTTCCGTTGGCTGCCAGTTGGAACCCCAACTCTGAGCCGATCTTCGGCTCCAAGTTCAAGATGGCAGTGAAGACGAAGCTGGTGATCGTGGTCTTGACGTGTGGAATCGGTGGCAGTTTGATGCTGGCCGGAATCACTGCACTGATCTTGATCAATCCGGAGGTCGTGTAGGTGGCGTAGGCGCCGAAGTTGTCCTTCGGAATACCAAGATTTTCGTTGAGCCACTTGGGGGTCGGCAGCGAACCGGCAAACACGTACGTCCTCGGAGGGATACGCACGACGGTGCCGAGAATCTTCGCCGAAACGTCCTGCTGGGAAGAGAAGTACGCAATGCTCGACATGCTGGCGTCGCCCAACTTCGGCTTGTTGCTGATTGAGCCAACTGTCACCGTCCCCCCGTCGGCGTAGGCAACCGATAGCTGGCGGAGGTTCCATCCACCGATCTTGGGGATGTTGATCCGACCATCGCCGCGCACGAGAACATCGAAGCCACCGTTTGTCGATCCGCTGTCCACGATGATGTCGCCGGCGAGAACGGCGAACGTGGTCTCGTCGGCTGCAATCCGGATGCTGAGTGCGCTCATTGCGATGTTGCCCGTGTCCGTCACCAGGCTGGCGGTGGCATCAGTGGCGAAGAGGCCCTCCATGACGAAGGCGCGCGAGGTCAGGTTCACTGCTGCCTGGTAGGTGCCGGATGCTTGTAGGGGGAGTCCGCTTCCGAGGTTCGCGAAGAAGCCGGGGTTTGCCGCCGCGTCTACGACGGCGATGCTCAGGTACACCGTCGTCGCGGCACTGGCTGAGCACAGCGAGGTGGATGCCGCGAAGGTCGGGCACGATGGCAGGATCCTGACGGTGCCGCCGAGCAACGCAAGTTTGCCGTTCTTCGTGGCACCCGAATCGCCCACGAAACTGGCCGGCGCGGCAAGTGCTCCGCGAAGGTCCCACACGGTTGCGCTCGGTGTTGCGGTGATGGAACCGGAGAGTGAACCGATCGAGAGGTTCACCGCGCGGATGGCGACCGTTGCGGTTGCTGCGTTCGCGAGCAGTGTCCATGCGGTGTCGTTCGTATACGTCAGCGACACGGGGATACGCAATGTCCCGAACGACGCCTGCGCGGTACCCGACCATGTCGGCACTCCCGATGCATTGGGTGCCGTCGTGCCGACCTGGGCGGTCAGCACGATCTGGCCGCCCGAGAGTGATGTCGGTGACCCAACAGTGCCGGCTGCGGAGACCGACGTCGTGACCGACACGGGAGCAGTCGTTGCCGGCTGGCTTGTCCCCGGAGCGGTTGTTGCGGTTATTGCGGTTGCTGCGGTTGTTGCGGTCGCGGCGGTCGTGGTCGGGTGAATGGTTGTGGGCGAGGGTGGGAAGGTGACAGTGGGAGGGCAGACAAAACCTTTTGGAAGTGTGCAAATGAACTCCACCGAACCTGCCGGGGCGGCTGTTGCGGGCGCAGTTGTTGCGCGCGGGGCGCCTGCCGGTGCGGTGGTGCTCGGGGGCGTGGTACCGGAGGACGTGCGCGGGACACTCACCGGGCCGGCGGGGTCGATCACCAGGGTCGGGGTGCTGACGGTGCCGAAGGTCTCCTGGCTGTTGGCGCTCCCTGTCGCAGTCTGCACCGTCACGGTGCCGTTCGTCGAGCCGACAGGGACAGTGGCAGTCAGTTGTGTGGCGGAGCCCGCTTGAAACAGGGCGGCCACTCCGTTGAACGTGACGGCGGTGGGCCCGCTCAGATTGAATCCGGTGATCGTCACCACGGTTCCAGCAGGGCCACTGATCGGCCACACCGATGACACCGACGGCCCGATGGTGAGTGCCGTAGTGCTGACCGCGAGCGCCGTACCGCGAACCGACAGCGGTCCCGTCAACGCTTCGTTCGGCACCGTTGCAGTGATCTGCGTCGGTGAGACAACAGTGAAGGTCGCGTTCGCTGTTGAGCCGGTGAATGACACCCAGCTGACCGACGTCAAGTTGGTGCCGGTGATTGTCACCGTCTCGCCCGGCCGTGCGGTGGTGGGGGTGAAGGAACTGATGGTCGGGGGGGCCGCAAAGTCGTCGCTGGCTGTTGCGGTTCCCGCGGGTGCGGTGATGCTGATTGGGCCGCTCGTGAGGTTGGCAGGCACCGTTGCCGTGACCGTGGTCGCCGATACGACGCTGAACGACGCGGCGGGGGTGGTGCCGAAGCGGACGGCTGTTGTGCCTGACAGGTTCGCGCCGGTGATGGTCACCGTGGTTCCTGTTGCCCCAAGGGCGGGCGAGAAGCTGCTGATCGCGGGCGATGAGACCGTGAAGGTGCCGGTACTCGCCGCGGTACTCACCGGGGTTTCCACGGAGATCAGTCCGGACACGGCGTTCGCGGGCACGGCGACGGTGATCGATGTTGCCGTCACAGCGGTTGGCTTGATGGCCAGGCCGCTGAACTTCACGGCAGTCGCGCCGGTGAAGTTTGCACCGGTGATCGTCAGGTTCGTTCCGGTCGCCCCCGCCGCAGGGCTGAAGGATGCGATCGCCGGTGAGGTCGTGACGAAACAGGTGTCGCTCGTGATGGGGGTCGTTTTGGACACGATCGCAATCGGGCCGTTGGTAGCGCCAGCAGGCACTGCAGTCGTGATCTCTGTCGGGGAGACAACGGTGAAGGAAGTGACCGGGGTGCCGTTGAACTTGACGTCGGTGACGTCAGCAAAGTTGGTCCCCGTGATGTAGATGCTGGCACCCTCGGCACCGGTGGTCGGATCGAACCGGAGGTTGCTGGCGTTGGAGCTGGCACACGCAACCGGCGACACGAACGTGCCTGAACGGCTACCAACAGTGTTGGAAATCACAACGATGGCAAGTGCAAGCACGGCGACGGCGGTGCCCGCGCCGACCGCGATGTTGCGCAACCTGCGCCGCTCGGCGAGGGACTTCGCCGACCACGAGAAACGTGAATGGGTCGGCTCGATGCCGGGAGGGAGGAGGGAGTCCACAGCGGTCGGCGGAATCTTGTTCGGGGTGTTCATACGGGCGGCCCTTCTACGGTGCTGCGACGGTGCTGGTGGGCGGCGAGGTGAGCGGCGAGGTGAGCGAGCCGTCAACAATCGTCCAGCCGTCCGGCAAGGATGCGGGCGGGCCGATCAGCCCACTCGAGACAACATCAGTGAGGTCGGCGCCGGTGAGGTTGGCACCGGAGATGCTGGCGTCGGTGAGGGTCGCACGGATGAGGGTCGCGCGGGTGAGGTTGGCGCCGGTGAGGTTGGCGCCGGTGAGGTTGACGCCGGTGAGGTCGGCGCCGGTGAGGTCGACCCCGGTGAGGTTGGCGCCCGCGAGGTTGGCCGACGACCCGATGAGATAGCCGTTGGCGAGTGTCCAACCGGTCGGCAGCGAACTAGGTGTGCCCGAGATGCCGCCCGATGTGAGATCGGTGAGGTTGGCGTCCATCAGGTTGGCATCGGTGAGGTTGGCACCGGAGATGCTGGCGTCGGTGAGGGTCGCACGGGTGAGTGTCGCGCGGGTGAGGTTGGCGCCGGTGAGGTCGGCGCCGGTGAGGTTGGCGCGGGTGAGGTTGGCGTCGGTGAGGTTGGCGCGGGTGAGGTTGGCGGTCGTCAGGTCGGCCCCGGTGAGGTCGACCCCGGTGAGGTTGGCGCCCGCGAGGTTGGCCCACGACCCGATGAGATAGCCGTTGGCGAGTGTCCAACCCGCTGGCAGCGCACGAGGTGTACCCAAGATGCCGCCCGACGTGAGATCGGTGAGGTTGGCGCCGGTGAGGTTGGCGTCGGTGAGGTTGGCGTCGGTCAGCTTGGCATGTGTGAGGTTGGCGTTGGTGAGGTCGTCGCCGCTGAGGTCGGCTCCGGCGAGCAGCGCGTCCGTGAGGTTGGCCCACGGCCCAACCAGATAGCCGTTGACGAGTGTCCAACCAGCTGGCAGGGTCCTCGGTGCGCCGTTGAGATCCCCCGACAGGATGTACGGAAGTACGACACCGGTGAGATTGGCGTTGGCGAGGTTGGCGCCAGTGAGGCTGGCGTTGGTGAGGTTGGCGTCGGTGAGGCTCGCACCGGTGAGGTTCGCCTGCGTCAGAGTGGCGTCGGTGAGGTTGGCGCCGGTGAGGTTGGCGTCGGTGAGGTCGGAAGCGGTGAGAAGTGCTCCGGTGAGATTGGACGATGGTCCGATGAGATAGCCGTTGACGAGTGTCCAACCGCCCGGCAGGGTCTTTGGTGTGCCGGTGATGCCGCCCGACACGATGAATGGGAGCACGGCGCCGGTGAGGTCGGCACCCGTGAGGTTGGCGCCGGTGAGGTTGGCGCCAGTGAGGTTGACGTTGGTGAGGTTGGCACCGTCGAGGTTGGCACCCGAGAGGTCTGCTGCGCTGAGGTCTTCGGTGCTGAGGTCGGTACCAGAGAGATTGGCCCCCGGGCACTGCGCACCGGGGCCGGTTTCGCAGTTGTTCACCAGAGTTCCGGAACGACTGCCGATCGCCGATACGGCAACCACGACGACGATCGCGGCAGCGACCACCAGCACTCCGCCGACGATCCACACGGTCTTCGCTCGTTGACGCCGCCGAGCTCGCGGTCCTACGGTGGAGGCGTCCGAATCCATGATCATTAAGTCATGTTAACTGTGCCGATACTGTGCCCCTAGCAGCGGCGACAGAAATCTGGCAGGTCGTGTGCCCTCGTCGAGGGAGGCGCCGACCCAGTGGGTCACTCGCAGGCGACGCCGTCGTGGTCGCGGTCGAGTGCTGTCCGGTAGCCAGGGGATCCGGCGTACAGCGGCGCTGCGCCGGCGGTTCGCGCTGCCGTGCAGTTGGCGTAATAGACAGTGCCGGCCGGCGCAGCGGTCGCAACCGTCGCCGCCGGCAACGTGCTCGGTGCGGGCGCACCCGTCGCGACAGCGTCGATCGGGTCGACGCGCCAGTCGGCGCACTGTCCGAGCAATAGGTTGCGAATTCGGCCGAACTCGCTGTTATCCATCGACAGGTTCCAGCGGGCTTTGATCGACACCCAGTCGCTCACGTAGCGACACACGTCGTTCGCATCCGGTGGCAGCCAGTTGGATGGGTCCTTGTCGCTCTTCGATCGGTTCGTCGTCATGCTCACCGCTCGTAACGTGCGGACGTCGACAAGGTCGTTGGCGTAGGCCTTGAGAGCCGACGCACTCCACTGCCACGCGCCCGAGTCCCATGCCTCCTTCAACGCCACGACGTGATCGATCTCCACGTCGCTAGGCTGATCGAAGTGGAGCCCGTCGTAGAGCGACAACCAGTCGCCAGCGACCACCTTGCACCCGAACGTGTCGACCTGCGCAGGAGTGAGCGAGTCGCGCTTGAGCACCATCTCGCGTGTGTCGCACCCACCACCGAATGTCGTCGGGTAGGCGAACAGCGTGCGGTCGTAGCCGTCGGCGTGTTCGTTCTCCACGGTGATCAGCCCCAGCAGCTCCAGGGCGAGTGGACCACCCGATGACGATGTGGTGGGGATAGTCGTCGCCGCTTCGGAACGGGTCGTTGGTTCCGATGTGCTCGACGTGTCGGGGCCGCTGGAGTTTGGCACACTGCTGGTCGGCGAAGTTCCGCCGACGGTAGTGGGAGCGGGGCCGGCTTGCCGAGGCCCTTCGGCTCCGCACCCGGTGATCAGCACGGTGGCCAACGCGGCGATGGCCAGCCGGTGGCGCACTTCGAAACTCACCCGCTCACTCTCGCACGCGCAGCGGTCGCTCGCTGCCGGATGGTCATACTGAAAGGTGTGGCGCCGTCGTCAGCGCTGCTCGCTGCTCGCCATCTCGATGAGGCGAATCCAGACCACATGGTCGCCGGCTGCATCATCGCTGGCGGGCTCCCACCGCGTTGCCCACTGCTCGCCGTGCAGCACCCCACGCACCCGTAACGGCGTCATCCGTCGCCGGTGTGAGTTGGCGATGTCGGATGCCAGCTGCGCTGCGGTGGCCCGCGTGTAGCGGCGGGGTACCACTGTCCAGCCGTTCGAGTCGCGTGCCGCTGCGAAGGTGCGCCACCAGAACGTGTTCCGGCCGCCACCGCCCTTGTTGTCGTGATGCATTGCTGACAGTCCTCCGCGTGTCTGTGCAGTGCGAACGCGCGCAGCACCGCGGAACGTGACGCGGTGTGGACGTGACCTGTCAGCGATGTGGCTGGGGAGGCTGCATACCCAGCAGTAGGTGGTGGAGCGATGTGCTGGCAGATGGCCACGACGCTGGGTCGTCGAGCGCCGTCAGCGTCTGTTCCAACGTTGCCAATTCGCCGACGCTGAACGTGTCGCCCGCCCGGGCGGCGACGCGGGCAGCAGCGGTGGTGCCAGGCGAGGTGCTGCCGTGCTGATGCTGGATGGTGGAGGACAGTTCTCGCAGTAGCCGTGCCAGGTGATCGGTATGAAGTGCCTCGACGACATCATCGGCGGGGACTCTGGTGTGGACGGCATCGGCAAGCTGACAGAGCGCGTGCGACAACTGCGTCGCACTCCGTCGGTCGAGCGCCTGCCGGTGGGAGCTCAACTTTGGCGCGTGGTCGCGGGTGAGTGACTGCAGTGGCAGCTCGGTGGTGGCTTCGGCCTTGGCGCGCAGACGTACCAGCGGGTCGTGCACACCATCGACGGCGTGCAGTGCGGTGATGATCAGTGTCTCGATGGCGGGGAACAACGAGTGGGGGAGCGGAAGTGGCCCGACGCTGGCGCGGGCCGCGGCGAAAACGATCTGGAAGGACCGCAGCCGGTTGTGCGACCAGACGAGAGCAGTGTCGGCATCGCGCGACTCTTCGACGGTCTCCGTGGTAGCACCGGCAAGATCGCCGAACGACACCTGGCCACTGAGCACATCGGCGGCCGGCCGATAGCGCAGGGTGACCAGGGCGGTGCCGCTCATGTGGTGCCCCCCGCTGTGCTCGGGGGATCGCTGGTGGCATTGTTGATGCTCGCCAGAGCAGCGTGATTCTTGCGAATCTGGCGGCGAGTCTGGTTCAGCCGGCGGCTGACGGTTTCGCGCCGCTGACCGCAGAGTTGGGCGACTTCGAGCACGGTGTAGCCGCACCCGTCCACCAGCCACAGCTCGTGAACGACGGTGCTGGTGAGACCCTGGCAACACCACTGCAGTGCGGCCGTAGCGGCCATGCGCTCGTCGGCGCCGGTCTCGAACTCGCCGCGCGGGTCGCTGACCGTGCTGAACCATTCGCCACCACCCGCGGCCGGAGTGGCGTTCCCGGACAGGTAGGGGCGGCCGGGCTGCAGGGTGCCGTCGCGCTGGGGGTACAGCCTGGCGCCTTCTCCACGCTGTACCCGCTGGCGCCGATCGTGCGAGATGCCCGCGTGGCGCACCCGACGGCGGGCGTAGCGCACGGGGTCGGGGTAGCGAGACATGATCGACTCGGGGCGCTCGAGCACCTCGGCGCTGATCTCGGCAGCGATATCGCCGGCGTCGAAACCGCGGCGGACGGCTGCGGCCACACGCATGACCTCGCGGAACACGGCGACCGCGTAATCGTGCGCCGCCGCATCGAGGCGGGGGGTGGGCTGGGTGTCGGTCATCGGCAGGCTCCTGGCTGGCGTGAGGGTTGGGCGATCTGGGAAGCGGGAAAGGTGTTGGCGGGAAGCTCCTTGTGGGTGGCCGCACGCTGTGCGGCGGCGGGTGTGGTGGGGTTGTTCATGACAAGGGTGAGTATGACGAAGGGGTGCGACAGGGTTTCCCCTGCCACACCCCTGCTGTCGGTCGCGATCGGTCGTGTTCACGACACGGTGTCGTCGCCCTCTGGTTCGGCGACCGGTTCGGCGACGTAATCGGTGCGGCGTCCCTTGCTCGCCGAGCGACTGCGCGAGAAGTTGCGCTTCGCATCGGTGGCCGTCCAGGTCTGCGTCATCAGCGCCTCTGCGTCGAGGCGCAGTTCGCGCACCATGCGCAATTCGTCGGGCAGACACTCGGCCAGGTCGGCGCCTGCGGTCATCATCGCCGAGGCAGTGTTGTAGTCGCCACGCTCGGCGGCGTCGCGGGCTTCCTTGCGGGTGCGTGCCACCTGCAGGCGCAGCACCTCTTCGGTGACCGCGGCGTCGGCTCCGGTGTCGGGGCCGCTGCCGTCGCCGACCGTGACCACCACGGGCACGGTGACGGTGTGCAGTGCGACATCGCCGACGACCGCCGCCCAACGGATGGTGAGCGTGGCCACCTCGACCTGCCCGGTGGTGCTCGACGGACGCAGATGGAACCTGGCCACAACCTTGCGCTTCTCGCCGCCGTACGCGTCGCCGAGCGCAACCTGTAACCCACCCGGCACATCGGTGACCGGGAACTCGTTGAGCACTGCGGTGGCAGCGACCGCCGCCGACGGTGTGATCTCCACCGACACGTTCTGTGCCACCACCGAGGCGAGACCACCGAACTCATCGGCGAACACCTTCGCCGCTTGGTCGGGCCCGGCGCACCAGTACTCGTTGCCCATTCCTCCGTCGGCGAGCGCCGCCAGCAGTTGCTCGTCGTAGTTGTCGGAGAAGCCGATGCACGAGGTGGTGACACCCTGCTGGTAGCCGCTCTTGATCAGTGGCACCAGCACATCGGCCGTGCTGAGGCCGACGTTGGCGTGACCGTCGGTGAGCACGATGATGCGACGCAGCGCCCCCGCCCGAGGTGAACCGGTCAGCATCTCGAGACCCTTCAGCCAGCCACCCGACAGGTTCGTCGAGCCACCAGCGCCGATCGCGAGCACGGTGGCGGCAGCGGGGTCGGCCTGATGTGTGGCGAGGGGCAGCACCAACTGCACCGTGTCGTCGAAGGCGACGACGCCGATGCGGTCATCGCTGCCGGCCAGACGCAACAGTTGCGAGGTGGCGGCGGTGACCGAGGCCAGAGGTGCGCCGGACATCGAGCCGCTGCGGTCGAGGACCACCACGACATCGAGCGGTGCTCGCTCGACTGGCGCGGCCGGCGGGGCAGCGAGCTCGAGCAGGACGTGTAGGACTTCGTCAACGAGGACGGTGACAAGGGTGCGGTCGAACTTGACGGTGGGCTGCATGGCGACTCCTGTGTGCGCTGCGGGGGCAGAGATGAAACGCACACAGCGCCGTCACGCGTGACGGCCGGCCGGGCTCACGAGCAATGTCGGCGTTCAGGCGGGGCCAGGCCACGCCTCAGCGCCAACATTGGCGAGCGGACTCAGGAGGCGACGGTGAACTTGACCGCGGTGTGCGGTGTTGCCGTCTTGCGCAGTGTGCGCCACCAATGCCCTGGCGCGATCAGTATCGAATAGGCCAGCCAGTATTTGCGCTTGATCGCCGAGTCGACTCGTATCGACGTCGCCTCGTCGAGCACTTCGGCCGTGCCGATGTACTTGGTGGCGTCGGGCTTCACGGTGCCACGGAGACCGCACACCTTCACCGCCGCCGCGGGGTTGTTGCGCACTCGCTTGATCTTGAACGATGTGCCTTCGGTGGTGAAGGCGTACCCGCCTTCGAACGGCACCACCCACACGGGTGCGGCGACTGCCGTGCCATCACGTTTGTAGGTGATGAACGAGATGTACTTCGCCGCGTCGAGTTCCGTCGTCATGGCTGTAACGGTAGCGATGTCGGCCGGGCAGTTCCTGCGACACTGTGCACCATGACCGCCGAGTTCTCCGCCGTTGAGGCAGCACGCGAATGCCTCGACATGATCCAGGGCTTCGACATCGCCGGTGCCGCCGGTCGATTCGCCCCCGAGGGTGTGCTGGAGCTGCCGATGCGTCCCGAGCCGTTGCCCCGGCAACTGCGTGGCGCCGACATCGAGAAGTTCATGCGGTTGCTGCCGAAGCTGTTCGCCCGCCTCGACTTTGTCGAGCGGCGCTACCACCAGAGCACCACCCCCACCTCTGCAGTCGTGGAGTACAGGGGCGATGCCGTCACGCACACCGGCAAGCCGTACCTCAACACCTATATCGGAGTGTTCGAGTTCGACGACCAAGGGCGCGTGCTGTTGTGGCGTGAATACTTCGACCCGCTCGTGTTGCAGCAGACGTTCGCCGACTGAGAAGAAGTATCAGCTGGCGACGGAGCGTCGCTTCGGTGAATTCATCTGGCGTCCACCTTCGGCTCAGCATTCGTTCATGGACTCGTCAGGCGTGGATTTTACGATTCCACACGTTATGGAGATCGCCACGGAACTGTTCGACGCACTCCGCGTCCGAGCTGACGCTGGCGCGGCGCGTCTCGTGCACCCGTCGGCTGGCGACGCTGCTGCGCTGCACGTTGCCCTGAACGCGATGGCGGAGTCCGCCCGCACGGCTCCCGTCGCGGAGGTCGAACTCGACCTTCCCTTCGTGTGGTTCGGGTGACGATCACGATGCAAGCCGTCGACCAGGAGGCCTTCGCGATCGGCTGTCTCGAGGCTGAGATCGCAACTGCTCGTCGGCGAACTGTCGTGGCCAATGAGCGTGCCGCTCGCGCCGAGGCCCTCACTCACGATGCCGCTCTGGCGTCAGTCGACTCGCTCGCCGAGATCGAGCAGCAGTACGCGAACGCGATTCAGCAGGTGCGCGAGGCGGCTCGCCTCGAGGCCGAGCACATCGTCGCCCAAGCCCGTCGGAACACGAATGGCATGCACCATGTCTGACACCGTGGTCAGCCCGACGACGATGTCGGGTCGCGCTGGTATCGCGATGCTCACGTTGAAGCTGCGCGCCGCCCAGCAGGATGCCGACCGGGCCGAAGCTGCTGCCGATGCCGCAGAGCATGCGGCCGAACACGAACTGGCCGCCGCCGAATCCGACACCAGTGTCGAGCAGCGCACCCGTGCGCTCGAAGCAGAACTCGGTGCTGCCCTAGAAGCGGCAGCCGCGCTGGTTGCCGCTGCCCACGCCGAGGCAGCCAAGATCGCCGCCGCGATGGCCCCCCCGATCGCGGCGGCACCACTCTTCATGGCCGAGGTACCCGTCGTGGCGACGACGCTGGTTCCGCCGCCGCCCGGCACCGCGATCGCGGTCACTCACAGCGCAGGGTTCGATGCCGAGGTGTTTGCCACCGTGTTCGCCACGGTGTTCGCGGCGAAGTTCGACGAGCACCTGAGCGCACGAAACGCCGTGCCGATGGTGATGCCTGGGTACGCAATGGTGCCGCAGATGCAGCCGAAGCCGTCGTTCTGGCAACACGCCAAGCACCTCGACGTGGTGCTCATCGGCCTTGCGGCGGCGATCGTCGTCACCGTGATGTTCGCCTGGATGGGGTGACCGATGTCCGGCATCACCACCATTCCGGCCGCACCGGACATCGCCGCGGCAGATCACGCGCCGCGCAAGGTGAAGGCCGCGCGTAACCGCGGCGACCGCATCTTCTACGGCGGCGCGTCAATGAGCGGGGCCCTGGTGCTCTCGATCATGGTGGCCGTCGGAGCGTTCCTCGCCTACGAGGCAACCGACGCGCTGCGGGCAACGGGTCTGTCGTTCCTCACCACCTCCGATTGGCAACCCGACCGCGGCAAGTTCGGTATCGCGTCCGTGCTGCTGGGCACCGTGCTCATCGCCGCTGTGGCGGTGTCGATCGCCCTCCCGATCTCGATGGGTACTGCGCTGTTCATCACCGAGGTCTGCCCGAAGTGGCTGCGCGCCACGCTCGTCGCCCTCGTCGATCTGATGGCCGCGGTGCCCAGTGTGGTCTACGGCCTGTGGGGTCTGTTCCTGCTGCAGGGTCAGATCATCGGCGTCTCCCGCTTCATCAACACCTGGCTCGGCTGGATCCCCATCTTCAAGGTGACCGGCGCCGACCCGAACAGCCCACTCGCAAGTTCCACCGTCTACACCGCGTCTGCGTTCATCGCCGGTGTCGTCGTGGCGATGATGGTGATGCCCATTCAGTGCGTGGTGATGCGTGAGGTGTTCTCGCAGGTACCCATCGGTGAGCGTGAAGGTGCGTTCGCACTCGGCTCCACCCGCTGGGGCATGATCCGCGTCGTCGCCCTGCCGTTCGGCCGCGGCGGCATCATCGGCGGCACGATGCTCGGCCTAGGTCGGGCGCTCGGCGAGACGATCGCCGTGCTGTTGATCATCTCACCGCGCTTCGACATCAACTTCCACATCCTCGAGGCTGGCGGTAACTCGGTGTCCAGCCTCATTGCCCTGCGCTACGGCGAAGCCACCGGCTTCGGCCTCTCGGCGTTGATGGCCGCCGGCCTCGTACTGTTCGCCGTCACCCTCGTGGTCAACTTCACCGCATCGTGGTTCGTGGCGCGGTCGCGTTCCGGAGCGAGCAGCGACGCATGACCCCGCTGCTGCACGACACGCCGTCCGGCGACACCGTTCCGCGTACGGTGCTCCCGCCACGCCCCGAGCAGTTGGCGTCACTGCCGGAGCGGCGCTCGCTCGGGAAGCTCTCGCGCAACGACATCATGCCGCTCGCCGGCGGTCTGTTCAGCGCGTGGTGCACGACGATGCTGTTGTTCGGGCGTCTCACACCGCTGTCCGGCGACTTCGGTTTCGTGGTCGTGTTCTTCCTCGTGTTCCTCTGCACCTACGCGGTGCTGGTCGCCACCACCGAGGATGGCCCGGCGGTCGTCGACCGTGTGATGGGTGTGATGCTCACCACCGCAGCGCTCGTGGCGCTCGCCGCGTTGTTCTCGGTGATCGTGTTCACGATCATGCGTGGTTCGAAGGCGTTGTTCCATTCGAACTTCTTCTCCACCGACCTCAGCAGTACCGGCCCGCTCGACCCGCTCGGTAAGGGTGGCATCACCCACGCGATCACCGGCACCGTGATCATGACAACGATCGCGTTGCTCATCACCGTGCCGCTGGGCGTGGCCTGCTCGGTGTTCCTCAACGAGACCCGCAACTGGTTCGCGACGTTGGTGCGCACTGTGGTGACCGCCATGACTGCACTGCCCTCGATCCTGGCCGGTCTGTTCATCTTCGCCACGTGGATCCTGGTGCTCGGTTTCGAGCGGTCGGGTCTCGCAGCGGCGATCTCGATGAGCATCATGATGTTGCCGATCATCATCCGTTCGGCCGACGTGGTGTTGCGCTTGGTGCCCGGTGGCCTGCGTGAAGCGTCGGCGGCGCTCGGTGCACCGCAGTGGCGCACGGTGTGGCATGTGGTGCTGCCGACCGCCCGTTCTGGCCTCACCACCTCGGTGATCCTCGGCGTCGCCCGCGGTGTCGGCGAGACGGCCCCGGTGTTGTTGACCGCTGGCTTCACCTCGACGATGAACGTCAATCCGATGAAGGGTCCGATGGTGTCGTTGCCGCTCGCAGCCTTCGAACTGGTGCGCTCGCCGCAGCCCACACAAGTGGCCCGGGGCTTCGCCACGGCAGCCGTGCTGATGGTGCTGGTGCTGGTGCTGTTCACCATCGCTCGTGTGCTCGGTGGTCGTCCGGTTGGTCGTCTCTCCAAGCGACAGGCGCGCAAGGCGGCGGCGAAGTCCATACGCGATCTCGAACGTATCCAGGCACATCCCGGACAGGTGAACGTATGAACCCCCGTACACATCGACCCGGTCGTCGCAGTGCGCTGCTGATGGTCGTCGCCTTTCTCGTGGCCGCGGTCTCTGCCGCGCCGCATCAGCAGGCCGACGCACTGCTCGCCTATCAGCGCATCTCCGGTGAGGGTTCGTCGTGGGCCGCCAACGCGCTCGAGGCGATGCGAGTCAACGTGCAGTCGAACAAGGGCATGGTCGTCGACTACAACCCCAGTGGTTCCAGCGCCGGTCGTAAGAACTTCCTCAACGGCACGGTCGACTTCGCCGCCTCCGATATCCCGTTCCAGTTCCGTCCCGAGGATGGTTCGGCGCCGGAGAACCCGGCACCGGACAGCTATGCGTACATCCCCGTCGTCGCCGGCGGCACGTCGTTCATGTACAACCTGAAGATCAACGGCAAGCGGGTGACCAACCTGCGCCTTTCCGGTGAGAACGTGGTGAAGATCTTCACCGGCAAGATCAAGATGTGGAACGACGCCGCGATCCAAGCCGACAACCCTGGAATCGTGATGCCTGCCCGGGCAGTGGTGCCGGTGGTGCGCTCTGATGGTTCCGGCTCGAGCGCCCAGTTCACGAAGTGGATGATCACCCAGTACCCGGCGTTGTGGACCGAGTATTGCAACACCTCGGGCCGTGCCCCGGCGTGCGGTTTCACCTCGTTCTACCCCACCATCACCGGCATGATTGCCCAGTCTGGCGACCTCGGTGTGGCCGGTTATATCAGCCAAGGTTTCGCCGAAGGCGCCATTGGTTACGTCAACTACTCCTACGCATTGGGTTCAGCGTTCCCGGTGGCCAAGGTGTTGAACGCTGCCGGCTACTACACCGAGCCGACACCGAAGAACGTGGCCGTGTCGTTGCTGAAGGCGCAGATCAACACTGACGCCAGTGACCCGGCGGAGTACCTCACGCAGAAGCTCGAAGGTGTGTACACCGACACCGACCCGCGCAACTACCAACTCTCCTCGTACTCGTACCTGATCGTGCCCACCAAGGTGGCCGGGCAGTTCAACGAGGCCAAGGGCAAGACACTCGGTGACTTCGCCTACTACGCGATGTGTGAGGCGCAACAACAGTCCGAGTCGCTCGGTTACTCGCCGATGCCGATCAACCTGGTGCAGGCCAGCTTCGACCAGATCATGAAGATTCCCGGCGTGGTGGCTCGCGAGGTCGACATCTCGGCCTGCAACAACCCCACCTTCTCGGCCAACGGCACCAACACCTTGGCGACCAAGGCACCGCAACCGCAGGCGTGCGACAAGAAGGGCTACGCCAGCCAGTGCCCCAATGGCACAGGAGGCATGTCGAACGTTCAGACCGCGGTGAAGGCAGTCGCGACGACCGGCGGCGGCAGCACGGTCACCACGGTCAAGGCGGGTGGAACCAAGCCTCCGGCAGGTTCGGCCACCGGTGATACCGGGCCCGTTGGCACCGACACCGGCACCGTCGACACCGTGCCCACGGGCGACGGCACTGGCGACCAGGTGTGCGATCCGACGGTGAGCGACTGTTCCGGCGGTGGTGGCTCCTCACAGGACGGGCCCAGCGCCGCCGAGGTCGGGGCGATCTCGCCCTCGACACTGGACCAAGCATCCGGATGGACTGTTTCCACTGCGCTGTTGCTGCTGGTGATCGGCCTGACGCTCGTGCTGATCCTGGCTCCGGCACTCGTGTGGCGGCACCTCGCGAACAGGGGCAACGAATGAGCGCCCGTCGACACGTGTGGCCGGTACTCGGCCTCGGCGCGATCGTGGCCCTGACGTTCGCGCCATCGTCTGACAACACGGCCACGGCCGCGCGTCCCAGCATCGTCGATCCATTGGTCGGCAGCCAGGGCACCGACACGGCGCTGCCGGCCACGGACTCGCAGGTCACGGTGAACGGTCGCGACGCATTCTCCACTCTCGCGGTCACGGTGAACCAGACCACGAACCTCACCAACCAGACCGTGTCGCTCACCTGGACAGGAGCCGCCCCCACCGTCACCAGCCCGGGCACGTTCTCGGGGAACTTCCTGCAGATCATGCAGTGCTGGGGCGAGGATGATGGCACCAATGTGGCCAACCCCGGCCCGCCGCCCGAGCAGTGTGTGTTCGGCGGGGTCGGGAGTATCTCCGCGCCGCCGGCCTCGATCTACCCCGACGGTAACGCGGTCGGTCGCGTGATCGGTGTCGTCGGCTGGCCGGGGCTCGACCTCACCGACGGCGTCGTCGACATGAACGATGGTCAGGTGTGGCGCCCGTTCCGCTCCGTCACGGGCGAGACCGTGCCCTTCCAGACGAACTCGCGTTTCAGCCCCGGCACCAACCAGGGCGGCAACTACTGGCTGAACTCGTTCTTCAACGCCACCACCACCAATGAGATCGCCGGTGGCCGCACCTATGCCGATGGCAAGGGTGCCGAGTTGTTCGAGGTGCACACCGGGCAACAATCGTCGGGTCTTGGCTGCGGGCAGAGTGTGCAGCCGGTCGCCGGTGGGGGAACCAAGATCCCGAAGTGCTGGCTGGTCATCGTGCCCCGCGGCACCGCAGCCGCCGAGAACGCAGGGACGCCCTTCGCCGGCTTCGGTGCATCCACCCCGGTCGTCACGTCCCCGATGCGTGCATCGGTATGGCAGCACCGCATCGCGATCCCGCTCGAGTTCCAGCCGCTGGATGCATCGTGTGTTGCTGGCCAGCAGGAGCGGCGCATCGCTGGCTCCGACCTCATCCAGCCAGCTGTCTCAAGTTGGCAGCCGGTGTTGTGCGCGAGCGGCACGTTGCCGCCGTACTCGTATGTCTCGGTCGGGGACGCAGCGGCTCGCCAACAGCTCGCTCAGTCCGTCGAGGGTGGCCCGGGCATGGTGGTGGTCTCCAAGCCGTTCGAGGACACGCAGCTCGATCCAGAGAGCCCTGTCGTCTATGTGCCGGTCGGTGTGTCGGGCCTCACCATCGGTTTCAATGTCGAGCGCAACACGAAGTCGGGCAACATCGACGAGGCGGCACTCTCCGGTATGCGCGTCGCGCAGATGAACCTGACGCCCCGTCTGGTCGCCAAGTTGCTGGCGCAGTCGTACCTCCAACAGGTGGCGATCACCGGCACCCTGCCGCCGACCTATACCTGGGCAGCGAACAACCCGCTGTCGATGATGACCGACCCGGACTTCTTGCAATTCAACCCGGAGTTCACGCTGCTGCTCTCCAGCGATGATCGCAGCTTCGGCGGGCTGCAGTTGCCCTCGGCCACCTCCGATGCCGCCCAGCAACTGTGGCGGTGGGTGTTCGCCGACCCGGAGGCCAAGGCGTGGTTGAACGGCACACCTGACGCGTGGGGGATGAGGGTCAACCCGATGTACAGCACTGACGCGAGCCTGAACCCCACGCACACGGCGTTCGACACCCCGGTGCCGCAGAGCTTCCCCAAGGCCGACCCGTACTGCTTCCAAGGTGCGCCGCGCGGCCCGAACAACTCGATCATCCCGCCGCCGCTGTGTGGCACCGACTGGATGCCGTACGCCCGCAACTACCGCGATACGGCCCGCATTGCACGGGCCGCGTTCGATGCAGCCAAGATCAACGAGAACTCTCTTGCGCTGTCGTCGTCGGGTGTGTGGTCCAAGGGTCAGCCGCAGTTCATCGGTCGCAAGATGATGTTGTCGCTCACCGACACCGCCAGTGCCTTCCAGTTCGGCGTGCAGACGGCCCACCTCAGTCGTGCCGGTGACGATGGTGCCGGACGTCAGTTCATCGCCCCCGACACGGCGGGTCTGCTGGCCGGGGTGACGGCGATGCAGCCGGGAGCCGACCCCAGCGTGCTGGAACCAGCGCCGGGAACCCTGACCGACGGTGCGTATCCGCTGACGATGCTCAGCTACGCGGCCGTCAAACCGCTCTCGCTGGACACGACCGCACGGGCGAACTACGCCGCGTTTCTCACCTACGCAGTCGGGCCTGGCCAAGTGGTGGGTGTGCAGGCCGGTCAGTTACCTCGTGGCTACGCGCCGTTGCCGAGCGCGCTGAAGGCGCAATCGGACGCCGCCATCGCGCAGGTGCTCTCGATGCCGCCGGTGCCCACCACGACGGTGACGACGCAGAGCGAACCACCGGTCACGACGCGCCGCACCTCCTCGGGAGGAGGCGGCACCACGGCCGAACCCCCGCCGGTCACGGAGGAGACCACGCCGGTCGAGGTCAGCACCACCACCACCACGAGTTCGGCACCGACCACCACGACCACTATCGCTGCCGTGCCGACACCGTCGGTGAACGTCGGCGGTGGCAGGTACACGGTCGTCGGGCTGGGGATTGCTGCACTGGGCTCAGCGATGGGCGCGCTCGAGATCAGCAAGCGACCGCGGCGCGCAAGGTCGGCCGCAGACATCCTCATCGACCACGAGGTTCCGGAACTATGAACTGCCGACCGAACACCCGCTCGATGTGCCTGACGGGACTGCTCGTCGCGGCCGTTTCGCTGCTGGTGGTGCCGGCACTCGTCGCACTGGCGGCGAGCCCGGCCACCACCGTGCCGCCATCCGGGCCGACGATCCCCGCCGATCAGGTCGCCGGGCGCGTTGGTGACGTGGTGTTGCAGGACACCACCGGCCACGTCCTGCGCGAGGGTGACGGCAACACGGTCTTCTTGGTGCACCTGCCCGACGGCGCCACCTGCCCAGGCGACAGCGCCAACGATCAGTGGCGTTGGAACAGCTTCCTCATTCCGGTGAATGAAGACCCGATGCAGATGATCTACAGCAGCACCGGCCCCGAGCCGCCGTGGACCTCGGGCCGCTACCCATTGTTCGAGAATGCCAAGCAAATGCCGATGGCCACGCAGTTCCTGCGCCGCAACCCGGCTCCTGGAAGCCCGGCGCTCATCGGCGCCATCCCCCAGACCAGCTTCATCGTCATCGCTCAGAACCAGTTTCCCGGCGGCCACTACCGCCTGGGTGTTGCGTGCACGTACTTCAACCAGACCACCCAGTTCTGGGATGTGCAGATCGATCTCACTGTTGCGGTCGACGGACACCCGGAGTCGCTGACGTGGTCGCTGCCGACAGTGACGCCCGAACAGGTCGCTGCGTCGAAGCCGTCCTCGTCCAAGTCCTGGGTGCTGTTCGTCGTGTTCGGCGCGGCAGTGCTCGTGTTGTTCCTGCTGTGGCGTCACCGCGTCGCCGGAAACCTGAAGAAGAAGGAGTCATGATGAATCGCATCGCTCGGACCACCGGCCTCGGCCGCGTGCGCGCCGCACGGTTGGGTACAGCGTTCGCGAGCGTGATGCTCGCGATCAGCGTCGTCGGCTTGACCGCAGGAGTCGCCGGTCGCACGTACGCCTCTGGAACCCCGACCGGTGCCGTGTCGTTCATCGACGGCAACGGCCCCACCACCACAGGCGGCAGCGGGGCGTTCACCATGCAACTGCCCAGTGGTGGGCACTGCCAGGGCAGTGGCGCCAGCGGCTACCGCTGGGAATCGTTCATTGTCTCCGCCTCGGTCGACCCCGCCACGCTCACCTGGGCAGACGGGCCGAATGCTGTCGCCGGTGCCCTCGTGTCCAGGCTGTACTCCACCATCGGCGACCCGGTGTCCACCAAGCAACCGAGCAACAGCCCGCTGGGCCTGATCTCCGGCATTCCGGAGACCTCGCTGGGTGGAACACTCGCTTCGCTGCCGGTCGGCGACTACAAGATCGGTATCGCCTGTCAGTTCAGCGGAGCGACCCAGGAGTTCTGGGTGGCCACGATCACAGTGACCGCCAACGTGCAGGACACACCATTGGGTATCCAGTGGGACATCGCGGCGCCGACCACCACCACCACTACTGCGCCGACCACCACCGCACCCGTCACCACCGCGGCAGCCACCGTCACCACCGTCGCAATCATCACCACCACGACCGCCGTCGACTCGAGCGGTCAGGTGCCGGTCACCGGCACGAACCCGGCCGTCGTGGCGATGTGGGCGCTGCTGGTGTTGGTGATGGGACGTATGGCCCTGCTCTCCGGACGGCGCGTCAAGGTGCTGCCGCCCAGGGCGCGATGACCGCCACGGTGACACTGCGCCGTTCGCAGGCCGAACCCGCCGACCGTTCTGCCCGACGGTCGGCTCGTTCGCGCTCGGTCGCGGAGCGCCCCTCGGTGCCACCGCTGGGCTCGAAGTTGCAACTGGTGCGCTCGGCGCTGCTCTTGGCGTTCGTGTTGTCGTTCACCTTGCTGTTGGAGATGGTGCTCATCAGCGGCCTCCAGCAGCATGCGTCGCAGGCCCGAGCGTTCGACGGTTTCCGCGAGCAGCTGGCGTTGGGCACTGTCGCCATCGGCCCGATGAACGAAGCCGGCACGGTCATCGCGCTCGGCACGCCAGTCGCGTATCTCGAGATCCCGTCGATCGGTCTGCACCAGGTAATCGGTGAGGGCACCACGTCGGGGGTGTTGATGACCGGTCCCGGCCACAGCCGCGACACACCGTTGCCAGGACAACTCGGCACCAGTGTCGTCATGGGTCGGCGGGCATCGTTCGGCGGGCCATTCGCCGACATCGACGGTCTGCACAAGGGTGATGCGATCACGGTCACCACCGGCCAAGGTGTCTTCCTGTACAAGGTGCTCGGCGTACGCCGTGATGGCGACCCGACTCCGCCCCCTGCGGCCAAGGGTTCGTCGCGGATCACGCTCGTCACCGCTGCCGGCCGGGCGTTCATGCCCGAGGGCGCGCTGCGCGTCGACGCCGACCTCGACGGCACTCCAGTCGTGGGCCCGCGGCGGTTGGTGTCGGCCGCCGGTCTGCCGTCGCAGGAACGCGTGATGGCCGGCGATTCGCGCACGCTGTGGGTGCTGGCCTTCTGGTTGCAAGCGCTGATCATCTTGTCCATCGGCGCGGTCTGGTCGTGGCACCGCTGGGGTCGCGCCCAGACGTGGGTCGTGTTCCTGCCGCCCCTGTTGCTCGTCGGCCTCGCCGCGAGCGGGGAGGCCGCGCGCCTCCTGCCCAACCTGTTGTGAACCCTGAGGAGTCCCCGATGAACACCGACCTGCACTACACGTCACGGATGCCCCGTTCGGGCGACAACACACCGGTCGAGCACGTCCTCGGCGTGTTCCCCAATGCGGCGGTGGTGCAGGTCGTCACTGGCGGCGCAACGGATGCCGATGCGGAGGTGTCGACGCTGCATCTCGCCACCGTGACCGTCACCCATCAGCGCATCAGCGCGATCGATGGCGAGTTCGAATGGTCATGGCTCGTCGACGAACTGGTCGGGGCGGTGCACAGCGCTCGTGGCGCGTGGACGGTGTTCGAGGTGCCGGGAATCTCCGACTTCGGCGTCACGTTGCCCGATGAACGAGTCGACGAGTTCCGCCGCGTGATCGACAGCCTGCCTGGTGTGAACGTGCGCGATCAGGACGGTCGCGTCGACGGAACCGCGCCGGTGCTGCCCGAGTTGACGCCGCCGCCCATCGCCCCGCTGCCGTCGGTAGCCCCGCCGATGGTGACGCACCCGATCGCCTCGCCGCCCGTGCAGTCGGCAACGGGCACTGTGCCGAGCGCGCTGGCAGGTCTGCACGCGCGCAACATCTCCGCCTGGTTCGGTACGCACAACGTGCTCGACCGCGTGTCGCTCGACATGCCGGCCGGCAAGGTGACCGCGCTGATCGGTCCGTCGGGCTGTGGCAAGTCGACGTTCCTGCGCATCCTCAACCGCATGCACGAAATGATCCCGTCGGCATCGATGGCCGGCCACGTGTTGCTCGACGGGCACGACATCTACGACCCCGAGCGCAAGCTCACCGATGCCCGCCGCGAGATCGGCATGGTGTTCCAGAAGCCGAACCCGTTCCCGGCGATGTCGATCTACGACAATGTGCTCGCCAGCTTCCGCCTCACGGGTGTGAAGGCCAGCCAGTCGGTGAAGGACGAGACCGTGGAGTCGTGCCTCACCAAGGGCGGGCTGTGGAACGAGGTCAAGGATCGGCTGCGTCAGCCCGGTGGCGGTCTGTCCGGTGGGCAGCAGCAGCGTCTGTGCATCGCTCGCGCGTTGGCGATCAAGCCGCGCGTGTTGTTGATGGACGAACCGTGCTCTGCACTCGATCCGACGTCGACGCGACGCATCGAAGAAACGATCATCGACCTGGCCGCGGAGGTGACGATCGTGATCGTCACACACAACATGCAACAGGCTGCGCGCGTGAGCGATCAGTGTGCGTTCTTCCTTGCAGAGCAAGGAACTCCCGGTGTGATCGTGGAGCATGGCCCCACCGACGCGATGTTCGCATCGCCGCAGGATCCGCGAACGCTCGACTACGTCAACGGGCGTTTCGGGTGACGTGAACTCGGCCACTTGATGAATGCCCCGAAGGTATGTGCAGCGTTCATCTGGCGGTCAGTTTGTCGTCAAGTTGGGCTGTCAGAGTGACGCTCGCTCGGGTCGCAAACCCCTGGGCATCCGTCACCCGAAGGGAACCAACAACACAATGTCGACTTCTTCCACCACGAAGCGAGTGGGTCTCGGCCTGATCGCTGCCACGCTGGCCGCCGGCCTCACCATGGGCTCCGGTATCTCCTCGGTCAAGGCCGACCCGACCCAGCTCGACGCGTACGTCGGCATGGGTTCGGACACCACCCAGGACGTCATCAACGCGATGTCGGGCTTCAACTACGGCCTGGACTACAACGCAATCAACTCGGGTTCGGCCACCGGCTACAAGCACATCATCTCGTTCAACGCAGCCCCGGCACAGACCGCCGGTGACAACTGCATCACTCCCGTGCTCAACGGACCGACCTTCACCCGCCCGAACGGCTCGGGTGCCGGTCGTAAGGCCCTGTACCAGGCGACTTCGGGTGTTGGCCTCGGCTGGACCGGCGCGTCGTTCACTCTCGACAACAGCACTGTGCTGCCCACCTGCGCCACGCTGGTGAACATCTCGGGTGCGGTGAACTTCGCTCGCTCGTCGTCGGTGGGGACCACAACTGGCACCGACGAGGTGTACGTGCCGTTCGGCCGTGACGCCGTGACCTACATCTCCTACCGTCCCGGTGGCGGCGCGGCACTCGCCACGCTCACCCGTAAGAACCTGATCGACGCCTACGCCAGCGCCACCCGCGTCACCGTGGCCGACCCGGACGGCACTGGCACCGTCACCATCGTCCCCTGCGGCGTGCAGACGTCGTCCGGCACGATGTCGTTCTTCAAGACCATCGTCACGCTCGCCAGCACCGGATCTGAGCAAGCAGCAGTCGCCCTGTGCACCCCGGCGGAAGTGAACCGTCTGCAGGAGAGCAAGGGCGATCAGCTCAAAGCCAAGGGCGATGCCTTCTACGCCGGCACGCTCGGCGCCGGTGCCTACACGGCTGACACCCAGCTCGTCGTCATCGCTCCGATGTCGGCTGCTGGCTACATCGCCCAGGCCAACGGGGTCTCCGATCCGAACGGCTACACCAACGTGACCCTCGGTGGCATCAGCGATGATGGCACCACCGGCACCGGCGGCGCAGACCTCGGCTCGCCGACCACCGGCACTGCCCCGAACCTGGCCCCGAACCTGACGTTCTACGCCAGCGCCGGCGTCGGCCGTGACGTGTACAACGTGTTCAAGCGTTCGTCGATCATCAACACCGGCACCGGTTTCACGCTGACCAACGGCCTCGTGGCGTTGTTCCTCGACACCAACGTTGCCGCCAACGGCACCGCGGGCGCCCCGAACAACACCTCGGCTAACAACTCCTCGAAGCTGTGTCAGAACAGCACCGTCATCGAGAAGTTCGGCTTCGGCCAGATCAGCAACTGCGGCGATTACAGCCTGACCAAGGCCTGGGGCTCCGACGCTGCGTCGGCCTGAGCCTGAAGCAACCCTCCCTCTAGTACTCCCACTTCTGAACACACCTTCGAAAGGTATTCACACATGATTCGCAAGACCATCAGCTGCCTCGCAGCGCTCGGTGCAGCAGTGGCCGGCTTCGCCGTCCTCGGCACACCCAGCATTGCGTCCGCGGTCGCCGCCCAGGGTGCTGCCACCCTGTCGGTGTCCAGCGGTACGGGCTCCACCAACTTCAACATCAGCCTGCCCGCTGGCGCAGCTTGCTCGGGTTCCGGTTCGAGCAACTACCGCTGGGATTCGTACTTCGTCGCGGCCGCCACCGATGCCTCGACGTTGACGTTCAACGCCGGCACCATCGGCAACGTCCCCGGCGGCAGCTACGCCAGCCAGCTCACCGATATCTCCGGCAACGTGCTCGGCACCAAGAACCCGTCGGCTTCGCCGGTGGGCCTCATCTCGGGTATCACGCAGGTGAACCTGTCGAGCCTCGCCGGCGCCCCCGTGGGTGCCTACAAGCTCGGCATCTTCTGCGCCAACCTGAGCTCGAGCGGCGCCCTCGACGCCGGTCACTTCTGGGAGACCAAGCTCACCATCACCAACGCCAGCACGCTGGCGTGGGTGCTCGGTACGGCTCCGGCCGCCCCGGTGCTCGGCGGCACGCTGACGGCTAACGACGGCTCGCTGGCCGGTTCGTTCACGCAGGCGACGGCCGACCCGGCGGTCACCGGCTACACCGTGACGTTCCACCCGGCATCGGGCTCCGACCTGACCGCGTCACTCGGCGCGGGTGTCACGACGTTCACCAAGACCGGCCTCGCGAACGGCACCCAGTACGCGGTGACGATCGTGGCGACGAACACGGTGGGTAACAGCGTTGCCTCGAACTCGGTGAACGGTACGCCCAACCCGCTGCCGTACAACGCAGTGACGAGCCTCGTGGCCACCCCGGCCACGGGCGCCATCGCACTGAGCTTCACCGGTGTCTCGGACCACGTGCCGAACAACTACCAGGTGGCTGTCACCCAGGCCAGCACGCCGATCGCCGGCTCGCCGTTCACCGTCGCTTTCACCAGCGCCGGCGCCACGGAGACGACGACGCTCAGCAGCCTCACCGCTGGTCTGAACTACGCCATCACGGTCACCCCGTCGTACACCTCGCCGTACTCGGCGACCGGTGCCTCGACGAGCGCCGTCCCGCTGGCAGCCCAGGTGCTGATCCAGGACATCACCGTCACCCGCCCCGTGGGCGCCTTGGTGCTGACGCAGGTCTGCGCCGGCTCCACCGCCCCCACGAAGCTCGGTGTCGCTGACCCGGGGTTCACCCAGTACCCGTACCCGGTGAACGCTGATCAGACGTCGGCCGCGATCTACCCGACCCACTGCGGTCTGGCACTCGGCAACGCCGCCCTGCTGACGACTGGCGCCCAGGCAGGTCAGTTCTTCAAGGCAACTGGTGCGATCAACGCGATCACCGTCGTGGACACCCGTGACACCGATGGCGGCTGGACCGTCCAGGGCAGCGTCACCAACTTCACCGATGGTGGCAGCAACTCGTTCAGCGGTAACTACCTCGGCTGGACCCCGGCAGTTACCACGAGCACCCCGGCCAGCATCACCGGCTACACGCAGGTCGTGTCGGCTGGCGCCGCGGTCACCCCGGCCAAGCTGACCGGCCTCAACGCAGCCAAGAAGCCGCTGGCTTCGGCAGCTGCTGGCCATGGCCTCGGCATCGCCGTGCTCGCCGCCCCGCTGACGCTCCTCATCCCGATCGAGGCCATCAGCGGTAACTACTCGGCAACGCTGACCTTCGACGTCATCTGAACCGAAACCATTGAAGTGAAGTAATCCAAAAGTTGTGTGGTGTGGTGCGGCCTCGGTCGCACCACACCACTCACGGCGTTCTACGAAAAGAAAGCAACTGCACACATGAGCATCAGGCGACACCTCGCATCGTGGGCCACCGCAACGGTGGCTCTTCTCGCGTTCTCCGGCACGGTGAATGCTTCGGTGCCGCCTGCACCGCCGACGACCGCGCCGGCCACGGCTGCCGGAACCGGCGACCCCGTCGTCGAGGAGAGCTGGGCGCTCGCGCCCGCTGGTTCGCTCGACCCGTCGCAGGCCGGGAACCGGCCCGAGCTCACCTACGTCTCTGACCGTGGCGCGACCATCGAGGACGCGGTCACCCTCTACAACTACGGCACGGTGCAACTCACGTTCCGCCTTTACGCCACCGACGCCTACAACGGCAATGCCGGCGCCTTCCAGGTGTTGCCGGGCGACCAGCAGCCCACCGTTGCGGGCACCTGGGTGACGCTCGCCCAAGACCTGATCACCGTGCCGGCCGGCAAACAAGCCACGATCCCGATCACGATTCATGTGCCCGCAGATATCGCCCCGGGCGACTACGCCGGTGCGATCATGGCCTCTAGCCCGACGATGGGCGTCGGCGAGCAGGGGCAGACGATCACCCTCGACCGCCGCACCGGCACCCGCCTGTACCTGCGGGTCAACGGCGACCTGTTCCCGGAGTTGGGTGTCAGCAAGGTCGACACCACCTACCACCACTCACTCAATCCATTCGGTGGCAGCACGCACGTGACGTTCACGGTGGTCAACCGCGGCAACGTCCGTCTCGGCGGCACCGCCACGGTGTCGGTGTCCGGTCCGTTCGGCATCGGCGAGCGCAAGATCACCCTGCCCGCGTTCGCAGAGCTGCTCCCCGGGCAAAAGGTGGAGCTGTCGGCCGACCTGAAGGATGTGCCGGCCGGGTTCCTCGACTCCACCACGGTGGAGATTGCACCGACCGGTGCCGAGGGCCTCGCCAACCTCAAGGTCACCGCCGGTGACGACACCACGTTCGCCCCGCCGCTGGGCCTGCTGTTCCTCGCGCTGATCTTGATCTTGGTGCTCTTGGTGCTGCGGGTGCGCAGCCACCGGAACGCGGCGTTGCACGCTGCCGGATCACCTGCTGGCGATCGCGAATCGCAGCTCGTATGACGACTACATCTCGGTCCCGGCTCCTGGGGTTCCTCATCGCTGTTCTGTGTCTGCTCGGTGTGGACGGCGTGGCGGCGCGTATCGCGTCAGCCTCACCGTTCACGAGCGGTCCGAAGATCACACTCGATCGCGACAAGTTGGCGGTTGGCGACTCCGTGCGCGTCACGATCACCGGGTTCGACACGAGCTATGTGGTGATCTCGGTGTGCGGTAACGAGGCCCGTCGTGGCTCAGCCGACTGCAACATGGTGCAAAGCGACGGTCGCCCGTTGCACCAGGACGGAACGCCCACGATCGATGTCATGCCCATCTCAGCGCCGCCGACGCCGTGCCCGTGTGTCATCCGGGTCGCAAGTCGAATGAACGATCAGGTGGCGACTTCCGCGGTCACTGTCGTCGGCCATCCGGTGGCTGAAGTCGTGGACGCTGTCGACGCGCCGCCGAGCGTCGCAGTGTCCATCCACGCAGTGGCCGCACCCAAGGGCGTTACCGGTTGGTTGAAGGCCAGCCTTGCCGGTGGCGCCGCGTACGACGTCACGATTGCGGTCAAGAACCAGTCGACGACGCCGATCAGTCATTTGGCTGTGACCGCGTCGGCCGGTAGCGGAGGGAACAGCGATATCGCGGTTCCTGACTTCGGCGACCCGGGCACAATCCTGCCGGGCCAGACCTGGCAGCAGACCGTGACCGCCACGGTGTCGGCACCGTCGCTGGGCACCGTCAACTGGAGGGCAGCCGTCGCCGGAGCCGGTATGGGTGCACAGGCGACCACCAGCACGCAGAACGTGCCGTGGCTCCTGCTGGCTTTCGTCGCGTTGCTTGTCATCGACATCGCGCTGCTCCTGGTGCGGTTCCGTATCCGCCGTCGCATCCAACTCGGTGAGGGTGCTGCCGCCGACGAGTTCCGGCCGGACGACGAGCAGATCATCGATGTCGGCAGTCGTGAGGCCAACGACGATCGTCAGTTGGTCGACGCCTAAACCAGAGCGCGTCCGGTCGCGTCCTGTCAGCGTATGGTGCAGTGCGGTGCACCAATGGGTGTAGAAAAGCGCTCGGGATCATCGCAGACCTTGGGAGGGGTTCATGCACACAGCAACCATGGACGCGCCAACAGGCGCGTCGCAGGGGCATTTGCCGAAACGGATACAGATCGTGCCGCTCGTCAGCCTGCCAGTCGTGGCACTGCTGGTCGGGTTCGTGATCTACGCGATCGCGTCCGACGAGCTGTGGCCGCTGATGTTGTCTCACGTGGCCGGGGGAGCGCTCTGGACCAGCATCGACCTGTTCGTCGGTCTGGCCGTCGGCCCGATCATCGGCACGATGTCGCCGCCAGCTCGTGCGGAGTTCTCGGCCAAGTTCATGCCCAAGATGGTCATCATCATGCCCACCGTGGTGACGATGACGTTGGCCACCGGGCTGCAGATCGCGATGAAGATGCACAACCTCAACATCGGCTCTGGCGCCCGCCCGTGGCTGATCGCGTCGATGATCGTCGTCGGGATCATGGCCGTGGTGGCGCTCGGTGTGCTCGAGCCGGCGAACATCACCGTGTTGTGGGAGATGAACAAGTCGCAGCCCGACCCGGAGATCATTGGTCGGATGATGAAGCGCTTCGTCTATACGGCCGGCATCACCGGGATCATGCAGATTGCCACCTTGGTGATCATGACGAGAGTGGGGACGCTGTGAACGCGGAGAGCACCGTCATCGCGGCAGATCCCGTCGGCGCGCCGAGCGCACTCGACCGGCCGTTCCCCCGGGCGATCGAGGTAGCCACGTTGTCGCTTGCCTGCGTGGTTGTCGGTGGTGTGTGGTTGGGCGCACACACCGTGATGACGACCTCGATGACATTCCCGGCAGTCCTGCTTGCCGTTGCTGCATCGCTGCTCGCCGTGGCCGTTGTGATGGTCAGCCGGGTCAAAGGCTTCAGCTGGAACACCTTCCGCCGTGTCGGTCGCTGGGCGCTGCTCGCATATTGCGTGTCGGCGGGCATGATCGAGTTCGCGTTCGTGCACAACAAGGCCCCACACAACGTCATCCAGGTGGTCTCCGGGATGCTCGTCGTGTTCGCGCTCGACGTGCCGTTCCTCATCGCCACCACGGTCGCGCGCTACCACCAGGACTGAAACCCGGCGGCGCGTGCGGCGTAGCGTTGGCCGCACCATGAGCGAGCCGCAGCACACAGCGCACTACGACCCACTGGTGCACGTCGCTCCACCAGACCGCACCGACGCCGAGGCGGAGGTGCGAGCACGCCTGGGACGTGCAATCCGCGATGTGGGGCACGCAGTCGTCGGGCGGCATGCCTCAGTGGACGACCTGCAGTCGACGGCAGCGACGATCGAACTCCTGGCGGCACAGCTCGATCGAGGAGCGCTCCGCAACCGCTACGAGGACGAACCGCGCGCCGGTGTGTGGGCCTCCCCACCGGTCGATGGCGAGATCATGGCCAGCCACGACGAACGACCGATCTCCGGGCGCAGCAGTCCGTGGGGGCTCGACTTCGAGGTGCATCGCGAGGGTGATGAGGTGGTAGCCGTGGTCACCATGCGCGCCGCGCACGAGGGTGCCCCGGGTCGCAGCCATGGTGGGCTGGTGGCGGCACTGTTCGACGATGTGTTGGGCTTCGTGTTGAACATCCTCTCGGTGCCGGCCTTTACCGGAGAACTCACCGTGCGTTACGAGGCGGGTACACCTGTCGGGGTGCCGTTGGAGTGCCGCTGCCGTCTCGCTGGTCGGGAGGGGCGCAAGTTGTTCATGACCGGCGAACTCGCCGATGCGGGGCGAGTCATCGCGCGGACGACGGCCACATTCATCACCATCGATCCCGAACGATTCCTGGCGGGTACTGCATGACCACCGCATTCGCCCCGGGCACGTTTCTGAGCGTATTGGCGGCGTTTCTCCGCTGCACACACCAGTTGTAGAGGAACTGTGGGTAATTGATAATTTGTCTCAGCCGCGTGTGGGGTGGGGAAAAATCAGGGTAGTTTTTCGCCGTGGCAGCAAAAAGGGGTCCCAAGTCAGCAATGAGTGATCAGCACAAAGCTGCACTCGCCGAAGGTCGTACCGAGGGTCGCGTCGTTCGTGAATACCTCGAAGCGATCCGCTCCAGTAGGGGCAAGCCGGGTCGTAAGCGCACACCGGAGTCGGTGGCGCTTCGGCTGAAGACGATTGAGTCCGAAATCGCCGGGGCGAGCCCCGTGCGCGAGTTGGAACTCGTACAAGAGCGTCTCGACCTGCAGCATGAACTCGGCAACATGGAATCCAAGGTCGACCCGAAGACGGTGGAGGCCAAGTTCACCGAGGTCGCCGCGGCGTACAGTGCTCGAAAAGGCATCTCGTATGCAGCGTGGCGCGCCGTCGGCGTTGAGCCGACGGTGTTGAAGAAGGCCGGCATCGGTCGAGGTGTCTGATGTAGACCGGCCCCGATCGGCTTAGGCCGATTCGGGGTCGGTTTCCAGGCGAAGCCAGACCGAATGCCCGCCGATGTCGTTGCCGTCCTCGGAATGCCAACGGGTGAGCCACCGTTCACCGTGGCGAATACCACGAACGCGGTGTGCGTCGAACTCGCGACGATGGGCGTTGCTGATGTCCGAAGCAATTTGCACCGCGGTCGAGTGGGTGTAGGTGCGGGGCACTCGCACCCATTCACCGCTCTGGCGCGCGTGTTCGAATGTGCGTACCCAGAACGATGTCCGGGTTCGGTCGTTCGCCTGCTGTCGTTCTGAGGAATTTGATGACTTTGGATGCCGCCGCTCCATGCGGGACAGTGTTGCAGTTCTCGGCGCTGATGTCGAAATCTAACTGAATATATTCTCAGAAAGAGCTAGCCGGCGAGTGCGGCGTCGATCGCTGCCGTGACGATCGGGTCGTCAGGTGCAACCGTGGGCGCGAAGCGGGCGACCACCGTTCCGGACTTGTTGATGAGGAACTTCTCGAAGTTCCACAACACCTCAGGGTCTTCGTTCGGGGTCATACCGAACCCACGGAGGCGATCGCGGAATGCATCGGGGTCGCCTGCAGCCCGCGGAGCCGCAGCGGTGAGCGCCGAATACAGCGGGTGCTGATCGTCGCCGACGACACTGATTTTTGAGAACAGCGGGAACTGCACCGAGTAGTTGGTGTTGCAGAACTCGACGATCTCCTCATCGGTGCCGGGTTCCTGCGCTCCGAAGTTGTTTGCCGGGAAGCCCAGCACTGCGAAGCCGTCGCCGCGACGCTGTTCGTACAACCGCTCGAGGGCCTCGTACTGCGGGGTGAGGCCGCACTGCGAGGCCACGTTCACCAACAGCAGCACCGAGCCCTCATAGGCAGCAAGCGATGTCGCTTCGCCCGAGATCGTGGTGATCGGAATTTCCTGGATGGTGCTCATGCGGTGGGCCTCCTGCGGCGGTCGGATCGAAGCAGTCAACACCGGCAGCGGCCGATCTCATCCATTCCGGTCGTCATTTCTGCTCGGCGCGTGCTCCCGCGTTGACCGCCAAGCGCAAGATCGTGCGTGCCAGATCGGTGTCGTGTGTGGTGACGCCACCTGCGTCATGGGTGGTCAACACGACAACCACATGATCGGGATACCGAACATCGATGTCGGGGTGGTGGTCGATCAGTTCCGCAGCCTCGGCGATGGCCGGCACCAGCGCCGCCGCAGCGATGAACGATCCAGCACGGAAATCGGCGCGGAGCGCATTGTCGATCAGTCGCCAATCGGCGAGGTCGGTCATGCCAGCGAACTCATCGTCCGTCACCCGGGTGTATCTCATGTGGTCAGTCAACCAGTCGTGAGCAGGTCGTGCGTTCGGAGGTCGCGAATGCACTTGTGCAGGTACGCCTCGCTGAGCTGAGGTATCTCCGGCCCGCACGGAGCTGCTGCGACTGCGGCGATGTACCTTGCGCTGCCGACGTTGCGCCACGAGCTCTTGAACGGGCGTCGCCAGGGATCGAGCACGAGCACCGAGGACTGCACGCGCTGACGTTCCGGCAGGGCTTTCAACCGCAGTTCGAACTGCTCGACCCAGTCGGTGTGCGTCGCGACACGAGTCATCGGGAACCCGGCCGATTCGATCCAGTCGACCATCGAGTCGAGCGACAGTCCATCGTCGTGGTGGTTGATGGTGTTGTAGACGTGGTAGCCGTCGTGGGAGTGTTCCCCGAGGTCGGCCACCGAAGCAGCGATGAAGTCGACCGGTAGTCCGTCGTAGTGGGCGCGGGCGCGGCCGCCGTCGGGGGCCAACTCGTAGAACGAGTGTGGGGCCAGACCGGTGGTGATCAGGCTGAACAGCATGCGGATGAAGATGTCGGGAACGTTGATCTGCCCGACATAGCGGGTGTGCGGCAACATCATGTCGCCGCGGAACACGTTTACGGGGACACCGAACTGCTCGTGCGCTTTCTGCAGCAGGATCTCGCCCGCCCACTTCGACGCGGCGTAGCCGACGTTGTAGGCCCCACCGACTTCGATCTCGGGTAGCAAGGGCGAATCCTCGTCGTAACCCTGCGAGCGATCAAGGAATGCGGTCACCGCCAGCGACGACACGAAGTCGATGCGCTTGCGGCGGCCGGTGATCGCCAGTGAGATCAGGTCGGCCGTGCCGGCGACGTTGGGGCCGAAGAGGTGTTCGTAGTCGAGGATGTGGTTCACCAACGCGCCGGGATGAACGATGCGGTCCACTGAGTCGGCAAGGCGCTTGTAGGTGGCGTCATCGAGTCCGAGGTGTGGCTCGGCCATGTCGCCCGCAACGACGTAAAGGTGCGCAGTAAGTCGCTCGAAGCGCGCCTCCAACTCGGGGTCGCCGGCGAGTGCGGCGGTCAGGCGGCGTCGTCCTGCATCCGGGTCGGCGGCGCGCACCAGGCAGGTGACGGTGCCGCCGACCTTCTCCATCCGCTCGAGCCACTCGATCGCCAGGAAGCGTCCCAGGAAGCCGGTGCTGCCAGTCAACAACACGTGTCGCGACTGTTGGGGCGGGTTGTCCGAGGCGGCGGCGGCAACCACCGCAGGGTCGAGAAAGTGTTCGAGCGCGAGGTGGTCGGCGCGCAGCGTGCGCGCACCTCGGCCGTGGATACCTGCAAACGTGGGCGCTACCGCGTCGCCTTCGCGGATGGCGAGTGAACGTTCGATCTGTGCCGACCACCTGGCGATCGAGCCGGTGGGGCTGAGAATCGCGCTGACGGGCACCTCCACACCGAACACGTCGTGCAACAGCGCCGCAAACTCCGCGGCACCCAACGAGTCGCCGCCCAGTGCCGCGAAACCGTGCGGAGACGTGAGATCGAGGTCGTGGACTCCAATGCACACTGCCAGCGCCTTGGACACCTTGGTGACGACGTCGTCGCCCGAGCTGCCGCTGCGTAAGGCCATCAGTTCATCGTGCTGTCGCTGCTCGAGATCCGTGTAGAGCTGCTCGAGCGCGTCGCCGTAGCGGCGTTGGAGGTTAGGGCGCATCTTCTTCTCGATGGACGACAGCAGTCCGTTGGCGTGGCTGAACGGCTCGTACTCGACGAGGAAGTCGCGCGGGATCTCGAACGAGCGCAGACCGGCGTCGGCACCGGTCCGCTTGATCTCGCTACGCAACAGCGCCTTCACGGCTTCGGGGGAAGCGCCGGACCCGAGTGCGGCATCGACGAGCACCATGTTGGGCACCACAATGGCGACGAGGTACGAACGGGCGCCGTTTCCGTACACGTAGATCTGCAGGATCAGATCGCTGCCGTTCTCGAATGTGGTGCCGACCGCGCCGCAGGTGACGAACTCGCCCTGTGCCAGCTTCATCACGTCGTTGCGGCGGTCGATGAACACGAGGTGGTCGGGGCCGTGCTCCTCCATGATGTCGCCGGTGCGGATGAAGCCGTCGTCGGTGAGGAGCTGCGCCGACGCCGCCGGGTTCTTGAAGTACCCCGGAACGGCATTCTCGGTCTTCGCTACCAGCTCGCCACGCGGGTAGGGCTTGTCGGTGCCGAAGTAGCCCAGCTCGGGCACGTCGAGCAGTCGGTAGTCGATGACCGGCGGGCGTTGCACTCGGTTGCGAACGGTGACCGAGGCGTTCGACTCGGTGTTGCCATAGGCCTCGACGAACGCAACGTCGGGGTAGAGCGCACGGGTGAACTGCTCGACCTCCTTGGTGAGCGGCGCCGAGCTGGTGACGATGGTGACAATGCGGTCGCCCATGAACCCGGCGCGCATCTCGGCCATCACCTCGGCCTTGACCTCGTCGATGTCGCGGCCCGCCGCGCAGCGGTGCGCGACCGCGGTGAGGAAGTGACGGTGGACCATGTCGAGGATGCGCGGGAACAGGGAGAACTCGGTGGGTCGGGTGAGCTGCATATCTTCGAAGAGCGTGGACATGTCGGCACGCGCGGTGAAGTAGCACGTGCCGCCACGCGCCAGAGTGGAGTGCACCTGGCTGCGGCCCATTTGGTGGTTGAGCGCTGCGAAGCACAGCCGTACCACTGGGATGGCGACGCGGCCCACCATGCCGAACTGCACACTGGCGAGGCGGTCGGGGAACATTGCTCCCTTCGGCGACCCTGTGCTGCCGGAGGAGTGCACCAGCACCGCAAGGCGCTCGGCTGTGTGCGGCTCGACCGGCAGGGGTGTGAAGGCGTCAGGGTCGCCCTGGGCGATGAGGTCGTGAAGCAAGGTCAGTTCGGCTGCCGAGCCATTTCGCCGTAGTTCGGCACGAGCTGCAGCCAAGTGGTCGCGGTCGTCGTCGAAACGGTCGTCGTACTCGAAGGCGATGATGCTGCGGATGCTGGGGAAGGTGCCGGCGTACTGTGCCGCGTGCAGCAGGTCGCTCATCGTCGCTGCGATTGTCACCGGCGCGGTGTCGCGAATGATGCCTTCGAGGTCGTGCCCGGCGAGGGTGGTCTGCAGGGGTACCTCGGTAGCCCGCACGTGTGCGATCGCGAGATCCACCGTGGCGTAGTCGATGCCGGCGAATCCGAGGATGACTACGAACTCATCGCGCTCAACGCGGTGTGCCGGGTGACGCCGCCAGATTTCTGCGAGCGCGCGCACCCGCCGCCGCAGTTCGCGATAGGAGACGGTGTGAAACGAAGGCAGGTAGCCGCGGACGTTGCGACCAGTGACGGACTCGACGACGACTTCCACATCGCGTTCGCCGAGCGCGGGCCGATCGCCGTAGCCGCTGAGCGCGTGCTCGATGACCTGCTCGAACAACTGACCTTTCGCGGTCACCCGTTCCAGTACGTCGAGGTCGGGTAACAGGGCCTGCAGCTCCGTGTCCGTCTCTGCCATCCCCAGCACGCGCTGTGCGTATCGCGGCAGCCTGTCGTCGGTCGTGTTCACCACGGTGCCCTTTCGCTCGCCGAGGTTTGACTCGGCCCCCTGGCGAAGAATAACATTCTGTCGATGGCGAGCAGGATTCTGAACGATGAGCTGCCCGACGTGGCGAGCCAAATCGCCCGGCGAGAGGTCGCCGGGCGTGAGGCCGAGGTCGCCGCCGAAGTCCGCCGCCTGATGAAGGGTGCGCAGGCGGTGTTCCGCCGCTGCGGCACCAAGGAGAGCCCGCGGGTGGCCGACATCCTGGCCGAGGTCGGCATGTCGAACGACGCGTTCTACCGCCATTTCAAGAGCAAGGACGAGCTGGTGGGGGCGATCATCGAGGACGGCACTCGACGTACCTGCGCGGCCCTCAGCGCCCGTATGGCTGTCGCCGATTCGCCGCAGGAGCAGGTGGCACTGTTGGTGCGCAGCATCATCGGCATCGTGGTCGACCCGACGGCGTCCGAGAACCTCCGTGTCCTCACGTGGAACGCAGCACGCACAGCGGACGACAGCACGCGCCGGCTTGTTGCCCGCTCCTCGTTGGCGCAACTGCTCGTGCAGCCCGTGCGCGACCTTGGCAGCACCGATCCGGAACGCGACGCGTTCGCAGTGTGCGACACCGCGCTCGGCCGGCTCGAGCACTTCATGTGGCGGCGCGAGTCGCCCACCTCCGACGACATCGAGCATGTCGTGAACTTCTGTCTCCGGGCGATCAGCCCCGCAGCCCCTCACACGAAAGCGCACTGATGAGCAACGACGACCCGATGAACCTGGCTGCGGCCCACGACTGGGGCTACGCCGGGAAGCGGGTGGTGGTCACCGGCGCCGCCAGCGGTATGGGTCGCGCTGCGGCCGAGATCTTGGTGCACCTCGGTGCCACCGTGGTCGGTATCGATCGCCAGGCCATCGAGGTGGAAGGTGTCGCTGAGACGCACACGGTCGACCTCGCTGACGAAGCATCGGTCAGCGCGGTCGCCGCGGCAATCACGGGGGAACTGCACGGTCTGTTCAATTGCGCCGGCATCCCCGGCACGGCCGATCCGCGCACCATCCTGGCGATCAACTTCTGCGGCCTGCGACACCTCACCGAGGCGTTGCTGCCACAGCTGACCCCCGGCTCGGCGATCTGCAACATCGGCAGCACGGCATCGGTGAACTGGATCTACCACGTCGACAGCCTGATGGAGGTGCTGCACGAGCCGTCGTACGCCGCGGCGCTCGACATGCTGGAGGGCAAGCTTGCCGACCTCGGGTACCCCTACGACGTGTCGAAGGAGGCCGTCAACCTCTACACCGCATGGCGCTCCATCGGCCTCAACGAGGTGGGCGTGCGCATCAACTGCATCAACCCCGGCGGCACGTTCACCCCGGCCAGCCGCGACTTCACCAAGGCAGTGAAGTCGAAGGAGTTCGGCGCGGAGATGCTCGAGCACTGGCCGAAGCTGATGGGCCGCATGGCCAAGCCGCACGAGCAGGCATGGCCAATGGTCTTTCTCAACAGCCCGTTCGCCAGCTTCGTCAACGGCGCCACGTTCTGCGTCGACGCCGGCCTCACCAGTGGCCTGGTGTCGCAGCAACATCATCCGATGATCGCCGCCGGCATGTTCTGGGCGCCCGCACAAAAGGCGACCTCATGAGCCTGCACCACGACAAGTTGTTCATCGGCGGCGAGTGGGTGGCTCCTGCCGGGAGCGATCGCTTCGACGTCATCTGCCCCAGCACCGAAGAACGCGTCGGCAGCGTGCCGGCGGGCACCGAGGTCGACATCGACCGTGCGGTCGAGGCTGCACGGCGTACGTTCGATGCAGGTGAGTGGAGCAACCGCACGCCACAGGAGCGCGCCAGCACCCTTGCACGCGTCGGCGAACTGATCACCGAGCGGGCCGACGAGCTCGCCCACCTGATCACCACCGAGATGGGCGCCCCGATCGCGTCTGCGCTGGCCGATCAGGTGCAGCAACCGGTCGGCACCATCGAGTACTACGTCGGCCTGGCCGACACGTACCCGTTCGAAGAGCAGCGCACCGTCGGCCGACCCACCACGGTGATGTATGAGCCGATTGGCGTGGTGGCTGCAATCGTGCCGTGGAATGCGCCATTGCGCAGCATCATCAACAAGCTCGCACCTGCGTTGGTGGCGGGTTGCACCGTCGTCGCCAAGCCGGCTCCGAACACCCCGCTCACGGCCATGTTGCTGGGCGACCTGCTGCTGGCCGCCGGTATGCCCAAGGGTGTCGTCAGCATCGTGCCCGGCGGGCGCGAGGTCGGCGAGCACCTTGTCGGCCACGCTGGGGTCGACAAGATCGCCTTCACGGGCAGCACCGTGGCCGGCCGACGGATCATGTCGGTGGCCGGTGCCAACCTCACCCGCGTGTCGCTGGAACTGGGCGGCAAGAGCGCGGCCATCGTGCTCGACGACGCAGACTTCACCGACGCGCTCAAGCGCCTCGTGCCATTGGCGATCAGCAACACCGGCCAGGCGTGCACCGCCCAGACCCGCATGCTGGTGTCGCGCGAGCGGCACGACGAGTTCGTCGAGGCGCTGTGCGCTGCCGTGGCCAAGTGGCCCGCAGGCGACCCGTTCCACGAGCGCACGCGCACCGGCCCGCTGGTGTCGCAGGCACAACTCGACCGGGTGATGGGCTACCTGCAGATCGCCAAGGATGAGGGCACCACCGTGGCCATCGGTGGTGGCCGTGCGCCGGGCTTCGACAAGGGGTTCTTCGTCGAGCCCACGGTCCTCACCGGCGTGGAGAACTCGATGCGCATCGCGCAGGAAGAGATCTTCGGGCCGGTCGTGTGTGTCATCCCCTACGACGACGTCGACGACGCGGTGCGCATCGCCAACGACTCGGCCTACGGCTTGTCGGGTTCCGTCTGGACCACCGACGTGGCCCGTGGTGTCGAGGTGGCCAAGCGGATGCGCACCGGCCAGGTGCGGGTGAACGGTGCAGCACTCGCCACCGATGCGCCGTTCGGTGGGTACAAGCAGAGTGGCATCGGCCGCGAGTACGGGCCCGAGGGGCTCGACTCGTTCCTCGAATCGAAAGCAATCGCCGCGCGTTGAGCGGCACGACACATGGGGGCAGTAATGGGGTACACGGAACACACGACCGCGAACGAGGTGATCGCAGGGGTCGACCTCAGCGGCAAGGTAGCGCTGGTCACCGGCTCGTCCGGTGGCATCGGCTTGGAGACGGCACGCGAATTCGCAGGAGTCGGCGCCACGGTGGTGCTGGCCAACCGCGACGCGGCGAAGTCCGCCGCCGCCGCCGACGAGATCCGTTCCTCCGTGCCGGGCGCGCAGGTGGAGACGATCGCGCTCGACCTCGCGTCGTTGGCCAGCGTTCGCGAGTTTGCCGCCACTGTCGGTGCCGCGCACCCTAAGATCCATCTGCTGGTCAACAACGCAGGTGTGATGGCCACGCCTCATGGGCGCACTGCCGATGACCACGAACTGCAGTTCGGTACGAACCACCTCGGCCACTTCCTGCTGACCAACCTGCTGATGCCAAACCTGCTCGCGGGCGCACCGGCGCGCATCGTCAACCTCAGCTCGTCGGCCCACGACATCGCCGGTATCGACTTCGACGACCCGGACTACCGCACCCGCACGTACAACGCCTGGGTTGCCTATGGACAGTCGAAGACGGCCAACATCCTGTTCACGGTGGAGCTCGAACGGCGCTACGCGGCGAGCGGCGTGCACGCGTTCGCCGTGCACCCCGGTGTGGTGGACACCGATCTGTTCCGCTACCTCGGCGAGGCCGACGCGGCACGTGTATCCAAGTCCATCGCCAAGGGTGGCATCCTGCACAAGTCACCGCAACAGGGCGCAGCCACCTCCGTCTACTGCGCGACCGATGCGGCGGTGCTGCAGCATGGCGGCGCGTACTGCGAGGACAGCCGAGTATCGACAGCTGCCGAGTACGCCACGGATCCCGATATCGCAGTGCGTTTGTGGGCACTCAGCGAGGAACTCGTGGGGCAGCAGTTCCCTGCATGAGCACCGACCTGGCCGCGCTCGTCGATGATCGTCTGTCGGGGCTCCTGCCGCGACGGGACGGGAACGAACGCGCCACCACGCTGGGTGCCGGCGGCTACGACATTGAGGCCGGGCGCGCGTACCTTGCCGCCACCGTCGAGGACGGTCTCGCGTTGCCCACCTGGCCGCAGCAGTACGGCGGTCGAGACGCAACACGATCCGAGGCCGCTGAGATCGCCAGCGCGACGAAGCAGTACGTGGTGCCCGACCTGTACCCGTTCCGCGTGGGCACCAACATGGCCGGGCCGGTGCTGCTGGAGCACGGCACCATCGCGCAACGCGACCGGTGGGTGCGCAACATGGCATCGGGTGCCGAGATCTGGTGCCAGATGTTCAGCGAGCCGGATGCGGGTAGCGACCTGGCCAATGTGTCCACCACGGCTGTGCGCGACGGTGATGGCTGGCGGCTGAACGGACAGAAGGTATGGACCAGCCGCGGCGAGTACGCCGATTGGGGTATCTGCCTTACCCGCACGAACCCCGACGTGCCCAAGCACAACGGCCTGACGATGTTCGCGCTCGATATGCGCTCGCCCGGTGTGCTCGTTCGCCCACTGGTGCAGATGAACGGCGACTCTCATTTCAGCGAGGTGTTCCTCGACGATGCGTTCGTGCCCGATGAGCAGCGGATCGGCGAGACACACGGCGGATGGACGATCACGCTCGCCGTACTTGCACATGAGCGTGCCGGCGCGGATCGCAGCGCGCCCACCGTTGGCGGCACGACCGTGCCGTTGTGGTTGTCGAGGATGATCGGGACACCGGCGCTCGCCGATCCGGTGCTCCGCGACCGGACGATGCGGCTGTATGCATTCGACGAGACGATCCGCCTCACGCAGCTGCGCACGTTGGCCAACCAGCGCGCCGGTCGCAAGCCGGGGCCCGAGGGATCCGGTATGAAGCTGAACGGTGCGCGCTCGTTCAAGGCGCGAGCAGCGTTGCAGGCCACGGCGGGTGGGGCCCACGCGCTGCTCAGCGACTGGGACGGGCACGTCGATCTGCTGACGGCGCCGTCGATGTCCATCCGCGGCGGCACGGACGAAATTCAGCTGAATATCCTGGCCGAGCGCATCCTCGGCCTTCCGTCAGAACAACGCACCGACCGCTCCGTACCGTGGGCCGTCGCTCGACGTGGAATCGCATAGCAACACATGAAGGGGGAAGAACATGTTCGATCTGATCATTAGGGGGGGCGATGTCGTCGATGGCACGGGGGCACCGCGCCGTCGCGCCGACATCGGCGTCAAGGGCACCCGCATCGAAGCCATCGGCGACCTGTCGACGGCGCAGGCCACGAAGGTGATCGACGCGACGGGCCGCGTGGTCACCCCCGGATTCATCGACGTGCACACGCACATCGACGCGCAGGCCTTCTGGGACACCACGCTGTCGCCGTCACCGCTCCACGGCGTCACCACCGCCATCGCCGGCAACTGCGGCTTCTCGATCGCGCCGCTGGGTACTAACCCGGCCGACGGGGAGTACCTGATGAAGATGCTCAGCCGCGTGGAGGGTATGCCGCTGGAGAGCCTGCAGCAGGGTGTGCCGTGGAACTGGGACACCACCGAGGAGTACCTCGCCGCGCTGGACCACACGTTGTCGATCAACACCGGCTTCAAGGTGGGTCACAGCGCGTTGCGCCGAGTAGTGATGGGCACCGACGCGACCGTTCGTGAGGCTACGCCCGAGGAAATCGAGCGGATGTGCGGACTCCTGCGCGACGGCCTCCGTGCCGGAGCGCTGGGGTTCTCCTCGTCGTGGTCCACCACCCACAACGACACTGAGGGCCACATGGTGCCCAGTCGCTACTCGTCACGCGGAGAGTTGCTGGCGCTGTGCGCTGTACTCGCCGACTTCCCTGGGACGACGCTGGAGTTCATCCCCAAGATTGGTCTGTTTGACACTGAGACACTCGAGTTGATGGCCGAGATGTCGGTGGTTGCCAAGTCTCCACTCAACTGGAACGTGCTGCAGGCGCACCCCTCGAACAAGGCCGAGCGCGAGCAGAAGCTGGCTAGTAGCGACGTCGCTGCGGCGCGCGGCGGCAAGGTCGTTGGCCTCACTGCGCCGATGACGCTGAACTTCCGCCTGTCGTTCATCAGTGGCTTCATCCTCGATGCCGTCCCCGGCTGGGAGGATGTGATGCTGCTCTCGAAGGGGGAGAAACTGGCGTTGCTCGTCGACCCGGCCGAGCGACGTCGTCTCGGTGAACTGGCTGCCGCTGAACATCCGATGCGGCACTTCACCAACTGGCGGCGGATGATCATCCACGACACGTTCGACCCCGCGAACGAGGGATGCGCAGGCCGCACGATCGGCGCGATCGCCGAGGAGCGCGGCCTCAGCCCCTGGGACACGCTGTGCGAGATCGCGCTCGCCGACGGCTTGCGCACATCGTTCGGCCACCCCACCGTCGAGGACGAACCGCAAGATCTGTGGGAGGCCCGCGTCGAGACGTGGCGCGACCCTCGCGCAGTCGTAGGTGCCTCCGACGCGGGCGCACACCTCGACATGTTCCTCAGCGCCAACTACTCCACCGTGATGTTGAGCGAGGCAGTGGTGAAGCGCGGGATGATGTCGATCGAGGAGGCCATCAATCTGCTCACTGCAGTGCCGGCCGACCTGTACGGCATCGTCGATCGCGGCCGTCTCGTGGAGGGTGCCTACGCCGACCTGGTGGTGCTCGATGAGCACTCGGTGGGCAGCAACGAGATGGTCTACAAGCACGACCTGCCCGGCGGCGCGTCTCGGTTGTATGCCGATGCCCACGGCATCGACTCAGTCGTGTGCAACGGCGTGGAGATCGTGCGCGGCACGGAGTTCACCGCTGCTCGCCCCGGCACGCTCCTGCGTTCGGGCCGCGACACCACCGGCAGCCTCTGAACAGCGGCTCCAGGAGGAAACCATGTTTGACGCACTAGTCGCCGCTGACCTGTCGGTCGATGACCCCGACGAGAGAGCACGCCAACTCGTGGACGTACTCGGCTTGCCCGAGTTGAAGCCCTCCTGGACGATCGACGTACCCGGCCAGTTCAAGGTGTACTTCCTTCGTCCCAACCACCGTCGCGTCGGCGCTCCTACCTATCTCGAGGTGATCGGACCTCATCCCGAAGGTGGTTACGACCCGTGGTTCACTCATCTGCACGCGCTGCAGGGCGCTCGGCCGATGAAGACCCACTCGATGAACTTCGCTGTGCCGGAACCGCTCGAGTTGGTCGAGCGGTTCCGGTCGCTCGGTGTCCAATACCGATTGGGTGAAGCCATCCCGGATGAGGAGTCCCCCTATACCCGTCTGTTCGTCGGCCAGTCGCCGAGCGACCCGAACAACTACGACCCGACGTTCGACGCCGGTCTGATGATCGAGTTCGTTCCAACGTGGGCGCTGGCGTTGCGCGATGAGACCGTGCAGCCGATCATCCCTGAGGGTCTGGCGAGCGGTGCCCCGATTCGCGTCGCCAGCCGGGCCGTCATCGTCGGCGATCTGGACGCAACGGTCGCAACCCTCGAGCGCTATCTCGACTTGGCTCCCAGCAGGTACATCGACTCTCCGATCGAGAACATTCGCGTCGCGGTCTACGAAGGCTCCATCGCCTCCTCCGCCCGGCTCGAGATCATGTCGCCGGTTGGCGACGGCCCCGTGGCCGATCACCTCGCCCAGTTCGGCGACGGGCATTATCGCGTCGCGATGTCGGTCAATGGCCTGAGCCACGCGGTTGACCGTCTCGTCGACCGCGGTATCGGGTTCAGCCGAGGCGACGATGCCCTGTACGGCGAACGCGTGAGCATCGACCCGAACGTTCTAGGCGGGTTGCTCATCGATCTGGTCGAGTGCTGACCTCGCACTCGACAGTAGGTCAGTCGAGCGCGCGCAGCGCGTTGCGCATTCGGCGAAAGTGGTCGAGGCGCCAGCCGTCCTGGTCTTCGCCCCAGCCGATCTGACCGTCGTACTCCCAGCGCATCAGCGCGTTCGAACCGGCCCCGTGTTCGCACATGTGGCTGACGGCGACACCTTCGGCCTCCATCGTGCGACCGCTCACATCGATCAGGCGCACCTCCATGTGGTCGCTCCAGCCGGTGGACTGGTCGCGGTAGTTCTTCATCACGCTGCGCGTCTTGTCCAGGCGGCGGAACTCGCCGTCCTTCAGCAGCCAACCGACGTTCATCGGTGACCAACCCTGCGCGTCGCCATCACCCGGGCGCACGAACCCGAGGAAGCCGGTGGTGGCCCCGGTGTGGCCGAAGATGTACTGGATGCGGCCACGACCGCGTTCGCGCTCGACCTCGCGCCACTGCACGCCCCCCGGGTTCAGCACTCGCTGACGGCCGGGTGTGGTGGCTGATTCCTGCCGTTGTGTGTGGTGACCGGTGCGCGGTCCCCACGTGCGGTCGCGCACCGAGTAGCAGTCGATCGCGATGCGATCGCGACCGAAACGCAGTTCGCCGGTGAGGTGGCCCAACTGGTCGAGGTGCGGGTTGTGCATCGCCGGTGCCTCACCCGGGGTGAAGCGGTGCGGTGGATGCACGCTGCGATGCTCGAACTCGATCGAGAACGACTCGGTCGGGTCGGCGTAGGACACGTGGTAGTCCATCAACGGCGTCAACATCTTCACGCTGTAGCCACCCTCGGGGAACGTGAAGTTGCGCAGGTCGGCGTCCGCAGGCATCGGCACGTCCGGCGTGTTGCGGTAGTACGCCAGTCGGCCGGGGTCGGCGCCGGTGTGGTCCCACACGAACACACGCCACGTGACGGTGCCGCGATTGACGTGGTAACCGGCGTGCAGCCAGCCCCCCATGCGCCGCTCCGGCACGTTGAAACACCACCAGTTCGTCTCCACGTACGTCGGGTCGTCGCTGGTCGGTGTGTGGTACTGATCGTCCTCGGGGACGAACGGTGTGTCCTGAGTGATCTCGCTCATCAGACGAAGCCGTAACTCATGCAACCCAGACAGCTGCGGGACACATCGACTCCGGTGGCACCGAGCTTCGAGTACTTCATGCGGGGCACTGTAGGCGCGGATGTGAGCGTGGCGAAGGCCGGAACTTCAACTGGACAAATGATGCAACTGTGTTATTCTGTGGTCATACCCAGCGGTTCCACGGTGCCATGTGCAGCGGAAGATCCGCACGGTGCATGATCCCGCCCGCCGGGGCCGCAGTACTCCCGTCTACTGCAGGTCCCGGCGGGCGAACATCGTTTTCAGCCGATGCGTGCGGGTTTGCCGAAGTGGTAGCCCTGACCATGCTGTACGCCCAGTCGGCGCACCATGTCGGCTTCTGCTTGTGTCTCCACACCTTCGGCGATCAACACGGTTCCGGTCTCTGCGGCGTAGTGGCACAGACCAGCAGCGAGCGCCTGGCGGCCGAGGTCGGTGTCGATGTCGCGGATGAGAGCGATGTCGAGCTTCACCACATCAGGATGCAACTCAAGGATGTGGCGCATGCTCGCGAAACCGGCGCCAGCGTCATCGACGGACACCTTGATCTTGCCGCAGCCCTCCAGCGCGGCGCGCAGTGCCGGGTAGTCGGTGATCGCAGTGTGCTCGGTGACCTCGACGACCACCTGGAAGTTCGCGCTGGCAACCACCAGAGCGGCTCGTCCGGACAGCACCGTCTCGGGTGAGAAGTTGAGGCTGATCGACATACCTGGCAGCATTCGTTGTGCCATGACGATCGCCTCGCGGGCACACGCTTCCTCCATCTCGAGGCCCAGCCCGACGTTCCACGCCTCGGTGATCATCAGGTCGGGGCGTGTGCCATCGTCGAAGCGGGTCAGTGCTTCGTAGCCGCCAACTTCGCCGGTCTCGAGTGACACGAACGGCTGGAACACCGGGTGGAACTCGTGCCGCTCGATCACACCGGCGATCCGGTCTTTGCTGACCTCACGCTCGAGTTCGGCATCGATCTGCGAACCGAGCAACACGCTGGCGAACGAGCCGAGTTCATCAGCGAGGTCGAGGTGCTCCGCCATCCACGTGGCTCCATTCGGGGCGCGAGTGATGAGGATCAGCGCGCCCACGAGGCGTCCCTCGGAGCGGATCGCGGCCTGCAGCGTCCCGGAGACCTGGTGAGCAATGAAGTGAGCTGTCCACGGCGACGTGGGCACTCTGGGCGAGATGGGTGACGACGCCCACGAACCTTCGTTGGTGACGCGCAGGTAGATCTCGGCCATCTCCTGTGGTATCGCCACATCGGCAATGCCACTCACCGTTGCACCGTGGTGAGCCAGCGCCGTGATCGACCCGTTGTGACGGAATGTGGCGACGACGACTTCCGTGCCGGTCACCTGTGCGATGCGTTCGCAGAACGCGTGGGCCGTGTCGTGCGCCGTCGCCTGGCGCTCGATGTGCTCCATCGCCTGCAGGGCCGTGCCCCGGATCTGGACACTCCGCTCGAGGTCGGCCTCGAGCAGTCGCTCGCGGCTGAGGTCGTGCTTCACCGCGACGTAGGCGATCAATTTGCCCTGCGCGCTGAACACCGGACCGATGGTGCAGCGCTCCTCGTACAGATCGCCACTCTTGCGGCGGTTGACGAGAATACCTTCCCACCGTTCGCCGTTCATGAGTGTCTGCCACAACTGCGCGTACAGCTCAGGACCCTGTTGCCCCGACTTGAAGATGCGCGGGTTCTCACCGAGCACCTCTGCGAGCGACCACCCACTGGAGTTCAACGCCGCGGGGTTGGCGTAGATGATCGCTGGTTCAGGAGTGGTGATGATGATCGCTTCGCCTGCCTGGTCGAACGCAGTGTTCAACAGTGCCTGGCGCTCGATCGCGGCCACTTCTTTGGAGATGTCCTCGATGATGCCGACGCGGCCCCATTTGCCATCTGCGCCGACGACCGATGAGCCGAATAGGCGGCCAGTGACGACCGAGCCATTCTTGTGACGATATTGGACGATCGTCACCTCGCCAGACACGAATCGATTTCGTTGTTCGTCGAGTTCCTGCGCGTTCGCGACCATCGGAGGGGTGTGGCCGATCGCCTCGGCAGCGCTGTAGCCGAAGATCTGTTCCGCTGCTGCGTTCCAGCTCTGCACGATTCCGTCCTCGTCGAGCGCGACGATCGCCACTGGGCTGGCATCGATCAGCACCCGCTCGAGCCCAACTGCACGCTGTACCGCCTCGATGGCGGCAGCGACGCCGAGCGCAGCCAAGCCCACGGCCAGGATCGGCAACTGGAGTGTCACCAGGTCGAGTGAGTCGGGGCTATCGATGGTGATCGTGCTGAGGTGCGGGCCGATCCCAACGTAGGCGACGACGGCGACACCATCGAGCGCCACGATCAGCGCAGCCGTGCGGGCGAGGCCGAAGCGCACAGCGATCCAGATGATCGGCATCAGGCACAGCGTGAGTGGCCCGGCGTTGACGATGGTGAGCTCGTGCACTCTCACCGTGGCGAAGTACCTAGCGAGGACGCCGGCGGTTAGCAGGCTGACGACTTGTGCTTCGAGTCGCGAGCTGCGCGGCAGCACCGGAGCGCCGGGCGTCGTCGGCTGCCGGTGGCTGAGCAGCAACAGGGTTGGAAGTACCAGCACAGTGCCGGTGAGGTCGCCGACGGTCCAAATCTTCCATCCGTCGGTGTAGGACCAGTGTGAGCTGTTCGTCAGGTGCAGAGCCAGATTGCCGAGCGCAGAACCGGCCATCGCGACCGCCGTAGCGATGGCGCCCATCAGGACGACATCGTCCACCCGTTCGAATGTCGTGCGGAAACGAAACCGATGCAAGAGCCACACCATCGCGACGATCTCGCCGGTGGTGACGATGGCACTGACCAGACCGCCGGTGAGTTGCCAGTGCTGTGCACCGGAGACGACAAGTTCCACCGCCAGGACCACCGGCCACCAGCGCAGGCCGTGGAGCAACAGGAGCGCAACACCCACCGCAATTGCCGGGTACCAGGCGGTTTGTCCGTTGTCGCTTTGAACGAATGCAACGATCAGACCGACCGCGAGATAGAGGAGTCCCCAGCGCGCCACCGAGACGCGAACGGTTGAACCTGTGATCCCCATCGTGCACACAGTGTAACTCTTGTTGTCGCGGCGAAGGTACGGTGGCCCGCGGCGGTGTCCCGACATGGTGTGTTCAAATGAGCGAGTGTCTTCCATCACGTTGGTACGTGTTCGGCGACTGGTCGAGCGACCGACGCCGGGCACGGTCGGCCTGGCCGGGCTCGTGGCGGCGATGGTGTTCTGCGTCATCCGCGTGCTGCGACTCGGTGGGGGATGGGGCACGTTCGTGGTGGCTGGTCGGTCGTTCACGGATTCGGAGACTGTGACCGGTCGCATTCCGGTGATGGCGGGCGCGGGTTTCGACGGGCAGTTCTTCTACCGGCTGGCGGTCGATCCGTTCACGGTGGGGTTGGGGCGCGCCCACGGCATCGCGTTCGACTACGGCGTGCGCAGCGGTCGCGTCGGCTATCCGGCGCTCGTGTGGCTGGCGTCGATGGGTGGGCAACCGAACCTTGTCGCGCCAATGATGGTCGCCGTCAACGTGCTCGCCGTCGGGCTGCTGGCGTGGGTGGGGGCGCACCTGGCCCGTGATCACGGTCGCATTGCGCTGTGGGGTTTGGTGATCGCCGGCTACTTCGGGTTCGGTGTCGTGCTCGGCCGCGACCTGTCCGAGCTGGTGGCCGCGACTGCGGTGTTCTCGGCGTTGCTGCTCGTCGGCCGCGGTGCGCACCTGTGGGCGGGAGCGTGCGCCGCGCTGGCGGTCGTGACCCGTGAGCAGGCCGTGCTGACGGTGGTTGCGATCACGTTGGGCATCGTCGTGTTCGAGTGGCGTCGTGGGTCGTGGAGTGCTGCCGGACGAGCAGCCGCCACGTTCGCGATTCCGCCAGCGCTGTTGTTCCTCGCCTCCCAGCTGGCGGTGCGACACGTCATCGGCGAGCTGCCAGCAGCCAGTAGCTCCCAGCTCAGTGCGACGTGGCCGTTGGTCGACTTTCCGCGAGCGTTGCGCAGATGGGTGGACGAGTTCATCCATGGAATGGGCGGCGGCTCGGCGTTGGTCCTCGGGTGCTTCATCGCCATCGTGTGGATGGTCGGACTCGCTGTCACGTCGGACGGTGTGCAGGTGGCGTTCGCTCAGCGACCGTGGGAGCTGTTCGCCGGTGCGGCCGGGATCGGCGTGTTCACGTTGTCATCGCGGAACGTGCTGGTAGCGCCGGCGGACTTCCGACAGGCGTATGAGTTGGTCGGCTGCGCATGGCTCGTGCTGTGGTCGGGGTCGGGTACCCGTCGTCTGTGGTGGGCGATGGCTGTGGTCGCGCCGGTCACGGTGTTGGCGATCGGGTTCCGCTGTCTGGTGATCTGACTTCCACCATCGCCCGTGTGCGTTCGCACAACGCATCGAACAACGCCAACAGTTCGGGGGTGCGTTCGGCAACAGCGGCGCGTTGGCGGGCGACCGTGATTTCGTCACCACGGGCGATCGGTCCGGTGATCGCGGTCGGGCCGCCGAGCGTCGCCCAGTTCTCCATCGAGGCGCGCACCAGTGGAACGAGGATGCGGCGGTCGGCGCCGGTGGTGGCCAGGAGTCGCTCGGCGGCGTCCTCCAGCGTGACCAGGAAGTTGGAGGCGATCGAGGCGGCGGCGTGGTACGCCGGACGGTCGGCGTCGGAGATTTCCACTGCGTGCATCCCCAACTCCGTCGCCAGCCTGTTGGCGAGGGCCAAGGCGCGCGGAGTGGAACCGGCGACCGCGGCACCCGCACCGCGGAATACTGCGCCGGCACGGGTGACGGTCATCAACGGGTGCAGCCCGAACGCTTCGTGAGGCGCCAGCACGGCCAGACCGAGAGCACCGGCGCAATGGCCCACGAGCGGTCCGGGTGTGATCTGCGCAGCGGCCTCGGCGATTGCCGAATCGGGGACGGCCAGCAACACCGCGTCGTACCCGCTGCCGTCGAACCCGCGGCCAAAGGGACCGTCGGCGCCGGCGAGTTCAGCCACGAGTGCGTGGCCCATGCGGCCAGCACCGACGACGGCGAGGCGACCTCCGGGATGCAATCGTTCAGCGGTGTTGCGGTCCATCGCCGGTCAGTCTCCCATGAGCTCAGCAACACCCATGAAACTCACGTGGTGGCCGACGCTCTGTAGATCGGGTGGGCACGGGTGCGACCCACTCAGGCGGCCGGGAGGTAGTCCTCGAGGCGGGCGACCGACAGACCCTGCAGGTCGAGTTGGGCGAACAACGCCGTCAGATTGTCGTACAGATCTGTTCGGAAGTGCAGCAGCACGATGTCGCCAGGCTGGATCGGTTTGCTGCCCTGGGTGCGGATCTCGCCGTCGGCCATCGTTTCTTTCCACAGCAACACGGCGCGCACCCCGCAACTCGCCGCTGCAGCCAGGGTGGTGCGGTCCCATTCGCCGTAGGGCGGTCGGAAGTACCCGCCGTTGCCGCCGTAGACCTTGTCGATCTGCTGGACGACCGCGCAGATCTCCTTGCGCTGTGCGTCGAAATCAAGTCCGCGCAGATGTGGGTGGTGGCTGGTGTGGCTGTTGATCGAGCCGCCGATCCACAGGAACGGCACGAAGTACCCCGGGTCGAGGCGGATCGGGCCGGAGTTGAGGAACAGCGTGGCGGTGGCCCCGTGGTCGGCCAGCAGCTGCGCGACGCGCGGGTCGCGCACCAGCCCGTCGTCGATGGTGATGAACACCACCGGATCCGTGGTGTCGATTCGGCTGAGCAACGGCGACGATCCGTGCGGGATCGGGTAGGGCTTCACCGGGGAGGTGGGGAACGCCTGCCATGCCGCAGCGGTGGTGGTCGTGGTCGTGCTGCTGGTCGACGTGCTGCTCATGGACGTGGTCGTGGTCGTGGCGGGGACGGCTCCGGTGGGGAGGGTGCTGGTCGTCGCCGTGGCGCCGGTGGATTCGACCGCCACGGCCACGGGACCGGATGCGCCCGGCGCGGCCACCGAATCGGGGGATCGGGGGGTGCCCACGCACGCGACCACCAGCGTCGAGGCTGCGACCGCCGTCAGCATGGTGGTCATCGGCGTGCGAGGCATCGGGCGGAGATTAGACGGTGGGACTGGCGCAGTGCACTCTCGCTACCATGCCTCCATGGGTGAACTTGAGGGCCGTGTAGCGATTGTGACCGGGTCGACGCGAGGGATCGGCCGAGGAATCGCCGAGCGTTTCGCGGCAGAGGGCGCGCGAGTGGTGGTGCACGGACGCGACGCCGCGATGTGCGCCGCCGTGGCTGCGGAACTGCCGGGCGCGATCGGTGTGGCCGGTGACATCGGAGCAGCGGGATTCGCTGACGAGTTGATCGATAACGCCGTGCAACAGCTGGGGCGGCTCGACATCGTGGTCAACAACGCTGGCGTGGCGATCGACAACTTCATCACCGGCGTCACCGACGAACGCTGGGCGGCAACGCTGTCGACGAACCTCACCGGCCCGTTCTCGGTGTTGCGGGCTGCGGTACGGGTGATGAAGGGGGGCGACGGCGGTGCGGTGCTGAACGTCATCTCGTGGGCTGGCGAGCGGGGCAACGTGGGCCAGGCCGCCTACTCAGCATCCAAGGCTGGGCTGCATGCGCTCACGCTCACCGGGGCAAAGGAACTGGGGAAGTTCGGTATCCGCGTGAACTCGCTCTCCCCGGCTGTGCCCACGGATATGGGTGCACAGATGGACGAGAAGCTGCAGAAGATCTCCGCCAGTCGGCGGCCGTTGAAGATGCAAGGTCTCATTGCCGACGTCGCCGAGGCTGCACTCTTCCTGGTCAGCGACCGTTCACGCTTCATCACCGGCGACGTCTTGCATGTCGACGGTGGTCTGCATCTCAACTGACGAGCGCGAGGGGCATCGATGAAAGCAGTCGTGTATCGACACTTCGGCGGGCCGATCGATGTCGAGCAGGTGGCCGACCCGACACCACAGCCGGGTGAGGTGGTGGTCCAGGTGTTGGCCGTCGGCCTGTGTCGCAGCGATTACCACGGCTGGCACGGCACCGACCCCGATATCGCCTGCCCGCACGTGGGCGGTCACGAGTTCGTCGGCCGGGTGGTGGCCGTTGGTGCCGGCGTCACCCGCTGGAGCGAGGGCGACCGCATCGTCGCCCCGTTCGTGTGTGGTTGCGGCACGTGCGAACCGTGCCGTCTGGGCCAGCACCAGGTGTGCCGGCGGCAGCAGCAGCCGGGCTTCACGCGTTGGGGCGCTTTTGCCGAGTACACCACTGTTCCGTTTGCCGATGTGAACGCAGTGGCCGTTCCCGACGGTGTCACCAACAGCGCTGCGGCACTCGTGGGGTGCCGCGTCTCCACCGCCTACCGCGGTGTGATCGAACGTGGTCGACTCGGTGCCGGTGAGGTGCTGGCTGTGCACGGGTGTGGCGGCGTCGGGCTGGCAGCGATCGCAATGGGACGCGCGGCGGGTGCGCGGGTGGTGGCAATCGACATCGCTCCCGAGGCGCTGGCGCTGGCCCGTGCGCTCGGTGCCGACGATCTGCTGGATGCCTCGACGGTGACCGACGTGGGTCAGGCCGTGCACGATCTCACCGGTGGCGCACACGTGTCGGTCGACTGCCTTGGCCACGCGGCAACAGCGACCAACTCGATCTTCAGTCTGCGCGCGCTCGGCCGTCACGTGCAGATCGGGTTGTTCCCGTCAGCGACGACCGACTTCCCGATTTCACGTGTGATCCGCGACGAACTCGAGGTCTCCGGCGTGCATGGTCTGTCAGCGTCCAGGTTCGGCGAGGTGTTCGCGCTGATCGAGGCGGGGAAGCTCGACCCGGCGGCGATGATCACCCGCGAACTGCAGTTGGCCGACCTCATCGACGCCCTGCCGGCGATGGGCCGCTTCCAGCAACCGGGAGTCTCGGTCGTCACCACGCTGTAAGCCGTGGGTGATGTGAACCGTGGGTCGTCCGCTGCGGGTACTTCGCCCACCACCTGGGGGCCAAGGACCCGTGCGCAGCGCCACACCGCGAGCGCAGACTCGGTGCATGGCACACGTACTCGACCCCGATCGCACCCACGCGCTGTTCGGCCGCAGCTTGTTGACCACACACGACTGGGGGGCAGCGGATCTCGATGCGCTGCTGGCGGTTGCTGCGGAACTCGAGCGGTTGGACCGGGCGGGTGTGCATACCGACCTGCTGCGCGACGAGTTGGCGTACGCGATGTTCTTCGACAACTCGACGCGCACGAAATCGGCGTGGGCCGGAGCCGCCGCACGGCTGGGCATGCAACCGGTGATCGTCGACGGCTCCAGTACGCAGGTGTCGCACGGCGAGACCGCGGAGGAGACCGGGGCGATGCTGGGCATGAACGCCCACGCGATGGGTGTGCGCCACGACCTGATCCTCGGCGAGGGCAACTCGTTCATGCGCGATGTGCTGCGCGGCATCACCGAGTACCTGCACGCGTCGGGCGACCAACGGGTGGTGCCCGTCGTCAATCTGCAGTGCGATATCGACCACCCCACCCAGGCGCTTGCCGACCTGCTGTGGCTGCGCGAGCACTTCGGCGGCGATCCGGCGAGCGCCCTCGTGGGGAAGCGGATCACGATGTCGTGGGCCTACTCGCCCAGCTACGCCAAACCCTTGTCGGTGCCCCAGGGGGTGGTGAGCTTGCTCACCCGGTTCGGGGCGCACGTGACGCTGGCGCACCCTGAGGGCTACGACCTGCTGCCCGAGCCGATGGCATGGGCAGCCGAAGGTGCTGCTGAGTCTGGCGGATCGTTCCGCGTGGTACACGACATGGACGAGGCCTTCACCGGCGCCGATGCCGTGTACCCAAAGTCGTGGGGACCGCTGGCGTTGATGACCGAGCGAGTCGCCGCCAACAAGGTCGGTGACGGTGCGGCGATGAAGGACATCGAGCAGCGGGCGTTGGCCAACAACGCACGGCATATCGACTGGATCTGCGACGAACGACGGATGGCACTCACGCGTGAGGCGCTGTACCTGCACTGTCTACCCGCCGATATTGGCGCCGAGGTCAGCCCCGGTGTGATGGATCGCTTCCGGGTGGCGGTGGCGCAGGAAGCCAACAAGAAGGTGTACGTGATCATGGCGATGCTCGCCGCGGCGAAGGTTCCCCATCTCGCCGACCGCCTTTCGGCGCTGAACTGAGGAGTACGAGATGACTGCATCGAACCTCGACCTGCGGGTGGCGGAACTCGCCGAGCGCTACCGGCCCTTGGCCGTCGCCATCCTCCGCGAAGCCATCCGCATCCCCGCCGATGACGACGACCCCAGCAGCGGTCTGTCGAACCACGAAGGTCCGCGGCTGCGCTTCTTGCGCGACACGATCATCGACATCGATGCTGTGCAACACGCCGACGACGTGGGCTTCGACGAGTTCGGCAACCTCGTGTGGACCGTGATGAACGGGCACGACGAGATGCCGCCGGATCACAAGAAGGTCATCTACCTGGATGGCCACTCCGACACGGTGCAAGCACTGCGCGATCAATGGCGCGACAAGCTCGGGGGAGCAGTCGACCCGTACGACGGATTGGTGAACCCGGCAGCGCTCGACCCTGCTGCCCTGCGCGCACAACTCGGCTACCTGCCGCCGGAGGATGAATGGCAGCACCTGTTGTTCGGTCGTGGTGCGGCCGACCAGCTCGCTGGTGTGGTCGCCGAGATCATTGCCACCAAGATCCTGTTGGAGCTCCGCGAGGAAGGCGCGTTGCACGGTTGCATCGTGCGCGCCTACGCCACCGTGGCCGAGGAGGACAACGATGGTGGTGGCCCGCGCCATCTGGTTCGCCATCTGTTCCCCACGGGCGGAACCGATGTCATCCCCGATGTCGTCATCCTCACCGAGGGCACCGGCGATGCGGTGAAGGGCGCGCTCGGCATTTATCGCGGGCAGCGCGGCCGGATGCAGATCGAGGTGACGGTGATCGGCCGCTCGTGCCACGGATCGATGCCGGCCCAGGGGCTGAACCCGTTGGAGCACGGTGCCGCGATCCTGGCCGAGGCCGCCGAACGGCACGCTCGCGGCGAGGGGATGCGCGACCACCCGTTCGTCGGGCGCGGTACGCGCACTGCCTCGTGGGCCGTGCTCGATTCACCCAGCGACTGCGCGGTTCCCGATCGGTTCGTGTTCCGCTTCGATCGTCGCCTCTCTATTGGCGAGACGGCCGAGGAAGCGGTGGGTCAGATCGAGTCGCTCGACGCGGTCGCAGTCGCTCGTGCTGCGGGCCTGACGGTGACTGTCGGTGTGCCGCGATATCAGCAGCCCACGTGGACCGGTTGCGCGGTCGACAACGAGCAGGTGTACCCGGGCTGGGTCACTCCCGACGAACACCCCGCTATCCAGGCCGCAGTAGATGCCTACCGTCGTGTGGTCACACCGCACGTGAAGGACGGTGTTGCGGGTGCGCTGCGGGCCGAACCGCGCGTCGACACGTGGGTGTTCTCCACGGACGGTGTGGGCTTCCCTGTGCCGGTCGATCCGATGCCGTTCGTTGTGCCAGCGACCAAACAGTGGGTCGTCTCCGGAGCGGTCACCCATCCGGCGATGTTCGGCATCGGCGCCGGCATCGAGCAGAACACGCACCGCATCGGCGAGTACGTCGACGAGCGCGAACTGCAGCACGCGATCGCCGTCCTGGCTCGCTTCCCCAGCCTGTTCGCCGCCACCTGAGCCCTCTCGTCCCCCTGCCCGCCACCCCTCCGGCCCGATTCCCCGCTCTGTGTCGCGCCTCTGACCACCGAGCACGGTGGTCAGAGGCATGACACAGAAAGGCAAGGGTGGGGTCGTTCGAGCGCGCGACTGTGATTCGATGTCGTCGATATGACTTCGACGGCGTCTGAGTTGCGATGATCGACGCAGCAGACGGCGAGGTGTACGAGAAGTACGCCGACGAACTGGTCCGTTTCGCGACGATGCTGGCCGGACCCTCGGATGCCGAGGATCTGGTGGCGGGTGCGGTGGTGCGCGTGTTCTCTTCGCCGGCGTGGCGCGGTGTGTCGAATCAGCGGGCGTACCTCTACCGCTCGGTGCTCAGCGAGGCGGCGTCAGTGGCACGATCAGCGCGTCGCCGCGTCGGTCGCGAACAGCGGGTGGGGCTGTGGGCGGGCGCCGACTCGGTGCCGGGGCTGCATCCCGAGGTCGTGGCAGCTGCCCGCTCGTTGTCCGTGAGGCAGCGTGCAGTCGTGTTCATGACCTTCTGGATGGACGCATCGAGCGACGAGATCGCGAACGTCCTGTCGTTGTCGGTGCGCACGGTCCAACGGGAACTCGAAGCCGGCCTCCGACGAATGGAGCGACACCTTGACGACTGAAGCCGCCACCTCACGTGCCCGCGCTGCCGTGATCGAGATCGTTGGCCGCGCACCGGTCCCTCCAACGGCCGCCGATCTGGACTTGGTCGCGGTGGTGACGTTGCACCGCCAGCCTCGCGTGCTGTTGCCCCGGACCGTGGCCGCCGGCGCGGTGCTGCTGGTCATCGGCGGCGTCCTCGTGTTCGGCAGATCGAACCATGATGCCCGGACGGCGACGACTGACACCACGGCCGACGGGTCGTCGGGAACGCTGGACGAGTTGCGCACGGACGCGCGCCGCTACGCCGAAACGTTCTTGCGCGGGACAGCTGACGACATCAATTCGTGGCACAGCTCGTCGTGCACCGACGCGATCACTCCGGACGAACTGGTACGAGTGCGCGCCGGGATCCAGCAGGCGATCGGATCGCCGGCCGACTCGATCGCGATCACCGGTACGCAGGTCCGCGACCTCGGCGGAGGCCACGCGCAGGCATCGGTGACCACCGACCTGCCGCCTGCGCAGGAGGGCAACGACAACTGGATCAACTACCAGCTCGAGGCCGGCCGCTGGCGCGTCGTCGATTGCACAATGCTGCCCTTCGGTGGGCACAGCACGTCCACCGACAGCACCGCCACCTGAGCCAGATTTCCCGCTCTGTGTCGTGGCCGTTACCAAACCGGGCGGGGGGGGAAAGGACGAACACAACCCCCACGGGGGGGGCCCCA
>CAESGF010000021.1_pt1 | contig 62106 bp, 51 predicted proteins | sample 7263721 | NCBI WGS metagenome assembly CAESGF01 (sample SAMEA6814162, study PRJEB35770) | uncultured Acidimicrobiaceae bacterium | biome: Freshwater; feature: Freshwater reservoir; material: water | place: Czech Republic | collected 2017-06-27 | depth 30m m
CCAGCGACCGTCGAGATGAAGCCAGTCGCGTGATCCACCATGCGGACCACGTAGTTGCTGTAATCGGGGATGTACAGGTTGCCGGCGCCGTCCAGAGCGAGATAGCCGGGCTCGCTACCCAACGTTGCGTCGGTGGCGGCAGCGCCATCACCGGTGTAACCGATCGCACCGGTGCCAGCAAACGCCGAGACAAATCCGGTCGCGTGATCGACCTTGCGAATCACGTTGTTGTCGTAATCGTTGATGTACAAGTCGCCGGCAGCATCCACGACGACATCCATCGGCCAGTCAAATGTCGCGTCGGTGGCGGCAGCACCATCACCGCTGTAACCCACCGCACCAGTGCCAGCGACAGTGGTGATGATTCCGGTCGCGTGGTCCACCCGGCGGATCACGTTGTTGGCGCTATCGGCGATGTACAGATCGCCGGCGGCGGTCACGGAGACCCCGTACGGACCGTTCAGTTCCGCGATTGTCGCAAGGCCATCATCACCGCTGTACCCGGCGGCACCGGTGCCAGCGACAGTAGAGATCAAGCCGGTCGCGTGATCCACCCGGCGGATCACGTTGTGTTGTTCATCGGCGATGTACAGATCGCCGGCGGCGTTCACCGCCACGTCGGTGACCCAGCCAATGTCTGCGACGGTTGCCACGGTGCCATCAGGGCTGTTCCCCCCGGTACCGGTCCCCGCAACTCTGGTCACGATTCCGGTCGTGTGATCGATCCGACGGATCATGTAGTTGCCGCCATCGGCGATGTACACGTTGCCGGCACCATCCACGGACATGCCGTAGAAGCTCTCGAACTGAGCGAGGGTGGCGAGGCCATCATCACCGCCGTACCCGACGGTGCCGGTGCCAGCGACCGTGGAGATGTCGCCGACTGCGGCGCTCGCTGGCAGCGCAACTGCCAAGGCGAAGAGTGCGGATGCGGCAACCGCGGCCGCAAGGATCCTCTGGATTCTCATTTGTGGTCCTTCCGACAGAAAGGCCTCGCCGCTCAACTCATGAGACACAGCGAAACATGTGATCGCACAATAGACACAGTTCTGGACAGGTCGTGCCACCCGCACGTTGGCGCGCTTGATTCCGCATGGAAGCGACGCCTACACCACCGGAAGGGCCACTGCGCTGCACGTTCGTGGAGCGGACGACGAGACCCGTCCATCGCTCCGCTCGTCCGGTTCTGCGGTCGTGTGCAAATACAACGAGGCCCGGCCTGACGGCCGGGCCTCGTTGTATTTGGAGCGGACGACGAGATTCGAACTCGCGACCCTCACCTTGGCAAGGTGATGCTCTACCAGCTGAGCCACGTCCGCAATGCGGGAGGCAATCTATCGACCGATCACGGGGCCTGACAACGCGCCGCCCCCACTTCGCCGAAAGACGGGTCAGCTGCGCTGGTCAGCGGGACGCAGGTCGACCTTCAACACCAGGAACCCGTCTTCCATCGAGGCCGTCGCATCACCGATGATCGCGAAGTCGCGGAAATCGGACTGGGCCTGCTGGATGAACTTCGACCGCTCCTCCCCCGCCACCGGCGGCAGCGGTCGCTGCTTCACGGCGTGCGCCCGCTCACGGAACCGGACCAGCATTGCTTCGACATCGAGACCTTCAGCCATGCGCCCACGGTACCGGGCGCGGCTTGTCAGAGGATGTCCTTCCTCAGCAACGGGTCGATGGAGCGCGGCGCCACGGGCGACTGCGGCTCGGTGCGAATCACCATCGGGGCTGGACGCCAGTCGGGTGCGGACTCGTTCTCATCCGCGTGCTGGTCGAACAACGCCGGTCGGGGCGCAACGGGCGCCAGCGCTACGGGCGCGGGCGGCTCAGGCACCGGGGCCTCGGCAGCTGCGACGGCCACATCAGCGAACTCGACAGCATCGTTGTCCGCAGGCATCAACCCGGCGAACGACAGCTCGGAGCTCGGATCGCCATCGAGTTGCTCCAAGAACTCGTCGTGCACCTCGAGCTCGTCGACCACCTGCGCACCGGGGCGAGCGGCCTCGATGATCTCTCGACGCATCTCCTCATCGGATGACCGGAACACCTTGGTGCTCATCATTTCCAACGGGCCGAGCGCAGGATGCTCGACAGCGCTGGAACGCCACCACCACACCGTGCCGCCGACGAGACCGATGGCCATCAGCACCAACCCGCCAGCGGCGAGATAGATGATGCGTGCGTGCTCGGGGTCGGAGAAGTTGGCTGCCAACACGGCACATAGTGTCGCACGCGGCGCACCCATTTCCCCACGCGCCCTGCAGAGTTGTCGCACGAGACCACGTGCCATCGGCCATGCTGTGGCCCGTGGAGTACGTCTGGTTCGCACTGCTGATCTTCGCCATGGGCGGTATGTGGTGGCTGGCGTACCGCATGGAACCCCACTGGTCCGCCCAGGATGGCCGCCGGTTCTTGTGCACGTCGCAAGATCTCACTGATTCCGCGCACCCCGGACGGCGCCGCGAGGCACGTGTGGTGGTCACCCCCGACGGCACGCTCTACGTCACCCACAAGAACGGGTTCCGCCGCCACGAGACCGCCTGGACACTGATCGGCAAGGCCCCGACGCCACCGAAGAAGATCGAGATCTACGTCGCCCGCGAATGCACCGACGGGCACGGTACCGCCATGCTCTCGCTGCGTCTGCCGTCGAAGAGCCGCTGCATCGCCGTGCTCGATGGCGTCCTCGCCGGCGTTCACGAGGACTGACACGCCAGCGCCTGTCAATGCGTCGCCACGGTCTCCAAGAACGTGCGAACGGGTGGAGCGACCTGGTCGAAGTTGATCAGGAACGCGTCGTGTCCGTGTGGTGAGTTGATCTCCACGTACTCGGCCCGCGTCCCGTTCGCGGCCAGGAGGTCGACGATCTGCCGTTGCTGATACGTGGGGTAGAGAATGTCGCTGGAGATACCCAGCACGAGCGTGGGCGCCTTGATGCGCGCCATGGCGGCGTTCACACCGGATCGGCCACGGCCGACATCGTGCAGATCCATCGCTTTGCCGATGTGCAGATAGCTGTTGGCATCGAAGCGCCGGACCAACTTGTCGCCGTGGTACTCGAGATAGCGCTCGACCTCGAAGCGCTGCCACAGGCCGACACCCTCGTGATGGGTGGCGCCGTCGGCCAGTTCGCGGCCGAACTTCTCGGTGAACACGTTGTCGCTGCGGAACGTCACCTGCGCCACCATGCGCGCGATCGACAGCCCCTCCCACGGGCCGTCGCCGTCGTCCGCGTCGTAGTAGTCGCCGTCGCGCCACTTCGGGTCGAGGCGAATCGCCCGACGACCGATGGCGCCCCATGCAATCTGCTGCGCAGTGGCCTGCGCACACGTCGCGATCGGCACGATCGAACCCACTCGATCGGGGAACGTGATCGCCCACTCCAGCACTTGCATGCCGCCCATCGACCCGCCGACTACTGAGTGCCAGCGAGCAACGCCGAGATGGTCGGCCAGACGGGCCTGCGCTCGCACCATGTCGCGGATGGTGACGACCGGGAAACGACTGCCGTAGGGGCGGCCGTCATCGGGATGCGGTGACGCCGGCCCAGTGGAACCCTGGCACCCACCAAGCACGTTGACGCACACGACGAACCAGCGGTCGGTGTCGATCGCCAGTCCGGGACCAACGACGTCCTCCCACCAACCGGGTGCAGGGTGGCCGACACCGGCTGCGCCGCTGACGTGGCTGTCACCGGTCCAGGCATGACAGAGCAGGACGGCGTTGCCGCCATCGGCATCGAGGCGTCCCCACGTCTCGTACGCCATCGTGACACCGTGCATGGTGACACCACAGTCCAGAGCGAACGGCCGGTTCGGTGCGAAGGTGAAGAACTGACGCGAGCCGGCCAGTTGGCCGGGCATCCACGCACCCGTCACCGGATGCGGGCGCCCAGGTCGGGCAATGGCCATGTCGTCCTCCTCCAGGTGCTCTATGCGGTTCTTCGTCACGCATCACCAGGGGAAGCGTTGTTGCCCGGCACAGCCGGACCACATCCCTGCCGAGGCAGGTAGGCACCGTGGGGCTTCCACCCCGGTTGCCGGACTCCCGATCTCTCGGGCGTCACTCGTGATGCATGACGTCAGCACGTTAGCAACCGATCCCGGTCGGGCAACGGTCATATCGGCACACCCGCTGACGCGACTGGCAGCCAGGCTGATTCGCGCGTCAGCGCGGCTGATCGGTGAGCGAGTCGACAGCGCCGGTTTCGCGCACCATGCTGTGAACCGATGAGCGTCAGCTATCTCACCCCCAAGGCACGTCCGGTGCTCGTCGGTGCAGCCGGTCGCGGCTCCGTCGCGGTCGAGCACATCAAGACCGGCGAGGTGATCGTCGCCTTCGGTGGCCGCGCCATGGTGCGCGACGAGTTCGACCTGCTCCCCGAAGGGCAGCGGGCGCGCAGTATCCAGATCGAGGACGATCTGTACCTCTCTGGCGCACCCGAACCGGAACCCGCCGACTTCATCAACCATTCGTGCCAGCCGAACTGCGGCCTCAGCGGCGCCACCGTCCTGCTGGCGATGCGCGACATCGAACCAGGCGAACCGCTCACCTACGACTACGCCACCAGCGACGGCAGCGACTACGACGAGTTCGACTGCATGTGCGGTGTCGACACCTGCCGGGGCAAGGTCACCGGGCAGGACTGGATGTTGCCAGATCTGCAACTGCGCTACCGCGGTTGGTTCAGCCCGTACATCGCCAACCGCATCGCCGTCCTCTCGCAACCGAGCGGGCAACGTCGGGCCTTCGCCTACTGATCTGCGCGGCCGCTGTTCGGCGGGTTAGTGTCGCCGGTATGCGACTCCTAGTCGTCGGCGCTGGCGGCGTGGGATCGTCCATCGCGTCGATCGCCGCCCGACGTGATGTGTTCGAACAGATCGTCGTTGCCGACCTCGACCTCGACCGGGCCACGAGAGCAGCAGCCGTTACCAAGTCGGATCGGGTGATCGCCACTCGTGTTGATGCATCCGATCGTGTCGACCTGGTCGACCTCATCCGTTCGACGCGCTGCGATGTGGTGATGAACGCGTGCGACCCGCGGTTCAACCCCCCGATCTTTGATGCTGCGTTCACCGCCGGCGTGCACTACCTCGACATGGCGATGCACATGTCGACCCCGCACCCCACCGATCCTTACCACCAGTGTGGTGTGAAGCTGGGTGACGCACAGTTCGCGGTGTCGCAGCAGTGGGAAGACCGGGGGCTACTGGCCCTCGTGGCCATGGGTGTCGAGCCGGGGTTCAGCGATGTGGTTGCTCGCTACGCGTCGGATCACCTGTTCAGCCGTATCGACGAGATCGGCGTGCGCGACGGCGCCGATCTGGTGATCGAGGGGTTCTCGTTCGCCCCCACGTTCAGCATCTGGACGACGATCGAGGAGTGCCTCAACCCGCCGATTATCTATGAACGCGACAAGGGTTGGTTCACCACGGCACCGTTCAGCGAACCCGAGACGTTCGTGTTCCCCGAGGGCATCGGCCCGCTCGGCTGCGTGAACGTCGAGCACGAAGAAGTGATCCTCATGCCCCGCTGGCTGGACGTTGGCCGGGTGACGTTCAAGTACGGCCTCGGTGACGAGTTCATCGACGTACTGCGCACGATCCACATGTTGGGCCTCGACAGCACTCGCCCTGTCAACGTCCGTGGAGTGGAGGTCGCTCCCCGCGATGTCGTCGCCGCGACGCTGCCGAACCCTGCCGAACTGGGCCACCTGATGCGTGGCCGCACGTGCGCCGGTTCGGTGGTCACCGGCCTGGGCATCGACGGCACACCGCGCAGCACGTACCTCTACCAGGTAGTCGACAACGAATGGACGATGCGCGAGTACGGCCATCAGGCTGTCGTGTGGCAGACCGCAGTGCACCCGGTGGTAGCGCTGGAAATGATCGCCACCGGCGAGTGGAAGGGCGCCGGCGTCAAAGGCCCAGAGGCGTTCAACGCCGATCCGTTCCTTGCGTTACTCAATGAGCACGGTGCCCCGTGGGCCACTGAGGAGCTGCTGCCACGCGAGGCGAGCTGATGCCCCGGCTGAAGAAACTCGACGTCGAACGACTGATGAACGACTACGACCTCGACCCAGTTGCCGCATTGACCCGGGCGCTGCGCATCACACTCGACCAGCCCGATGGTGAATGGACGGCGATGGTGAAGGCCGCAGGCTTCACCTGCGCGCAGCGCATTCGCCTACAGGGTCACGACCCCGCGGCGCTCGACGAGTTGTTGGTGCACCTCAACGAACTGCGCACGACGCCGGCCCACGTGTGAACCGGTGGCGGTTGCGCGCCACCCAGCGATAGACCACACCGCACAGCCAGTGCACGCCAGGGAGCTTCATCAGCGCGCCCGCAACCCACCAACCCTTGCCCGCCGCCAGCAGCAGCGCACTCACCGCATCGTGCGCCGAGTACACCTGGTGGTCGCGAGCCACGTACTGCACGGCCGTGGCGCACTCATCGGCGGTGAGACCCAAGGCGACGAGCTCGGCGGACTGGTAGGCCACGATGGTCGGCATCGTGCCGATGTGCCGGCGGCCCCATTCCACGCTCCGCTGACAAAACGCGCAGTCGCCGTCGAACACCAGCACCGGCAGGGTGGGCGGCGTGGTCATGACAACACCCCCACAACCGGCTGAGCGAGCACGACCCGCCGGTCGAAACCGGCTTCGGTGGGCAGGAACCCGTTGCGATCAGGCCACAGCAGTTGCACGGCCTCGAACGGCGCACCCTTGCGCCAGGCGACACCGGTCCTCAGCAGTTCGCCGGTCGCTTCGGGCGGAATCGGTGCGAACACGCAGCGCAGATCACCGTCGAACAGACCCAATAACTCTTCGCCGAGCGGAATCTCCGTGCCGCCACGAAGCATCTCGGCGACCATGTCGAACAGACCCCGCGCCGCCGATGGGGTGAGCCCGAACACGAGTACCTCGGGGAACCCGAGCGCCTCCGGAAAGCCGATCGTGTACACATAGCCAGCCACTGGCGGATCGGTGTCGGTACGAGCGGCGACGGGTTCCATCGCCCAGCCGTGGGTCTCGATCATCCACTCGATCTTCTCGGCGTGGGGAATCTTGAAATCGGGCAGTTCCACCACGTCGACGCTACTGCGATGTGTGCCGTCCCGGCTGTTCTGGGAAGGGCCAGTCCCGGTTTCCGGGACTGGGCCTTCCCGGACAGCCAAGTGGGACGATTCCTTCCCAGAATCCGGGGGGACGGGCGGTGTCAGATGAGGGATTCGGCGGCGAGGTCGAGCGCGTGGCGAGTGTGGCGCGTGGCCATGGCGGCGAACATTGCCTCGCTGCGCTCGCTCTCCCCCACGATCTGCGAGGCGATCACCGACATGATGATGCCGCTGTAGGCATCGCGCCGGAAGTGACGCCAGAACTCGTCGTGATCGACGGTGACGCCGTACTCGTCAAGCGCACCGCAGTAGTCCTCCACCAGCTCGCGCTCGATCTCGCGGCGCAGGTCCGGCAACGGACCGGCACCGAGGAAGTAGCTCACATCGCCACTCGCCGCCCCATGTCCGGGCGTCTGCCAGTCGACAGCCGCGATCGGGTACCCACCCAGCGCCGATCGGAACATCAGATTGTCGAGTCGGTAGTCGCCATGCGTGACGGTGGCCGGCATGGTGTGCCCCGCAATCCAGTCGATCAGTCGTGGCCCGAACCGTTCGATCAGGCCGATGCCTTCGCTGTCGAGGTATTTCGCATACGTGCCGAGGAACCCCGGCAGCAGCATGTTCCACAAACCCTCCAACATCGCTGCGTCGTCGGCGCCGCGGCGCTGCAGGAACTCGATCTCGTCGAGCGTCGGGTCTCCCCAGCGCGGGCCGTGCAGCCGGGCTAGCTCCAGCACCGCTGCCCGGGACTGTTGCGCAGAGCATCCCGTCAGCTGGTTTCCCGGCTGCGCGGGCGCCAGATCTTCCAGCAGGAGCGCGAAATCGTCATTCGACTCGGTCCACTCGGCGTAATGACAGTGCGCCACCCTCACATCGACAGTGGTCGCGATCTGTTCGTAGAACTTCACTTCCCGCTCATAGGTGCGCAGCGCCTTGGCCGTCCCGCGACTGGTGGGGTCAAGTGTCGGCAGTTTGGCAATCAGCGTCGCCGGCACGGCGCTGTGCTGCGAACGACGCAGTTCGAGCCGCAAGTTCATCCCCACCAGACCGTCACCGATCCGCGTGGTCCCCACTAACTCGACGTCGTCGCCCAACACTTCGCTGAGCCATTCCGAGGTGATCCCGTCGGGTGTCATGGTCAGCGACGGTAGCCCTCCCCGGGAGCCAGCCTGCGACGGAGCGCACCATCCGATACGGTCAATCACAGCATGTATCGGTTCCTACTGAAACCCAAGTGGCTCGTCTTCCACGTGCTGTGCCTCGCCGCGATCGTCGCCATGGTGATGCTCGGCGTGTGGCAACTGCATCGTCTGCAAGAACGCACATCGTTCAACGACCGGGTGTCGGCGCACACACACGCCCCGATTGCCCCGATCAACGATCTCCTCGCGTTGCCCCAGCTCGACGCCGAGTACCGCCGCGCTGCGGCCACCGGCACCTACGAGCCGGGCCGCGAGTTCGTCGTCGTGAACGTCACCCAAGACGGCGTCGTCGGCCGCGACGTGGTCAACGCTCTGCGACTGGACGACGGCACGCTGGTGATCGTCAACCGCGGTTTCGTGTCCAATGGCGTTACCGCGCCCTCAGCACCGTCCGGCGTAGTCACCGTCACCGGTCGCCTCAAGCACAGCCAGGCGGCCGGCCTGGGCGAACCGTCCGATGTCGGCTCGGCGACACTCACCGAGATCCGCCGCGTCGACCTCGGTGCGCTCTCCCAACAGTTCGACTCACCAGTGGCGCCGATGTACCTGGAGCTGTTGTCATCAGACCCTGCTGAGCCTCGCACCCTGCAGGTGATCAAATTTCCTGGTCTCGACAACGGCCCACACCTCAGCTACGCGATCCAGTGGTTGGTCTTCACGATCTGCGTCGGTGTCGGTTGGGTCTTCGCCGTGCGCCGCCACATCAATGAGCAGCCGGGCCGCCCCCCGAAGACGCGTCGCGGTCCCCCGCCAATCGCCGACGAGTTCCTGTAACGCCGGCCCCCCGGCGAGGCTTACAGTGAGGCCGTGCGGCAGCTCAACGGGATCGATGCCAGCTTCCTCAATCTGGAGACTGCCACCAACTTCGGGCACATCAGCTCGATCAGCCTCTACGACCCGCACGACTCGCCGGGCGGCGCCGGCCTGGAGGCCACCAAGGAGCTGATCCTCGAGCGCATCGATCGGTTGGTTCCCTTCCGGCGACGCCTGGTTACCGTGCCGCTGGGCCTCGACCTGCCGTACTGGATCGAGGATCCCGACTTCGACATCGACTTCCACGTCCGCCACCACGCGGTCCCGCCGCCCGGAACACCCGAGCAACTGGCCGACGCCATCAGCCGCATCGTCGCCCGCCCGCTCGACCGGTCGCGCCCGTTGTGGGAGCTCTACGTCATCGAGGGTGTCGACGAGGGCCGCATCATCGCCCAGCTCACCAAGGTGCATCACGCCGCGGTCGACGGCGCGGCCGGCGCGCTGATGCTCGCCGCGCTGCTCGACCTCGACCCGGACTCGCGCCCCACCGGCCACCCGGCGCCGTGGCAGTCCGAGACCGTTCCCACCGATGAACAGTTGCTGCGGCTGACCGCGATCGAATACCTGCGCCGCCCGGAGAAGGTGGTGCGCCTGGGGGTGAAGGCCGCGCGCGATCTGGCCGCCTCCACCCGCTCGGGCGGGCTGAAGGCACTCGCCGACCTCGTCGCCCAGCCCGTGCCCGGCCCGCTGGGCAACCTGATGCGCACGCGGCTGCGCGCCCAGCACGGCCACGACGTCGACCACCCCCCGGCGCTGCCCCCGACCCCAGCCCCGCGCACACCGTGGAACCGGCCGATCTCGGCCCATCGGCGCTTCTCGTACACCTCGGTGCCGTTGGAGGACGCTCGCGTCGTGCGCAGGGTGTTCGACTGCACATTCAACGACGTGGTGATGGCCGTGTGCTCGGGCACCTTGCGCCGTTACCTGCAGCTACACGACTGCCTGCCGCCCGAAAGTCTGATCGCCATGGTGCCCGTCAGCGTGCGCACCGGCCAGGAGGACGACTGCTTCCAGAACCGGGTGTCGGCGATGTTCACCGATCTGGCCACCAACGAGAACGATCCGGTGCGCAGGCTGCGCCACGTGCAGGGCAGCCTGATCACCGCCAAGCAGCACTTCGCCGCGATCCCCGCCGACGTGCTGCAGGACTTCACCCGCTTCGCGCCGCCCGCCATTGCGGCACGGGCGATGCGGATGTACAGCCGGCTCCGCCTCGCCGACCACATGAACCCCCCGTTCAACCTGGTCATCAGCAATGTCCCCGGGCCGAACGTGCCGCTGTACTCGGCCGGCGCCCGGCTGCTGCACTACTACCCCGTCAGCACGTTGATCGACGGCCAGGGCCTGAACATCACGGTGCAGAGCTACGACGGGAACCTCGACTTCGGCTTCCTCGGCTGCCGCGACCTCGTCCCCGACATCTGGGTCCTCGTCGATCTGCTGCACGAATCGATGCAGGAACTCGTCGACATCGCCGCCGCAGCCGCGAGGCCGATCCAACCACCCAAACGGTCGCGCCAGCGTTCGACCGCGCGTTAGAACGAGGCGGCGATCCGCTCGGCAATCATCACGACCGGCAGGTGTGTATTGCCTCGCATGATCCAGGGGATCACCGAGGCATCGGCCACGACCAGACCGTCGTACCCGAACACGCAACCGTTGGTGTCCACCACGGCCATCTCATCGCCAGTGGCACCCATCCGGCACGTGCCGATCGCGTGCACGTAGTCGCCCACCGAGCGCCGCAACGCGTCGTCGGACACGTCGTACGGCTCGACGTCGGCGACCGCGGCGATGGCGGCGCTCTGCGCAACACGTTCCGTGAGCGCCGCTGCGGCGCGCATGGCCACCACATCGCGCTCGTCGTCCAGCATGTTGAAATCGATCAGGGGATGCGCCATCGGATCCGCCGAGGCCAGGCGTAACGAGCCACGTGAATGCACCCGCATCACGGCACCCATCAACAAACCCAGCCAGGGCATCGCCGGGTCGACCATGTCGAGCGCCAGCAGCTGCAGATCGTTCGTCTCGAGGTGTGTTGCGCGCAGGCACGCCGAGCCAGCCAACCGGCCAGGAGCGGCCACATGACCGTCGCGCATGTGCAATGCGATCGGGATCGACGGGTGGTCCTGCAAACCCTGACCGATACCGGGCAGGTCGACGCCGCTACGCAGCAAGATGGCCGGCGAATGGACCGCGCCGGCGGCGAGCACGACCGCGCCCGCCTCGATGTGTGTCCCGTCGGCGAGCAAAACACCCACGGCACGTCGGCCTTCGAAGACCACCCGGTCGACGAGCGAATCACCGCGAGAACAGAAGTTGGGGCGCGAGCGAGCAGGTTCGACATAGACATCGTTCGTGCTGGCCCGGCGGCCATCGGGAAAGCGCGTCAGCGGCGCAAGTTCGGCGGTCGGTTCAGCGGCGAACAGCGCTCGGGCGACCGAGCCGACCTCGTGCGAGCGCGCCTGGTGAATGGGTAGTGCGATGCGCTCGAACCACGGGGCGACCGCCGACCAGTTCCACCCCGTACAGCCGTACGCGGTCTCCCACTCGTCGTAGTCGCCGGGTTCGCCGGGGATCGCAATCATCGCGTTCACGGCCGATGACCCGCCTGCGCCGCGTCCTCTGGCATACAGCCGCGGCCCCTGTTCGGCGGTGCGCGTGGCGAGCATGTCGGTCCACATGCGCTCGGGCTCGAGCATCGCTTCCAGAAAGTTCGCGCCGGCGATCGACGCAGGTGTGTGCGCCGAGTCGTGGTCGGGCCCCGCTTCCAGTAACAGCACCGTGCGGTCGGGCCGTTCGCTGAGACGCCCGGCCATCACTGCCCCAGCAGATCCGGCGCCCACCACCACGACGTCGTGACGCTCGGCCACGGCTCAGCCTTCCCTGGTGGCCGACGGGAGCCCGGCAAGATGGGCGGTGTCGTTGTAGCGATCGAGTCGCCACAGGTTCGGCTTCAGCAGCAACAGTTCGGTGATCGATGTGTTGCGCGTATGGATCTGGAACTGACCCATCCCGGGTGCTTTCAGCGCCAGACGCACGACGGCGTCGATCACCCCGCCGTGGCACGCGATCACCACGGTCTGAGCGGCGTACATCTCGGTGATACGCCGCATGGCGGAGCCAACACGGAACTGAAAAGCCGCCACGGTCTCACCGCCGGGGAACGTGGTGTCGAAGGGATCAGCGGCGTCCCACCATGCCCTGCGGTCTGGATAGCGACGCACGAACTCGTCGAACGACAGGCCGTCGCACTCGGGACCGGGGTCGTGTTCGCCGAACCCAGGGTCGCTGATGACGGGCAGATTGGCCAAGGCCGGGGCGATGATCGCGGCGGTCTCGGCCGCACGCGGGTACTGGCTGGCGACCAGTGCATCGACCTGGAACTCGGGCGCTGCGGACCAACGGTCGCGCAACCGTTCGGCCTGCAGACGACCAAGTGGTGACAGGCCGGAGCAGGTACGCGGTCCACCGATGACGCGATCGACGGTGACGTTCGATTCCCCATGGCGTACGAGCACGATCCTGGTCACGTCGCTGACCTTACCCGGCGGCAACCGTGGCTTACTTTTCGTTCGCGCAGGTCCGTACCTGGAATGGCGCGGGCCTAGCTTCGCATCAGTGGCCCCCGGATCGCGTCTCACCATCCGCAGCCGCGATGTCGACCCCCGCTCGGCGTCGCTGCTGAATGACGCCCAGGCACTCGGTCTCACACAGGTCACGGCGATCGACGTCGCCGATGTTGTCTTCTTCGACAGCGACCTGGCATTCGAGCAGCGAGTGGCGATCGAGGAGGTGCTCGTCGACCCGTTGCTACAAACCGCCACATGGCAGCCGCCCACAGGCGGCATCGACACCGAACTCCTGCCCGGCGTCACCGACCCAGCTGCGCAGGCGGTCGCACTGGCCGCCCGCACGGTGGGTCTACCCGACCTGGAAGTCGCCACCGGCATGCACTTCGATGTCCGCGGCGACATCGACGACGTCACGGTTTCACTCCTCGCTCGCCGGTTGCTTGCCAATCAGGTGATCGAGCGCTGGGCTACCGCTCCGATCGCACCGTCGTTCATCGACAGTCATGCAACAGCCGAGCGTTCGGTCGACCACGTGGCGATTTGCGATCTCGACGACGACGCGCTGCTGACCTTGAACAAGGAACGCGGCCTGTCGATGGACCTCGCCGAACTGCACGCAGTGGCCGAGTTCTACCGAGGTTCCGGCCGCGAGCCCACCGACGTCGAGTTGGAGACGCTCGCCCAGACGTGGAGCGAGCACTGCTCGCACAAGACATTCCGGGCGCTCATCAGCACACCGGACGGCACCCAGATTCAGCCACTCCTCCAGCAACTCCGCGCGTGCACCGACGCCATCGCAGCACCGTTCGTCGTCAGCGCGTTCGTCGGCAACGCTGGCATTGTCACCTACCACCCCGGCACGACGGTCGCAGTGAAGGTCGAAACGCACAACCACCCTTCTGCCATCGAACCCTTCGGCGGCGCCAACACCGGCGTGGGTGGCGTGATCCGCGACGTGATGGGCACGGCCCACGACCCGATCGCGATCACCGACATCCTGTGCTTCGGCCCCACCGACATACCCGCCGACGAACTGCCCGAGGGTGTGCTGCACCCACGCCTCGTCCAGTCGGGTGTCATCGCCGGTGTGGCGGACTACGGCAACAAGATCGGACTACCCACCGTGGCCGGTGCGGTCATCTACGACCCGGGTTACACCGCCAACCCGTTGGTCTATGCAGGGTGCATCGGTGTCGCCGCTGCTGCTCCGCCGCTGCCCGGTCCGCAGCCCGGCGATCTCGTCGTGGTGATGGGTGGCCGCACCGGTCGCGACGGCCTGCGCGGCGCCACGTTCTCCAGCGCGACGATGGATGCCACCACCGGCGACGTCGCTGGTGCCAGCGTGCAGATCGGCGACCCGATCGTGGAGAAGCTGGTGATCGACGCCATGCGCGAGCTGCACGGGCTCTACACAGCCGTCACCGACTGCGGCGCGGGCGGCTTGTCCAGCGCCGTTGGTGAGATGGCCGAAGGTATCGGCGCTGAGGTTGACGTCACAATCGCTCCACTGAAATACCCGGGGCTGCGTCCGTGGGAGGTGTGGCTCAGCGAGGCCCAGGAGCGCATGGTGTTCGCTGTACCGCCACACCACTTCGAAGCGCTGCTGGCGGTGTGCGCCCGCCATGGTGTCGAGGCAGTCAGCCTCGGCACGTTCACCGGTGACGGCGTGTTGCGCGTACGCGCCGGCGATCTGCAGGTGTTGGAACTCGACACGCACTTCCTGCACGACGGACGCCCGCAGCGGTCGATGATCGCCGAGTTGCCGACGCCCTATCGCGGCGAACCAACACTTCCCGAGTGCGACGACCTGGCCGACACGTTGCTCCGTCTGCTGGCACATCCCGACATCGCGTCGAAGGAACACATCATCCGCCGCTACGACCACGAGATCCGCGGCGCCACCGTGGTACGGCCACTCGTCGGCGAAGGCCACGACGGTCACGCCGACGGAGTCGTGCTCGCCCGACCGACGGATACCCACGGGCTGGCGCTGGGTATCGGCGTAAACCCGTGGTACGGGCTCACCGACCCGGAGCGGATGGCCCACGCGGTGGTCGACGAGGCGATCCGCAACATCGTCGCCGTCGGCGCCGATCCCGCCAAGGTGTCGCTGCTCGACAACTTCAGCTGGGGCGACCCGCGCCGCCCGTCCACCCTTGGCGATCTGGTGATGGCCGTCGACGGCTGCTGCGCTGCCGCACTCGCGCACACCGCGCCGTTCGTGAGCGGCAAGGACAGTCTGAACAACGAGTACCTCGGCAGCGACGGCCAGCGTCACGCAGTGCCACCCACGCTGGTGATCACCGCGATGGCGCACGTGCCCGACGCCGACCTGGTGGTCACCCCCGACCTGAAGCGCGCCGGCGATGTGCTGGTGCTCGTGGGAACCACCGCGCCAGAGTTCGGGGGCAGCCACTTCGAAATGGTTGGCGGCAGGATCGGCCGCGCTGTCGTCCCCGCACCCGACGCGGACGCACCCGTGCGCTATCGCCGCCTGCACGCGGCGATGCAGACCGGCCGCGTGCGTGCGTGCCACGACGTGTCCGAAGGGGGGCTTGCGGTCACGTTGGCCGAGATGGCACTTGCTGGCCGACTTGGCATCCGTGTCGAGACGCTCCCCCACGACCACGCGCCGACTGCATGGTTTGCGGAGTCCAACGGTCGGCTCGTGTGCGCAGTTGCGGCCGACGATGTGGAGTGGTTTGTCGCCGCCCTTGGTGAGCCCGCCACCGTGTTGGGCGTGGTCACCGACGACGCGGCACTCGTCATCGATGGCATCACTATCGATGACGTCGTGATGCGCACCGCCTGGAAGGGGGCCGCACAATGAGCACCCCCCAGGCCATCGTCCTCGCCGCCCCCGGCACGAACCGCGATCACGATGTGGCGTTCGCTCTCGAACTCGCAGGTGCCGCACCGAGGCTGACGTTGCTGGCGGAGCTGCTGGCCGATTCCTCGGTACTGGCGGATGCCCAGATGCTCGTGGTCGCGGGCGGGTTCAGCTATGCCGATGCGCTCGGCGCTGGGCGCATGTGGTCGCTGCAACTCACGCACGGTGTCGGCGATGCGCTGCGCGGATTCGTCGCCGCCGGCAAACCGGTCATCGGCATCTGCAACGGGTTCCAGGTGCTCACCCGCACGGGCCTGCTGCCGGGCGCGCTGGGCCACAACTCCAGCGGCCATTTCCAATGCGAGTGGGTGCGACTCGACGCGCCAGCGAGCCGCAGCGTGTGGACACAGGGCCTTGACCCCATCGAATGCCCAATCGCCCACGGTGAAGGCCGCTATGTGCACCCCGACCCGGCAGCGTTGGCGGCCAACGGCCAGGTGGCGTTCACCTATACCGGAACGAACCCCAACGGCTCGCTGGACGCCATCGCCGGTGTGTGCGACGAATCGGGAGTGGTGCTGGGATTGATGCCGCATCCGGAGAACCACGTCCTGGCGCGGCAACACCCGCGCCACGCCCGCGGTAGCGCTGCAGGTCTCGGTCTGCCACTGTTCCGGCAGGGCGTGCGTTACGCACGGGAACGCTGAGAAGACGACATGACCACGATGCCTGCACCCGATCCGTTCATCGATCTCGATCTGAACCTGCCCGATCGCCGCGATGGCAAGGTGCGCGTCAGCTACGCATTGCCCGATGCACCCGACGTCGGCGGGCGCCGACTGTTCGTCACCACCGATCGGCTGTCAGCGTTCGATCGCGTCATCGCCGGGGTGCCTTACAAGGGTCAGGTGCTCAACCAACTGGCTGCATGGTGGTTCGCCGAGACCGCCGACATCGTCCCCAACCACGTGTTGTCGGTACCCGATCCCAACGTGCTGATCGCCCGTGTTGCCACTCCGTTGCCGGTGGAAGTCGTGGTGCGCGGCTACATCACCGGCGTCACCTCTACTTCGCTGTGGCGTCAGTACTCCGAAGGTGCCCGCACGATCTACGGCTACCGCTTCCGCGAGGGGCTGCAGAAGAACACCGCGCTCACCTACGCGCTCGTCACACCCACCACGAAAGCCCAGGACGGTGCGCACGATGAGCCGATCGAACCGCGCGACGTGACCGAACGCGGTCTGGTTGCGCCTGGGGCGTGGGTGCGCACCGTCGAGGCGGCGCTGCGGCTCTTCCAACGCGGCCAGGAAATCGCCGGGCACGCCGGACTGATCCTCGCGGACACCAAGTATGAGTTCGGTCTCGACGAGCACGGGACGGTGATGCTCATCGACGAGATGCACACACCCGACTCGTCTCGCTACTGGGTGGCGTCCTCGTATGAGGCACGTCTCGCCGCTGGTGAAGAGCCGGAGAGCCTCGACAAGGAAGTCGTACGCCGAGCTTTGCTCGACGCCGGCTACACGGGGCATGGCGACCCGCCTGCCTTGCCGACCGATGTGTGGCAGCAGACCAGCGCCCGCTACATCCAGGCGTTCGAACAGATCACCGGAACCGAATTCGTACCCGGCGCCTATCCAGTCGCACCCCGCATTACGGAGGCCTTGCGCCATGTTTCCTGACGACAGTCTCCGACCCGCCGACGGCGACCACCCTCATGAGGAGTGTGGCGTGTTCGCGGTCTCCACGCCACATGGCGAAGGCATCGCGCAGTTGGCCTTCTTCGGGTTGTTCGCGTTGCAACATCGCGGCCAAGAAGCTGCAGGCATCGCCGTCAGCGATGGCAACCGCGTACGCATGCACAAAGACAGCGGCCTGGTGTCGAACGTGTTCACCCCGACGACGATGGCCCAGCTGAACGGCTATCACGCCATCGGACACACGCGGTACAGCACCACCGGCGCCAACGCACACCGCAACATCCAGCCATTCCTCGTCGAGACGATGCACGGCCCGCTGGCGGTAGCCCACAACGGCAACCTGGTGAATGCGGGGGCGCTGCGCGAGGAGTTGCTGACGAAGGGTTTCGGCCTCACCGCCACCAGCGACACCGAGGTGCTGACGCTGATGCTTGCCGCTGCCGGCGGTCGCACCTGGGAAGACCGCCTTGAACGCACGTTGCCGGCATGGAAGGGCGCCTACTCGCTCGTCGTCTTGGCGAAGGACCGGGTCATCGCTGTCCGCGACCCGTGGGGCTTCCGGCCGATGAGTGTCGGTCGCCTACCCCAGGGCGGCCACGCCGTTGCTTCCGAGACATGTGCGCTCAACACGCTCGGCTGCCTCGACATCACCGAAGTGCTACCCGGTGAGATCGTCACCCTGCACGGCAGCGAGATCACCCGTCGCCAAGCGCTCGCGCCGGCCGTCAACGCCGCGCGATGCACCTTCGAGTTCGTCTACTTCAGCCGCCCCGACAGCGTCTGGGCGGGACGCAATGTGCACCATGTGCGCCAACGGCTGGGCGAACAATTGGCAATCGAGTCCGGTGTCGACGCGGATGTCGTCATCCCGGTGCCCGACAGCTCGATCCCCGCCGCGATCGGCTACAGCCGACAGAGCGGGATTCCGCACAACGACGGCCTGATCAAGAACCGCTACATCGGCCGCACATTCATCGAGCCCACTCAAGATCTGCGTGACCGCGGTGTCGCGCTGAAGTTCAACGCGCTCGCCGAAAACCTCGCCGGCAAGCGCGTCATCATGATCGACGACTCGATCGTGCGTGGCACCACTGCCGGGCCACTCGTCAAACTCGTCCGCGATGCCGGTGCCACCGAGGTACACGTGCGCATCACCTGTCCACCGATCACCAATGCCTGCCATTTCGGTGTCGACATGGGCCACGACGGTGATCTGATGGCCGCGCGGCTCAGCGTGGAGGAGATCCGGCTGCTGATCGGCGCCGACTCGCTGGCGTTCCTGTCATTGGAGGGGATGAACCTGGCCATCGAGCCCGAGCACGAAGGGTCTGGTGCCGGGTACTGCAACGGTTGCTTCACCGGGAACTACCCGATGGCCGTGGACGACGCGCCACCCAAGCTGAGCTTCGAGGGAGCGCTGTCGTGAGAGTGCTCGTGATCGGTGGCGGTGGCCGCGAGTCAGCAATCGCGTGGGCGTGCAAACGCCGCGGGCACGACGTACAGATCCTGGCGGAGCTCCCCGACTCCCCGGTCGCCGACCTCGTCATCGTCGGCCCCGAGTCCGCGCTGATCGCTGGTGTGGCCGATCGCTGCGCTGAGCTGCGCATCCCCTGCTTCGGCCCGACAGCCGCTGTCGCCCGACTGGAAGGGTCGAAGGGGTTCACGCGCACACTCGCTCACTCACTCGGGCTGCCGTCACCGGCGTTCCACTTGTCGTCGTCCGAGGCCGAAGCGCTGGCGTGGTGGCGTGGGTTCGCCAAGCCCATCGTCGTCAAGCTCGACGGCCTGGCCGCCGGGAAGGGTGTCATCGTGCCCGAGGGTGAGGCCGAGACGCTGGCCGCAATCCGCGAGTTGGTCGAGCAGGGTCCGATCGTGCTCGAGGAGCGACTGGTCGGCCCGGAGTGCAGCTTGATGGCGATGTGCGATGGCCGCGTCGCTCGGCCGTTGCCGATCGCGCAAGACCACAAGCGCATCGGTGAAGGCGACACGGGCCCCAACACAGGGGGTATGGGTGCCTACGCACCTGCGCCCGTGCCGTACGACGCAGACGAACTGACGGCCAGGTTCATCCAGCCGGTGGTCGACCACTTGTGGGAGGCCGGGGCACCGTACGTCGGGGTGCTCTACGCCGGGCTGATGCTCACCGACGACGGTCCCAAACTGCTGGAGTACAACTGCCGCTTCGGCGACCCAGAGGCGCAGGCGGTGCTGCCGCTCCTCATCGACGACCTCGCCGAGTTGGCGCTCACCTGTTGCAACGGCGCGCTCGGCGAACGGCGTATCCAGTCGCGGGGCTTCGCCTGCACCGTGGTGGCAGCCGCGGAGGGTTACCCGGCCATGCCGATCCCCGGTGCGGCGATCGAGGGCGATCTGCACGACTGGCCCGATGCGATGGTCTTCCGCGCTGGCACCGACGGAGCGATGGTCACTGGCGGACGCGTACTGGCCGTCACCGGCCTCGGCAACGACCTCGGTACTGCCCGGGCGCACGCGTATCAGCGGATGAAGGCGATCCGCTTCGACGGTATGCAGGTGCGCGGCGACATCGGCTGGCGTTCGATCGGCGCCGGCCTGTCCTCCTACGCCGCGGCAGGTGTCGACATCGATGAGGGCACCCGCGCCGTCGACCAGATGAAGGCTGCCGTCGAGCGCACACACGGACCTGCCGTCCTGCGCGGTGTGGGCAGCTTCGGTGGCGTGTTCAGCCTCGCGGCGATCAAGGACATGGACGAACCACTGCTCGTCGCCTCCACCGATGGCGTCGGCACGAAGGTCGAACTCGCCGCCCGTCTCGGCAAGTACAAGGGCGTGGGCATGGACATCGTCAACCACTGCATCGACGATGTGCTCGTACAGGGCGCTCGTCCACTGTTCTTCCTCGACTACATCGCCAGCAGCAAGCTCGACGCCGATCAGGTGGCAGAGGTGGTCACCGGTATGGCCGAGGCGTGCGAGGTTGCCGGATGCGCCCTCTTGGGTGGTGAGACAGCGGAGATGCCGGGGGTGTACACCGAAGGGTCGTTCGACATCGCCGGCACGCTGGTCGGCCTCGTCGACCGAGCGCAGATGCTGCCACGAGGCACCCTGGAGGATGGCGACGTGCTGTTGGGGGTGGCCTCCAACGGGCCGCACACCAACGGCTACTCGTTGTTGCGCAAGGTGTTCGCCTGGCTGCCAATGGACTCGGTGCCTGCCGGGTTCTACTGCACCCTCGGCGAGGCACTGTTGCGACCCCACCGCAACTACCTGCCCGTGCTCGGTGCGGCGATCGACAGCGGCCGGGTGAAGGCGCTCGCACACATCACCGGTGGCGGTCTCCCCGAGAACCTGCCGCGTGTGCTGCCCGAATCGCTCGACGCCGTCGTCCAACTCGGCTCGTGGCCCATCCCTCCCCTGTTCCGTCTGGTGCAGGAAGTCGCCTCGCTGCCGATCCACGAGTTGTACCGCACACTCAACATGGGCATCGGCATGGTTGCCGTGGTCGCCGTCGCCGACCTCACTGCCGTCCAGGCCCTGATCCCCGAGGAGACCTGGGTCATCGGCCGCCTCACCCCCGCCCCCGCCACCGCCCCCGGCCGCCAGGTCCACCTCCTCCCCGCCTGACCCGGTGCGAGTGCCTGGCCGCCGCCCCGAGTGCCAGGTGACGCCCGAGTGCCACGTGACACCCGGGGTGTCACGTGGCACTCGGGCGCGGCCTGGCACTCGGGGCGGCGTCGTGGCACTCGCGAACTTTTCGTTCAGGTGGAGGCGCGTGCGGGGCGGTCGGAACCTAGCGTCTGCCTATGGAATCTCGTTGTCGTCTGGTGTTGATGGCTTCTGGCAACGGATCCAACGCCCAAGCGCTGATCGACGCCTGCGGACGCGGTGAACTTCCGGCCCAGGTGGTTGCGGTGATCAGCGACAAGGGCGATGCCCGTGCGCTGGTGCGGGCCGACACCGCCGGGCTTCCTGCCGTGCACGTCGGTAAGCGGGTGGATGAGTCACGCGCCGACTACGACGCTCGTCTCGCCGACATCGTCTCCGGCTTCGACCCCGATTACGTAGTGCTCGTCGGTTGGATGCGTGTGCTCACACTCAGTTTTCTCGGTTGGTTTCCCGGCATGGTCATCAACCTGCACCCGGCACTTCCCGGCGAACTACCAGGCACCAACGCAATCGAACGTGCGCTCGCTGAAGCGCAGAACGGCACTCGCACCGCCACCGGCGTCATGGTGCACTTCGTGCCCGACGAAGGTGTCGACGACGGGCCGTTGCTCGCCACCGAACCTGTGCCGATCCTGCCGGACGACACCCTCGACACCCTCGCAGTTCGTGTGCACGCGGTTGAGCATCGGCTCCTCGTCGATGCGATTCGCGACGTATGCGCAGCGCTCCTCGCTGACCGATCACTCACCTCCAGGAACGGAACCCCCGCATGATCAACGATGATCTGTTCGACCGCTTCCAAGCGCTCACCTTCGACGATGTGGTCATCGTGCCGGGGTACAGCGACGTGCTGCCCGACATGGTGGACACCTCCGCCGTTTTCGCGGCTGATATTCGCCTCGCCGTCCCCGTGGTCAGTGCGGCGATGGACAAGGTGACAGAGGCGCGGATGGCGATCGCGCTCGCCCGCGAGGGTGGCATTGGCGTGATCCACCGCAACATGACCATCGCCGAACAAGCGGCGGAGGTGCAGAAGGTCAAGCGCAGCCAAAGCGGAATGATCTCCGACCCGATCACGCTGCCGCCGACAGCGACGCTCGCCGAGGCCGAAGCGCTGATGCATCAGTTCAAGATCAGTGGTGTTCCGATCACCGATCCGCACGGTCGCCTGGTGGGCATCCTCACCAACCGCGACACTCGCTTCTGCGAGCCATCCGACTACGCACGCTCGGTCGCCGATTTCATGACCAGCGAGGGCCTCGTCACGGCCAAGCACGGCACGACCCTCGACGAGGCACGCGGCATCTTGCAGCGGCACCGGATCGAGAAGTTGCCGCTCGTCGACTCCGACCTTCGCCTCACGGGCCTGATCACCGTGAAGGACATCCTCAAGAACCAGGAGTTCCCCAACGCCACCAGCGACAGTCGTGGGCGCCTCCGTTGCGCCGCTGCCGTTGGAGTCGGGCCCGATATGGAAGAACGCGTTGAGGCGCTACTCGCGCAGGGTGTTGATGCGGTTGCGATCGACACCGCACACGGCCATTCGGCCGGAGTGATCAAGGCCATTGGGCGGATCAAGTCGGCATGGCCCGACCTTCCTGTGATCGCCGGCAACGTCGTCACCGAGGAAGGTGTGGATGCGCTCTCCCTGGCCGGTGCCGATGCCGTCAAGGTAGGCGTCGGGGCAGGCTCGATCTGCACGACCCGCGTCGTCAGCGGCGCTGGCATGCCGCAACTGTCGGCGATCTACTTCACCACCAAGTACGCCCGCCGCCGTGGCGTGCCGGTGATCGCTGATGGCGGTATCACCTATTCTGGCGATGTCGTGAAAGCCATCGCCGCCGGCGCCGACACCGTGATGCTCGGCTCATTGCTGGCCGGTACCGACGAGGCACCGGGCGAACTGGAACTGTTCGAGGGTCGCCGCTACAAGAGCTACCGCGGTATGGGCTCGATGGGCGCGATGCAGGGCCTCGGCGCCGATCGCTATGCAACCGCACAGACCGACAAGAGCCAGATGGCCGGTCAGTCGCGCAAACTCGTACCCGAGGGCATCGAAGGGCGCGTCCCCTACGCAGGAACGTTGGGCGATGTGGTGTACCAACTCGTCGGCGGATTGCGCAGCGGTATGGGCTATGCCGGCGCCGCCACACTCGACCACCTGCGCGATTCCGCACGGTTCATGCGGGTCACCACCGCCGGCCGCAACGAAAGCCACCCGCACGATGTCACGATCACCAAGGAAGCGCCGAACTACCAGCGCAGCTGAACCAGGTGTGGCGCCATGCCGAACCGGTCAGGCCAACTTCTCGACGAAGCCTTCCAACTGGCGCAAGTTACGGCACTCGTACACGCCATCGGTGTGCGTGCCGTAGTCGCCGACGATGGAGTCACCAGTGTTCCAGTAGCTCTTCGGCTCAGGATTCAGCCAGTACACACGGCGGGCCTTGGACTTGATCTCTTTGATCACCCATGCCTGGCTGGCGTGGTAGTTGTTGCGAGCGTCGCCCAGCAACAGCACCGTGGTCTTGGGGCCGATGTCCTTGCCGTAACGCTCCCAGAACACCTCGAACGCGTGGCCGTAGTCGCTGTGCCCGTCGACCCACACAACATCGGCCTCGGTGTTGACGCGATGGATCGCGTTGGCGATGTCTTCTTCGCCCTTGAAGTAGTCCGTGACTTCGTCGATGCCATCGATGAACACGAACGAGCGCACCTTGGAGAACTGCCCCTGGATCGCGTACACCAGCATCAATGTGAAGCGGGCGAACGCGGCGACTGAGCCGCTGATATCGGCCACCACCATCAACTCCGGCTTGGCCGGGCGCGGGTACTTGAACTTTGGCTCGGCCGGCACGCCGCCGTACGACAGCGAGTGGCGCACGGTGTTGCGGAAGTCGAGCGGACCCTTGCGACCGTGCTTGCGCTTCCGTGCCAAACGGGCGGCGAGTTTGCGGGTGAGCGGCTGCAGGGCCTTCTTCAAGCTCTGCATCTCGTCGCGCGACGCATGCATGAACTCGACGTCCTCGGGCAGTGGCTTGCGCAGCGTCTTGGCCATCGCTTCCGCACCACGATCAGCGACGAGCCGACGACGGATCTCGGCTTCGATCTCTTTCTTGAACTGATCGATGCGGTCGTTGTACTCGTCCTTCTCGAGACGCTCCTCGAGTGCGGTGAGTTCGCCGCCGACTTGCTGGCGACTGGCCTCCATCAACTTCTCGAGCATGCCATCGAGATCCAGGTTGCGCAGTGTGCGGTACAGGTAATACGTGCCGCCCACGGGGCGACCTGGTTCCATACCGGCGAAGCGCTGCACCGACTGCTTGGCGAGTGCACGCATCATTGCCTGGTCGCCGTTCATCAGCGCCGACATCAGCATCTGCGCGATTTCCTCGGGCGTCAGACTGTCGAGGCTGCCACCCTGGTTGCCGCGGCTGTCGCCCTCCTGGCGCATCTGCTCCTGCATCTCGCGCCACATGGCATCGAGATCGGTTTCACCCTCGGCGATCTTGTACTCAGGGCCGCGCAGACTGAAGTACACCTCGAACACCGTCTCGAACGCGCGCCAATGCGCATTGTTCTTGACCATCGTGGCCCCGAGCGCGTACTTGAACGCCTCTCGGTCCTCGATCGGGATGTGCTGCAACGCCTCCATCGCGTCGAGGTTCTCGGTGAGCGACACCGGCAGCCCGGCGTTGCGTAACTCGTTGACGAACCCGGCAAGAAGATCGAGCATCGTGACCTACTTGTCTACTGACAGTTCTTTCGAGGCCTTGGCGATGTCGCTCTGGTACTTGAGCAGGATGTGCAGCGTGTCCTTGGCCTGTTGCGCATCGATGTGCTCAATACCGAGCAGCACGAGTGTGCGCGCCCAGTCGATTGTCTCGCTGACGCTGGGCGCCTTCTTGAGGTCGATCTGACGGATGCTGCGCACGATGCGTGCGATCTGGTCGGCAAGGTTCTCGCTGACCTCGGGCACCTTGGTGAGGACGATCTGCTTCTCGCGCTCCATGTCGGGGTAGTCGACGTGTAGGTAGAGGCAGCGACGCTTCAGCGCTTCACTGAGCTCACGGGTGTTGTTCGACGTGAGGAACACCAGCGGAATCTGCTTGGCGGTGATCGTGCCCAACTCAGGAATCGAGACCTGATACTCGGACAGGATCTCGAGCAGCAGCGCCTCGGTCTCCACCTCGACACGGTCGACTTCGTCGATCAGCAGCACTACCGGGTCGTCGGCCGTGATGGCCTCGAGCAGTGGGCGCGTGAGCAGGAAGTCGCTACCGAAGATGTCGTCGTGAATATCACTCCACGAGTCGCTCCCACGGTCGGCCTGGATGCGCAGCAGCTGCTTCTTGTAGTTCCACTCGTACAGCGCTTTGGACTCGTCGAGCCCTTCGTAGCACTGCAGACGAATCAGCCGGGCACCGGTCATATCGGCGATGCTCTTGGCCAGCTGGGTCTTCCCCGTGCCGGCCGGACCTTCGACAAGGATCGGCTTGCCGAGACGATCGGCGAGGAAGGCGACGCCGGAAATACCGTCGTCGGCGAGGTAGTTCACGTCTCTCAGGCCATCACGGACCTGCTGGACGCTCTCGAAACGATGAGCCATGCGGGGCACCCTACAGTTGATGCTGGCCGCACGGTCAATCGTAACGAGCGGTGCATTCTGATGGCGGTCGCTTCCCGGTCCACGGCCGTGTCGATTAGGGTGATGAACCACGCAGGCCCTCGTGGCCGATTCGGGAGGTTGGAAGGCCATCGAGCGTTCGAGGGGCACTGGTCGTGCGGTGATGGCCGGGCTCGCACTGGTCGGCATTCTCGCGCTCTCGGGTCCGGTACGAGCGCAGTTTTCCACTCCCCCTGTCCCACCCGTGCCGGGCCCGGACGACTCACGGTTCGGGCCACTCGCTCACCCGGTCATCACGCTCACCGGGGCCACCCCACCAGCGGATCCCGACGCAGTGGTGTCCGCCACGGTGGTGTTCAGCGGCGACTCGGTGAGTACTGCCCAGGCCCGTGCCGCCCGCACCCACCGACCGTTCGATGCAGCAGTCGCCGAGGGTTCTGTGGAGCGCACCCAGGCCCGCACCGTGCCCGAGCTACAGGCCGCCGGCGCCACCGTTGACGCCACCATCACCAACGTCCTGAATGCGGTCACGGTGCACGTGAAGGTGCGCGACCTCGACGGCCTCGCCCAGGTCGCCGGCGTGGCGCAGGTGCACGTTTCGCGCACGATCCAGCGCGACAACGGCACCTCCAACGCGTACACCGGCGCCACGGCCGTGTGGAACTCTCTCGGCCGTACCGGGGCGGGCGTCAGTATTGCGGTCATCGACGACGGGATCGACTACACCCACGCCGACTTCGGCACACGCGGTGCCGTCGGCGACGCGGCGCGCTACACAGCGAACAACCCGAAGATCATCGAGGCGGGCACGTTCCCCACGGTGAAAGTCATCGGCGGCTACGACTTCGTCGGCGATCGTTACTCGGCGGGAGCCTCCGCCATCGCCTGCAACACCGTCACCGGCAGCCAAACCACCCGCATCGCCTGCCCCGACGTCGACCCATTGGCGTGTGGCGAACACGGCACCCACGTGTCGGGCACCGCTGCCGGATACGGCGTGCTGGCCGATGGCACCACATACGCCGGCGGATACGACACGGCATCACTCAGCGGCCAGACGTTCAAGGTTGCGCCTGGCTCGGCGCCGATGGCGAAGCTCTACATGTACAAGGTGTTCGGCTGTGAGGGCGGAACCAGCGACACCGTCATCCTGGCCGCGCTCGACCAGGCGATGGCCATCACCGGGGCTGATCGACCGAAGGTGCTCAACATGTCGCTCGGCAGTTCGTGGGGAACCGCTGATGAGCCGATTGCGTTGGCCCTCGACGCCGTGGCCCAATCCGGAATCTTGCCGGTGGTCTCCGCCGGCAACTCTGGCGCTGGTCCGTACGTGGTGGCTGGACCCGGCACCGCCGACAGGGCGTTGTCGGTGGCTGCTGCCGACACCTCCTCATCCACCGTGCCGGGAGTTGCTGTCACTGGTGGAATCACGTACTCCGCGCAAAACTCCAACTCGTACGACTTCGCCGGGAGCGGTTCGGTGACTGGTCAGCTCATCGCTGTCAACGACGGCTGCGATGACACCGACTTCAGCGCTGCCTCGGGCAAGATCGCAGTCGCTACCAGAGGCGGCCGCTGCGGTCGAACTGATCGGCTCACCCTTGCGCAGGCAGCAGGGGCGCGTGCCGTCATCTTCATCAACAACGTCAGCTACTTCCCACCTGTCGAGGGTCCCATCGCCGGCGTGACGATCCCGTTCGTCGGCGTCAACCCGGACGACGCCCAGGCCGCGAGTTTCCGCACCAGCGGCACCTCGGTCACACTCGGCGCTGCGGCCCCTGTGACCAACCCGGGGTACGAGCGTTTCGCGTCGTTCTCGTCGAATGGCCCGCGCTCGGACAACGCGCTCAAACCGGACATCGCCGCACCGGGGGTGGCCGTCGTCTCCGCCTCTGTCGGGAGCGGCACAGCGGCGATTGTTCTGTCCGGCACGTCGATGGCCAGCCCGCACACCGCCGGGATCGCAGCGTTGGTGGCGGAGGCGCATCCGTCCTGGTCGCCGGCGGAGATCAAGGGTGCGTTGATGGCCACTGCCACGGCCAGTCGGGTGCTCGACTACGACACCGTGCGCGGCGGAACAGGAATGGTCGCCGCTGCGGCGGCGGTCGCCTCTGTCGCCACGATCACCACATCCGATGGCCTCGACAACCTGTCCTTCGGTATCGCCCACATCAGCACCACACTCGACAGCACCCGACCGTTCACCATCGAGAACTGGTCCGGGCAGGCCATCGTCTACGACCTCTCGACAGCTCATGTCATCGACCTCGGGCTCGGTGCGGCCCTCTCGATCACCTTCGACCATTCCACCGTCACCGTTCCGGCGGCCAGCGGCACGTCACCCAACATCGTTCCTGGCACCGCGCTGGTGAACGTCTCGTTGCACCTCGGCGGTCCCGCCGCGCTGCCAACACAAGAAACATCGCGTGGCGTTGCGTTGAAGTCGATCAGCGGGCTGGTCGTCGCCACGCCGCGTTCGGCCGCTCCCGGTGTCGTCGCGCTCACCGTGCCGTTCCTGCTCGTTCCGTACGGCGTCTCCGATGTCACGGCCAACGCGATCTCCGCTCGGGGCCTCGATGCAATCGCCCAGACGCCTACATCGCTGAAGGTCAGCAACCGTGGCACACACGCCGGCTATTACGACACCTACCAGTGGGCGATCAGCGACTCTGTTGTCGACACCTCATCGGCCGAGACACCCAACGTCGCTGACGTGGGCGTGAAGACCTACACCACGACAGGGAACGTTCAACTGGTCGTGTTCGCAATCCGCCTCGACCAACCGTTCGCGACGATGGGGATGAACTACTTCGACGTGTTCATCAATACCGACTCCGACCCAGCCCCCGAATACGAACTCCTGGCGAAGGACGACGGGCTCGTCAGTTCGGGCACGCCAAACGGCATCATGAGCGCGTACTTGTTCCCGTACGGCAGCAGCACTCCGATCGATGCCTTGACGTCGTTCGCCCCCTACAACGGCACCGTCATCGAGATACCGGTGAGACGGAGTCTGCTGGGGTCCGGTGGAGCCTTCAGCTTCACTGTCACTGCCGATTCGGTCGTCGCTGCGGTGCCCGCCGACACCACCGTCACCGGGCGCTTCGACCCGTCGGCGCCAGCGCTGAACAACGCCGATTACGGACTCCTCGCGGCTGGCAGCACGGTCATTCTCACCACCACCATCCACCTCGCGGCAGCGAAGACACAAGGTGCGCTCGGCTGGCTGATCGTGTCGGTCGACGATGCCACCGACAGCACCGTTGACCGCGTACCCCTGCTGGCCCTCCGACCCACCCGCGCTCCTGCGTGAGCCCCGACTGCTCGTCACCGTGAGCACCTTGCTGAAGTCGAACCTGTCGGTTGCCACCGGCACCGCACTCTCCAGGATCACCGGTGTCATCCGCGTTGCAGTCCTTGGAGCAGTGCTCGGCAGTCCCAGCGCGCTCGCCGACGCCTACGACCTCGCCAACGGCACGCCGAACATGATCTACGAGCTACTGCTCGGCGGAATCCTCAGCAGCAGCCTCGTCCCCCTCTTCACTCGGCTCCATGAGGAGAACGACGACGAGGGCACGAACGCCGTCCTCAGCGTGTCGCTGATCGTGATGGCGGCCATCACTGCAGCCGCGGTGTTCGCTGCACCACTCGTGTTCCGCCTGTACTCGCTGCTCACGTCCGCTGCTGTGGATGCCGGGCAGTACCGAGCGGTGGGAACGATCCTGTCCCGAATCTTCCTGGTGCAGATCCTGTTCTACGGGATCAACTCGCTCGCGTCGTCGTTGCTGAATGCCCGCCGCCGGTACTTCGCCGCAGCGTGGGTTCCGGCGCTCGCGAACCTCGTCACCGTCGTGTCGCTGCTGCTGGTGCACGGCACCACCGGCCACAAAGTGCCCACCTTGCAGGACGCGCTCGACAACTCATCGTTGCAATGGGTGCTGGGTCTTGGCGCCACGTTGGGTATCGCGGTGATGGCGATTGCGCTCCTGCCTGCAGTCGCCGGCACGGGCTTCCGGTTTCACTTCCGTCCGCAGTTCCGTCATCCGGCGGTGCAACGACTGCGCACCCTGTCGGGGTGGGCACTCGGGTACGTGGTGGCGAACCAAATCGCCATTGTGGTCATTCGCAACCTGCTGCGCGGTGGCAACGGTTCGATCTTCGCCTACTCGCGCGCCTACCTGTGGTTCGTGTTGCCGCATGGACTGCTCGCGGTCTCTATCGCCACCACGTTCCTGCCGGAGATGACGAGCGCCATCCGCCGCAAGGATCGTCCGGGGCTGATTCGCCAGTCGTCGCTCGGTATCCGGCTCGTCGCCATCGTCTCGCTGCCGGCCGGGTTCGGGCTGTTCGTACTGAGACGTCCGATCATCGGCGCTGCGTTCCAACACGGGAATGTCACCGCTGCCGACGCGCTGCAGACGTCCCGCGCGCTCGCCGGTTTCGCGCTCGGCCTGGTCGGCTTCTCGGTGTACCTGTTCGTACTGAACGTGTTCTACGCCCATCACGATGCGCGCACACCGTTCATGATCAACGTCGGCGAGAACCTGATCAACATCGTGCTCGCCATCGTGCTCGTCGACCGATTCGGGCTGCTTGGGCTCGGCCTGTCGTTCGCCCTCGCCTACCTGGTGTCCGCGCTCTGGAGCCTGCAGGTACTCAGCTACAAAGTGCCCGGCTTCCCCCTACGCCCGCTCTTCGCCTCACTCCACCGGATGTTGCTCGCTTCGGTGATCATGGCCGAAACGGTGTGGGCCGTCGCCCGTCGCGTTGGCGGCAACTCTGGCATGGCTGCCGTCGAACGAATCGCTGCCGGCGGAATCGTGGGCGCGTTCGTGTACCTCGGGATGCTCATACTGTTGCGGGCACCGGAACTCGACGACCTGCGCCGTCGGTTCGGCTCGGGCCAGGAAGACGTTCCCGCGTCCGGCTAGATCAGCACGAGCAGATCGTCGCGATGGATCGCTTCGTGCGTCGCATCCGCCGGCAGTTCGGTGGTGCGGCGGCCCATGTACCCGCGCAGCGTGGCAGCGTTGTTGAGCACCATGCCGCGAGCGACCGCAACACCGGCGTGATCGCGCACCTCGACGACATCGCCCTCTTCGAACTCGCCCAGCACTTCAGTGATACCGGCGGGCAGCAACGACGTGCCACGCTCCACGAGCGCACGGCGCGCGCCGTCATCGATGACGAGCACGCCTTCGGGTTGTGTGGCGAAGCCGATCCAGAGTTTGCGTGCGGGCAAGTTGCGGCTGCTGGCCAAGAACGTGGTACCCACGGAAACACCGTTCACCGCGTCGACCAGCACATTCGGCCGCGACGCCTTGGCGATGATCGCCCGGACCCCCGACCAAGAGGCCATCCGGGCAGCCGACAGCTTGGATGCCATACCCCCGCTGCCACGGTTGCTGCCCGACTCGGTGGCCGCCACCGAGAGCAACGGATCGTCGGCGGCCACCACTTCGATCAGTTCCGCAGACGGGTCGGTGCGCGGATCAGCGGTGTACAGACCCGGGGTGTCGGTGAGCAGCACCAGCACATCGGCAGCGACGTTGTGCGCCACGAGCGCGGCGATGCGGTCGTTGTCGCCGTAGCGAATCTCGTCGCTGGCGATCGCGTCGTTCTCGTTGACAATCGGCACACAGCCAAGCTCCAGCAAGCGCACCAGGGTCTGGCGCGCGTGGAGGTACTGCCGGCGATCGACGAAATCGTGTGGCACCAGCAGCACCTGCGCGGCCACCAACGCGTGGCGGCCGAGCGAACGGTTGTAGGTCTCCATCAATCGGCTCTGGCCGGCGGCCGAGATGGCCTGCAGCGTGATCACATCGGTAGGGCGACTGGGCAGACCCAGCGCAGCGATGCCCGCCGAGACTGCGCCGCTGGTGACGAGGATGACCTCGTGCCCGGCGGCGCGCAGTGCCGCCAGCTGATCGCACACCGAGTCGATGATGGCGCCGTCGATGACGCCCAGATGGTCGGTGAGCGATGACGTCCCGATCTTGGCGACGATGCGCATGCTCAGACTTCCTCGTGGTACTCGAAACTGAATCCGGCGATCCAGATGATGTCGCCGTCGAGCGCGCCAGCGCGGGTCAGCAACTTGGGAACGCTGAGTCGCTTCAACTGGTGGTCGATGTAGAACAGCGCCTCGGGAGTGGAGACGTCGTTGAGCGCCACGATGCGCTCCACCTGACGGCCGACCAGGCGGAACTCGTGATCGCCAAGGCGTTCGACGCGAGCGCCCTCGGGCTGCGGACGAATGATGACGATGCCCTCGGTGTCGGGCTGCTCAGCGCGAGCCTCCGTGACGAGCGACGCCAGACGGCCGACCAGTTCGCGCACGCCCTGGTTGGTGATCGCCGAAATCTGCTCACCGTCCCAGTCGTACACCGCCGAGTCGCTCTTGGTGCCCACGACTAGGCGCGGCCGTTCCAGCAACTCTGGCCGATACTCACCCAGTTCGTGGAGCAACACACGCTCTTGTTCGTGCGGGTCGACACCGTCGATGGCAGAAAGATCGACCATAATCAGCAGCGCACGAGCGCGCTCAATATGGCGCAGGAACTGGTGGCCAAGACCGCGGCCCTCGCTGGCACCCTCGATCAGACCGGGGATGTCGGCCACCACGAACTCGGAGTCGTCATAGCGCACGACGCCGAGGTTGGGCTCGAGCGTCGTGAACGGGTAGTCGGCGATCTTCGGCTTTGCCGCGCTGATGACGCTGATGAGCGTGCTCTTGCCGACGTTCGGGAACCCCACGAGCGCGACGTCGGCCATCAGCTTGAGTTCCAGCTTCATCCACTGCTCGTCACCGTGCTCGCCCTGCTCAGCGAACGTTGGGGCACGACGCCGGTTGGAGGCGAACTTGGCGTTGCCACGGCCGCCGCGGCCACCAGGGGCCGCCAACCATCGGTCGCCGTGGTGAGCGAGGTCGGCGTACAGCTCTCCCGTATACAGATCGGAGACGATGGTGCCCTCCGGCACGAAGACTTCAAGATCGACACCGCGCTTGCCGTGCTGATCCTTACCCGAGCCGTGCACGCCATCCGCTGCCCGACGGTGTGGGTGATCGCGGAACGCCAGCAGCGACGCAACGTTGCGCGTGGCCACCAGCCAGACGTCGCCGCCCTTGCCGCCGTCGCCACCGTTGGGGCCACCGAACGCAACCGGCCCTTCACGACGGAACGACACACATCCAGCGCCACCATCGCCGCCGCGTACGTTCAGTTGGGCTTCGTCGACAAATCCGCTCATAAGACCTTCAGAGGCTATCTGAACACCGCCCATCCCTTCGTTTGAAGGCGCAACCGCACCCGGTGCGGGTAACCCTTCACACGTCGCGCTCCACCCACTGCGTTTGAAGGCGCAGCCGCACCCGGTGCGGGTAACCCTTCAAACGCGGTGGTGGCGGGGGTGGGTCGGCCGGGGCGGGTACCCTTCGACGACATGGGCGGCACACACTCCACCTCGCAGAGCGACGAGTCGCGGCCGCGCAGCGAGGTCTGGGCCGGGACGATGAAAGGTGTCGCCACCGACGAAGGCATCGTCCTCGCCCATCGCAACTCGCCGCCGCCCTCCGTGGAGCCTCGGCTGCTCGATCGACGTGCCCGCGAGGATGCCGAACACGAAGCCCTGACCGCCGGCGCCACTCGAGCCGCAGGCGCAGGCGACCGCGAGCTCGAGGAGCAACCAGATCCGCTGCGAACATGCTTCGAACGCGATCGCGACCGCATCCTGCACGCTGCAGCTTTCCGCCGACTGGCTGGCAAGACCCAGGTGTTCGTGTTTCCTGCCGACCACCAGCGCACACGGCTCACGCATGCACTCGAGGTTGCGCAGGTGGCCACCGCAGTCGCTCGCGCCACGGGGCTCAACGTCACGCTCACCGAAGCAATCGCTCTTGGTCACGACTGCGGACATGGTCCAGGCGGCCATGCCAGCGAGGACGCGTTCGACGAGTTCATTCCCGAGGGGTACAACCACGCCATCTGGGGCGCCAACGTGGTACTCGTGCCGCTCAACCTGTGCAGTCAGACACTCGACGGCATCCGCAACCACTCGTGGTCGTTGCCCACCCCTTCCACTCCGGAGGGTGCGGTCGTCAGCTGGGCCGATCGGTGCGCCTACAGCGCTCACGACCTCGAGGATGCAGTGCACGCTGGAATCGTCAGCATCGACGACCTGCCGGACGAGGTCACCGAGGTACTCGGCCGCACTCGCTCCAGCCAGCTCGGTGCGCTGATCAGCTCCCTGGTGCGCTGCATCTCAGAGCGCGGGGTCGTCGGCATGGATCCCACGCACGCCAGTGCGCTCGCAGCGCTGCGCAGCTTCAACTACGAACACATCTACATGCGCCCCGACTCGCTGGCCCAGGGTGAGGCCGTCATCCGCGTGTTGCGCTCGCTCGTGGGCTACTACGCCGAGCATCCCGACAGCTTGCCGCTCACTGCTCAAGGTGACGATGCGGTGCGCGATGCCGTCACGTACGTGGCCGGTATGACCGACCGCTACGCGTTCGACCAAGCGGTGCATTTGCTGGGCTGGCCGCTCGACCGCTTGCCCAAGGGCATCGATCGTCCCGACGCCTGAGCAGCTTCTCCGGAAAACGGCGAAGGCCCGTCGCTTTCGCACCGGGCCTCGTACAGATCTGGTGGTTCAGACGGTCGGAAGAACGTCGACGACCTTGCGGCCCTTGCGTGCTCCGAACTGCACCGTGCCCTCGGCCAGCGAGAACAACGTGTCGTCGCCGCCGATACCGACGTTGTTGCCGGGGTGGAACTTGGTGCCGCGCTGACGCACGATGATGGTGCCAGCGTTCACCTTGCTGCCGCCGAACACCTTTACGCCGAGGCGCTGTGCGTTGGAGTCACGACCGTTGCGAGTTGAACCGCCGCCCTTTGTCTTTGACATGGTGCTCAGCCCTTCTTGATGGAGGTGATTTCGATGACGTGGTACTGCTGACGGTGCCCATAGCGGCGACGCTGGTTAGTGCGTCGCTTGTAGGTGAAACCGTCGATCTTCGGGCCCTTTGCCCACCCAATCACCTTGGCGGTGACGGTGGCGCCCTTCAACTGCTCGGGGGTGGCGAGCACGGTTTCACCATCGACGACGAGCACGGGGGTGAGGTTGACCTCGGTACCCTGCTCGGCGTTGAGAAGTTCAACGTGCACCTGCTGGCCCTCGGCGACGCGGGCTTGTTTTCCGCCGGATGCGATCACTGCGTACATAGCTCTTCGATCCTAGCGAGTGGCGCGGCCACTCCCACCGGAGAACCGGTGGGAAATGCCCGAAACGCCGCTATTCGAACAGCGCGAAGTCGATCTTGACCCCGCGCCCCTCACAATTCGGGCATTGGTCAGCGAAGTTCACGAGCAGACCTTCACCGATGCGCTTGCGGGTCATCTCCACCAGGCCCAGCTCGCTGATGTCGAACACCTGGGTGCGGGTCTTGTCGCGAGCGAGCGCATGGCGGAAGGCGTCGACCACCTTGCGACGGTTGTCCTTGATCTCCATGTCGATGAAGTCGATGACCACGATGCCGCCGATATCGCGCAGGCGCAGCTGCTTGGCAACCTCCTCGGCCGCCTCCAGGTTGTTGCGGTAGACGGTCTCCTCGAGGTTCGACGTACCGACGTTCTTACCGGTGTTCACGTCGATCACCGTCAGCGCCTCGGTGTGCTCGATGATCAACGAACCACCGCTGGGCAACCAGACCTTGCGGTCGAGCGCCTTGTGCAGTTGTTCGTGGATGTGGAACCGCTCGAACAACGGCAGACCGTCTTCGGCTGCATCGAAGTGCTCGATACGGTCGGCCAGTTCAGGGTTGAACGCCTCGACGTACCCACGTACATCTTCGTGCAGGCGGCCGTCGTCGATGACTACGCCGCGGTACTCGACGTTGAACTCCTCACGAATCACGCGGACGGCCAGTTCCGGTTCGCGGTACAGCAGCGCCGGACCGCCGGCCTTCTTGGCCTTGGCCTCGATGACGTTCCACTGATCGAGCAACCGAGTCATGTCGGCACGCAACTCGTGCTCGGTGGCGTTCTCGGCCGCGGTGCGCACGATGAGGCCGTGCTCGCCGGGCTTCACGCGGTCGAGGATGTTGCGCAGACGCTTGCGCACGTCGTCGGGCAGTCGCTTGGAGATGCCGTAGGTCTTGGAGTGCGGGATCAGGACCACGAAGCGACCGGGCAGCGAGACTTCCTGCGTCAGCCGAGCGCCCTTGGCCCCGATCGGGTTCTTCGTCACTTGGCAGACGATGAGTTGCTTCGAGCGCAGCATCTGCTCGATACGCGGCTCTTCCTTCTTCGACTTCTCGACGATGTCCTCGGCGTCGTACTGCACATCGCCGCGGTAGAGCACGGCGTTCTTCGGTGTGCCGATATCGACAAACGCTGCCTCCATACCGGGCAGCACGTTCTGCACCTTGCCGACATAGATGTTGCCGTGGATCTGGCTGACGTCGTCGGCCGGACGACTGGTGTAGTGCTCGATCAGCGTGCGGCCTTCGAGCACTGCCACCTGGGTGAGGTTCGGACGAACCTGCACACACATCAGGTAACGACCGATCGGACGACCGTTGCGCTCGCGCCCACGGCGACGCTCCAGCACATCGGGATCGAGTTCCGGACCACCCTGTTCGGGACGGCCCTGTTCGGCACGGCCCTGGTCGGGGCGACCCTGACCCGTGCCGCCGCCGCTGCGGCTCTTGCCGCCGCGCCGGCGCTTCTTCTTGGCGGCTTCGCCTTCGTTCGTCGACGCCTCAGCCTCATCCTCGGTGCTGAGGGTGGCAGCGGGCCTGCCACCATCGGCCTTCGGCGTGGACGCCGCCCTCGGCCCCTTCGCCTTGGCGCGCTGACCCTGGCCCTGGCCCTGGCCTGCGGCGGCGACAGGTTGCGCGACAGCCGAGGACGGCCGGGTGTCGCCGATCTGCGGACGGCGCACGAGGGCCTTGTCGGCGGCCTCCGCCGACGGGCGACCTTCGCTCATGCGTTCGGGCAGTTCAGGGAGTTCGTCGCTCGCGGATGACACCTCAGCAGCGACACGCCCGGGAGTCGGACGTGGGGCGCGGGGCGCCCTCGCCGGCCGTGCAGCGACTGCAGGGAGATCGGTGGTCTCTGTCTCTGCCGTGTCGTCGCCGCCTTCATCGTCGAAGTCGTCATCATCATCGTCGAACTCGCTGTCAGCAGCATCGTCGCCGGCTTCACCGACCGGACGCGGCTTCTTGCGGTTCTTTCCCCCGCGCGAACCACGGCGACGTTTGCGCGTCGCCGGCCGCAGGGTGGGGTCGGCGATGTCGTCGTCGCCAGGTTCGCCAGACTCAGCGGTCTGAGCAGCTGCATCGCCCGCGTCGATGAGACCACCCGTTTGGGGAGTCGAAGCGGCAGCCGGGGCCGGAGTCTCAGTCGAAGCGGCGGCCGGGGCCGGAGTCTCAGTCGCAGCGGTGTCGGACGCAGACGCGCCGGCAGTGTCGAGTTCGGAGTTGTCCATGAAATGAGTCCCTTCTCATGCGCACCCCACTGGGGTACGCGTCGCAACCGCACGCGCCGGGATGATCTCCCTGCGCACTGCGTCGCGCTCGATCCATTGATGTGTGCGCAACACTCGTCCGGTCACATTGATCGGGTCGAGTGCGGGGAACAGCGCGCCGGCGAATTCCGTCGGACGCAGTCCCCTTCCATTCGTGGCCAGCACCGCGCACAGGTGTGGCCGGGGATCGTCGGCCACCGAGGTGACCGACAGAGCTTCTCGGGGCGCGTACGTTCGCTCGGCGACTGCGCCGCTGCGTTCGTTCAGGATTTCGTAGAGGATCTGGAGCCCCTGGTTGGGAAAGCCGATTTCGTACGTGTCGGGGTAGGCGAGCAGCCACGACACCCGATCCGGCGCAGGCCGGGGGGTGACGGCGCCGTCCTCGCACCCGATGTAACGGGCCGGTTGTTGCACCCGAGCCAGGAGCGGTTTGATCCGCGCCCAGAGTGAGGTCATGTTCCCGCCGAGTCTACCCTGCAGGTACCCGACGACGCCGGATGAGCAGCTTGACGTGATCGTGCTGCTCAGCGGTAACGGCGCATGTGGACGTTCTGCACCAAGCCCATCAAGGCGAAGAACGTCACCAGGCCTGAGCCGCCATAGGAGATGAACGGCAACGGCAGGCCGGTGATCGGCATGATACCGACGGTCATCGCGATGCTCTGAAACACCTGCCAGAGCAGAATTGAGAACACGCCGACACACAGGTACGTACCCAAGAGATCGCGGGAAAGGTGCGAGATGCGCCAAATTCGCAATAGCACCACGGCGTACAGCCCGAGGAGGACCGCTGCGCCGACCAACCCGAACTCCTCGCCGACAGCCGAGAACGGGAAGTCTGCCCATTGCACCGGGATGTCGTTGCGAGCCATGGTGATCGGGCCGTGCAGCCACCCCTTGCCGGCGATGCCGCCAGTGGCCACGGCACGCACCGCATTGCGCCCCTGATACACATAGTCGCGCAGGGCAGGATCGTTGGAGTCCTGGTTGAAGAACGCAGTGAACCGGCGCAGTTGGTACTGGCTCAGCAGGTCGGTCACCAGCGCCCCACCCACCGTGCCGATCGAGACAAACGTAATTAGTGCCATGTAGCGCAACTTGGCGCCGGCGACCAGCATGATTCCCATCGCCATCACGATCAACACCGACGACGTGCCGAGGTCGGGTTGCAGGATGATCAAACCTGCTGGCATGCCCACCAGCATGAGACCAATGATGAACCGGTGGTACAGCAAGACATCGCTGCGATCCTCGGCGAGATAGGCCGCAACGGTGAGCAGCACGGTGAACTTGCTGAACTCAGCCGGCTGCAGCTTGAGCGGGCCGACGTTGAAGCTGAGCGATGCGCCGCCGCTCACTGCTCCCACCAGGATCACCAACGTCAGCAGCATCAAGGTCGCGCCGTACAAGAACCGGGCATGGTCCTTCCACCAGTCGTAGTCGAACGCCATCACGATCGCCATCGTGATGACCGCGCCGATCAGGAAGATCTCCTGGCGGGTGACGAACTGGAAGTCGAAGGGAGCCGTGGCCCCTGGGCCGTACTTCGTACGCGAAGCGGAGTAGATGACGGCGAGTCCGAGGAGCGAGAGCGCGCTGACCGCCATCATCAACACCCAGTCGATGTTGCGCGTCGGAGCGCTGGCACTCGCCCGGATGTTGCCCAGCCCGGAGTCGGGCCGACGACGGAGGAAAGTCGCCGCCATCGGTCAGTCCTTCAGACCCGACGAGCCGTTGAGGCAGTACGAGTTGTGCAGTTGTCGAGCAGGAGCGGCGGTGAACGAACTGACGTCGAGCGGGTCGCTGACCACGACAGGATCGAGCTTCACCTGCTGGGTCAGCGCGAGGAACACACACTTCACCACCGGCGCCGCGGCCTTCGAGCCGTAGCCACTCTTCTCCAGGTAGGCCACCACCGTGTACGGAACGTCGGTGGGGTTCTCCGAGTTCAGATCGGTCACACCGAATGCTGCGAAGGCCGAGGAGTCGTTCCACGGCAGGTTGGCGGCGCCTTGTGCAGTGCCCGTCTTGCCGGCGATGTTCACAGGGAACCCCTTGAACAGGCGAAAGCCGGTGGTCTCGTGTTCGAACCCGTAGAACACCCCGGGACCGCGGATGACGCGGGTGAGGCCCTCGATGATCGGCTTGTAAATGGTCTCAGGATCCATCTCGAGTTGGTCGCGAACGATTGCGTTCTCGTAGCTCACGCGCACCTCACCCTTGGTGAGGTCGGCCATCGCCGGCCCTGCGTTCGGTGTGAGGGGCGCCCAGATGGCCTTGATGATCGACGGTTCGAGCAGGAAGCCACCGTTGGCCAGCGTGGAGTACGCCATCGCCAACTGCAACGGGGTACCGGCCATCAGACCTTGGCCAATCGCCATCTGCACGTTGTCGCCCACGACCAGCCGGGGTGCCTCGTTCTTGTTCAACACACCCTTGCGGACGAGGTCTGCCTTGACTTCGTTGGTGGGCAGACGACCCTTCCACTCGTACGGCAATTGGATACCGCTCTTGGTTCCGAATCCGAACCTCATCAGGTTGTCCTGCAACAGGTGGCGCCCGACACCCTTGGTCGCGTAGGCCATCTCGCCAATACGGTAGAAGAACGTGTCGGACGACACCGCGAGTGCATCGGCCACCGTCACCGGGCCGTACGAACTGGGACGCAATGTGTTCTTGTTGACGGCGTTCTTGAAGATGCAGCGCGCGACGCCGCCGTTCTGCTGACAGTCGTTGGCATCGATCGTGGTGAGGTTGTAGTAACCCTCATCGAGGTACTTGTCTGTGGCCTTGATCAGGCCAGAGTGCAACGCGGACCACGCGACGAACGGTTTGAACGACGAGCCGTAGTTGTAGTTGCCCTGCACCGCGCGGTTCACAAGGATCGACTTGTCGGGGTCGATCGGGGTGCCGTCGGCGTTCTTGCTGGGGAACAGCTGCTGATACTTGTCGCCGCTGATGCCCGACTCCATCCAGCGATTGTCGAACGTGGGATAGCTGGCCATCGCGATCACCTGGCCGTTGTGGTGGTTCACCACCACCACTGAGCCGGCTGGCGCTTTGTGCTGCACCCATTCCGGGTATTCGATGACCGTGCCGTCCTTCATCGTGCGGCGAAACACCCGCTGGGTCCAGTTGGTCTGACGGTCGAGCGGGTTGTGCGGAGCAGAATCGCCCATCGTCAGGTTCTCGGCCAGGTTGCGTCGCGACCTCAGCTCGGTCTCGAGCGCCTGCTCGGCGTACTGCTGGACATCCAGGTTGATGCTGAGCTGCACGTCGAATCCGGCCACCGGGTCGATGTTCTGATCGGTGAGTTCACGCACGATAGAACCCGCTGCGTCGACCTCGTAGACCTTCTTGCCCCACCGGCCGTGCAGCTCGCGTTCCATACTCTGCTCAACACCAAACTGCCCGACACGTTCGTTTCGCTTGTACCCCTGGGCGAGGTAGCTCTTCAGCCCACCCTCGCTGATCGAGCTCATGAACCCCACCACATGGGCCGCCAACGGCGCATAGGGATACACGCGCTTGTACTGCTCGGTGACGTCGATGCCCGGATAGTCCTCACTGCGCTCCATGAGGAAGTTGACCGTGGCCTCGTCGACGTCTTCCTTCAGTGGCAAGGGCAACAGCGAATCGAACTGCTGCTTTTTCTTACACCCCGTCGGCTGCTTGTAACACGGGTCGTACCGGCGCATCAGATCGTCGACCGGTGTCTTCAGCGGACCCGACAGCCGTGTGAACAACTCCAGCCGGTTGCTCGCCTTGCGTACGACCTGCCAGTCGACGGTGACAGTGAGGAAGCTTTTGTTGTCGGCAACGACACGCCCCAGCGAGTCGAAGATGCGACCACGCTCAGGAGCGATATACACCGTACGGGTCTTGGCCGAGGTGACCTTGGCCTGGTAATAGTCGGCCTTCACGCCCTGCAGGAACCACAGGCGCACTCCCAGCAGGCCGATGAGGATCAGCGAAACGGTGGCGAGGACCCCGAGGCGAGCGGTGCGCTTGTCAACGGCCATTTCGACAGTCTTGTCCGTGCAGGGGCGAGAGTGGGCGCGCGCGTCCGCTGAGGGCGCCGGTCATAGGGAGAGCGCCTTCCACTTCTTGCGCTTCGAACCGGTCATCCAGCGTGCCGTCGGGAGCAGCAGCGGACAGACCAATCCAGAAGTGACCGCCACCAACGGCACGGCAAACAGGATGTCGCCGGTGATCCAGCCGCTCTCCCCAGTGATCGCGTTGGCCACTGGGATGCAGAGTTCCCCCACCGCCGAGCCCATCGTGGCGAAGATGGCCGCCAACCACCACTGCGGATCGGGAGTGAACGCGTGCAGGTACCCGGCGACGATGCCACCCAGCCCATACGCCAACGCCGTGAGACCGAGCGGAGTATTCCCGGCAAGGTCGTACATCAATCCCAGCGCGAAACCGGCCACGGCACCGCGCTCGGCACCTCCGCCCACACCGGCTGCGGCAACCAGCGCGAGCACGAACTGCAACTTCACGTCGTGGATCGGGTGGCGGGCGAAGACGGCCCGCTGGAGGGCCAGAGCGATCAGCCCCACCACTAGGAGTCGCGGCCCGGCACCGATGATGAATCGACGCAACGGTCAGCCGCCGATGGCCTGCTGGTTGGGCTTGAACAGCACCACCGCGACGAAGTTCAAGCGCCGCAGATCGGCGTTCGGCCGCACTTCCACCAGCGTCGTGCTGTTCCCGGATTGCCGCGTGATCGCGGTGATGATGCCGATGGGAATACCTTGCGGCGCCAGGCTGCTGGTACCCCCTGAGGTGTCGACCACCGCTCCCACCTTCAGGCTCGTGAGCGCCGAGTTGTTATCGGTGAAACGCAGCACCAACGTCAGTCTGGGGCCACGCCCTTCGAGCATGCCGGTCTCGCGGACCACAGGCGGCAAGGTTGTGGTGGCCTGAGCGACGGGACCCAAGGGATCAGTGACGGTCGGGTCGACGACGGGAACCGGAGCGACCGTGGTGCTCGTAGCACCAGTAGTGGCGTCACCGGTAGAGACCTGGTCGTCGGTGCTCAACACACGAGCAGAAATGGCGAACGTAGGGTCCGTGATGAGCAGCACGATGCTGCGACTGGGATACACCCGAGTGATGCGACCGATCAGACCCGCACCGTCGGTGACCGGCATTCCCACTTCGACACCGCTCTCGGAGCCAACCCCGATCTCGACCGTCTGCTCGTAGTTGCCCGGCGAAGCGCCCACCACCTCAGCGGTGACCACGTTGTAGCTCCATTTGGAGGGGAGCTGATCGAGTTTCAGCAACTCGCGGTATTGCAGCACCGCTGAGCGCGCCTCGATATCGCTGCCCTTCATGTGCTCGATCTGGTCGCGCAGCACGGCGTTCTCACGTTCCAGATCGTGGTAGTTCGACACGCCGTACCACGCTCGCTCAACCGGGAGCACGATCGCCCGCGTGGCAGTGTCCGCCGGCGACAGCAGAATGTCGAACGCCCGGCGTGCCCGATCGATGATCGGATTCCCCTGTTTGTCGAGGGTGATCAACAACAGGCAGGTGAGCACCACCAGGAGCACAATCCGGCGACGGCTGAGCGACGAGAACATGAGCGAACCGCCGAGCGACTACTCGTCGCCACCGAGCGACATCAGCCCCCGCATGGCATCGATGTTCTCGAGTGCCCGACCTGAACCGATGACCACGCTGTAGAGCGGATCGCGAGCGATGTTGACAGGCATACCAGTCTCGTGCGAGATACGACGATCGAGACCGGCCAGCAACGCGCCGCCGCCGGTGAGCATCACACCCTGTTCCATGATGTCGGCAGCAAGTTCCGGCGGGGTGCGATCGAGTGTGGCTTTCACTGCATCAACGATGGCAGACACGGGATCGGAAAGGGCTTCGCGTACCTGCTCGGTGGTCAGCGCCAGCGTTCGCGGCAGCCCGGTGATGAGGTCGCGGCCACGGATGTCGGCCGTCAGTTCCTCGTCGAGCGGCCATGCGGAACCCATGTGGATCTTGATTTCCTCGGCGGTGCGGTCGCCGATGGCCATCGAGTATTCCTTCTTCATGTACTGCATCAGCGCTTCGTCGAGTTCGTCGCCCGCGACTCGCACCGACTGCGCCGTGACAATGCCGCCGAGCGAAATGACGGCCACCTCAGTGGTGCCACCGCCGATGTCGACGATCATGTTGCCGCTGGGCTCGTGCACCGGCATATCGCTGCCGATCGCTGCCGCCATCGGTTCTTCAATGATGTGCACGGGCTTGCGGGCGCCGGCGTATTCAGCCGCGTCCTGCACCGCCCGCTGCTCGACACCGGTGATGCCGGATGGCACGCAAATGACCATGCGCGGCTTGCTCCAACGGCTGGCGTGCACCTTCTGGATGAAGTAGCGCAACATCTTCTCGCAGACCTCGAAGTCGGCGATCACACCGTCTTTCATCGGCCGAATGGTCTTGATCCGGCCCGGAGTGCGGCCCATCATGCGCTTGGCCTCGAAGCCAACAGCCACTGGGCGGCCATCGGTGATATCGATGGCAACGACGGAGGGTTCGTTCAGCACGATGCCCTGGCCACGCGCATAGATCAGCGTGTTCGCAGTGCCGAGGTCGATGGCGAGGTCGCGTCCGAGCGCGAGCGGATTACTTCTCGCCATCACCTACCTCCTTCTCGTGCCGGACTGTGGCCCGCCAGTGTAGCGGGCGCCGGATTGTTACAGATTCGGGAAGAAAATCCCGATTTCACGTTCCGCGGAGGCGAGCGAGTCGCTGCCGTGCACGAGGTTCTCGGTGAAGAGAATCCCCAGGTCGCCACGAATGGTACCAGGGGCAGCCTTGCGCGGGTTGGTCGCGCCCATCATCGTGCGCACAACTTCCCAGGTGTCTTCCGGGCCCTCGATGACGAGCGCCACCGCGGGGCCACGGCCCATGAACTCCACGAGCTCGGCGTAGAAGCCCTTACCGACATGCTCTTCGTAGTGACGGGCCAATGTGTCGGCCTCGAGCGTGCGCAGTTCGAGCGCTGCGATCGTGAGGTTCTTGGCCTCGAAGCGGCCGAGGATCTCGCCGACGAGACCACGCTCCACGGCATCAGGCTTGAGCAGGACAAGTGTGCGATCAGACATGGCGAACGAGGCTATCGACGTTCCCGGGTGATCACCCCGCAAGTCGGCGTTCAGGAACGGAAGGGTCAGACCTCACCGCCGACTTGGCATGCACTCCGGGTCAGAGGACTTTGCGCAGGTACGGTCGGGCTGAGCCGACGACGTAGAGCGAGCCGGTGATGACTACTGCGTCGTCGTAGTCGGCGAGCGAGAGCGCCCGGTCGATCGCTCGGTGCAGATCCTCGATCTCCAGTACCTCTTCGCACCCCATCGCCTTGGCCGCTGCCGTCAGCTCTGAGGCCGGCAGCCCACGCGACGACGGCGCTAGACACGTGATGACCACGTCGTACTCGTCGGCACGCAAGGCCCCCAACATGTCGCGCGGCTCGCGACCCTTGAGGCAGCCGACCACCAGGATGCGCCGACCGGCTGGGTCGAAGTCCTCGAAGAACACTGAGGCGCATGTGTCGGCACCAGCGGGGTTGTGTGCACCGTCGATGATGACCAGGGGCTGATGACCGAGCACCTCGAATCGACCCGGCATCAACACTTCGGCGAAACCCTCCGCCACCAGTTCACCCGGGAGCGGTGCCGCGAAGAATGTCTCGACAGCGGTGAGCGCGACCACCGCGTTGTCGCCCTGATGCCGCCCATGCAACGGGACGAACACATTCGGGTACACCGTGGTGGGCGTGCGCAGATCGACCATCCGGCCGCCGAGGGCGAGGTTGTTCTCGACCACGTCGAAATCTTCGCCGCGCAGCAGAGCCGCGGCACCGCCCGCTGTGGCGAACACCGACGCGAGATCAGGGTCGGGTTCGCCGATGATCACCGCACTCCCCGGCTTGACGATGCCCGACTTCTCGATTGCGATGTGCCGTGTAGTGGGCCCGGCGTATTCGGTGTGGTCGATACCGATGTTGGTGACCACCGCCACCTGAGCATCGCACACGTTCGTGGCGTCCCAGCGTCCGAGCAACCCGACCTCAATCACTGCGACATCCACTGCCACGTCGGCCAGCCAACGGTAGGCGGCGGCAGTGACCGACTCGAAGTAGGTGGGCCGCACACCGGTGAGCGTCTCGAGGTTGGCAACGGCGGCGATCTGCTCTGCGAAGTCTTCATCGCTGATCGGCTCACAGTTGCGGGTGATGCGTTCGTTGATCCGCTCAAGGTGTGGGCTGGTGTACGTGCCCACCGTGAGGCCGTGCGCCATCAGCAGTCGGGTGATCATCTGCGTGGTGGAACCCTTGCCGTTCGTGCCGGTCACGTGGATCACGGGGAACGCCAGCTGCGGATCGCCCATCGCCGACATCAGCTCGCGCATACGGTCGAGTGTGGGTGACGTGATCCGCCCGGTGACGTCGTAGTTGGAGTGTGTGTCGAGGAACGCGAGCGCTTCTTCGTAGGTCATGACATGCGCTCGTTCGGTGTGCGGCTCAGCTGGCCTGGCGGCGCGGGCGTTTGGTGACCGGCTCGCGCGGCACCATGGTGGCGTTCGACTTGGTAGCGACCGACTCGGCGTCGATGATGACGCGACCGATGTCGGTACGGCCCGGCAGTTCGTACATCGTGCCGAGCAACACTTCTTCCAGGATCGCGCGCAGACCGCGAGCACCCGTGCCACGCAGCAGTGCCTGCTCAGCGATGCCTTCGAGCGCATCGTGGCTGAACTCGAGCTCGACATCCTCGAACTCGAACATCTTGCGGTACTGCTTGATCAGCGAGTTCTTCGGCTCGACGAGGATCTTGATCAGCGCTTCGCGGTCGAGGCTGCGCACGGCCCCCACCATCGGCAGACGACCGATGAACTCTGGAATCATGCCGAATTTCAGCAGGTCTTCCGGCTGCACCTGGGCGAACAACTGACCTGGGTCGCGTTCCGTGCGACTGCGCACGATGCCGTTGAACCCCATGCTCCGCTGACCGACGCGGTTCTCGATGATCTGATCGAGGCCCGCAAACGCGCCGCCGCAGATGAACAAGATGTTCGTAGTGTCGATCTGGATGAACTCCTGATGCGGGTGCTTGCGCCCGCCCTGCGGCGGCACCGATGCCACGGTGCCTTCCAGGATCTTCAGCAGTGCTTGCTGCACGCCCTCGCCGCTGACGTCGCGGGTGATCGATGGGTTCTCGCTCTTCCGCGCGATCTTGTCGATCTCGTCGATGTAGATGATGCCGGTCTCGGCCTTCTTCACATCGAAGTCGGCAGTCTGGATTAGCTTCAGCAGGATGTTCTCGACATCCTCGCCGACGTAGCCGGCCTCGGTGAGCGCGGTGGCGTCAGCGACGGCGAACGGCACGTTCAACAAACGCGCGAGGGTCTGTGCGAGGTGGGTCTTGCCGCAGCCAGTGGGGCCGAGTAGCAGGATGTTGCTCTTCGACAGTTCGATGTCGTCGCGACGACCGACGCCGGCACCCTGTTGGTACTGAATACGCCGGTAGTGGTTGTACACCGCGACGGAGAGGATCTTCTTCGCATCGTCCTGACCGACGACGTAATCGTCGAGGAACGTCCGGATCTCTCGCGGAGTGGGCAGCTGATCGAAGTGCAGTTCACCGGTGTCGGTGAGCTCCTCTTCGATGATCTCGTTGCAGAGGTCGATGCACTCGTCGCAAATGTAGACACCCGGCCCAGCGATGAGCTTCTTGACCTGCTTTTGCGACTTGCCGCAGAACGAGCACTTCAGCAACTCACCGGTGTCACCGAATTTCGCCACAACAGCTTCCCCTCTTGTCGACCGATCGCCATTCCGGCGCGGACACCGATCTTCAGCGGATGGGGCCGCTGCGGTCGACGTCGTCTCGCGTAGTGATGACATCATCGATGATGCCATACGCGAGGGCCTCAGATGCTTCCATCACGAAATCTCGGTCTGTGTCGGCGTGGACGCGCTCGAGCGTTTGGCCCGTGTGCTTCGACAGAAGTTCCTCCAGCAGATCGCGCATACGCAGGATCTCCTTGGCAGCAAGTTCCAGATCGGTGACCTGGCCGTAGCCAACCTGGCCAGAGGGCTGGTGCAGCATGATGCGGCTGTGTGGCAGCGCCATCCGCTTGCCCTTGGTGCCTGCTGCGAGCAGCACGGCGGCGGCGGAGGCCGCCTGTCCCAGGCAGATTGTCGCAATGTCGTTCCTGATGAACTGCATCGTGTCGTAGATCGCAAACAGCGCGGTGATGTCGCCACCGGGGCTGTTGATGTAGATGCTGATGTCCTTGTCGGGGTTCTCGCTCTCGAGATACACCAACTTGGCACACGTCAGACTCGCCGAATTGTCATCGATCGGCGTGTCGAGCCAGATGATGTTGTCGCGCAGGAGGCGGCTGTAGAGGTCGTAGCCGCGCTCTCCACGGCTGGTCTGCTCGACGACGCTCGGGATCGTGTAACCCGACATCTCAGTGCTCCTCGTGGTCGTGATCGTGATCGTGGTCGTGATCGTGATCGTGGTCGTGGTCCTTGCCCATCAGCATGTCGCGATCGATGGCCGCACCCGCAGCATCAACGACTTCGGCGTGCTCGAGCAGCCAGTCGAGTGCCTTGGACTTGCGCAGCTGATCCTTGAGGTCGGTGACGGCATCGTTCTTCTCGTAGGCCTTGCGCACCTCGCTGGCCTTCTGGCGCACCTGCAGCGCAATCCGGGCGTACTCGGCGTTGACGTCGTCATCAGAGATTTCGATCGCCTCTGCGACCGCGACGGCACGCAGTGCGAGATCCACCTTGACCGCCTTGATCGACTGCTCGCGCAACCCCTCGATGAACGCTTCGGTGGACTGACCGGTGGCAGCGAGCCACTGATCGATACCGATTCCCTGCGACTGGAACTGCTGCACGGTGTTCTGCACCCGGGCCTGCAGATCGCCGGCGACCATGCTGTCGGGAGCCGGCACGTCGACGAGTTCGGCCAACGCGCTGGTGGCCCGGTCGACGAACAGGTTGCGGGCTTGATTGAGCTTGGTGGTGCTGAGCCGCTCGGCGATCGAGACACGCCATTCCGTGACCGTCTCGAACTCGCCCAGGTTCTCGCTGACCCACTCATCGGTGACCTCAGGAAGCTCCAGCTTCTGCACGTTGCTGACCGTCACCGTGAAGTCGGCGGGCTCGGTGGTACCGGACGGGTTGGCGCTGAACGTGAGCGTTGCGCCCGTCGCAGCTCCGGTGAGCTTGTCGTCGAAACCCTCGGCGACCCAACCCTTGCCGACCTCGTACAACCAGTCCTCGGTGTTGAGTCCGACGACGGGCTCGCCATCACGGGTGGCTGCGAGCGTGAGCGTCACGTGGTCGCCTGTCTCCGCACCGCGGCCGGCGTCGACCAGCGAACCCTGGCGGCGACGCTCGGCATCGACGGCCTCGTTGATCTCTTCCTCAGACGCCAACGGGCTGGGCAACTCGACCCGCAGGCCGCCGTAGCCAGGCACGGTGATGACCGGGCGGACTTCGCAGACTGCGTCGAACGCGACGTCGCCATCGTCGGCGCCACCGGTGATCTCCACCTCTGGAGTGGCGATGAGATCGATGTCGTGCTCGCGCACTGCCTTGGCCAGGTAGGCCGGAACGGCATCACGCAGCGCCTCGTCGCGGGCGGCGCCGAGACCGATGCGGGCCTCGAGCACCTTGCGCGGCACCTTGCCAGCGCGGAATCCCGGCAGATTGACCTCGCGGCCGATCTTGCGGAACGCCTGGTCGATGTCGCGGTCGAACTCGGCCTGGTCGATGACCACCGAGAGCTTCACCAACTCGCGGGGCGAACGTGCAGGTGCGTCGCCGCTCTCTGCGTCGGCGGGCGGAACTTCACGGGTGTCGTGTGCAGGTGCGATCGTACTTTTCACAGAGCGACGACTCTACCGGGGCCTTCCGGATTCCTGGCGAATGCCGTTCTGCAGCGCCGTTTCAGGCAGAATGTGGTCTATGACGTTCTGGAAGCCGCACGCCCTCGCCAAGCCGCACGCCAACCAGCTCGACCTGCGCATGGGCGATCGAGTGAAGAGCACCACCGAGCTGCAGGGTGTCCCCACCGGCTCAGAAGGTCGGGTGCTCCTGGCCAACGGGTTCAACTGGCTGCGATACCGCGTGTTGTTCAACAACGGTGTGGAGCTGGGCGACCTCGACCACCGCAACATCGAAGCCACCGGCAAGACCGCCAAGCGGCTCGCCAAGCAGTAATCCCGCAGTTACCGCGGGTTCTCGGAGTTGTGGGGACTTTGGTCCCGACCCCGGTGTGCTTCCTGCCCTACTGACATTCATGTCATCCGACAGAATGGCTCCTATGAGCAAGGACGACCGGTCAATCATCAGTTGGTTCGCGTTCGCAGCAGCGATCGCCGCGCTTGTCGTGGCCATCGTCGGCGTGTCGAACAACAATGGCGGCAGCGCGTCCGGCGGTGGAGGCGGCAGCACCAGTACACCGACGGTTGACGTCACGATGACCGACTTTGCGTTCACTCCGGCCACGATTTCGATCCCCACGGGCGGCGCGAAGATCCGCCTCACCAACAAGGGTGCGGCCACGCACAACTTCCAGGTTGCCGAGCTCGGCCTCAAGAGCATCGATGTCACCTCAGGTGTCACCACCGATTTCGACATCCCGGCGCAGAAGGCGGGCACCTACAAGGTCATCTGCCCGCAGCCCGGTCATGAAGGCGCCGGCATGGTGGGCTCGCTCACCGTCAGCACCAGCAGCACTCCCAGCGGCGGCGCCGACCACCCGGTTGGTGATCCGAAGCTGATGTCGGCCTCGCAGATGGACGCGCTGATGTTGAAGGTCGCCCAGCAGTACCCGGCGGCCACCGCTGGTCACGGCGGCGACGTTCGGCAACCCGACAGCGTCAGCACCAATGCCGACGGCAGTCGCAACGTCGAGTTCACGATCACGGCCAAGGTCGTCGACTGGGAAGTCGAGCCGGGCAAGGTCGTCCAGGCCTGGACCTACGACGGTGTCGTTCCGGCGCCCGAAATCCACGTCAACTCGGGCGACCACGTCAAGATCATCCTGAAGAACAATCTGCCGCAGTCCACGTCGCTGCACTTCCACGGCATCCAGGTGCCGAACGTGATGGACGGCGTGGATCCCTATACAGAAGCCCCCACGGTTCCGGGCGGCGAGCACATCTACGAATGGATCGCCAAGGGTCCGGCCGTCGGCATCTACCACTCCCACCACAACGCAGAACAGCAGATTCCGGACGGCATGTTCGGCGCCTTCACGATCGACGAGATACCGATCCCGCAGAAGCTGATCGACAAGGGCTACACCAAGGTCGACAAGAAGGTCAATATGGTGCTGAACGATGCTGGCGTCATCGGCCTCAGCCTCAACGGTAAGAGCTTCCCCGCTACCGAGCCCTACACCCTGCGTGTCGGCGAAGTGATGCAGGCGACGTACATGAACGAGGGTCTGCTGGGTCACCCGATGCACCTGCACCAGCCGATGGGTTGGATCGTCGCCAAGGACGGCATCCCGATGGATGAGCCGACCCCAGCCGACACGATCTGGGTCGCCCCCGGCGAGCGCTACACGGTGCTCTACATGGGCATGGAGCCCGGTGTGTGGGCGTGGCACTGCCACATCCTCACCCACGCCGAGACCCCGACCGGTATGAAGTACATGGTGACCGCACTCATCGTTGAGCGGTGACCAGGTGACCGAGCGGCATGCACGGGTGATCGTCGGAGTCGACGGCACCGATGGATCGAACGAAGCACTGCGGTGGGCGACTCACGAGGCCGCCCGCCGCGGGGCTCCGCTCCATGTGATGACCTGCGCGCAACTGCCGGTGACAATCGAGGCGGGCATGGTGGGGGTCGGCGCGTTCGCCGGCTCCACCATGGACACCATCGTCGCCGAGCAAGAGCAGGTCAACCAGGCGGCGGTCGATCTGGCTCGCTCGCTCGATCTCCACGTGGCGGTCTCCGGCGAGACCGTCCTGGGTGCTCCCGGCTACGCCTTGGTCAGCGCTTCCCACGAGGACGACCTCGTCGTCGTCGGTGCCACCAGCCACCCGGGTCGGCTCACCGACGTGCTCGGGTCGGTCGCCACCGTGGTCACCCACCGCGCCAAGTGTCCCGTCGTCGTGGTGCACGGTCATGGCCGCACGGAACGACCGATCCGCCGCATCGTCGTCGGCGTCGACGGCTCCGCCGCGAGCGACCAAGCACTCCTGTGGGCCGCAGAGGCTGCGCTGCGCAGCGAGGCAGAACTCGTGCTCGTGCATGGCTGGGTGTACCCCTACCTCGGGTCGCGCACCACGGTCAGCGAACCACGCGACGAGATGCGCCTCGACGCGATGCGCGTCCTCGAAGCCAGCGCGCTCAAGACCCGCGACCTAGCGCCGGCCGTGGCCTGTCACTCGATCATCACTGAGGAGGGGCCGGCCAAGGCGATCCTCGATGCCGCGATCGACGCCGACCTGATCGTCGTCGGCTCACGCGGCCACGGTGGTTTCGCCGCGCTGCTGCTCGGCTCGGTCAGCCGCACGGTGCTGCAACACGCCGAGTGCCCGGTCGCCATCATCCGCCCCTCACGCTGATCGCTTCCCACTGCGCTGCCGTGCTGGTTGGCCGTGCGCTGCGCGCAGCGTCACCAGATCGCCTGTTGCGAACGTACGGCTCCGCAGGGCACAGTCCAGGTAGCATCTAGCTGAAATACGGGGAGTGGCGCAGCGGTAGCGTTCCTGCTTTGGGAGCAGGAGGTCGGGAGTTCGAATCTCCTCTCCCCGACAATCAGGTGACGGGGCCGACAGCTTCGCGAATCATGGTGTGAAACACCGACAGTGAGTACTCCCACTTCGGGCTGAGCAAGCCGGTGTTGTAGTTGCCTGCGTCAAGGTTGCGCTGCACGTGTTCGCACATGCGTGCATCCTCGTCGGCCACCTCTTCGCTGAACTTCACGATGTCTTCGATGCCCTCGGCATCGTCGTGGAAGAAGTACTCGAAGATCAGATCGCTGTGCGTATGACCGCGCGGCAACCAACGCTCGACGGCGAAGCCCTGAGGGAAGATGTCGAACGCGAAGGTGGGCCAGAAGTAGCCGAACGTGCCGAATGTGCTGCCGTCACGCGGGGGCATCTGGTGGATGTTCCAGCGGTCGTCACCCTTGTAGATCACCCGGTAGTTCAATGCGTCCGCGTCGCGGCTCATCGCCGGGTGCGTGGTGGGCAGGTGGTAGCCCTCGAGGAAGTTGTCGCCGTAGGTCTTCCAGTTGCACGCCACGTGACGGACGCTCTTGCTATGGAAGCGGTACGTCTCCAGCGGTACGTCGGCGAGTTCCGTCGGGAACTCGGCGAGCCACTCCATCAGCGGAGGAATCGTGGGGTTGAGGCACACCCAGATCATGCCGCGAAACGAGTGCACCTGAATTCCGGTGAGATCCATGTTCGGCGGTACATCGGCTCCGAAGTCGCGAGCACTCAGCAGTTTGCCGTCGGCGTTGAATGCCCAGCCGTGGTACTTGCACACCACATTCTTGGAACACCCCTCGCCTTCGAACACGATCGGGCCGGCACGGTGTGGGCAGAGGTTGTAGAAGGCGCGCAAAGAACCGTCTTCGATCCGACGGATGAAGATTGGCCAGCCGGCCAGGTTTTCGGTGACGTAGTCGCCGACGTTGCGCAGTTGGTGGTCGTAGGCGACATGCACCCAATTGCTACCGAAGACCGGCCAGCGCTCGCGCTGCCAGATGTCCGGATCGTTGTACCAACGTGCGGGGAGAGTTTCACCGAGTTCCACTGGGGCGCGATGTTAACCGCAGTTCCTCGCTAGTTGACCGAATGGACTCACGGCGTTCATCCAGGGGTGGTGGGGTGTTGCACCACGTGCAACTGCTGCATGGCCATCAGATCCTGCATCTGCTTCTCCATCCCGGACGGCGAACCGTCGAGGAACAGCACGTTGCCCCTGCCGTTCTCAGCAACGTGGCGAATGGATTCGGTCCACATCGAGAACAGGATCAGCGACTGATCCACGCTGTTGGCATCCATCTCGCGGGCCGCCTGCGCGAGACCACGGGCGACTTCAGCGCGGAACAGCGCAACGCCCTGGCCACGCAGCTGAGCGGCCGTTCGCTCGGCTTCGGCCTCGATCCGCACCGCAGTACCGAGCGCCTCAGCCTCCTTGGTCTTGCGGATCAGCAGTGCGTCGCCCTCGTTGGTGGCGGCGGCCTTGAGGTTGTTGCTGGCCACCACCTGCGCCATCGAGGTGGTGATCGCCTGATCGAAGGTGATGTCGTTGAGCTGCAGGTCGATGAGGTGGTAACCCCAGGTCTCGATGACGTGGTCGAGGTTCTCTTTCACCTCGGCGACGATCTCGCCGCGCAAGGCGAGGATCTCCGCCTGCTTCTTGGTGGCGACGAACCCGCGGGTGCTGCCCTCGACGCTGCGCACGAGTGCCGTGAGGAAGTCCTTCTCGCTGACGAACTTGAAAGCGATGTTCTTGATCGTGTCTTCGGACTCGCTGATCGCGCCGTACACCATCATCGCCGTGAAATAGACGTTGGCCTGATCGAAGGTGATCGCCTGGAACTGCAACTCCACAGCGCGGTTCTGGATGCTGATCCGCCGGAAGATCTTCTCCACGATGGGCACCACCACGTTGAGGCCCGGGCGCAGGGTGCGCTTGTACTTACCGAAAATGGTAGTGACCGCCACTGTTCCCTGGTTCACCGTACGTAGACCGGTGAGCAACGTGAGCAGGGCGATCGCGCCGAGGATGACGAGAATGACAGCACCAGAACTCATGGGATGTACCTCCGACTGGGTGTGAGCGCAGTCTAGGCAGCGCTGGACGACCGTTCGGAATGACCTGGTGACTTGCGGCTCTTGTCTCCCCGGCCATCGTTGCCGGACACTGCAGACATGACTTCCGCAGTGCATCTGCGCAACGTGTCGCGGCGCTACACCGTCGGCACCGGCGAGGTGTTCGCGCTACGCGATGTCGACCTCGACATCGAACAAGGTGAGTTCGTAGTCGTGCTCGGGCCATCCGGTAGTGGCAAGACCACACTGCTGAACCTCATCGGGGCGCTCGACATCGCATCCACCGGCCAGGTGATCGTGAGCGGGAGTGAGATCAGTTCCGCACCCCGGCACGAACTGTTCCGCTTCCGTCGCGAGACGGTGTCGTTCGTGTTCCAGAGCTTCAACTTGTTCCCCACGTTGACCGCGTTGGAAAACGTGCAATGCGCGGTGGAGATCGCCGGTCGCGCCAAGGGTGCCAAACAGAAGGCCGCCGCCGTTCTGGCCGAGGTCGGGCTGGCCGAGCGAGTGCACCACTACCCCGCCGAGTTGTCGGGCGGTGAGCAACAGCGTGTCGCGATCGCTCGCGCGCTGGCCACCGGCAATCCGATCCTGGTGGCCGACGAACCCACTGGCGATCTCGACTTCCACACCGGCGTGCAGGTGCTCGAGGTGCTGCAGCAGCAAGCGGCGCTGGGTCACACCGTCATCGTCGTGACCCATAACCGCGAGATCTCACGTATCGCCGACCGGGTGATCGAACTCAGCGGTGGACGCGTCGTACGTGACGGGCCCCCAAGTGGTGGCAAGGCCGCCGTCGCCGATCTGCACTGGTAGGTGAGCATGCGCCTGTGGTTCACGCTTCGGTGGTCGGCACGAGACCTGCGCAAGAAGTGGTTGCAGGTCGCTGCCATCGCGTTCGTGATCGCCATCGGTACGGGCGTGTACTCGGCGTTGGGCAGCACGGCCACCTGGCGCCGGGAGTCGAATGCCGACAGCTTTGCGATGACCGGAATGTTTGACCTGCGCGTCAAGGCAGCAGAGGGTGCCACCGCCCCTGCCGGCGCGTTGCTCGCTGTGTTGCAGCATCTGCCCGACCCTTCGGTCGTCTCGGTCGCCGAGGAGCGATTGATCGAACCGACGCAGGTGGATGCATCAACACCCGGGCGTTCGATCCTGGTGCCGGGTCGCATCGTCGGCGTTGATGTGTCCGGTGGTGGCCCGCAACTGATGATCCCCTTCGTCGCCGCAGGTGACGGGCGGGCGCTGACAGCAGGTGATGACGGCGGGGCGACCGCCGTGCTCGAACGCAACTTTGCCGACTTCTACGACCTGCCGCCAGGCACCACCGTGCGGCTCAGCGGCGACCAATCGGTCACCGCAGTGGGTCTCGGCCTCGCCCCGGAGTACTTCTTCGTCACCACCGAGGACGGCGGCTTCTTCGCTCAGGCGAACTTCGCGGCGGTGTTCGTACCGCTGGCGACGGCCCAGCGGTTGACCGGGTTGGACGGCAAGGTCAACGACCTGGTGCTGAACGTTCGTGCCGACGTACCAGTAGCCGAAGTGAAGGCCCAGGTGACTGCAGCATTCGCCGCTGCGGACCTGGGCCTCGGCGAGACGGTGATGACCGCCCGAGACGACACGACCTATCGACTGCTCTACGACGACATCGACGGCGACCAGAAGGTCGACAACGTTTTCGCGATGCTGATCCTGGCGGGTGCTGCGTTCGGAGCGTTCAACCTCGCCAGCAGGATGGTGGAGGCACAGCGACGCGAGATCGGGATTGCGATGGCCCTCGGCTCTTCGAGGCGCCAACTCGCACTGCGACCGATGCTTGTGGGTGTCCAGATCGCGCTCGCCGGCGTCGTACTCGGAATGGGCGTCGGCTTGCTGGCCATCTGGGCCTTGCGCCCGGTGTATATGACGACGTTGCCGATGCCTGTGTGGCACACCGGATTCCAATGGGCTGTGTTCGCACGTGGCGCCGCACTCGGGTTCGTCCTGCCGCTGGTGGCGACTGCGTGGCCTGTCGTGCGGGCGGTGCGCATGTCGCCGGTCGATGCGATCACCACCACTCATCGCACGGCGCGTGGCGGCCTGGCACCGCTGTTGCGTCGGTTGCCGTGGCCGCGCAGTGCGTTCCGACGTATGCCGATCGCGAATGTCCTGCGTACTCCACGGCGCACGTTGTTGACGTCGCTGGGAATCGGCGCGGCAGTTGCCACGTTGGTCGCGGTGCTGGGAATGCTCGACTCGTTCTACGGCACAGTCGATGCGAACGACCGCGAGGTGCTCGCCGACCATCCGGATCGGGTCGCCGTCGCGCTCGACGGTTTCGTCAAGGTGGACAGCGATCAGTTCGCGGCGCTCTCTTCCTCGCCGACGGTCGGGGCGATCGAACCGGTGTTGCGCGTGGGTGGCCATGTCCGCGCTGTCGGGCAGCCGATGACGAGCGGCTTCGATGTGATCGTCGAGTCGATCGACATGACCAGCGAGGTCTGGACACCAACCATCGCAGCGGGCAACAGCGACCACGGGATCGTGATCTCGCGCACCGCCGCGGATGACTTGCATCTGTCGGTGGGCGACTCGGTCATCCTCACGCATCCGGCCCTGTCGGCGACCGGGATCGCGATGGTCGACACAGTGGTTCCGATCGCCGGGGTGCATCCCAGCCCTTACCGCTTCGGCGTGTATCTCGACCGTTCGCAGTTGGCGGTGTTCGGTGCCGATGGTCTGGCCAACGCCGCGTACCTGCTGCCGTCGGCGGGCACGACCCCCGACGATGTGCAGCGCGCATTGTTCGCGCTGCCTGCCGTGGCCTCGGTGCAACCGGTGTCGATGTCGAGCACCGTGTTGCGCAACTCGATGGACAGCTTCACCTCCGTGTTCCGCGTGCTGGAAGGCTTCATCCTCCTGCTGGCGCTGCTAATTGCCTACAATGCCACGAGCATCAACGCCGACGAACGGGCTCGCGAACGAGCCACGCTGTTCGCGTTCGGTCTGCCGGTTCGCCGAGTCATGGCGATCGAGATCGTCGAGGGTCTGATCTACGGGCTGCTCGGTACGGCGATCGGGATCGGTCTCGGCGCAGTGGTCGTCAACTGGGTGGCGTCGAGTGTGATCTCGACGACGATGCCCGAGTTGGGTATGAAGGTGATCATCTCGGGCACCACCATCCTCACGGCGGTGCTGCTCGGCGTGGTTGCTGTCGCCGTCGCCCCGCTGCTGACGTTGCGACGTATGCGGCGGATGAACGTCCCCGGCACATTGAGGATCGTGGAATGAGTACACAACAGATTGAGTACGGTGACAGGGTGAATGGGGTGGCGGTGCACCAGGAGATCGAGCGCAAGCTCGACGTACCCGCGCGGTTCCGGCTGCCAGAACTGCCGCACTCCACCGCGCTCCCCCACCTGGTGCTGACGGCCACGTACTACGACACGGACGACCTGCGCCTGGCCCGACACCGCATCACCATGCGCCGACGCACCGGCGGTGGCGACGATGGCTGGCACCTCAAGTTGCCCAGCACCGACGACGCCACCCGCGACGAGCTACACCTACCGCTCGACACACCTGGCGAACCACCGCAGACATTCGTGAACATGGTGAAAGGCATCACCCGCGGTGCACCACTGGCGCCGGTGGCCACGTTGCGGAACCAGCGTCGGCCTGTTGCACTGCTCGACGTTGATGGCACACCGCTGGCAGAACTGACTGACGACCATGTCTCGGTCCTCGTCGACGGAAAGGTGCGATCGCGTTTCCGCGAGATCGAAGTCGAGGCAGCGGCGGGACGGACCGCGAGCGATCTCGACTCGATCGTGAACACGCTGATCGCTGCCGGGGCGAAGGAGGGCAGCTTCGCATCGAAGGCTGTTCGCGCGCTCGGGCCGCGAGCCACGGAAGCACCGGACGTCGGCCTGCCTCCTGTCGTCGGCCCTGACGACCGTGCGGCCGATGCATTGCACGCGCACATCGTGCGCCAGGTGGCCATCATCCAATGGCAAGACCTGTGTATCCGCCGCGGCCTCCCCGACGCCGTACATCAGATGCGAGTGGCGCTCCGGCGTCTGCGGAGCGCACTGAAGGTGTTCGAGTGTCTGTTCGTCCACGAATGGGCTGAGCCACTGCGCGACGAGTTGGGCGTACTGGCCGAGGAGTTGGGGGTTGCCCGCGATACCGAGGTACTGGAGGCACGGCTGTTGAATGCCGTGAGCGCGATGCGCAAGGTGACCCCTGCCGACCGTCAGGCCGCCGAGCGCGAGGTGCGTGCCGCGATGTCGCGCTCCGCCGCACGCGGCCGCACCCGGGCAGCGGCCGCACTGGACTCACCTCGTCACACAGCGTTGCTCGATGCGCTGGTCGAGGCCGCCCGTTCGCCCCGCTTCACTCCAGCCGCCGACGCGTCGTGCCGCGAGGTGCTGCTACCGCTGGTGCGCGACGCGTGGAACGATCTTGCCGATGATGTGAAGGCCCTGCGCCGCAAAGGTGCCGACGAGCCATGGCACCGAGCGCGCATTCGGGCCAAGCGCGTGCGCTACGCCGTCGACGTGTTGGTGCCGGTGTTCGGCAAGCCGGCCACGAAGTTCGAGCTTCGGCTGAGCACCATCACCGAGTTGCTCGGTCAACACCAGGACGCGTCGATCGCGAGTGTCCAGGCCCACACCATCGCCACACACCCCAAGTCAGCCGGTGCAGCCGGCTTCGTACTCGGCCGCCTTCACGCCGCAATGCGGGCAGAAGTGCGTCAGGTCCGTCGCGATTTTCTCGACACCTGGCCAAAGGTCGCAGATCCTCGCCTTCGCCGGTGTTTGCGCAAGCAGGAAAGTCGGTAGGCTCTCCCACCTTCGCGGGTGTAGCTCAATGGCTAGAGTCCCAGCCTTCCAAGCTGGCTATGCGGGTTCGATTCCCGTCACCCGCTCTCAGCGGCGAAGCCGCCCCAAGCGGGCGCACGGAATCGGGAGGAGCGAGCACCCAGCTGCCGTCCCCCGGTCCCGCGGCGAAGCCGCCCCAAGCGGCACGAAGCCGCCCTCGCGAGCGACGGATCCCGTCACCCGCTCTGCGCGAAGCGCACGCACGGCGCACGGAATCGGGAGGAGCGCAGCGACGGATCCCGTCACCCGCTCTGCGCGAAACGCACGCACGCACACACGCACACACGCACACACGGTCAGAGCATGCTTCTGGCAGTGCGAATGACCTCCGAATAGGCCTCATCGGACCGCTCCAACACAAGCGTGCCAGCCGGCGGCACCGTCACACACCCTTGATCACAGGCAATGTCGGCGTTGTCGGGTGGTCGCTGCGTATCGGCTTCTCAGCGTCTGATGTGTGTGCGGTTGCGGGCAGCCACGAGCACAGCGCCAGCGCCGGCGAGCAACGTCATCAGCGCGATCGCGATCGCACCGGGGGTGTTGGTGCCGGTGGCGGGGATCACGGGACTGAATGGTGTGGCGCTCACGCTGTGGCTGGCATGGCTGCTGCCAACAGCGTTGTGCGCTCTGATTCTGATCGCGTAGGTGGTGTTGTTGGTGAGCCCGGTGATGAGATAGGGCGAACTGGTGGTGTCGGGTGTGGTCCGCTGCCAGGTGCTGCCGCCGTCGGTGCTGTACTCGTAGTAGTCGATCGGCGCGCCGCCGTTGTCGCCGGGGGTGAACACCACGGTCAGCGAATTGCTGCCGGGTGTGATCGACACAATCGTCGGAGGCCTGGGCGCAACAGGAATTGTGGCCCAGGTGACGATGTTGTCGCCGGGTCGGCCGACAACCAACTGGTGGTTCACGTAATCGAAACCGGATCTCAGAGATCCACCTTGCCCGGCTGCGGTTCCAGTGACGCTGTTATCGCTCGACACCGAACCCACCAGACGATGACCGCTGCTGCTGCCGTCACCCCAGGTGACCGCACCCACATCGACGGTCGCGTCAGCCGCATCCCAATCCGGGCTGTTCACGACGTAGTTGCCATTCGACAACACCGCCACGCCGCCACCGCCGACCTGATCGTAGGCGGTGGAGCCGGTCAGACTGTTCGCACCCGTCACCACACCCGAGATCCCGATGGTGCCGTCAACCCAGGTGACCGCACCGACATTGCTGGTCGCGTCCGCCGCATCCCAACCGGGGCTGTTCACGACATAGTTGCCATTCGCCAACACCGCAACATCCCCGACCCGAGCGTAGGCGGTAGAGCCAGTCAGACTGTTCCCAACAGCCACCACACCCGAGGTCCCGGTGGTGCCGTCACCCCAGGTGACCGCACCCACATCGACGGTCGTGTCCGCCGCATCCCAGCTGGTGCTGGCCACGACGTAGTTGCCATTCGACAACGCGAATACTTCAACACCCTCGAAAAAAATACCACCACCGACATAATCGTTGGTGGTGGAGCCGGTGAGACTGTTTGCGACGGTCACCTCACCAGTGGTTCCGGTGGTGCCGTCGCCCCAGGTGACCGCACCCGCATTCGCGGTGCCGCCAGCTGCGTTCCAGAAGGGGCTCCCCACGACGTAGTTGCCATTCGACAACGCCACGACATAGAAGCCGACACAGTCACCAGCGGTGGTGCCGGTGAGGCTGTTCGCAACAGACACCACGCCTGAGGTTCCGGTGGTGCCGTTGCCCCAGGTGGCCGCACCCGCGTTCGCAATCGCACCGGCCGAATCCCACATGGAGCTGTTCACGACGTAGTTGCCATTCGACAACACCGTCACCCCAAAGTAGCCCACATAATCGTTGGAGGTGGAGCCGGTCAGACTGTTCGCAACAGACACCACACCCGAGATCCCGATGGTGCCGTCACCCCAGGTGACCGCACCCACATCGACAGTCGTGTCCGCCGCATCCCAGTAGGTGCTCTTCACGACGTAGTTGCCATTCGACAACGCCGTCACGCCGCCACCGCCGACCTGATCCCAAGCAGTGGAGCCGGTCAGACTGTTCGCAACAGACACCACACCCGAGATCCCGATAGTGCCGTCACCCCAGGTGACCGCACCCACATCGACGGTCGTGTCAGCCGCATCCCAGTATTGGCTGGCCACGACGTAGTTGCCATTCAACAACGCGACCACCCCGAAATAACCGACGTCATCGCCAGTGGTGGAGCCGGTCAGACTGTTCGCACCCGTCACGACACCCGAGATTCCGGTGCTGCCGTCACCCCAGGTGAGCGCACCGACATTGCTGGTCGTGTCCGCCGCATCCCAGAAGGGGCTGGACACGACGTAGTTGCCATTCGCCAACGCCACCACCTCGAAGCCGACACAGTCGTTTGCGGTGGTGCCGGTGAGACTGTTTGCGACGGTCACCTCACCGGTAGTGCCGGTGGTGCCGTTGCCCCAGGTGGCCGCACCCACATCAACAATCGCACCCGCCGAATCCCAGCCGCCGCTGGACACGACGTAGTTACCATTCGACAACGCCGTCACCCCACTAGAGCCGACACCGTCACCAGCGGTGCTGCCGGTGAGGCTGTTTGCAACAGACACCACACCTGAAGTTCCGGTGGTGGCGTTGCCCCAGGTGACCGCACCCACATTCAGAATCGCACCGGCCGAATCCCAGTTGGGGCTTCTTACGACGTAGTTGCCATTCGACAACACCGTTACCCCGCCAGAACCGACCTGATCGCCGGCGTGAGTGCCGTGCAGTGTGGAGATCACTTGGTGGGTGACACCGTCATAGAGGTACACCGCACCCACATCAGCGGTCGAGCCATCGAGATCCCAGGACGGGTCGGTGACCACCACGTTGCCATTCGACAACACCAACACCTGTGAACCGAAGTTGCCGCTCCCAGTGGGGCCGACAACATCGAACTGACCGCTGATTGCCTGCGCAGACCCGGCACCGCTCACCGCGGTCACCCCGCCGGCAAGCGCCACTGCCAACACAAAACGTCCCAACGTTGTGAACCGCATCCTGATGCCACCCTTCGATAGGGCTCGGCCAGCACCCCAGGATCCCCCCAGTACGCCAGGGTCACGGGTACAGCACCAGAAGAGCAGACAGACTCACAATAACACACACAAAAACCACACCGAACAACCACCAACCAATGACCATCACGACCATTTGCACAAAGTATGTCGGCGGCCATGAGATCCTGCCCGTAGGCGGCCACGAAACTGCCCGTTGGCGGCCAACAGTTCTGCCCACTGGCGGTCAGTGGTTCTGCCCTCGTTGAAGTCCTTTGCCTCGGCGCGTATCCGCGTCGGTGGTGTCCCTCCCGGTTC
>CAESGF010000023.1_pt1 | contig 57115 bp, 45 predicted proteins | sample 7263721 | NCBI WGS metagenome assembly CAESGF01 (sample SAMEA6814162, study PRJEB35770) | uncultured Acidimicrobiaceae bacterium | biome: Freshwater; feature: Freshwater reservoir; material: water | place: Czech Republic | collected 2017-06-27 | depth 30m m
CCCGAAAGGCACCGATCTCTCTGTTCACAGCCAAGACGACCTCGACCGCTTCGCCAGTCTGCTCAATGGGCGGCCACGCATGACCCTCGAGTGGGATACTCCAGCCGAACGATTCAACGAGCTCGTCGCGCCCACCACTTGAAACCGCCTTCCACTGCTTCAGCGGGTCGGTGCGACGCGCCTCGAACCGACGGAGCTGCTCCTGCTGCGACACCGTGAACCACAGCTTGAACAGGTGGATGCCCGACTCGGTGAGGTGCTGCTCGAAGCCCGGCACCTGCTCGAAGAACTCGTCGCGCTGCTTCGGTGTGCAGTAGCCCATCACCGGCTCGACCACGGCCCGGTTGTACCAGCTGCGGTCGAACAGCACGATCTCGCCGGCCGCCGGTAGGTGGGCGACGTAGCGCTGGAAGTACCACTGCGTGCGTTCCACCTCGTTCGGCTTCGGCAGCGCGACCACACGGGCACCACGCGGATTGGTGTGCTCGGTGAAGGCACGGATGGTGCCGCCCTTACCGGCCGCGTCGCGACCCTCGAAGAGGATGCACACCTTCGCGCCTGACTCCTGCGCCCAGCGCTGCATCTTCAGCATCTCGATCTGCAACTGCGCGAGCTCGGCGAGATAGTCCTTCGACACCGGCGGCTTGCGGTCGGGCGCGTGGTGCTCCAGCTACGTGAAGACGATCTACATCGGTTACGACATCAACGGCGAGATGGCTGCGGCGCTGTATCCACGTGCCGATCATCTCGAGGTTGCCTTGGCGCTGCCGGAAGAGGCCGAATCGCCGCTTCTGGTCGACGCAAGTCACCTCACCTGGCGCACTCTCCCAGTTGCTGCCATTGTCCGTGGATCTGATGAACTGCTGGAGTTCGGCGAACTCGCCGGGTCCGCGGTACAGAGAGTGCGAACCGCACGTCACGATGTCATGCGAGACAACGAGTTCTTCGTTCGGACGAAGCGCGAGCGGCGTGAGGGGTAGCCCTCCGGTGCTGGCGCGCTGACGCTGGGGCGAGCGACGATTACAGCTCAGGCGATCCGAAAGGAGCGACCGAGCAGGCCGGGTCCTCAAGTCGGATCAAGTATCGTGGATTCGAGGGCGGGCTGTTTCTCGGATCGAATCTCGGATACGAGGACGTCGCCCGGTATGCAGTGCATAGGCAAGCCTCACCAGAGGCCCGTTGAGCAGGACTTTCGTGAACGACAAAACGGATGGGTCAGGGGTTCGATTCCCCTCGTCTCCACTTTGTGTGAACGGTCAGGTCGTGTGACCTGGCCGTTCGTGCTTTTCCTGTGACGTTGTCGTTTTCCTGGCTTCTCGTCCTACATCACACACGGGGTCCCGTGTGTGATGTGTGACACGAACCGGATGGGTCGCCGCAATCTGATCGCGCGTCAGGCAGCGTGGTTTAACGCGAGGGCCAACGCCTGGGCCTGTTCCTGCGTGTAGCCACCAGCGATCTGCAGGCTGCCGGCGAACTCGGGTGTCATCACCGACGCCCGCATCACCACGTTGCCGTCCACCACCAACGCCATCTGCCCACTGGCGCAGCCGGCCACTCGTTGGTAGCACTTGGCGGTCACCACGTTCAGCAGGTCGGCACCGGCTGGGCCGGGGCGAATGCCCACGGTCACCACCCACTCGGGGTCGGCCAGCGTGGCCTTCGCGTCATCGGCGAACACTGCGCCGGTGGCTTCGGTCGGACCCAACTGACACGACTCACCGTCGATCGTGAGGACCGCCATCGATGCCGGGTCGGCGGCATTGCCGACTGGCGGAAGGGTCGTGCCCGGCTCCGTCGGCGAGCAGGTGATCACCGGGCGCAACGTCACCGAGAACACATCGTTGCTCGGCACGGTGCCTGTGTCGCCGTCGAGCGACCGATCACCGCAGGCCGAGACGCCGAGCGCCACGGCACTTATGAGGATCAGTGCCGCCAGTTTCCGCCGTCGTGTCACCGCGCCAGTCTCACACGGCCGGCGAAGCGACGGCCATCGCAATCGCGATTGCGTGACCGAGGTTCAGCGAGTCGACACCGTGGTGCATCGGGATGCGCACCCGATGCCGGCAGTGACGGAGCGTCGCATCGGTGAGCCCGGGGCCTTCGGCACCGGCCACCAACGCCAGCTTCTCGGGCCGGGGTATGGTGAACAAGTCGGCGGCGCTCGGTGACGGAGTGAGTGCCCAGGTCTCGAACCCGCACTCGTGAAGCAGGTCGAGTGGTTCTGGCCAGGTGCGGGCGCGCACGACGGGAAGGCGGAAGATCTCGCCCATCGACACGCGCACGGATCGCCGTGAGAACGGGTCGGCACACGTCGGGGCGAGCACGACCGCATCGAACCCCAGGCCGCGGGCCGAGCGGATGACCGCCCCGAGGTTCTCCAGGTCGTTCGAACCTTCGATCAACAGCAGGCGCCGGGCGTCGGCCAGCAGTCCAGCGAGGTCGGGTGGCGGGCGCCGCGCCACTGAGGCGAGCACGCCACGGTGCAGGTCGAAGCCCACGATCTGCTCTACCAGCGCTGGCGCGGCGACGTACACCGGGGCGTCGACGGTGGCGAGCTGATCGTGCAGTTTGTCGTACCCCTTCGGGGTGAGCAGGAACGACCGGACCTGGAACGGCGACTGCAGGAGCCGGGTGACCACCAACTCGGTCTCGGCGATGAAGAATCCCTCTGCCTCGGGCCGGTCGCGAAGGCCCTGGTAATCGGCAACGCGTGGGTCATCGGGAGACTCGATCGCGGTGGGCACAGCGCCGACTCTAGAGCGACCTGGCCGAAAGGTGTTGCGAACATGTGTTCGCCGCGCGAAGCTGGCGTCATGACACGTACCGCCGCCCCCCACGTCGACGAAGCCGATCTCATCTGGCAGCAGTGCCTGTTCGCGTTCGAAGACCCGATGGTCGATGCCGCGTTCGGTGGCCTCGTGCGCACCCACCTCGACGAGACCTCATGGGTCGATGTCGTGCCGGGGTGGCTGCGTGGCGCCGACCTGGTGTTCGCCGAACTCGTCGCACGCCTCCAGTGGGAACAGCGTGAAGTCACGATGGTCCACCGTCGCCTGCCCGAGCCGCGGCTCACGGCCTGGTGGTCGCCCAGCAGCGGTGGTCCCGAACCGTTGCCGGTGCTGGACGACGCGCGGATGGCCCTCACCCGGCAGTACGCCCGGCCGTTCGATTCCATCGGCTTCAACCTGTACCGCGATGGCCGCGACTCGGTGGCCTGGCACGCCGACCGCGAGCGCTACGAACACGAAGATCCGGTGGTGGCGATCATCAGCACCGGTACCCCGCGGGTGTTTCACCTGCGACCAAAATCCGGTGTCACCGGCGCGTCCCGGTCGTTCCGTCTCGGCCAGGGCGACTTGCTGGTGATGGGCGGTGCGTGCCAGCACGACTACGAGCACGCGGTCCCGAAGTCGGCCGTCGTCGACGGGCCGCGCCTCAGCATCGTGTTCCGCCATCACCTCTCGGGTGGGTGGGTCTCCGACGATGCGCAGACGGTGCGATACTCAGACTGATGCCTGCCTCGCCGTTCCCGGTCACGGACTCCAGTCGCTACAGCTTCGTCCCCGGCTCGTCACCCGCTCCGACGATCATCGGCGGCGAGGGTTGCTTCCTGCACACTGCCGACGGGCGGCGCATCCTCGACGGTGCGGCGGGTGCGATCGTCGGCAACATCGGCTGGGGTCGCACCGAGGTCACCGAGGCCGCCGCGGCGGTGATGTCGAATGGGTATGTGGTGCCGCTGTGGCCCACCCCCAGTCGGCTCGCGTTGCACGACGAGTTGGTACAGCATTGGCTGCCCGAGGGGTTTGGCCATGTGTTCTTCACCAGTGGCGGCAGCGAGAGCACCGACTCATCGCTGCGTCTGGCGCGCGCCTATCAGGTGGGCAAGGGTCGCCCCGACCGCTGGAAGATCATCGGCCGCCACCCCAGCTACCACGGAATGACCACCGGCACGATGGCCGTGGCCAGCCACGATGGCCGCCAGCGCGGGTACGAACCGCTGCTGCTGCCGTTCCCCAAGGTGTCGTGGAACGACCCCGAGGAGGTGTTGCGGGTGATCGAGCGGGAAGACCCGGCCACCATCGCTGGCTTCATCGTTGAACCGATCACCGGCGCTGCCGGCGCGTGCCTCACCGCCAGCGACCACTACTGGCAGGTGGTCAGCGACGCCTGCCGCGAACACGACATCCTGCTCATCGCCGACGAGGTGATGACGGGCTATGGCCGCACAGGTCTCAAGTTCGGCCACCAGCACTTCCCACTCCACCCCGATGTGATCGTCGGCGGGAAGGGACTTGGCGGCGGCTACTTGCCACTCGGGGCGGTCGCGGCTCGCGATGAAGTCGCCGAGGTGTTACGTACGAATGGCTTCATGTACTTCACGTTCACTGGCAACGACGCCAGCTGCGCCGTCGGCGCGAAGGTGCTCGAGATTCTGCGCCGCGAACACCTCGTCGAACGTGCCGCCTCCCAGGGGGCGCTGCTCGGTGCCCGCCTGCAGGCCGAACTTGGCCAGCACCCGGCCGTCATCGAGGTGCGTGGGCGTGGCATGTTCTACGGGCTGGAACTGAAGTGCAGCAAGGACTCCGTGGTGGCAGCCGCCCTCGAGCACGACCTGTGGGTGTACCCAGCCGGCTCGGGTCCGGTTCGCGACGCGATCATTGTTGCCCCACCGTTCACCATCTCCGATGCGGAGATCGACCAGTTGGTGGGCACACTGCGCACCGTGCTCGACCTCGTGCACCCCGACTGAAGGGCCCACCGGCATATGAGCCTCCACGCCTTGCCCGATGTTCGCGATCCGCGTCGCGTCATCACACTCGACGCTGTCCACAACTTCCGCGACATGGGCGGGTACCCCACCGCCGACGGCCGCACCACCAAGTGGCGACGCCTGTTCCGCGCCGACGCGCTCTACCGCCTGCGTGGCGACGATGTAGACACCGTGCGGCCGCTCGGCCTGCGCACCGTGATCGATCTGCGCACTCCGGAGGAACTCGAGTTACGTGGCCGTTTCCCGATCGATGAGCACCCGGTGGACTTTCACCACATCGACGTGATGGACACGACATGGGACCGCAGCGACGACGACCTCGAGGACGTCGTCGCGTTCCTCACCAGCGCCTACGAGCGGATGCTGCACCAACTGCCCGATCGTTTTGCCGAGGCCATCGAGCGGCTCGGCGCGCCCGACGCGCTGCCGGCGGTGTTCCACTGTGCTGCGGGCAAGGACCGCACGGGCGTCACCGCGATGTTGGTGCTGGGCGCGCTCGGCGTGCCGTCGGAGTACATCGCCGCCGACTACGCCCTCACTGCCGAGGGCACCGCCCGCAGCCTGGCCTGGGCGCAGCGCGAGTCGCCCGAGCTGTGGGAGCGGTTGGCCGACACGCCTTCCGCCTGGATGGCTTCCGAGCCCGAAGCGATGCTGCGCGTGATTGCCCACATCGAGGCCGCACACGGCAGCGTGCGCAACTACGTGTTGCACATCGGTGTGCAGCCGGCGACCCTCGACCGTCTGGCGTCCGAACTGCTCGAGTGATCCACCGGATACCAAACGCGCCGTGCGGCCGCCTACGATCCATTCCATGAGCGGCACCATTGCACTGCAGGGCGGCGGCCCCTTCTCCGCCAACGACGATCTCGACGCACGCCTGCTGCAGTCGGTGGGTGCGACGACTGTGGTGGTGCTGCCGACGGCCGACGCCTTCGAACGGCCGGAGATTCTGGTGGCGGCAGCGATGAACTGGGGCGAGCGGTTGGGCGTCGAGGTCGAGGCGTTGATGGTCTTGCGCCGCGGTGAGGCACAGGAAATGGGCTCGGCCAACCTGGTGCGCAACGCTCGCGCTGTCTACCTGGTGGGCGATCAGCCGCTGCACCTGCGTTCGGTGCTGAAGGACACGCCGCTGTTCGACGCGCTCAAGGAGGTGCTCGCCAACGGTGGTCTGGTGGTCGGCACCGGTGGCAGCGCAGATGCGTTGTGCGATCCGATGATCGACCCGCGCGGTGGCGCATTCACCCTCGGACTTGCGCTGGTACCGGGTATGGCGGTGGTGACCGAGGCCGAGTCGTGGTCGCCCGAACGGTTGCATCGCACTCGCAAGTTGGCGAACACGACGTTCGCGGTGCTGCGTACCGGCGACGCGCTGGTCCACACAGCCGCCGGGTGGGAACGTGTGGGTCAGCCCGAGATCTCGGGCGACTTGAGCTGACGCGACTGCGTCGCCTCGCTCAACTGGTGGCGGTAGCGGTGTCGGTGGTGACCGGGGCGGCGGGGACGACAGCCATCACATCGACGACGAACGTGAGTGGTGCGTCTGCCGGGATCTGACCCTGACCAGCAGCGCCGTAGGCCAGTTCGGCCGGAATGTCGAGTTGGTAACGACCACCAGCCTGGACGCCGACGAGGCCTTGATCCCAGCCCTTGATGACGCTCCCGATACCGACGGTGAGGTCGAAGGTGGAGCCCTTGGCGTAGTTCGAATCGAACTCGGTGCCGTCCTTGCTGAGCACACCGACGTAGTACACGCGCACCAGGTCGCCGGCGACCGCCTTCGCGCCGCTGCCTTCGGTGAGGGTGGTGACCTTCAACTCGGTGGGCGGCGCCGTCGGGATCGAGACCGTCGGCTTGGCGGGAGCGATCAGCGGGAGCAGCGTGGTCTCGACGGTCGTGCTGGTGGAAGTGGAGGACGAGTTGTCGTCCTTGCCAACGAACCAGATGAGCGCGACGACCGCAACCACACCACCGATGAGGAACACGAACCGCAGCCCAAGGCGCTTGGTCTTGTTCTTGCGAGCCTGCTTGGCCAGCTCTTCCAGTCGCAGCTGGCGGTTGGCTTTCTGTCGTTCACGCTTGGTGGTACCCACGAGGAAAGGAGGCTACCCGACGTCTCGCCAGTCCGGGTAGCGGGGCGAACTCGGTCGAGAGTTCCTGTTCTTTCGCAAGGATCGCTCAACTTCCCGACGCCGCGTGCCGAAGTAACTACGTACAGCCAGATGGCTGCGCCAAATTCACCCGGTCCAGCAAGGAGCAGCCATGAATCGACGGCAGGAACGTGCAGCCCGCGTCCTTACCGCGGTCGGCCTGGCATCCTCGGTGGCCTATGTGGTGTGGCGCTTCGCCACCACGTTGTCGGGAACGCGGCTGTGGTTCTCAGTTCCGGTACTGGGTCTGGAGTGTGTGGGTTTCGCTGGCGCCGGGTTGCTGGCCTGGGCGCTGTGGCCGTCACTGCGACGCGACAGCGTGCCCGCGTTGCCGTGTTCGATGGATGTGGTGGTGCGCGTCGATGATCAAGTGCTCCACGAGGTGCGCGCCACGTTGGTGGCCCTGCGGTCGGTGCGCTCCGTCGCCGGGGTGATCGTGGTCGACCTCGCCACCCGCCCCGAGATCGCGGGCCTGGCCACCGAGTTCGGTGCAAAGTACGCCGCCACCGCCACCAACGACCGCAACGGTCTGGCCGTGATGGCATCGATGGTGACCACCTCCGAGTTCGCGTTGCTGGACGGTGGCGACATCCCCACCCGCGACTTCGTCGAGCGACTGGCCGCGCACATGGCTGACAGTCGTGTGGCGGCAGTGCAGGGAATGGGCACTTCGTTCGCTGGCGACTCGGCCGAACACGGTCCTGACCATCATCACGAACTCGGTTTCGAGCGCGAGGCACTGAACCCTGCTCTGGGCCGCCGTGGGTGCGCGGTCTGGACCGGATCCGGTTCTGTCGCCCGCACAGAACCCGTGCGTTCGGGTGCGCCCGAGCACGGTTCTGCGCTGGAAGCCCACTGGCATGTGACCGCCGAGATGCTGACCGCTGGTTGGAAGATCGTCGCTCCGTCCGGTTCCCCTGTGGTGGCCCACCGTGCCGTCCAGTCCGAGACGATCGTGTTCCTCGACCGTGCCGAGCGTGCCCGCGCGGCGCGTTGGTTGCTCACGTCTCCTGGCGGTGTGTTGCGCGCCTCGACGCTGACCTTGCGTCAGCGACTGGCGATGCTCGCGTGGTGTGTCCGTCCACTGTCGGCACTGCGCCGCACGATGTTCGTCGTCGTGGTGGTCTGCTCGTTGTTGGCCGGCGTCGTGCCGTTCCATGCTTCGGGGTTGGCCCTCGTACTGACCGCCGTTCCGGCGTACCTCTACACCTCGTTCGGTCTGTCGCTGCTCAGCGATTGGAAGCTGCGCCCCGGCGACCGTTCACGTTGGTCGTTGCACTCGCTCGGGCCGGTGTGGGCGAGCCTGCGGTCGCGTGCTCACGCGCTGTCACCCGATGCCCAGTACGGCGGCGGTCTCACCTTCGCAGTGGTGGCGCTCAGCGGCGTGCTCGTCATCCGTGGCGTCAGCGACCGCTGGACCCATTCGCTGGGCGGCCTTCCGCAGCCAGCGCTGATGGGTCTGATGCTGGCATGTCTGTGGACCTTGGCCCTGTCGCTCGACGTGCTGCGCGTCCTCGCTCGCCGCACACAGCAACGACGAACCGCTCGTGTCGTGTCGGCACTCTCTGCCGTGCTCGATGATCGTGGCGTGTCCGTGGTCGACCTCACACCACTCGGCGCTGGCCTGACCAACCATCACACGGTGGAGGTCGGAGCGCGCATGATGCTCGAGTCGTCCGTTCCCACCGCCACTGGCGTCACCGACATCCATGTCGACTGCGTCGTGCGCAACACTCGGCCTACCGAGGACGGTGGTTGGCGCATCGGTGTGGAATTCACCGGTATGAATGCCGCGGCGTCCAACGCCCTGGTGGAGTTCTGCTCGATCGAACCGATCTGGGAGCGCCTCGGTGTGCTCACAGGGCGCGTCGCCGACGACTCCCGCCACGTGATCTACGTCGATGAAGCGATGTCGGCGCCGATGGGTTCGGGTCGCCTCGCCGTCCGGGTGATCGCGCTCTTGGCGCTGGTCGGCGCAGTGGCGAGCACCGCGTCGACGGCCAACGCGTCGCCGGCACTGGCCCACATGATCCGTGGCGTCGTCATGTCGATCGATGGCACCGACACCGCGACAGCCGACAGCGCCAACACCGCGGTCGTGGTCGGCGTGTGTTCACTCGACCCCGGTGCCGACGGCGTCTGGGGGACCAGCGACGACACGTACAGCGACCCGGTCGCCGTGCAGTCGGCCGCCGATGGCAGCTACGAATTGGCGCTCGCCGGCCAGGCCTGCTGGGCAGAGGCGGTACCCCCCGCCGGCTACCAGAGCACGGCTCCGGCGGATGTCACAACAGGGCTGCAGCCGCTGGACGTGAGCGGTGCGCCCATCCTGCGGACGAGCTTCGTGCAACGTGATGGTGTGGTCGCCCACAACGCCAGTAGCGGTACTACCGAGCAGGTGACGACACCTGCGGCGGCAGTGGCCGAGGTGCGTTCGATCGTGACGGCGCTGTCGGCCGACGGCCCCGGGGCGCGCACACCGCTGCCCACGCCGAGGGTCGATCAGTTGGCCGCCGAGCACGAGTCGCGTTCCACCTTGTCGGTCCTCGTGCTGATGCTCGCCGGTCTGATGGCCGCCAGCATCCTGCTCGGCTCTGCTCGGCCTCGCACCGCAGCGGCCCGCTGAGTCAGTCGGAGCCCTCATGCCCGGCCGCATCACCGTCGTCGGTTGCGTCGGCTGCTTTGGCGATGAGGTAGCCGATCGCCCGCTCGGCCTTGGGGTAGCGCGACGCCAGACGCCAGAAGTCGGGTCCGTGACCGGCCTCCACCAGGTGGGCCAACTCATGCACGATGACGTAATCAATCACCCAGTCGGGGAACGCAGCCAGCCGCGACGAGAGGCGCACACTGCGCGAGTGCAGCGAGCAGGATCCCCAGCGAGCGGTCATATCGTCAACCCAGCGGATCTCAGTGGGACGCGGCAGGTCGTATCGGCGAGCGAGCGCGGCGGACCGGGTGACGAGATCGATGCGATCGGTCGACACCGTACGCCGGTAGCGGGCGGCCATCTTCTCGACCCATTGCCGCTCTTCGGCGCGGCTCATCCACGACGGGATGGCCACCTTCAGCACACCGCCGACGAGCTGCGCACCGACCGTGCGCTTGCGCCGTGTCGAGCGCACGACCTCCACTCGGAACGGCTCGAGCGTGAACAGGGCCGGTTGTTCGGCGGTGGCCATGGGTCAGAGAGTGTCGCCGAAGGTGCCCGGGTGCACCAGCTCGACTGGGTCGCCGGCGACGATGCGCCCATCCCCGTGTACGTGGAACCAACAACCGCCCAGGTTGTTGAAGCGCAGGTCGCTGCCGTCGAGCGCGCGGCGCAGCGTGCGGATCAGCCCGGCATGGGTGACCACCAGCACCTCACCACCCGGGTTCTGTTCGGCGATCTCGCGCAGCGCCGCCAGGCCGCGGGCAGTGACGTCCTCGGGTTGTTCGGCACCTTCCGGCCGCCGGTTGTCGGCAAGGAACCCGGGCCAGCCAGCTTCGATCTCGGCCACGGTGAGGCCCTGCCAGGGTCCGAAGGCGTTCTCCATCAGCCCGGGATGCAACTGCACCGGACCGACACCGATGCTTTCGGCGATGATCGCCGCCGTGTTCGCGGCGCGCTGCAGGCTGCTGGCCCACACCGCGTCGAACGTGCCCAGTACCTCGGCCGCCGCCACCGCCTGCAACATGCCGGCATCCGTCAGCGGCGGATCGGCCTGTCCCTGCCAGCGACCAACGGCATTCCATTCGCTTTCGCCGTGGCGGACAGTGAGCAGTCGTGTGGTGTGGGAATCGGCTGCAGGCGGCACCGCGTGGAGGGTAGCCGTCAGTGGGTGCCTCACCGCCGCTACTCTGCGGGGATGGCCACCCTTCGTCTGTTCGCCGCAGCCCGCGAAGCTGCGGGTACCGGCCAGGCGCAGTTCGATGGTTCGACGGTCTCCGAGGTGCTCGCCGCAGCAGTTGCTGCCTACGGTGCGCATTTCGGTGCCGTCGTCGAGAAGTCCAAGGTGTGGTTGAACGGCGAACCTGCCGATGCAACTGCTGAGGTCGGCGTTGCCGACGAAGTGGCGGTCTTGCCGCCCGTGAGTGGAGGTTTCCGATGACGACGTCCGAACTGGATCCCAGTGCATTGCCATTGCCAGAATTGAGGGCGCTGCGTGCAGGGCTGCAACACGAGGACGATGTCGTCAGCTATGTCCGGCGACTGACCCAAGCCCGCCTGGATCTCGTGCGCGCGGAGACGAACCGCCGCACCGCCGGCGCCGACGTCACCGATTTTTCGGGTGAACTCCCCTCGATCCTCGGTACACACCTCACCGGTGGTCCCGCCCGACCCCCGCGCCCGGCCAACGACTTCAGCCAGCACCCGATGGCGTTGGAACTCACGGCACTGTGTAACGAATGCGGCAGCACCGACCTGCCGTCGATGTCCGACGAGGAACTGGCTGAATACAGCACGCGTCTGCAGGCGTTCGAACACGACCGCTCGGCGGCCCGCAAAGACCTTTTCTCCCGGATCGACGAACTGAGCGCGGAACTCGTTCGGCGCTACCGCGACGGTGAGGCCAGCGTTGACGGCCTGCTCGCCGACGACTGACCGACACCGAGACTGGCACCGAGACTGGCACCGAGACTGATAGAGGTGTGATGCCCGACGTACGCGAGGAACTTGACCGCCGTCTGGCCGATGTTGGCGAGTTCATCCGTACTCAGCGCGAAGTGACGCGCGTGAGCATCCGTCGCCTCGCCGACCTCGCCGGGATGAGTAACCCCTACCTGTCGCAGATCGAACGCGGCCTGCGCAAGCCGTCCGCCGAGATCCTCCAGCAGATCGCCAAGGCATTGCAGATCAGCGCCGAGACATTGTACGAACGTGCCGGATTCCTCACCCCCGATACCGCCGCCCGCACTGTGCGCGAGGCCATCGCCGCCGATCCGTTGCTGACGGCCGAGCAGCAACGAGCCTTGCTGCAGGTGTACGAGAGCTTTGTCGGTCATCCCCGCGTCTGAGCACCCACTGCACCGATATCGGGTGGTGTTGTTGACCGGGTTCGACCCGGGGGCGGTGGGGAACGGTTCGTCGATGCGCGTCGGTCGGTGGTGTCGGGCCCTCGTCGGAGCGGGTGGGCTTGAGGTGGTGGTGGTGCCGACTGCCGGAACGACCCCCAGCGAGTACCGGCGGGTGGCGTTGCCCGATGAGGAAGCGATACGTCGTGGGGCAGCCACGTTGATGTCCGCGCGCTGGCGCCACTGGATGGTGCGCACGGCCCCCCTGCCGCACGTGGCTGGGCGCGTACCGGCATGGATGGGGCGATCGCTGCTGTCGGATCTTCCGTGGCGGCCCGACATCGTGATCGCGTTCAAGATGGCCCTTGCACCGATGGCTGCCGACCTGGCCTTGGAGTGTGGTGTGCCACTCCTTGTCGACCTTGATGATGACGAAGCGACGCTGGCGGCAACCTTCGGTGAGGACACCGATGAGGCCGAAGCGCTGGAGCGACTCTTGCGTGGTGTGGCTGATCTGGCGGCGGTGCTGACGGTGGCGGCCCCCGCAGATGCCGAATCGGTGGGAGCGCGCGTTGGCGTCCCGGTGCAGGTGGTGCCGAATACGGTGGCATTGGGTCCGCGAGTCGGTTCTGGCAGTCCTGGTCGGGCGATGTACGTCGCCAACTTCGACTACGCGCCGAACCGTGTGTCGGCGCGGTGGCTGTTACACGACGTGCTGCCCCAGGTGGCTGGATTGGCTGAGCTGTCAGTGGTCGGGGCGTTGTCCGACCACCTTGGTTGTGAAGCGCCAGCGGTCGCATACGGCAAGGTGCCGGACCTCACGCCGTTCTATGCCGACGCGTCGGTCGTGTTGTGCCCGGTGTTGGCTGGGTCGGGTACCAGTCTCAAGGTGCTCGAAGCCCTGGCTCACGGGCGAGCGGTGGTCACTACCAGCGTCGGTGCGCGCGGACTCGACCTCGCGTCTGGTGAAGAGCTGGTGATCATCGACGACCCGTCGGAGTTTGCGGGAGAGGTCTCGCGGCTGTTGGCCTCACCTGCCGCATCCGCCGCGCTTGGCGCTCGCGGCCGTGCGGCGGTGGAGGCGAACTACTCGGAATCGGTCGGTGATACCGCAATCTGGTCCGCCGTGTTGGCGGCACTCGCGGCGACCTGACCCGACCGACGCAGCACCACAAATGCAATCACGCCACTGATCAGCGAGGCCACCAGGATCGCCATCTTCGCGTCGGCTACTGCTTCGATGTTGACGGTCTTGTCGGTGCGGAACGCCAGTTCGGCGATGAACAGGGCGACGGTGAACCCGATGCCCGCGGCATTGCCGGCACCCAGCAGGTGCCGTGCGTTGGCGCCTGGCGGCCGGTCAGCCACGCCACTGCGTGCGGCGGCCCATGTCGCCAGCAGCACCCCGACCGGTTTGCCCGCCAACAGTCCGAGCAGTACACCCCAGGCGATCGGCGAGCTCCAGGCCACGCGCAGACTGTGCGTGCTGACCTCGATGCCGGCGTTGGCGAGCGCGAACATCGGCACGATCAGGAAGCTCGTCCACGGGTGGATGAGGTGCTCCAACCACACCACGGTGCTGACGCCGGGCACGCCTTGCCGGTCGCGCCGAGGGGTCATCGGCGCAAGCAGACCCATGATCACGCCAGACAATGTGGGGTGCACTCCGGCCTCGTGGAGCGAGAACCACAAGAACCCGCCGATGACCAGGAACACGAGCATGTTCTGCACTCCGGTGCGGCGGACGAGCAACGTGGCGAGCACTGCTGTTGCTCCCGCAGCCAGCCATCCGAAGGTGACTCCTGTGGAGTAGAAGACGGCGATCACCACGATCGCGCCGATGTCGTCGACGACAGCGAGACCGAGCAGAAACGCGCGCAGCGACGTCGGCACGCGGTCGCCCACCAAGGCCAGGACACCGACAGCGAGGGCGATGTCGGTGGCCATCGGCACCCCCCATCCGTGTGCCGCGGTGCGACCGGCGATCGCCAGGTAGACGAGGGCCGGTACGAGCATTCCGCCGAGCGCAGCGGCCACTGGCAGCGTGGCGGCACGACGACCCGCCAGATGCCCGGCGGACACTTCACGCTTGATCTCCAGCCCGACGACCAGGAAGAACACGGCCATCAACCCGTCGTTCACCCAGTGACGCAGGTCGAGTGCCAGGTGGTGACCAGCAACGCCGAACGAAACGCGCGTCTGCCAGAGCGATTCGTACCCGTGCTGCCACGGTGAGTTGGCCCACACCAGCGCAGCCACAGCGGCCACCACGAGCAGCGCGCCACCTGCTGCTTCGGTCTGCAGGAACTCACGAAGCGGCGAGAGTCCGCGCCAACGGGATCGGGCCGGTCGCGTCACGCTGCGAGTCTGGCACGCCGCCACCGGCCCCCGTCGAGGAATGCCGACCGCCCGGATAGTGTTTCAACTCGTCGTGCAACGAGTCGCCGTGCTTTCACTTCACACGTCGCCGCTGGCCCAGCCGGGTTCGGGCGACAGTGGCGGAATGAACGTCTACGTGCGCGAGGTCTCCTCGGCGCTGTCGCATGCCGGTGTCGACTGCACCACCTACACCCGGCGCACGCACCCCGATCAGCCCGATGTCGTGCAGGTCGAACCCGGCCACCGCGTGGTCTACGTGACTGCCGGCGCGTTCGATCTGCCCAAGGAAGACCTTCCGACGATCCTCGATGAGTTCGGCGATCGGGTGATCGACCACCTGCGCGGCGAGTTCCCGGCCGACGTGTTGCACGCCAACTACTTCCTGTCTGGTCTCGTCGCCCATCGCATCAAACACGAACTCGACATCCCCTTCGTCAGCACGTTCCACACACTGGCCAAGGTGAAGGCCGAGGGCGGCGACACCGAACCCGAGTGGCGTCACCAGGCGGAACTGGAGATCATCGGCTGTGCCGACGCGATCTGCGTCAGCTGCACCGAGGAGGAGCGCCAGTTCCGCCGTCTCTACGGAGACCCGAAGGGACGCTTGGAGATCGTTGCTCCCGGTGTCGAGCACGCCTTCTTCGCACCGGGCGATCGCCGCGGTGCCCGCAACGCACTCGGCCTGCCGTTCGATGCGCCAGTGCTGTTGTTCGTGGGCCGCATTCAGCCGTTGAAGGCGCCCGATGTCGCCGTGCGGGCGCTGGCACAACTGGAGCGCAGCGATGCGTTGCTGCTGATCGTCGGCGGGGCCAGTGGCCTCGAGGGTGATCGCGAACTCGCGCACCTTCAGCAGATCGTCGACGAGTTGGGTCTCACCGATCAGGTGCGGTTCGTGCCGCCGCAACCGCACCACATCCTGTCCACCTACTACCGCGCCGCCGATGTCGTCGTGGTGCCGAGCCGCAGTGAGAGCTTTGGTCTGGTGGCGCTGGAGGCCTCGGCGTGCGGTGTGCCGGTGGTGGCGGCCGGGGTGGGTGGTCTGCTGACACTGGTCGATCACGGCGAGACCGGGTACCTCGTCCCCGATCGCGACCCGGAACTGTTTGCCCACTACCTGCGCGAGATCATCGACCACCCCTCACATGCGGCGGCCCTTGGCGCTCGCGGTGCAACGCGAGCGACGCGGTACACGTGGGGTTTCGCCGCCGCTCGCCTGCGCCGGCTGTACGCCGACCTTGCATTGCGCGAGCGGGTCGCCTGCGGATGACCGACTACCACTTGCCGCCCACATTGGCGGAGTACGAGGTTGCGGTCGACGGTTGGTTGCGCGGATTCGCCTGCGACCCGGACGGCACCCTGAACCCGATGTTCGAGGCGATCGATCGCGGAGAGCCCGGCGAGGCCGAGCCACGCTGGTACGTGCGGCTCAAGGGCGATGAGAAGGAGCACATCACGGTGTGGCTCACGCTCGGCCAGCGCACGCTGCGCTACGAGGCCTATGTGTTGCCCGCACCGCAGGAGAACGTGTCGCTCGTCTACGAGACGGCCCTGCGCCGCAACGACAAGTTGGTCGGCGCCCACTTCGCCATCGGGGTGGAGGATGCCGTGTTCCTCAAGGGCGAACTGCCGCTGGTGGCGCTGAACGAGGCCGAACTCGATCGCATCATCGGCTCGCTCTACAGCTACACCGAGGCTGCGTTCCCGGTGCTGCTGCGGCTGGCATTCGCCAGCAAGTTCGCCTGACACCTAAACGAACGCCACCGGGCCGACCTGCCGGTGGGCACCGTTCGCCGTACCCAGTAGAGGTGCCGGGCGGACGGAACCTCGGGGAAGTCGCTTCGTCCGCCCGGTATTGCCGTTGCCGCGCAGTGCGTAGCCTGGCGCGATGACTTCGTACCGGTTGGCAGTGGTGGGTGGCGGCAACATGGGCGCCGCCCTGGTGGGTGGGCTGTTGCAGGCCGGCTGGGGCGCAACGGACCTCGCGGTGGTGGAAGTGCTGCCGGCGCGTGCCGTGCAACTGCGCGAGATGTTCCCCGGTGTTGCCGTCACGGACACCGTTCCTGCCTGCAGCGCGGCCCTCATCGCGGTGAAGCCCTACGACGTTCCTGCGGCGTGCGCTGCGGCGGCGGCCGCAGGCGCCACGCGGTTGCTCAGCATCGCCGCCGGAATCCCGCTCGCCGCCTTGCAGGAGGCGGCCGGTCCTGCTGTCGCAGTGGTGCGTTCAATGCCGAACACGCCCGCCTTGGTGGGTGAAGGTGCGGCCGGAATCGCCGGTGGGGCGACGGCCGATGCCGACGATCTGAGCTGGGCGGAGGAGATTCTCGGTTCGGTGGGAATCGTCGTACGCGTCCCCGAACACCAACTCGACGCCGTCACCGGACTCGCTGGCAGCGGCCCGGCCTATCTGTTCCTCGTGGCCGAGGCGTTGATGGATGCTGGTGTCCTGGCTGGTCTCAGCCGCGCGGACAGCGAAGCACTCACCACCCAACTGTTGGTCGGGTCCGCCGCGCTGCTGAGCGAACGGGGAGACCCGGCCCGCCTTCGTGCGCAGGTCACGTCGCCGGGTGGCACCACTGCGGCCGGTGTGCGGGTGTTGGAGGAACACGGTGTTCGTTCGGCGTTCCTGGAGGCCGTGATGGCGGCCACCAAGCGCAGCCACGAGCTCGGCAACCACTGAGCCACAACCGAGCAACACGCGCGTATTCCCAGTTCCAAGAAAAAGTTTGCTGTGACTCTTTTAACAGCGTCTCGGGTGTGCCTATCCTGTGGGCCGGTCGCAAGGACCACCGGCAGATTCGTCCGCCGGGTGTCGCGCTCAGCAATGAGCAGCGCCGGAGAGGGCTGGTGCCATCGGGGGGTTGGCATCGGCCCTCTGCGTTTTTCCGGAGGTAGTCTCCCGAGCCATGGGCCGGCACTACGACACTGTTTCGTTCCTCAGTGACCTCGGCCTGATCGACGAGTCGGTCGGTGTGGTGCACGCCATCATTCGCGAGGCCGCCCCGCACGCACGGGTCATCGACCTCACACATGGCATTCCCGCCTACGACGTCCGCGCCGGCAGCCTGGCACTCGCGCGCAGCATTGGGTACGTGCCGTCGGGTGTGGTCATTGCTGTGGTCGACGGCGGTGAACGGCGAGCGATCGCGATCGAGGTGGCCGACGGTGAAGGTGTGCTGATCGGACCCGACAACGGGGTGTTGGCTTCGGCAGCGGCGATGGCGGGCGGCGCGGGCCGTTGCGTGGTGCTCGACCGACCTGAGTTCCATCTGCCCAGCCCGGGCAGCGTCGCCCCATACCGCGACATCTACGCCGCAATCGCCGGTCACCTGTGTAACGGTGTCGATCTCATCGAGCTCGGTACCCCGGTCGACGCTGACGCGTTGTTACCCGGGGTGGTGCCACTTCCTCGCGACGGCGAGCACGGTGGGCTGCAGACCGATGTGTTGTGGGTGGATCGGTTCGGCAACTGCCAGTTGAACATCGGCCCCGACGATCTCGCACCGTGGGGCAGCGCCGAAGGTGCCCGGCTGCAGATCACGTTCGGCGAGATGTCCGACCAGAAGATTCGGGTGGCCGAGCGGGTTGCGTCGGCGTACGGGCTTGGCGCCGGTTCCATCGGCTTGGTGCTCGACCCCACCGGCATGTTGATGTTGGTGCTGGAGCGCCGTTCGGCGGCCGACGAGCTGGGCCTTGGCGCTGGCGATCAGGTGGCCGTGGCCCCGCTGGTCGAAGGTGCCGCGGTGCCGGGGGTTGCGGTGCCGGTGACCCTTCGGCCCTCCAGTTGAGGCGCCGCTAGTCTGAGCGCATGCGCCCCGCGACAACGCTCACACTCGGCCTGCTGCTGGCGGGCATCATGGTTGCAGGCATCGTCTCGCTGCTGCGGTTCTGACAGCACGCTTCACTCGGTGAGTAACATCGCTGTGGCGGCAACAGGGGGTCAGACGTCGTGAATCTTGCGCACATCATCGATCCGCATCCTGACGATCGTGTGGCCATTTTCAGCCGTGGTCGGGCCACCACGTATGGCGCCTTGCGCACACAGGTGCAGCATGTGCGCGGCGGCCTCGCCCGGTTGGGGCTGGCCAAGGGTGATCGCATCGCGTTGGTGTGCAGTAACGGCCGCTATTTCGTCGATCTCTATCTCGCCGCGCTCGGGTTGGGGGCGGTGGTGGTGCCGCTGAATCCGGCCAGCCCGGCACCCGAGATCGAACGCGAAGTGCTCACTGTGGGCGCCAAAGTGGTCGTGGTCGAGCCGTCCGCGGCAGCGGCGTGGGCACACGTTGAGCGTGCCCGCGTGCCCAGCGTGCAGTCGGTGATCGCCACCGAAGCCGGCAGCCTGGCAGCCGACCTGGCGTTCGACGACCTACTCGGCGCCGATCCGATGGGCCCGATCGAGGTGCACCCGGATGATCTCGCGGTGCTGATCTTCACCAGCGGTACCGCTGGCGCGCCTCGGGCGGCGATGCTCAGCCACGGCAACCTGCTGGCCAACATCGAGCAGGGCGAGTCCACCGATGGCATCGTCGCTGGCGACATCGTGTTCGGTGTGCTGCCGGTGTTCCACATCTTCGGTCTCAACGTGGTGCTCGGCCTCGCCCTGGCACGTGGTGCCACGGTGGTGTTGGTGCAACGCTTCGACCCGTTCACCGCGCTCGAGACCATCAAGGATCGCCAGATCACGGTCATCCCCGGCGCTCCGCCGCTGTGGCTGGCCTTCAGTCATTTCGACGCGGCTCCCGCCGACAGCTTCGCCAGCGTTCGCCTGGCGCTCAGCGGTGCCGCGAAGATGCCTGAGGAAGCCACGCTGCGCCTACGCGAACGTTTCGGCCTGACGTTGTTCGAGGGGTACGGCCTCACCGAGGCGTCGCCGGTGGTCACCAGCGCGGCGGGTCTGCCGGTGAAGGTCGGGTCGGTGGGCAAGGTACTCGCCGGTATGGAGGTGCGGATCGTCGATGAACATGGCGACGACGCACTCAGCGGCGATCACGGCGAGGTGTGGGTCAAGGGCCCTAACGTGTTCCGCGGGTACCTCGACGATCCGATCGCCACCGCCAAGGTGCTGTCGGCCGACGGCTGGCTGCGCACGGGCGATATCGCCGTCACCGACGACGACGGGTACCTCTATCTCGTCGACCGCGCCAAAGATCTGATCATCGTCAGCGGCTTCAACGTCTACCCGGCGGAAGTGGAAGAGGTGTTGCTCGAGCACCCCGATGTCGCTGAAGTGGGTGTTGTCGGTGTGCCGCACCCACATCACGGTGAGGCAGTGAAGGCCTTCGTGGTGCTCAACCCGGGCGCGGCGGCGCACGAGGACACACTGATCGCGTGGTGCGGCGAGCACCTCGCGCGCTACAAGTGCCCAACAAAGGTGCTGTTCGTCGACGAACTGCCGCGCAACGTCAGTGGCAAGTTGCTACGGCGCAGCCTCACCGACATCTGACGCGACAGTTGACGCGTCGGCGGCCACTGCGGTGGGTCGTGGCCCGGTGCTCGCGACGAGGAATCCGGCAAACAGCACGGCGATGCCGACGAGCAGGGTGATGGCGAACGCTCGGTCCTTCCCCAGGCGCCCGGCGAGGCTGCCGCTTGCGCTGAGGACCAGGGTGCCGACAGCGATCAGCACATTGCCGAGCGCCAGCCGGGATGGAGCACTGACCGTGCGGGCCGCTCCCAGCGACGGCATCCGGCCGCGCCAGACGCGCCACGCGCTCCACAGGGCACCGGCGACAATCACCAGCGCGGCGACACCCGAGCCAACGGCGGCCAGCACTCGTGGGGCGACACCGAAGACGTCCGCGCCGGTGGGAAGTTCACCACCGGACACGGGGGATTTCGTGGGAGCGAAGAGCACAATCCCGGCGGCGAGGCCACTGAGCAGCAACAGCCAACCCCGCACTCGGTTGCCGATACGGGGCCCGGCCAGCAGATAGACCGTGCCGAGCGCCAGCCACGGCACATTGAGTACGGCACCGGCCAGGTAGAACAGGCGGAACGCTCCCAGGCTCCAGCCGTCGGCCTCTGCCCACCACAGCGACAGCGAGCCGAGTGCGAACAGTGCCAACGAGATCGCCCACGCCAGTTCGTGCGGTCGGCGGCGGCGCAGCCAGCGGTCGAGCGTGCTGAGACCGAACGCAACAGCCACCAGGGTGGCGGCGGCGGCGAGTGCGGCGTTCATCGAGCGGCCAGCGTAGGCCCAGTGCTGCCGCGAGCGTTCACACCGTGCTCTCACCTGCTGGCTTTGTGAATGTGTGCACGAGTGCCTAACGTGGCAACCGTTATGCCCCCCGACCGCAACCGTCGCCGCATCCCCGATGCCACTGTCTCTCGGCTGCCCGTCTATTTGCGCATCCTCAGCGAGCAGGGTGACGAGGGCGTCGACAACATCTCGTCCGAGGGCCTGGCGGAGTTAGCTGGCGTGAATGCCGCCAAAGTGCGCAAAGACCTGTCGTATCTGGGCAGCTATGGCACCCGTGGCGTTGGCTACGAGGTGGCCTATCTGGTCTACCAAGTGCGCCGCGAACTTGGCCTCACTCACGACTGGCCCGTGGTCATCGTCGGCGCCGGCAACCTCGGGCAGGCCCTCGCCGGCTACAACGGGTTCGGCGAGCGCGGTTTCCCGGTGGCTGGCATCGTCGATGTCGACGACCACAAGGTCGGCACGGTGATGGGCGGCGTCCGCGTGCGCCACATCGACGATCTGCAACAGATTGTGCAGACCAAGCGGGTCAACATCGGCGTCATCGCCACCCCCGGCGGCGCTGCTCAGGACGCGGCTGACCGACTGGTGAAGGCCGGCGTCACCAGCATCCTCAACTTCGCGCCCGTCGTGCTCACCGTGCCGCACGGCATCGAGACCCGCAAGGTCGACCTGGCAGTCGAACTGCAGATTCTCAGCTACCACGAGCAACGGCGTTCGGGCGGAGTGCCTGGCGCGGCGGTCGGTAGCAACCCCCGAACGGCAACGGCGTAGAGTTGGCGACTGCATGAGCATTGTCGTCATCGGTGTCAACCACCGCACGGCTCCCATCGACTTCCTTGAGCGCGTCTCGGTGTCGGGTGAGTCGTTGTGCAAGGCGATCACGGGTCTCGTGAGTCGTCAGAACATCCGCGAGGCAGCGGTGCTCAGTACGTGCAACCGCACCGAAGTGTTTGCCGTCGCCGAGAAGTTCCATGGTGCGTACGCCGATATCCGCGACTTCTTCTGCGAGATCGGCGGAATGGTTCCCGAGGATCTGCACCCGCACCTCTACAGCCAGCACGACGAGGCCGCGGTCGCCCATCTGTTCGAGGTCGCCGCCGGCCTCGACTCGGTGGTGCTCGGCGAGAGCGAGATTCTCGGACAGGTGCGCCATGCGTGGGAAACAGCGCAGGCCGAAGGCGGCACCAAGGCCACGCTGAACCTGCTGTTTCGCCATGCGATCGAGACCGGGAAGCGGGCCCGTACCGAGACAGCCATCGGCAAGCACACGGCGTCGGTCAGCCACGCCGCGGTCGAGATGGCGAATGAGCGGATCGGCAGCCTTGCCGGTCGCAGCGTGCTCGTGGTTGGCGCCGGCGACATGGGCGAAGGTGTGGCGGTCGCGCTCGTCGGCGCTGGAGCCACGAACATCACGGTCACCAACCGCACCGAAGCGCGGGCAATGCAGTTGGCCCAGCGCGTCGGCGGCAGCATCGTGCCCTTCAGCGAACTGGGCGAGGCCCTGCGCGAGGCCGACGTGTTGCTCACCTGCACCGGTGCCGGCTCGACGATCATCGATCACGAGTTGGTCACGGCCGCTCGCGGGGCGCTCACGCGTCCTCTGCTCATCGTCGACATCGCGGTTCCTCGCGATGTCTCCGCCGACGTCGAGCAGTCGCCGTACGTCACGCTGCTGAACCTCGACCACCTGCGCGACTGGGCGGCTCGTGGTCTGGCCCGTCGTGCAGACGAAGCAGCGCGTGTGTACGAGATCGTCGGCGAAGAGGTCGAGCGTTTCGGCATGGAAGTGACGGCTCGTCAGGCGGCGCCACTCGTGGCGCAACTGCACGAGAAGGCGGAGAACGTGCGTCTCGCCGAGTTCGAGCGTTTCGGCAACAAACTCGCGTCACTCGATTCGGCGCAACGCGACGCGGTCGAGGCGCTCACCCGGGGCATCACCGCCAAGTTGTTGCACACGATGTCGGTCCGTTTGAAGGACGATGCCGGCACACCGCAGGGTGAGCGCAACGCTGCTGCGGTGCGCGAACTGTTCGACCTGGGCTGACTCCGGCATGTCCGGGCACACACTGCGCCTCGCCACCCGCGCCAGCGCGCAGGCGACGACCCAGGCGCAGATGGCGGCCGATGCGCTGATGACCGCGCACCCCGGGTTGACCGTGGAGTTGGTGTTCGTCGACACGCTGGGCGACCAGCGCACCGATGTACCGCTGCACACGATGGGCGGTCAGGGCGTGTTCGTGAAAGAGGTGCAGCACGCGGTTCTGCGTGGCGACGCCGACTTTGCCGCGCACAGCGCCAAGGACCTGCCGTCGATCGTCGCCGAAGGGTTGCAGTTGGCGGCGTTCACTGAGCGGCGCGACGCACGCGACGCACTGATCGGCGCTCGCCTCGAGCAACTGCCATTGGGCGCCACGTTGGCCACCGGTTCGGTGCGCCGTCGCGCGCAGATGACCCAGGTACGCCCCGACCTGCAATTCATCGAACTACGCGGCAACATCACCACTCGGCTCACCAAGGTTCCCGAGGGTGGAGCGCTGGTGATGGCCATCGCTGCGCTGCAGATCCTCGGCCTCACCGACCGCATCGCCGAACCCTTGCCACTGGACATGTTCGTACCGTCCCCGGGACAGGGGTGTGTGGCGTTGGAGTGCCGCGCGGATGATGTGGCGACTGCGGCGCTGCTGGCGGCGATCGACCACCCGGAAACTCGGGCGGCGGTCTCGCTGGAGCGGGCCTTTCTCGCAGAACTGGGTACGGGATGCTCGTTGCCGGTGGCCGCCCACTGCATTGGCGACCAACTCACGGGCTTCTTGTCGAGTTCCTCGGCGAATCTCCACGTGACGAAATCGGGGGGTCGTGGAGGTGGGCCGGCGGCGGTGTCGCAGACGGTGACGGTCAGCGGGTCGGGTGACGAACGCTTGGTGCAGGCCGCAGCGCTGGCGCGGTCATTGCAGACCGAACTTGAGGGCTGATGGGCGCGCTACAGGGCCGCCGGGTGGCGGTCACCCGCGCTGCCGAGCAGGCGGGCGCGTTGGTTGAACTGCTGGTGGCGCACGGTGCGGTGCCAATCGTGGTGCCGCTGACCGAGATCGTGCCCGACGCGTCGGGTGTGGCGGAACTGACCGCACTCGACCCGGCAGCGTTCGACTGGCTGGTGGTCACCTCGCCAAATGCTGCCGACGCGTACAACACCGTGCACCAGTCGGCACCGGCGCGGGTGGCAGCTGTGGGCGCGGTCACGGCCGCCGCCCTGGAGGCGGTTGGCGTCGCCGTCACGCTGGTACCGACCCGTCAGCGGGCCGAGGGTCTGGTGGAGGAGTTCCCGTCCGGCCCCGGGTGGGTGCTGCTGGTGCAGGCCGCCGACGGTGAGTCGGTGTTGGCCGACGGCTTGGCGGCCAAGGGCTGGAAGGTGACGGTGGTGCGGCCGTACCGCAGTGCACCGGCCTCGACGACGACAGCCGATCGTGCTGCGGCGCTGGCCGCGGACGCAGTGCTCTTCGCCAGTGGCTCGGCGGCGCGGGCATGGGTTGCAGCGATCGGGACGGACACCCCGCCGGTGGTGGTGGTGATCGGCCCGCAAACGAACGCGGCGGTCACCAACGCCGGACTCAAGGTCTCGGCGGTCGCAACCGATCATTCGCTGCCGGGTTTGGTCGAAGCGCTTTGCCGGTACTTCACCTCCCGGCCATAACTCTGTCGCTTCCCGGTCACCCGGAGACCACACAATGCAACCCATGTCGGCCCCTCTTCGCTGGCTCCTCGGGAGTGCAGCCGCCTCGCTCGTCGCGCTGGGCGTCACTCAGGTGGCGGCCGGGCGAGTGGCGGTTTCCCCTGCGGGGGTGCAGTCGGCGCCCACCGTGGAAGCGGTGGCCTCGCACATGCCCAGCGTCTCGGCCGATGGCCGCCTCGTCGCCTTCGCCGCTGCGCCGACGGATGCGGCGGATCCGCGCAAGAGCACCATCGTCGTGCAGGATCGCGACAACGGGTCGATCGTCGAGATCTCGCCGCTGTCCACCGCTGTCCACCCCGGCGATTCGGTGTGGCCGGTGCTCAGCGGCGATGGGTGCACTGTCACGTTCGTCACCCAGATCGCCTACGACCTGTTCCGCGACGACGACCAGGGCAGCCGCTGGGATATCTACCGCCAGACGCTGCCGGCGTGTGGCGGAACGATCGGCGATGTCGAACTGGTGTCGTCCGGGCGTGGATCAGGGTTCCAGGCCTCGGCCGCCGACAACGTGAGTGCCACCGAACCTCCGGCGGTCTCCGCCGACGGCACGGTGGTGGCCTATACGCACTCGGTCGATGCCGCCGCCGAACTCACCGGCATCACACTCGTCGACCTCGCCGTTCCGTTCGGGGAGGACGGTCGCTCGCAGTCGGTGGTCGGCACCCCGGTGGAGTTGCCGATCAGTTCCCATGTACACAGCGGTCTGCGCCAACCGTCGATCAGCGCGGACGGCACCGTGGTGGCCTACACCTCGGATGCCGACTCTGCAGCGGCCACCCCCACGTGGGGCACCGACCCGCTCACCGACACCCGTGCGACCAGTGACGTGTTCGTATGGGATCGCACCGTTGCCGATCAGTCGGCGAGCGTGCACCGTGCCTCACGACCCGCCGCCCCGGCGCCGGCCACGGACACGGACATCACGCGCGTCGGAAATGCGGACAGTGCGTCGGTGTCGGCGGATGGCCGGTTCGTGGCCTTCGTCTCCACTGCCACCGACCTCGTGTCGGGCGCACAGTTGCCGGCCTGCTCGCCCACATGCCTGCCGCAGGTGTACCTGTTCGGTCGCGACGACAACTCGTTGCGCTTGGTGAGTCGCGTCCCCGGCGACCCGGCGACACCTCCGATCGCCGCCGACGCGGGAGCGACACAACCGGCGCTGGGGCTCAGCGACGGCGAAGTGCTGTTCGTGTCGCGCTCGACGAACCTGTTCCCGACGCGTAGCGCCGGCGCCGGTGCCCCCACCGATGGCGACATCGTGTCGGTGTACCCGATCAGCGGCGAGGTACGGCGCGTGTCTGTACTCGCCGACGGTGTCACCCCGGCCCCGGCGGCCAATTCCCACCCGCGTTCCTCGCTCACCGGGCGAGTGGTCGTGTTCGACACCCTCGCCGGTGGGGCATTCTCGACACCGACCACCGGCACCGCCCGCGTCGCCGGTCGCCAGGTGGCAATCGTCGACCGCCAGCCGCAGGTGGAGATCGCCAACCTCGACCTGGGTACGGTGGCCATCGACTCCGCAGGCCCCGAGTGGTATCTGGTGCTCACCAACCACGGCCCGGCGGCGTTCGTGCCAGGGACGATCGAGACGTCCGCACGGGACTTCATCGTCAGCGGCGGTTCCTGTCTCGAATCGGTGGGGATGGCAATCGCCCCCGGTGCCTCGTGCACCGTGCAGATCATGTTGCTGCCCAGAGCGCTCGGGCCGCTGTCGAGCACGCTGATGATCACCGAAGACGGTGCTGCACCGGTCGTGGTGACGGCCGAACTCACCGGTGTCGGTGGCGATCCGACGCTCGCATCAATCCCGAGTGGCGGCCATGGCGGCGATGCAGTGGTGGGCACCATGGGCGGGACGATGAAGTTCACACTGGCGAACGTCACCAACCGGGCGCTCAAGGTGGTCGCACTGGCCTTGGCCGGCACCGACCCGAACGACTTCGTGATCAGCCGCGATCAGTGCACCGACCAGAAGGTCGCCGCTGGTTCCACCTGCGAACTTTCGGTGACGTTCCGACCCACTGCCGGTGGGCGGCGCACCGCCACAGTGGTGGCCCGCACCAGTACCGACGTCTATGCGACGATCCTCGTCAGCGGGGACGCGCACTACGCACCGACACTGACTGCTTCGGCGCCAGCGGTGCTGGTGGGTTCGCGGCTGGCGATCGTCGGGAACGGTTTCGCCCCGAACGCGAACGTCACCGTCGGGTGGGCCGACGGCAGCGGAAGCGCGACGACGGTGACCACCGACGGCAGTGGCGCTGTGTCGTTCACGCTGGTGCTGCGGGCCACCGACCGCACGGGTCAGCGCACACTCGTGGCGCAGACAATCGACGGTCAGGTCGCGTCCGTGTTCGTGAAGGTGTTGGCCAAGGGCGCTGCTTTCGGCCCGAACTCTCCGGCCTGGCCTCAGGCCTGACACACGGGACGGTCAGGCGGGCAGCAGCACGCCGCTCGCGAACACGTTCTGTGTGCACGTCGTGGCAGTGGCGTTGCCGACTCCGCCGCAGGTGACCGTGACCACCAGCTGATCACCGGCGAAGAACTCGATCGGGGTGACCAACGGGACGGACGTGTCGCCGAGGATGTTGTCGAGGCGGAATGAGTACAGCGTGATGTCGTTGCGTTGGACGAACAGGGTGCCCTGGTCGCCGTTGGGGTTCTGCACGACGATGTCGGTGACGTGCAGACGTTGTCCGGCCGGCACGGTGTAGCTGAGCGCCGCGGTCTCACCGACGGGGGTGGCCACCGGGATCGGGATGTTGACGATCGTGCCGCTGTCGTTGCCCGACGTGCTGGTGGCGGGCCCGGTATCCGTTGGGCTACCGGCCGCTGTCGTGGTACTGGGCAGTGCCGTAGCGACGGCGCGGTCGGCGGCGTCACGCACGGCCGGCTTCACCACCAGGAACCACCCGAACAATGCGAGGGCGACGACACCGGCGGCACCGGCAGCCCACACGCCGAGACGTTCGGGCACCATCGGCGCTTGTACGAACGTGCCGCTGGCTGACGCCGTTGGGGTACCTGGTTCATCGGCATCGATGCGGAACGTGACGGTGCGCGGTTGACGCTGCCATTGCACACCGTGTGCCCGCACCCTGGCGCGGATCAGCGTGGACGTGCCTGGTTCGACACCGGCCGTGCCCGGGTCGAAGGTGGCCGCCACTCGACCAGTGGGCTCGAGCAGGTGCATTCGACAACTGGTGCGGGTGTTCCCGCGGTTCTGCAACAGCATCTCGAACGTGGTCGAGTAGCGACCACGCTGCACCGGCTGCAGCAGCTCGAGGTGGCGGTGGTGAGTGGCCGCGATGTGCAACACGGTCTCGGCGCTGCCCGCATGGTCGGGATCGCGTTGGGGGACGACCCGCACACCGAGCGACGTAGGGCCGGCGGTGGTGGAGGGCAACAGCGGTGCGGCAACCTGCACGTCGACCACCTGCTGCGCCCCGCCGAACAGAGTGACCGTGGCGGGTGAGATCGTCGCCCAGGCGGCAGCCATCCCGGTGGGGGAGAGCACGAACGTGTCGGTGGAATCTTCCAGGTTGCCCACGGTGAGTTGCAGGACTGCGACCGACCCGGGGGTGATGTCGATCTCGCCGCTGGAGAACCAGACCTGGGCTGCCATTGGATGAACGCTATCTCTCGCTGTCGATCGCGCCCCCCGGGGGAATACGATGCGGAACCGTGACCGGCCAATTTCCCGCCTCCCGTCCGCGGCGGTTGCGCAGCTCAGCCGCAATGCGCGACCTGGTGGCCGAGACCCGCCTTGATGTCAGCCAACTCGTGGCTCCGTTGTTCGTGCGCGAGGGCATCGACGCACCGCAACCGATCGCCTCGCTGCCGGGTGTGGTGCAACACACTCGGGCGTCGTTGCGCGAGGAGGTGCGGCAGTTGGCCGACTTGGGAGTTGGCGCGGTCATCCTGTTCGGAGTCCCGTCCGTCAAGGACGCAGTCGGCTCACAGGCATTCGATCCTGCGGGCATCGTCCAGAACGCCCTACGCGACCTCGCCGCCGATCTCGGCGACCGGATCGTCGTCATGGCCGATCTGTGTGTCGACGAATACACGTCGCACGGCCACTGCGGTGTGCTCGATGGTCCGCCAGGCGACCCGAACACGTCGGTCGACAATGATGCGACGCTCGAGATCTACGGCAAGATCGCCGTCGCCCAGGCCAATGCCGGCGCACACGTGGTGGCACCCAGCGGAATGATGGATGGTCAGGTCGGGGCGATTCGGGCGGCGCTCGACGGCGCAGGTCATCTCAACACGGCGATCCTGGCCTACTCGGCGAAGTATGCGAGCGGTTTGTACGGTCCGTTCCGCGATGCGGTCGACTGCGCGATCGTCGGTGGCGGCGACCGCAAGGCCTACCAGCAGGACTGGCGCAACTCACGCGAGGCGCTGATCGAGGTGCAGGCCGACCTGGAGCAGGGCGCCGACATGGTGATGGTGAAACCCGCGATGTCGTACCTCGACATCATCGCCAAGGTGAAGGCCGCGGTGAACGTGCCGGTCGCCGCCTATCACGTCAGCGGCGAGTACGCGATGATCAAGGCCGCGGCCGCCAATGGCTGGATCGACCACGATGTGGTCGCTACCGAGCAGCTCACCGCAATCCGTCGTGCTGGTGCCGACATCGTGCTCACGTATCTCACTCGCTGGTATGCCGAAGCGCAGGCCGGCGTCGCCGGGAAGGCCCGTTCATGAACCCCCCCATGCTGAACCCCCTGCCGCACGATCTTCCGCGTAGTAATGCCGAACTGTTCGCTCGTTCGTGTGCCGTCATCCCCGGCGGCGTGAACAGCAGTATCCGCGCGTTCAAGGCCGTCGGCGGTACGCCGTACTTGGTGGAACGTGCGGAGGGTCCCTACGTCTACGACGTCGAGGGCACCCGCTACATCGACCTTGTACAGAGCTATGGCGCGATCATCCTCGGCCACGCTCACCCGGCGGTCACGGCGGCGATCTGCACCGCGGCTGCTGGCGGCACCTCGTACGGTGCCCCCACTCCCGGTGAACTGCTGCTGGCGCAAGAGATCAGCCGTCGTGTCCCCAGCTGTGAGCGCGTACGTCTGATGAACTCGGGTACCGAGGCCACCAGCACGGCGGTGCGACTGGCCCGCGGCTTCACCGGCCGCGATCGCCTCGTGATCTTCCACGGCAACTTCCACGGTGCCACCGACGCGCTGCTGGCGGCAGGTGGCAGTGGCGTGGCCACGCTCGGCCTCCCCGGTACCGCCGGTGTGCCCGCCAGCGCAGTGGCCAACACGATGGTCGTTCCGTACAACCAGGTACCCGTGCTCGACGAGCAGGTTGCCGCAGTGTTCGTCGAACCGGTTGCCGCGAACATGGGTGTGGTCGCACCCGCACCCGGTTTTCTCGAAGGGTTGCGCGCCGAGTGCGATCGCGTCGGTGCGTTGTTGGTGTTCGATGAGGTCATCACCGGCTTCCGTCTCGGCACGGGTGGCGCCCAGGAGAAGTTCGGTGTGCGCGCGGATCTCACGACCTTCGGCAAGGTCATCGGCGGCGGTTTGCCCATCGGCGCTGTCGGCGGTCGCCGCGACATCATGGAGACGTTGTCGCCGCTCGGTCCGGTGTTCCATGCGGGCACGTTGGCCGGCAACCCACTGGCCACCGCTGCCGGGCGGGCCGCGCTCGAGCAGCTCACTCCCGAGGCCTACGAACTGCTGCGCAGCCGAGCCGCGGCGTTGTCGGCGGTGCTCACTGCGGCGTGCGTCGCCGCGGGTCTGCCGGCCACGTTCCCCGTGGTGGGCACGCTGGTGGGTATGTACTTCGGAGAGGGCGCCGCACCCACCAACTTCCAGCAGGCCAAGACCACCGATGAGGCCGTCTACCGATCGTTCTTTCACGCGATGCTGTCCGAGGGTGTGGCGCTCGCACCCGGCGCGTACGAGGCGTTGTTCGTCGGCCTCGGGCACACCGACGATGTGCTCGATGCCATCGCTGTCGCCGCTGGCCGCGCCGCGACCGTCGCTGCGGCCGCTCGCGCTGCTGGCTGACCTACGCTCGCACCCGTGCGGCAGTTCTTCACCCTGCGTTACTGGTTGACGCTGCTGGCACTCGGCGTGTTGGTGCTGCTGGTGGCCAAGTGCGCTGGCGACTCGGGTGGCTCGGCCAGGCCGGTCGATCCTGGCGCTGGCCAACCGTCGGCGGCGACGCATCACGTCGACCTGCTGGTGCCCGTGTTCCAGGTGCAGGCTCCGGGTGGTGTGGCGCTGACCGACGGAGTGTTGTCGGCCGACATGACGTTGCAGATCGATCCCACGCGCACGATGCTCGTCACCGCTGGTACCCCGGGTGCGTGGAACTGCCCGCTGTGGGAGCGGGAGCGTGAGTGCGTCGTTGCCGTCGACCTGTTGGGTGACGCGGTGCTGTGGTTCGAGGTGCTGCCCGGGGCACCCACCGTCGCGATGAAGGTTGCGCCGGTGGTGGAGTTGCTCGCCGACAACATGGTGCGCCTGTCCAACGGCTGGATCCTGCCGCGCCTGGCGTTGGTGGAGCGGTCGTGCAGTGATGAGACGACATCGTTGAAGCAGTTCGTCGACACCTTCGGCGACACCGCGACCGCCACGTTCGACTTCGAGTTGCAGAAGATCGTGAAGGTCACCTGTCCGCGCGGCGGTGCCACCACGACGACCGAAGTGTCGATCAGTACCGTGCCGGTCGACAACGTGCCCGTGAGCACCGTGCCCGGGCAGACCACCACCACAGCCGAGCCGGGCTGACCCGGCTGGTGTTCAGGCTCGGTGGCGGGCGACCTCGTAGGTGGCCAGCGCCGCGGCGGCGCTGACGTTGAGGCTGCTGAGGCGGCCGAGCATAGGAATGCTGACGATCATGTCGCAGCGTTCGCGTACCAGCCGCGACAACCCGTTGCCCTCAGCTCCGAGAACGAGGCAGATCGCGTCGGCGGCCAGATCACCCAGATCGAACAGCGTGCGGTCGGCTTCGTCGTCGAGGCCGACGATCCAGATACCGGCATCCTTCATCCGCGACAGTGCTGCCGGAAGGCCACCCACGACAGCCATCGGCACGTACTCGACCGCACCCGCCGCGCTCTTACAGACGGTGGGCGTGACATGCACGGCCCGATGACGGGGCAGTACGACACCGTGCACGCCAGCGCCGTCGCAGCAGCGCAGCAAGGCGCCGAGGTTGCCCGGGTCGGTGACGCCGTCGACAGCGACAAGGAACGGCATGCGCCCCGGTTTGCGAAGCAGCAACGTGTCGAGCTCCACCTCTTGGAGCGGTGACGCAAACGCGATGACACCCTGCGGTGCCTCACTACGGGCCTGCATGTCGAGCCGCTTGCGCGCAGTCTGGGTGACCGTGATGCGCATCGTCTTGGCGATCTCGACGATGTCGCTGACGATCTCGCTTTCGTCGGGGTCGGAGGACACCCAGATCTCTTTGACGCGGCGGTTGCCGGCGATCAGCAGTTCGCGGACGGCCTGACGACCCTCCACCTGCTCGCCACCCAACGGCTTGTCGGTGGAGGAACCGCGCGGCTCCTCACCCGGTCGGGCGATGCGACCCGTGCGGCCAGCGCCGCGCGAGGAGAACTGACGCGAGCCGGTGACTCCACGGTTGCTGGCACCAGAGCGAGGGCTTTCAGTGCGCGAGCCGCCGCCGGTGCGTGGGCCGCTGGAGCGGGGTCCGCTGGAGCGGCTGGAGCCGCCACCCGCGCCACCCGCGCCACCCGCGCCGCCGCCACCGACGCCGCCAACGCCACCGATCGCGCCGGGGCCGCCGCTGCGCCCTGAACCGGCGCCGCGCGCTGAACCCGCGCCACGCGACGAACCGCCGCTGGCCGCAGGACGCGCCTTGGACTTCCCGGTGCCCGAGACGCGTGCGCCGCGCGGACCTCCCTGTGCAGGCTTCTTCGGTTTCACGGTGTACCCACCTTGTTGATCACGGCCACCGCCCACACGGCGATGCCCTCCTGTCGTCCCAATGCGCCAAGTCCTTCAGCGCGACGGCCCTTCACGGTAACCGGGGCGCCTGCGGCGTCGCTGAGACGCGCTTGCATTGCCGGTTTGTGTGGGGCCAACTTCGGTGCCTCGCACACCACCGAGCAGTCGACGTTGCCGATCTGCCAGCCAGCGGCGCGCACGAGCGCAGCCGCCTGGCGCAACAGGATCAGTGAGTCGACACCCTTCCACTGCGGGTCGGTGTCGGGGAAGTGCTCGCCGATATCGCCCAGGCCGGCGGCGCCGAGCAATGCGTCGGTGACGGCGTGGGCCACTGCGTCCGCGTCGCTGTGACCGTGCAGACCGGGATGGCCGTCGAACACGACACCGCCAAGTACGAGTGACCGTGTCGGGTCGTCGCTGAAACGGTGAATGTCGAAACCCTGCCCGACCCGCATTGCGGTCACCGGTCGGCTCTCCGCATTGACTTGTTCGCGTGCCCAGCGCAGATCATCGGGATCGGTGATCTTGCGATTGCGAGCGTCGCCGGGCACTACCACCACGGTGCCGCCGGATGCTTCCACCAGCGCGGCGTCATCGGTGGCGTCGAGGCCGTCGGCGTGGGCGGCGCGCAGCACAGAGGCGCGGAACGCCTGTGGGGTCTGCACGGCGCGAAGGTCGGAGCGCACCGGAGTGTGCACCACGGTGCCGTCGGCCGCGATCTGTTTGATGGTGTCGGTGACGGGTGTGCCGGGGATGGCCGCGTCGGCACCGGCACTGACAGCGGTGATGACACGCTGGAAATCGGCAACCTCGGCGAAGGGCCGGGCCCCGTCGTGTACGCACACGATGGTGGCTTCTGCTGGGACGGCGGCGAGCCCGGAGCGCACGCTGTCGCTGCGACTGGTGCCACCTGGTACTGCGCCCTCACGCTGGGCGTCGGCAGCTGGAACCACGATCACGACCCCGTCGCGAGGGCCGTTACAGGCCTCGCGCGCGGCCTGCACCGACCAATCGAGCACCCGCCGATCGCCCAGTTGTTCGTATTGCTTGGGCCCGCCGAAGCGTTGTCCGGAGCCGCCGGCGACCACGATCGTCCACACGATCTCGTGGGCTGTCGACGCTTGCTGTGTGGACACGATGGCGAGGGTAGTACCGTCGGTTGCACATGGCTCACGAAGAACTACTCGCCCGCACCGATTTCTTCGGTGATGCACCCGTCACGTTGCTGCGCGACCTGGCCGCTCACGGCTCAGAACTGCACCTCATCCGTGGTGACGTGCTGTTCCGCGAAGGTGATGTCGCCGACTCGCTGTATCTCGTGATCAGCGGCCGAGTCGCCATCGCCATCGCCAACCCCATCGATCATCGCGAGACGGTCGTCTCGCTCATGGATGCCGGCGACCTGTTCGGCGAGATGTCGATGCTCGACGATGGAACCCGCTCGGCCTTGGCCCGCGCGCTGGAACCGTCCACGGTGTTCGCGATCCCGTTCGATCCCGTGGTCAGTGCGTTTCGCAGCGACCCGAACCTGCTGTGGGGCGTCACCCGCTTGCTGGCCAGCCGCCTACGGGTGATGGACGAAGCACTGGCCGACAGTGTGTTCCTCGATGTCACCGGCCGCACGGCCAAGCGACTGCTGGAACTCTCCGAAGGGAACGACGAGTTCCAACTGCCGATCACTCAAGAAGAGTTGGCCGGCATGGTGGGAGCGTCGCGTGAACGGGTGAACAAGGCGATCGCCAGCTTCATCCGCCTGGGCTGGATCGATCAGCACGATCGCCACTACGTGGTGCTCAAGCGCGACGCCCTCGAACTCCGCGCCCGCTAGTCATCGGCTTCTGGGAAGGAATCGTCCCAGATTGGCGTCTGGGAAGCTGCAGTCCCGGAAACCGGAACTGATCCTGCCCAGAACGCATCCTTCCCGGAACGGATCCTGCCCAGAACGAGGGGGTGGGGCGCGGTGAGGGGCGCCTCAGGCGTCGCGGCGACTGACGGCTAAGGAACCGAGCGCCACCAGCAGCAGCGCGACGCCGGCGAACACTGCGCCACCGGCCAGCCGCGACGGACCCTCGGCGAAGCGGTCGACGAACACCATCCGCAGCCCGGCCTGGAACGGCATCCAGCTGCTGAGGTTCTTCTTGCCGGTGATCAGGCCGAGCAGACCACCGATCAAGCCTTCGGCGATCAGCGGCCACACGATCAGCGTGGCCACCGCGGCCGGGGTGCTGCGCATCAGCAACCCGAGGCCGTAGCCGGCCAGCGACATTACGGCCACCAGCACGATCGCGCCCACCATGGCGGGCACCGCAGTGTCGACCGTGCTGAGTTCGATGGATGCACCGCGGCTGCGGGCGATGGAACTGCCGCCGAACCATCCGATCGCGATCACTGTGGCGCCGATGGCCGTGGTGGTGAGCAGTGTCACCACACCCTTGGCCACCAGCACACGCAGGCGCCGGGGTGTGGCCGCGAACGTGGGGCGGATGGTGCCGAAGCCGAACTCGCTGGTGATCGCGGCGGCGGCGATGACACCGCACAGCAGTGAGCACACGACGGTGGTGCCGGTGAGGGTGCTGACGAGATCTTGGGTGTTCAACCCATTGAACCCGGTGTCGTCGCCACGGAAGTAGGCGGTGAGCAGCGTGACGACCAGCGGGAACACAATCGCGATGTTGCCCAGCACCCAGTTCATGCGCACGGTGCGCAGCTTGATCCATTCGGCGCGCAGCAGGTTGATCATGCGCCACCGTCCACGTGGCCCGAGCGGTATTCCTGGGCAGCGGCGGTGACCTGCAAGAACGCGTCCTCCAGCGACCCGGTCTGCGGTGACAACTCGTACAGCACCACGCTGCGCGCCGCAGCCAGTTCCCCGATCGTGCGGCTGTCGCTGCCACGTACATGCCACGTGGTGTCGTCGATCACTTCGATCGTCGCCCCGTGCTGCTCCAGCGGTTGCTGCAGCTCGAAGATTCCCGGGCTCTGCACTCGCACCCAGCGTTCGGCGTGGCGCTCCACGAACTCAGCGACGGTGCCCTGCTCGAGCAGACGGCCCTGACCGATCACGATCAGGTCGTGGGCCATCAGTGCGATCTCGGAGAGTTGATGGCTGCTGACGAGCACGGTGCGACCTTGGGACGCGAGGTGGGTGAGCACATCGCGGATCCAGCGGATGCCCTCCGGGTCGAGGCCGTTGGCCGGCTCATCGAGGATCACGGTGGTCGGGTCGCCCAGCAGTACGCCGGCGAGGCCCAGCCGCTGTTTCATCCCCAGTGAGTAGGTGCGCACCCGAGCGCCGGCCACGGAGGTGAGACCGACGAGTTCGAGCACTTCATCCACCCGGCGACGGGGCAGACCGTTGCTCGCCGCCAGCCAGCGCAGATGGTTGCGACCGCTGCGGCCGGGGTGCACGTAACCGGCATCGAGCAGGGCGCCCACCTGGTGGAGCGGCTGGTCGAGATCACGGAAGCGGCGACCGTCGAACAGGGTCGTGCCCGACTCGGCACGATCGAGTTCCAACATGCACCGCATAGTGGTGCTCTTGCCGGAACCGTTCGGACCGAGGAAGCCGGTGACCACACCCGGACGCACCTCGAACCCGAGGTGGTCGACCGCGAGCTTCGAGCCGAAGCGCTTGGTGAGGTCGCCGACAGTGATCACAAGTTGTCGGCGAAGGCGTTCGCAACGACCGCGATGTTCGTGCCGTTGGCGTTGATCTCGTTGAGCATCCGGGCGAGCTTCTCGGTGCTGAGCGCAGTGGTGACCTTGTCGAGCGCAGCGGTCACTTCCGGCAGGTTGACGGTGGAGGCCATCAGCACGATCGCGGCGTTCGCTGCGTCCATGTACTTGTCATCAAGGATGATGCGCAGGTTCTTGGTGGCGATCAGCGGGTCGAACGAGTCGACAGCGACGCAGTCCACGGTGCCGGCATCGATGGCCGCGCCCATGGCGGCGGTCTCGATCGTGTCGACCGACTTGAACTCGGGGGCGTAGAGCCGCAACAGCGCCGGCAGGCCGGCGTTCTTGTTGGTTTTGTAGGCGGCTGTGACGCCGAGGCGCATCTGCGGCGCGAGCGACGCGAGGTTGGAGAGCGTGTACAGCTGATACCTGGCGACGGCCTTGATCGCCGCCGGGCTGCAGGCGATTTCGGGGCGGTGGTCAGCGAGCGTTGCTGCGTAGGAGATCAGCGTGTTCGGCAGGGTGGAGTTGATCGCCACGATCTGAGCCGTGAGCGAATTGGCGTTGGTGGGCGGCGTCGTGGTGGTGGTGGTGGAGCCGGCGGTCGTGGTGGTGGCCGCGGTCGTGGTGGTGGTGGCCTGCGTGGTGGTGGACCCGGCACCGGACGTGTCGGTGGTCGGCACTGTCGTCGCCGGCGTCGTGGTGGTGGTGGGCGTCAGCACCGGCGCTTGTGTGGTGACCGGTGCCAACGAGTCGATCGTGATCGGGGTGCTGTCGGTGGGGGTGCCGTCCAGCAGGAAGCTCAGCAGGTCGTGGCTGAACTCGGGGATCATCTGGAACTGACCGTCCTGCAACGCCTTGTAGTAGGCGGCGCGGTCCATGCTGACCGGGTCGATGCGGGTGACTCGCACTCCGGCGTTCTCCATCACGCGGGCGTAGATCGCAGCCATCAACTGGCTCTCGACATCACCCTTCACGGAGGTGATCGAGACGCGGGGCATCAGCTGCGGCACGGGTGAGGTGTCGGGCTTGGCCTTGTTGCAGGCAACCGCAACGACAGCCAGCGCGGCGAGGCCGAAGGCTCCCATCGCGCGCAGAGTGGGTCGTGCTGGGTAGATCGTCCGCTTCACGTCGTGCGAGCCTAGTGGGGCAGCAGGTCGGTGCATCGGTCGCCCCCCGGTATCGCCACCTGGGTGAGGTGTGGGCCGCTGTCGTCGATTGCCCACATCAGCCCGGGTCGGGGTGCGATCGGTGTGCGCCGTGGCAGCAGGGTGCCCAGGAGATCGCCGTCCAACTCGCTGCCGCCGGCCGCCACCAGACCGATGCGACTGCGTCGCACGACTCCCGTCCAGTGGCCGTAACTCAGCCGCAGCGCGTCCGGTTTCCCGGCGGCGAAGAGGCACACACGGCCGCCCGCGGCAAGCGCAGCGAGGCGCCCGTCGGCGTCGTCGACCCTGTCGGCATCGTCCACGATCAGCAGCGCTGGTCGGCCGTGCGGTAGCTGGCACAGGTCGTGCAGGTCGGCGGGCGGCAACGCATCCAGTGGCCCGCCTCGGCGGAGCGTGAGTGCGCCCACCCAGCCTGCCGGGTGCAGCCTGCGCCACTGTGCCGCCAGGTGGGCGAGTGCCGTGGTGCGGCCGGTGCGGGCGCCACCGACAACCAGTACGTGTTCGCCGAGGTGCACGCGCAGCACGTGGGTGCGACCGGTAGTGACGTCGACTCCGATCGACAGTGCCGTGGTGCCGTCGTGATGCGTACCGGGAGCGAGCGACGAGGCAATGACGATCGGTGGCACGGTGTCGATACGGGGTGCGGGTGGCGCCAACGGGTCGGTGATCGGCTGTTGTTGATGCAACGGTTCACCGGGCCGGACCAACTGGGCGGTCAGGCCGCACGTCGCGAGGTACACGCGGCCCGGTTGCGCTGGCGGGACGTTCGCCGCGTGAGCGCCGAGTGCGGCGCCATCGTGTGGGTCGTGCAGATGCAGCACCCACCGGTCCGCGCAGCGGGCGATGAACGCGGCCGACACGGCGGCGGTGTGTTCGACCGCGGCAATGATCGTGACAGCGTTCGCGTCGGCGGTGGTGAGGAGGTCGTGCAACACGTCGTACTCGTCCATCGTGGACGGATGGTCGAGCGCGCGACGGGCGGTATCGAGACCGTCGATCACCAGCACGATGCGCGGGGACGTCGCCGCGGGGTCGCCGGATCGAGCGCGCAGCCGGTGCAGCAGACGCGCCACCCGTTCGCGCTCGCGGATGCGGATGACCGCTCCGCACCGCGGGTGCTGGGCGAGACCATCGAACTCGTTGGTGCCGTGGGCGTCGAGCACGTAGACGTGGTCGGAAGTGGTGGCCAGTGTGTGTGCCGCCAGCGTGCACAGCGTGGAGGTTGCTCCGCTGCCGGCGCTGCCCGCGATCAGCAGGTGGCCCTCGTCGCTGTCGCGGTGTAGCGGCCGGATGCGCTGCTGATCGGGGTCGTCGATCAGCCCGAGCGCGCCGTGGGGCACCTCGCTCGGGTGGAGCATCGCGGGTAGCGGTGGCTGCCAGGGACCAACTGGGGCCGGTTCGTCGGTTTGCCGCGCCGCCTCGACGATCGCGCCCACCAGCAACTGCAGCGGCGACTCGTCGCCGTCCGCGTGTTGTGTGCAGTGCGCGGTCTGGAACGTGACGTGCTCATCGGCGCCCAGGCGCAGCACCGCCCGCCCCGGCACACTGCGCGGCAGGTGCGCCGCGTCGGCGGTACCGGCGACATCGAGCGCATCAGCAGCATCTTGCAGGCGCAGCGCGAGGCGCAGGTTGGTGTTCGCACGCACATCGTCGCTGATCACACCTTGCGGTCGCTGTGTCGCCAGCAGCAGGTGCACACCCAGACTGCGTCCGCGCTGTGCCACTCCGACGAGTGCATGCAGGAACGTCGGTTGTTCGGACACGAGGGCCGCGAACTCGTCGATCACCACCACCAGACGCGGGAGCACCACCTGGGGGTCGGTCGCCCGCAGCGCGGGAAGGTCGGCGGCACCGTGCGCTCGCAGCAGTGCCTCGCGCCGACGTAACTCGGCGTGCAGGCTGCGCAATGCTCGATCGGCGAGGTGTTCATCGAGGTCGGTGATCACTCCCACCACATGTGGCAGTGCGGCGCAGGCGTCGAATGTGGCGCCGCCCTTGTAGTCGATGAGTACGAACGTCAGGTGTTCGGGGCGAGCGTTGGCCGCCATCCCCACCACCAGCGTGCGCAGCAACTCGCTCTTGCCGGCGCCAGTGGTGCCGGCGATCAATCCGTGCGGTCCGTCGCGCACGAGGTCGATGTCGACGGCACCGTCCACCGCCATGCCGACGAGTGCCCGCGGCGCAGGGTCGCGACCGACAGTGGCCCATGTGTGCAGGATGGCCTCGGCGTCCGCAAGTGCACCACCGTGCAGGTCGACGAGTGACAACGCCCGCGGCATATTCGTGGCCATGCTGAGCGGGTCTTCCGGATCGACCAGCCCGCGGAGCGCAGCGGTGGTGCGTGTCGCGGAACGTTCGCCGAGCGCAGCGACACGGATGCACTGCGGCGACGCGGTGTCGCTGGTGTCGGCCACCCACTGGGCAGTCGGCCCGTCGGTGGTGGTGAGGGCCGCCGTGCAGATGTGCGGCACCGTCGCGTCGGTGGGCAACACGGCGATCAGCGCATGTGCGGAGGTGTCGGCCAACAGCCTCCGCAGCGGTGAGGTGCGCACAGCCAGCAGTGCCGGGTCGTCGGTGACGACGACAAGTTGGCCGCGATGGCCCTCCCATTCGGCGAGCACTGTGGCCAGGCCGGTTTCGTCGATCACTGCGCTGCTCTCATCGGGCAGTGTGAGGTGCGGCAGGTCGCGCAGACTGGCCCATGCCGTGGGTTGGGCGGTGACGATCACGATGCGCACGTCGGCTGGTCCGCACGACGTGGCCAACTGCATCAGTAGCGAACGGGCCACTCCCCGGGCCTGCGGACCGCGCACAGCCAACCGGCTTCCCGCGCGCAGGTCGACAGCGATGGCCATCCCTGCGACCGGGGGCTGGCTGTGCGTGGCACGGTCGTCGGGGAGTGGCCAGGCGACATCGCCAAGGCCCAGCGCGGCCAACGTCGCGTCACCGTGGTCGAGGCGACGAGCCCACAGCCGATCGCCACGGTGGTGAGCCACGCCAAGGGCCGTGACCACCGTGGGTACCTTCTGTTCGTGGTGCGCGCGGAAGGCGACCCGCGCACGCGCATCGGCGTCGCGTGCTGCCTGCACAGCGCACTGGTGGGCGGCGAGCGCCCGGCGGTGTCGCCTGGCGAACGCAATGCGTTGGGCACCCCAACTGGCGATCGCGACGACGGCGCCGAGCAGACCGAAGAGAATGAACGTCGGTTGGCGCAGCACGAGCGCCAGCACCCCGGACGCAGCGACACCGGCGAGTGCCGGCAGCAGCCCGCCGGCCCGTTCGTCGCCTGGGCCGGGTGGGTCCGGGGTGACTGCCAACTGCGGGGTCCACTGGGATACCGCGCGGGCCGAGCGCACCACCGCGCCGCAGTGCAGGTGAACCGCCCCGTCGGCGAGGGGTTCGCCCCCGCGTTGCAGCCGCAGCAGGCTGGTGCCCACTTCCAGCCAGGCCCCAGCGGCGAGTTCGACAGGTCCGTCCCCGCCACCGTTCATGGCGGCACCGTCGACACGTATCGGCGGTCCGCCGGCAAGTTGGGTCAGCGTGCCACGACCATCGGGGCCGACCTCAAGTACCGCGTGATGCGGTGCCAGAGCCGGGTCGTCGGCCGTCAGCGTTGCGTGGGCGGCGCGGCCGAGTACGTGGCTGCCTGGGCCGAAGGTGTGCACGGCACCGGCGTCCGGCCCGGCGTGCCACGTGCACTGCCAGCGCAGCGGGGGTTGGTGACTGTTCTCCATCGGTTCCACTGGGTACGGGCGGCTGCTGGTTCCGGCAACGAATCGGAGAGAAAAGCTGCGGGTGAGGTGTCTGGTGAGTCACCCGGTGAGGCCGTCGGAGAGTGCCGCCGCGGACGATGCGCCGATGCCCACCACCGTTTGCCACTCGGTCCCGTCCCGTTGCCCCCTCGCCGTTCGCCTGCAGCGCGAGTGGCTGGCCCTCAGCCAACGTCGGGCCGTCGTGCGCCGGGCGCAGAACTGGGGCCTGGGTCTCTCGTTCAGTTCACTCGATGACCTCCTCGCCGCCACCGGCCATCGGGCCGTCGGCGCCACCGCCCCGGTCGAGGAGTTGCCGGCCGAAGTGGTGCTGGCCGCTCTGGTGCGGGCGGCACGCACCGACGACCTGGCGGCGCGCGTGCTGCTGCAACGACTGCTACCAGGTCTGGTCGCTGCGGCGCGCCGCTGGGAGCGCCGTCACGGAACAGCCACCGATGCCTTCGACGAGGTCGTGGCTGCAGCGTGGGTCGTGGTGCGGGAGTACCCGTACGAGCGACGTCCGCATCATCTGGTCGCCAACCTGCTGCGCGATGCCGAGTACCACGCGTTCATCCGTCCTCGGCGGCGTCTCGTGGTGCACGTGCCGGTCGCAACGGATCGCCTCGATCGCCCAGTCGATCACGAGCGCCTCGACCCACTGCGCGAACTGGCCGATGTCGTGGCATGCACACCGTTGCTCACCGCGCACGAGCACGAACTGTTGGTGTTGCTACTGAGTGGGCGCACCACACTCGATATCGCAGCCGAGTTGCATGTCTCGGAGCGCACCGTGCGGGCTCACCGCGAGTCGATGGTGGGGCGGATGCGCGAAGCCATCGCCGCCTGAGCGATGCGACCGTGTGTCAGTGTTCCGGTTCGGCGTGCAGCCATTCCAGGTGGTTCAGCAGCGCCGGCATCGTGCGTTCGAACAGGTCGAACATCTCGCGGTAGGCGATCACTTGCTGGTTCCAGGGGTCGGGTGCCTCCTCGTCACCGGGCATCGCGAACGGGTCCCAGCGGCGCAGCAGTTGGATCTGGAGTGGTTCCACCGTGCGGTAGTGGCCCTGGCGCATATCGACGCCGCCACGCATCCGTTCGAGGTCGTCGACATTCGCGCGGTCCATCGCCAGGATCAGGTCGAAGCGGGTGAAGTCGTCGGGATGTACGTGTCGACCGCGGTGGTCGACGCGGTAGCCGCGGTGGGCACCTTCGGCCACGGCCAACGGGTGGGGCGCCGACCCGACGTGTGAGCGACCGGTACCGGCCGAGTCGAAGCGGGCGAATGTCCGCCCGTGCAGCATCGCCTCGGCCACCGCCTGCGCCGATGGCGAGCGGCAATGATTTCCGAGGCACACGAAGAGCACGGAGACCGGTGGGCGGGTCGCCATGGTCACGGGCTATCACACTCTCGGGTCACGTGCCAGGATTGAAGCGTCGCAGGCGCAGGCTGTTGCTCACGACGAACACACTGCTGAACGCCATTGCCGCGCTGGCCACCACTGGCGAGAGCGACCACGACATCGCCACCGGGATGGCGGCGACGTTGTAGGCGAAGGCCCAGAACAGGTTGCCCTTGATGACGCCGAGTGTGCGGCGGCTGAGGCGGATGGCATCCGCAGCGGCATGCAGATCGGCCCGTACCAGCGTGAGGTCGCTGGCCTCGATGGCGACATCGGTGCCGGTGCCCATCGCGATACCGAGGTCGGCCTGTGCGAGCGCGGCGGCGTCGTTGACGCCATCGCCCACCATTGCCACCACTCGGCCTTCGGCCTGCAGGCGGCGCACCTGTTCCACCTTGCCTTCGGGCAGCACACCCCACACCACGTCGGCGTCGGCGATACCCACTTCGGCGGCCACCGTGCGGGCGGTGAGTTCGTTGTCGCCGGTGAGCAGGATCGGGCGCAGGCCCAGACCGCGCAGTCGCTCGATGGCGGCGGCACTGGTGGGCTTCACCGTGTCGGCCACGGCGATGGTGCCCCACAGCGTGTCGTCGACGCGCACCGCAACGACGGTCATCGCGGCCATGCCGGGGGTGACCTCGTGAGCGTCGGCGCGGCCCACGTGCACGGTCATGCCGTCGACCACTGCGGTGGCGCCAACTCCGGCGTGCGCGGCAAACATGCCAGCGTCCGGGATGATGAGCACCTCGGCCCTCGCCGCACGAACGATTGCCTTGGCGATGGGGTGTTCGCTGCCGGCCTCGACCGCAGCGGCAACCTGCAGCAACCGTGCACGGTCGATGCCCGCGACCGGGTGGATGTCGCTGACGCTCATCTCGCCGGTGGTGACGGTGCCCGTCTTGTCGAGCACGATCGTGTCGACGCGGCGAGTGCTCTCCAGGATCTCGGGCCCCTTGATCAGGATGCCCGCCTGGGCGCCGCGGCCGGTGCCGACGAGCAGCGCGGTGGGCGTGGCCAACCCGAGCGCGCACGGGCAGGCGATGATCAGCACCGCCACGGCGGGCGACATTGCCTCGGCGAAGCTGCTGGTGCGGGCCAGCCAGAACCCGAGCGTGGCGATGGCGAGGGTGATGACCACGGGTACGAACACACCGGCGACGCGATCGGCCAGTCGTTGCACCGGCGCCTTGCCACCCTGGGCGGCCTCCACCAGGCGGGCCATCTGCGCGAGTGCGGTGTCGGCGCCAACGCGGGTGGCCTGCACGATGAGTCGGCCGTTGGTGTTGATCGTGGCACCGGTGACCGCGCTGCCGGGGGCGACCTCGACGGGAACGCTCTCGCCGGTGACCAGGCTCATGTCGACGGCCGACGCGCCGTCCTCCACCACACCGTCGGTGGCGATGCGCTCGCCGGGGCGCACGACGAAGCGGTCACCCACGCGCAGTGCGCTGGTCTCGACCTCCACCTCGCTGCCGTCGGCCTGCAGCACCATCGCGGTGTGGGCACCGAGGGCCATCAGCGCTCGCAGCGCGCCGCCAGCGCGGCGCTTGGCGCGGGCCTCGAACCACCGCCCAGCGAGGATCAGCGCAACCGTGGTGCTGGCGACCTCGAGGTACAGGTGGTGGGTCTCGCCGCGCACCGGCACGAGCGACATCGACATCGTGGCCCCGATGTCGCCGGCGTGGGTGAAGATCAGCGCGTACAGGCTCCAGCCGAACGAGGCGATGACACCCACCGACACGAGCGTGTCCATGCTGGCTTCGGCCTGGCCGAGGTTGCGCCAGGCGGCGTGGTGGAACGGGTAGGCCGACCAGACGGCGACGGGCAGGGTGAGCACGAGCGCCACCCATTGCCACGTGTCGAACTGGATCGCGGGAATCATCGAGAGCAGCAGCACGGGCGTGCCGAACGCGATGGCCACGATCAGTCGTCGCCGCAGTGCAGCGATGCGGGCGACGGCCGGGTCGTCGGTCTCCTCGCCCACCGGTGCGGGCAGTGCGGCCTGGTAGCCGATGGACTCGATCGTGCTGATCATGGTCGCCGTATCAACGAGTGCCGGGTCGAAGCTGACGTTGGCCTTCTCGGTGGCGTAGTTCACCGTCGCGGTGACGCCGTCGAGGCGGTTCAACTTCTTCTCGATGCGCATCGCGCACGCCGCGCAGGTCATACCGGTGAGCGTGAGGTCGACATGCTCGGTGCTGGTGGGCGCGACGGTGGTCACGGCATCACCATGTCGTGCGTGGTGACGGGCGGCTGGTCGCTGCCGGTGGCGTCACCGATCGCGTACGCGACACCAAACGCGCTCGCGAGCACGAGTGCGAACATGGTGAGGCGGACAGCGACGCGGTGCATGGCGGACGTTGCTCAGCCGACGACTTCGAAACCGGCTTCGTCGATCGCGGCGACGATCGCGCTGCTGTCGAGATCGCTGCCGGCGACCGTGACGAGCTTGCTGCCGAGATCGACGGCGACGGACGCGACGCCCGTCACCTTGCCGACTTCGCCCTTGACGGCTGCTTCGCAGTGGCCGCAGGTCATCCCCGGAACGTGGAAGGTGAGTTCGCTCATGGTGGTTCGCTTTCGTGCTCGATGGGAGTTCTCGTGCCTCCGGTATACCCCCGGGGGGTATCCATGGCAACCTGCTGTGGTCACGGTTGCTGGGTGAAGTTCGGCTTCCGCTTGTCGAGGAAGGCGGCGATGCCCTCCTGCGCGTCGGGCGTGATCGCCGAGGTGGACATCACGTCCATTGCCAGCGCGTAGGCGGCGGACTGGTCGAGGCCGACCTGGGCGTAGAACCCGCGCTTGCCGGCAGCCTTGCTGAACGCACTGCCGCGGGTGGCGCGGCGCAGCAGGTCGAGGGTGAACGCATCCAACTCGGCATCGGGAACGGCGTGGTTGATGAGGCCCCACTCGGCGGCCGTGGCGGCGTCGATCGGATCGCCGGTGAGTGCCATCTCCAGCGCGCGTTTGCGGCCGATGTTGCGCGACACCGCGACGAGCGGCGTATGGCAGAACAGCCCGCCCTTGCCGCCGGGCAGCGCGAATCCGGCGCTCTCGGCAGCGACGGCCAGGTCGCATGTGGCCACCAGTTGGCAACCAGCGGCGGTGGCCAGCGCATGCACGCGGGCGATGACCACCTGCGGCATCGATTGCACGGTGTCCATCATCTCGGTGCACACCGCGAACAGGTGGCGCACGCTGTCGAGGTCGGCACCTGCCATGTCGGCGAAGTTGTGGCCGGCGGAGAACACCGGCCCGTTGGCGGCGAGGATCACGCCGGTGGCGTCGGTGGCGGCCACCTCGCGGAACGCGGCGGTGAGCTCCACCATCACATCCAGTGCGAGTGCGTTGCGTTTCTCGGGCCGGTTCAGCGTGATGGTGGTGATCGGGCCGTCGCGCTCGACGAGTAGGTGCTGGTGGGTCACCGGCTCAGTCTCGCGCTTCGGACCGATGGTGACGTTCGTGTGCACTACCGCGTCAGTTTCGCGCTGAAGCAGGTTGGCCGACCACCGAGTGTGAACTGTGGTGAACAATTGTGCGAGTTGGGATGGTTTTCCAACTTTGTGCTGTCACCATCGATCAGTTGTTCCGACGAGTTGCTCGAAGGTGAGTCGATATGCGTGCACGGGTCAGTCACCGGCGTTCGTCGTGGGTTCTGTTAGTTCTGGCTGTTGTTGCTGCTGGGGGTGGTTGGGCGGCGTTCGCGCAGGGGTCTGTTGGCGCGTCGGGGCCGAATGCGGTGGTGGCGGCGTGGAATCGTGCGCGTGCTGAGGGTTCGTATCACTTCGCGAGTGATGTGGTGCAGGTGGCGACGCCTGCCGGGTCGGTGTTGAACGCGGGTCGTGCGGGTCAGTCGCAGCGTGTGCACTTGGATGGTGTGTCCGATGTGGGTGCGGCGGCGATGGAGTTGGAGTTGTCGACGACTGGCACGAGCGCCGCGGGCGGTCAGACGTTGGCGGTTCGGGTGGTTGATGGTGTGACGTTCCAGCGTGATGCTGGTGGTGGGTGGGTGAAGTCGGCGGCGGTGACGGATGCGTTGGCGCCGGGTGCGGATTTCATGAGTGTGTTGGGGGCGGCGAGTGAGGTGTCGGTCGCTGGTTCGGACACGGTTGCTGGTTCGTTGGTGACGAAGTATTCGTTCACGGTGGATGGGTCGGCGTTTTCGGCGGCTCGTCCGGGGTCGAGTTCGTTTGAGGGTGTGACGGGTACGGGTGTGTTGTGGGTTGGTGAGGATGGTCTGCCGGTGCGGCAGTCGTTGTCGTTGGTGTTCCCGGTGCGTTCTGGGGTGTCGTCGACGAGTCAGATCACGATCGATTTCTCTGAGTATGGGTCGGCGTCGGTGCCGGGTGTGGCGCACGCGTCGGGTGTGTCGTGGTGGCAGTTCGATCTGTCGGGCGATCATCTGGCCGAGTTGTTGTTGCTGGCCGCGTTCGTGTTGTTGGTGGCCGCGTTGGCGGTGCGTCAGCGGCCGTCTGCTCCGGCGTTGTCGGTGCGCCGGGTGGTGGCGATCGTGGTCGCGTTCGGGTTGATCGGCGCGGAAGTGTCCACCTCGTCGGCGCAGGCACAGGCGCAGGCCGGGTCGGCTGTGGCGCGGGTGTCGCCCGCGTCGGTCGTGGCCCCGAAGCCCGAGGATCTGGCTGCGCAGGCGCGTGCCTATCAGCGCAGCCAGTCCGCGGATCCGCATGTGGATCGGTTGGCGGTGTTGCCGCAGTTGGGTGATCCGACTGACACGACTACCGACACCGACCTTGATGGTCTGACCGACTTCGTGGAGGAACGGATCGGTACCGATCCTGCGGAGGCGGACTCTGATGGTGATCTTGTCGATGACAAGGTCGAGGTCGATGGGTTCACCGTGGCCTGTGCGGCGAACACGGGTGCAGCGGTGCGCTGGTTCGGTGATCCGACCGTGACCGACAGCAATGTCGATGGCCTCGCCGACGGAATGGAGTGGGGGGTCGACACCGATGGTGATTGCACACCCGACTTCTTCGACGACGACAACGACGGTGACGGGGTGCCGGATCGGATCGATGCTGGGACGTTGACCAAGGTTGGGGGGTTCGGCGCGGCTACACCGTTGCAGTTGTCGCTCGCTGGCCTGGAGACGGCGAGTGCTCTGCCCACGTTGGTGGAGTTCCAGGTGCGACCGGACGACGCGTCGCATGTTCGTGCCGCGTTGCGGCCGATGGATTGGCCGTCCGACGCGCAGGGTCAGATCATGGACCTGAACAACAGTACCGACGACATGTTGGTGATCCCGATGTTGGAGATCACCGTTCCTGCCGGTCATGTGTTGCCGACCGAATCGGATCTTGCCGCGTACAACATCCAGGTGAATGCTGCTGACGCTGCGGGCACCCGGCGGGTGTATGTGCCGTTGAATGTGTTGAAAGATCCCGACAGTGGTGCCGATGTCGCGTTCTCGGGGCGGATGCTGTATTCGTCGCAGTCGTCGTGGGCTACTGCGCAGCAGGTGCGGTTGGTGTGGATGGTGCAGGTCAACAACGACCTACGTTGTGATCCGACTGCCGTCAATGCTGCCGATGTCGGTTGCACCAGCGTTGGTGTGGTGAACGGTGTGGATGCCGGTTACGTCTTCGATGCGCCCCAGATCGTGCACTCCTACGACAACGACGCGTGGACGTTGACTGGGTTGAACGTGTCCCAAGAGCAGGGCACCGACTCGGCAGTCATCTACGAAGACCCGGCGGTGGTCGCGGATCGCAATGAGCACACTCCGACATGGCTGTTGGAGGGGATGCTGACCGAACGGTTCTTGTCGACGAACCCCGACACCGGCACGTTCGAGATCACCCCGGCGAACATCATGAGCACACTCGACCGCGATCTCACTGCCGGGTCCACCGTCTACGGGCTGCCCGACGTGTTCCAGGTGGAGACACGCTCATCGCCCACGTTCGACAAAGGACTGGTGGACACCGCGGCAGCAATCGACGACGTGCTCAAGCAGCAGTTCACGCCGCGGCTCGGGTTGGGCGCCGCATTCCAGCCGCTGATCACCACGGCGATCATGACCACCTATCGCAGCATCAGTCTCGACACGGGTTCTGGTTTCACCACGGTGAATGGCGCGAGCGTTTCGGTCAGATTCCCGACCGCGGCCGAGGGCGGCACACAGGACACTGTCGGCAGCGTCAAGTGGAACCCGTTCTGCGCCACCGGCACCACGCCGGCCTGGCGGTCCTGCACGCTCGACGAGTTCCTCGCCGATGTCGAGCAGGCCGCGGCCAGCGAGCCGACGTATGACCCCGAGGACCCCACGCAGGAGCTGGCGGTGCCGGATCCCGAGGTGGCCGCGGGAGAAGTGGAATTCGCCCGGTTGCACGCCCTGATGATGATGAGCGGCAGGACGGTCACCACTCAGATCGCCACGATCAACGACCAGGTCCTCGCGACCAACCGCGGCTACGCCAGCACAACTGCACTGTTCTCCACGTCACAACTGGTCGAAGCCAGCCAAGCGATCACCAAGCACGCGTACAAGACCTTTTTCGGATACTTCTATCTGAAGAGCCTGTCGAAGGGCGTGAAGCTGTCCGCGACATCGGTGGTGCGGGGCGTTCAGGGGCTGAAGTTGGCAGCCACGGGTCCGGGGTCGCTCGCCGGTATCAATGAAACTCTTCCTCTACCGAAGTTGCTCAAGGGTCTGAAAGGATTGAGCACTAAGCAGGCAATCGGTGCACGGTTCGCGATCGCTGCCGTGGTCATCACCGTCGCGGCAGTGGCGATCTATCTCGTGGATAATGGATCATCGGAGGATGTCGTGCGGACGTCCCTCACTGTGGGTTCAACAGCCGGCGTCGCGCTCGCTGCGTGGCAGACAGTGACTGTCGCCCGGCAACTCCGGAACACCGGTCAATCCGCGTGGGCGCTGTTCAAGTCCGGATCGTCACAAAAGTATTTGGGCCAATCGACCAAGGTCGGCGTGATCGGTGCCCTCATTGCTGTCGGAGTGAGCTGGGGTTTCTTCATCTACAAGATGGTCGACTCTGGCGTTCAGGCGTGGAGTCCAGAGTTCAATGCGGCGTTGGCAGGGGTGCTGGCCGACACGCTGTACATCGCGTTGCTGACCATCTTGGCGTTGACTGTGGTGGGCTCGGTGGTGGTCGCGCTGGTGGTGTTCGTCGATGCACTGATCACCCAGTTCTGCCCGACGCCTGATGAAGGCTGTACCACGATCAGTAGCGCAGTGACGCATGTACTCACTGGCGCGATCTTCGGGACCGCGCCGATGGTGGATGTGAACGCGTCAGACCTGATCTCTGTGCAGACGCCGACGATCTCGTTGACCAACCCCGAACTGGGGTACGTCCAGGGCAACGGTCTGACGGTCTCGTTGCCGGTGGACAGCACGATCACCCATACCGATGTCGACCTGGCATGGCAGATGAACCTCTATCTCTGGATGTTCTCGATCGAGAACATCCGTTCCGGCAACATCTCGCACGAGATCAGTGCGCCCGTTGCGGTGACGCCGCCGGCCGCGAGCAGTCCGGGTTCGTGGGACTCGGTGACGGTGGCTGCCACACGCACCGGTAAGGACCTGTACCGGGCGACGAAGCACGAGACGGTGGTGTTCGCTGCGAGCAACGCGTTCACGTTCAACACGGCGGGGTTGAACCGCTCGTTCTCGTACACGTTGAACTCTGCCTATACCTTTCCGAGCTACGAATGCTGGACGGTTCCCGTCCCGCTCCCGCCACTCTGGGTCATCCCGGTGTGCTACGGCCGGACACTCGACGGGACCACCTCGAGCGACCTGCCGCCATTGGTCTACGACGTCCTGCCCCCAACGTTGTCGGGCTTCCTCGCCACCACGCCTCGCGGTGGCGGCACAGCGTTGGCGTGGGATTCGGCATTCGCTCGGATCAAGGATGCCGACCGCGACGGGTTGCTCGCCGTCAACGATGGCGGTCTCGACCTGAACGACTCCCTGGTCGACGCTGATGGTGATGGTCTCACCGACGTGCGCGAACTGGAGTTGCGTGCCGACGGGTACGCGGTGTCGCTGTCGCTGGCCGACAGCGATGGTGATGGTCTGAGCGACCGACAGGAACTTGCTGCTGGTTCGAATCCGGCGTTGGCCGACACCGACAACGATGGCTTGTCCGACGGTGAAGAGGCGCAGCATGTGGTGGCCGACGCGAACGGGGTCACCCGCATGGCCGGCGGGTGGGACATCACCGTCGCCGGTCGCACGGTGCGGGTCTATTCCGACCCGAGCATCCCCGATTCTGATGGCGACGGAATCAGCGACAAGGCAGAGAAGCAACTGGCGGCGTCGGCCGTCCCGGCCGATCGTGTCGACGACATGGCCCGGCCGTATCACCCGAACGTGGTCAACACGGCCCCGATCGGTATTTCGATGAGCACCTCGAACCCGGCGGCGTTCGTTGCTCCGGGCGACACGGTGGACGTGACGACGAGCGTGACGGCCAAGACTGCGCTTGCACCGAGCGTGCTCGAGATCACCCTGCCCGGCGCCGCCGGGCCGTCGCCGGCACCGGCGCTGCTGGACTTCGACCCCACCACCTTCGTGGGCACCCAGACCCGTGAGCAGACCACCTCGTTCACCGTGCCCGAGGGAACGAACACAGTGAAAGTCGGCGCTGACGTTCGCGCCTGGCTGCCCGACGGCACCCCGAGCGCTCCCGTAGTGCAGACACAACCCGGGCAGCAGGTGAGCACCAGCAAACCGATCATCGATGGGGAAAGCGACCTGCTGTCGGTTGCCGACCTGTTCGACTCGTTCCGCATCTTCGGGCACACCGTGGCGGGCACGAAGCAGGACGTGATCGCGGTCAACCCGCTCACCGGGTCGACCACCGCGATCGACACCGACGCCGACACCAACGTCACCCCGTCGCGGGCGGACGGCAGAAGTGACTTCGACGGGGGTACGGCGGGGAGCGCATGCAACGCTGCCGGCAACTGCATGACGATGTGGAGCGAGTACAACAAGTGCAGCACCGTGCAGATCAACGGACTCAAGAACGTCAACGCCTACGCCAACATCGGTTCATCCATCGTGGACCCTCCGGAGTTCGGGATCTACATCAACCGCCATCCCGACACGGCGAGATCGTGGACCAACATCAACCTCGATCAGCTCGAACTGCTGTGGAGCTCGGTCGATCACGGCGGCGAGAACATGGCCCCGAACGCCGAAATCACCGCCCAGCCCGGTGTGAACAACGGATTCCCGTTGACCACGAGGTTCTGTGGCAACGCCGTCATCAACGTACGCGAATTGAACCCGCCCTACGCGAACATCAGTAACAGTACGCACCTGTTCACGTGCGAGACCACTGGGTGCACCGATACGTGCAATATTTCGGCCACGAACTGCAATGGCGCCGACGGACTCCAGATCGACTGGACCACGAACTGCCAGACCCGTTGCACCCCCCGCGCGGGCTGGTTGTACGGGCACGGCTTCAGCAAGGACAGCCAATACCGTTATGACAATTCGGACCTTCTTGGCCCAGTTGCGGAGATCAAGATCTCAGTGACGAACGACGGTCCGCCGAACCAGGTGTGGTCCCGAGTCACCGGGCCGTCGGGGGCGGCGTTGTCGGCACCGGCGAAGGTGGTCTCGCTCCAGGGTGCGTGGACGGACGCAGCGATCGCCAGCGATGGGGTCGGCTTCGGTGCCGTCTGGACGTCGTCGAGCGGTGACTCGTTCTTCGGCACCTTCTCCCAGACCGGCGTCTCCCAGCAGAGCCTGTATGGAGTGCAGACGTTCGGCGACAACCCCGTGGTGGTGTGGGTCCGCGACCGATACATCGTGATCTCGTCGAAACCGACAACTCGTGCAGTGCCGTGCTTCATCGGCGAGTGTGGTGGTGGGACGGTCTCGATCGAGTACACGGCGCAGGACATGACGTCGGGCCGCACGATGGTGATCGGTGAGTTCAACGAATCCGGCAGCGGTTCACCCATCGCGTCCCAGCAGTTCTACGACGCAGCGGTGGACTCGTTGCTGATGGTCGGCACGTCGCTGGTCGACGCCTCGATCGTGGGTGTTCTGTGGCCGGCGTTCTCCACTCGGCTCCAGTGCACCGTCGCCTGCAGCCCGATGGCGTCGCCGGTGGAGCTGTTCGCTGAGGGTGGTGACCGCAGCGTTTCGGTCGATCCGGTCACCCGCCAGTGGCTGGTCAGCGTCCAGAACTCGGCGGGGATCGCCCTCGGGCTGTTTGCTCCCGACCTGTCCAGCGGCGGCACCGTGACGACCGTGTCCACCGCATCTGGCGCCACGCCGAGCTTGGCGTGTCCGTCGGCGTTGCCGGTGCTTGATCTTGGTTTTGAGGAGTTGCCCGGAGCGACGACGTTCGTGGACGGTACGGGTCGTGGCCGCGACGGTGTCGCGGTGGTTGGTTCTGGCCCGGATGCGGGTGCAGCCGGTGCGCCGGGTGCCACCGGGTCGCACCTGGGGGCGACGTTCGCAAATGCTGGTCAGTCGATGACGGTGCCGAGTCCGATGGTCGCCGGTGCTGATGTGGCGTTCTCGTTGGCGTTCTGGATGCGTGTCGACGATGCGTCGTCGTCGGATCCGTTCGTGGTGTCGTGGGACAGTACGCACCAGCTGCGGGTGCGCCCGGACACCGGTGTTGTGGAGTGGCAGTGGGGGTCAACCGTTCAGGCGAGCTCGTCGGCTCAGGGCTGGCAGCCGGTGAACGACGGTCAGTGGCATCTTGTGGTCGCGAGCCGTCCGGCGTTCGGATCATTGCAGTTGACGGTGGATAACCATCCGCAGTTGTGGACCGGTGGCGGCGGTGGCCTGCCGACTGGGCCAGCGCAGGTGACGGTGCGCGGTGGCGGTTCGCCGGTGAGTATCGACCAGTTGCAGTTCTACAACGTGGCGCTCTCCGAAGCAGCGGTGACCCAGTTGCGTACGAGGGTGAAGCCGTCGTGCATGTTGGTGCAGAACTCGTCGAATGGTCAGGCGTTCAACTGGTGGAAGGTGTTGACCTCGGTTGCAGATACGCGTGGTGGTGCGCTGACCTCGTCGGCGTCGTTGACGTTGCGGGTGGACAGCGATGCTGCGGTGTCGTCGGTGGTGGTGCCGTCGACTGCGTTGAATGCTTCGGTGCCGTCGTTTGTGTTGTCTGGTTCGGCGTCGGATGGTGTGGAGGGTTCTGGTGTTGCCAAGGTCGAGGTGAGCCTCGATGGTGGTGCGTGGGTGGTGGCGTCGGGTACGGAGAGTTGGACGTTGCCGATCTCGCTGGGTCAGGGCAATGTGTCGATTCGTACGCGGGCGACGGATGCGGCGGGCAATGTGGAGGTTCCGGGTTCGGCGACGGTGTTGTTGGTGGATCGTGTTGCGCCGTCGGTGTTGTTGGATGCGCCTGGTGTGTCGTTGGCGCCGGTGCGTGATGTTGCGACTGGTCTGTTGTCGGTGTCGTTGTCGGGCACTGCGTCGGACTCGGGCAGTGGTGTTGATGGTGTGGAGGTGAACGTGTCGCTGGTGGGTGAGGCGGTGTCGGCGGATTCGTGGCAGCGGGCGTCGGTGTCTGGTGGTGTGTGGTCGTTGGACTATGTGTTGCCGACTTCGGTGTTCGATGTGAGTGGCCAGTACGCGGTGAGTGTGCGGGCGTCGGATGTGGCGGGGAATGTGACGGCGGATGACGCGGCGACTGGGCAGGTGTTGTTGGATGATCGGGCGCCGGTGGTGTCGTTGAGTGCGACTGATCGCCAGCGTGCGGTGGTGGCCGGGTCGGTCGAGTTGTCGGGCGCGGTGACTGATGTGGGTGGTGTGGGTGTTGGGTCGGTGGAGGTGTCGTTGACGCCGATCGATCAGGTGACCGGTGTTTCGCTGTTGGATCGGGTGTGGTTGCCGGTGGTGTTGTCGCAGCCGAATGGCACGTCGACGTCGTGGTCGTTGGCTGTTCCGTCTGGTGTGGAGGGGTTCTTCCAGATTGATCTGCGGGCGACTGATTCGCTCGGCAACGAGACGGTGGCGGCCAAGGTGTGGTCGGGTCTTGTGGACACGAAGGCACCGCGTTTGGTGTTGTCGATCGCGGCGACCGGTCGCAGTCGTCGGAAGGGCCAGTTTGTTGAGGTGGCGTATGAGTGTGGGGCGCAGGATTTGTTCTTGAATACGGCGACGTATCGCTGTCCTGGTTTGTCGAGTCAGCCGGCGGTGCGTGGGTTCCTTCAGCCGTCGCCGTTGTTGGATGCGTTGCAGGTGTTGTTCCCGGATCAGCCGGTGTTGACCGATTTGTCGGAGCGGTTCACGAAGTGGGAGAGCACGTTGAGCACGGATGCGTTGTTGAGCGCGTGTGACGTGTTCGGTAACTGTGCGTCGCAGGGTGTGGGTGTTGCTCCGTTGGTGAGCTCGGTGCAGCACACATTGCTCACAGGCGCGGTGTTCACTCGCACGGGTGCGGTGGTGGAGATGGTCACGTATGCGAATCCGGCACCGACCGCTGTGATCGTCAGCCCGGGTGATGGTGAGCATGTTGCGGTCACTGACACGGTGGGTGTGGTGGTCGATGTTGAGGCTGCGGCGTCGATCAAGCAGATCGATGTGTTGCTCGATGGTGTGGTGGTCGCGACGCGCACGTTCGTGTTGAACGCGACGACGTTGCATGACGAGCGGATCCCGGTGACGGTGACTGGTGGTGTGCATACGGTGGAGGTGTCGGTCACCGATTGGGATGATGTGGTGGTCACGTCGGGGATCGTGGAGTTCTTCGCCGATATGGCGGCACCGGTGTTGTCGTTTGATGACAGCACGATCACGGTGGGTCGCACGTGGTCGGTGGGGACCGATTTCTACCGGTTCTCGGGCACGGTTGTTGATGATGGCACGGTGGCGGCGGTGCAGATCAAGGTCAATGGTGGTCGTTGGAGTGATGTGTCGTTCGGGTCTGGCATCTGGCGTACTGCGTTGCAGGTGCCGGGTGCGGATGGTTCGACGTTGTCGGTGATGGTGCGGGCGTTCGATCGTGCTGGGCGGGTCACCGAGATCGGTGGCGCCACCCAGGTGGATCTCGCACCGGTGCAGGCGGTCGCGTATGTGCGGCCGGAGACCACGATCGATAGCGGCCCGGATCCGGTGGTCGCGGCGAGCAGTGTCACGTTCGGGTTCACCGGAACGCCGGGCGACAGCAATGTCACCAACTACTTCTGCCGCGTCGATCAGCTTGCTCCGGTGATGTGTTCGGCGGCGTTCATGCTCGAAGGTTTGGCGGCAGGGAACCACACATTGACGGTCGCCGCGATCGACGACCTCGGTTATGTCGATCTGACTCCGGCGACGTGGTCGTGGACGGTGCTCGCGGTCGGCCCGCAGCCGACGTTGGTGTCGCATCCTGCTGCTACGACGACGCTGCACACCGCCGTGTTCGTCTTCACCGGTGGTCCGGACGCGACGTTCGAATGCAGCATCGACGGTGCTGCTCCGGTGGTGTGTTCGAGTCCGTTCACGGTCAACGATCTGGTGGACGGGGTGCACACGTTCGCTGTCACTGCCACTGTTGGCGGCCTGTCGGGCACCGCGGTGTCATCGACGTGGACGATCCTCAACGACGCACCCGTCCAGTCCGATCAACAAGCCGACATCGATGCTGATGATCCGCTCGGCCAGGGCTTGACGTTGGTCGCGAACGACACCGATCCGTTGGTGTATCGGATCGTCGATCTGCCCGAACACGGGTACCTGGTCGGCACCGCACCCAACGTCACCTACATCCCGTTCATCGGGTATCGCGGTGCGGACACGTTCACGTTCGCGGCCGATGACGGCCAACAGGTGTCCGGTCTCGGGCAGGTCGAGTTGTTGGTGCGAGTGCCTGATCATGTGAACCCGGTGATCGTCAGCCGTGGCGATCAGACGATCTACACGACCTACCCCGGCACCGGCCCGTTGCAATATCCGCTGCCGACAGCAACGGACAACTCGGGCACCGTCACACTCGTGTGCACTCCTGCGTCGGGCACAGTGTTCGCGCTCGGTCGCACCACAGTGACCTGCAACGCCACCGATCCCACCGGCAACACTGCGGTCGCGAGTTTCGTGATCACCCACCTGATCGCACCCGAAACGTTGCCTCACGTCGGCAACGGCTACCTGGCACTCCAAGAAGCGTTGCTACTGATCGCCGCCGGCTTCGTGCTGGTGATGATCGCCTGGCAGCGCCGCCGCGACCTGCTGGCACGCAGCTAAGGCATGCGCAGCGGGGCCAACGCTGCCGGCACGGCGACGCTCAACCAGCGTGTCGTGTCGTCCAGCGTGGCCTCGGTGAGCAACTGTCCCAGGAGCATTCCCTGGAACCAGGCGCAGTAAGCGAACGAGTCGAGATCGTGGTTGATGATCCCCTTCGTCTTCGCGAACTCGAACAGGTCGGCGATGATCGAGACCATCAGGATCTGGAACTCGGCGACCTTCGGTTGCAGTTCGTTGGATTCCAGCGAGGCGGCGGCCAAGGTGGCTCGCTGGATGCGACGGGCACGGTTCACGGGGCAGGTGACCGCCCGCCGCAGTTGTTCTTCGATGTACTGGCAGAACTCCTCGTGGGTCTCCGCGGCCATACCTCGGTCGAGCAACGCCCGGTCCTCGGCCATCACGAGGTCGCGGTGGATCGCCGTGGTGGCCGCACGGATCAGACCGTTGCGGCTGCCGAAATGGTGGTAGAGCGAACTGGAGGACGCTCCGGCTTTGAGCAACACCTGCTCGACACGGAATCAGTCGGCCCCATCACGCCGCAACGAGGCGGTGGCGGCGTCGAGGATTCGTTGCCGCCCATCCTGGAGAGTTGCCGTGGGCCGCATGCAGGGAAGACTATACCGGCTCTACGCGTTGAACGCTGGGGGCGTGTGATGGGGGTGCCCCTGGGATAGGGGTCCGCGTTGTGTGTCGGAGGCCTCGACATTCTGTGGATTGCGACATCTGCAGACAAGGAGGCCTCCGACGTGAGGAACGGTAGTGGCGACGCG
>CAESGF010000027.1_pt1 | contig 44322 bp, 43 predicted proteins | sample 7263721 | NCBI WGS metagenome assembly CAESGF01 (sample SAMEA6814162, study PRJEB35770) | uncultured Acidimicrobiaceae bacterium | biome: Freshwater; feature: Freshwater reservoir; material: water | place: Czech Republic | collected 2017-06-27 | depth 30m m
CGCTACATCGCCGCCGCCAGCGTCGCTGACCTCACCGATCAACCCGGCGAACTAGCCTTGCCCGCAGCACCCCGAACCTGACCAACAGCTTCGAGGAACACACGAGCTTCTACACCACGCTCTGGGACGCAATCCGCTCCGCGTTTGAGGGTTGGGTGATCGGGGTGGGGTGATGTCGGGCGCGGCGCAGGGGCTCAGCGATGTCTGACGTCGTGAGTCTCGAGGAGCCCCTGCTTGGAAACTGATGCTAGGCGCATGTGCGCGCTGTTGGTCGGCCTGCCGATGGTGAGGGTGGTTGGTGTCGGGGAGTGGCCGTCGTGGCTGCGGATCACGGTGACGGTCGACAGCGAGCGTCCCGTGTGTTCGTGTGGAGGCACTGTCCATCGCCATGGTGTGCGCGAGGTGGTGCTGGTCGATCTGCCGTGCTTGGGCCGGCCGACCAGGCTGGGATGGCGCAAGCAACGCTGACACTGCGCCGCGTGCGGGCGCTGCTGGTGCGACGAGGACCCGGAGATCGCGACGACCCGCTGCGCGTTGACGACCAGAGCCGCCAGGTGGGCGACGGTGCAGGTCGGCCGGCACGGCCGCGCGGTCAGCGACGTCGCTGCCGATCTGGGGTGGGGCTGGCATGCGGTGATGGACGCCGTCGGGGCGATCGGTGAGCAGCTCGTCGATCACCCAGACCGGATCGGCGCCGTGACTGCGCTCGGGTTGGACGAAACGTTGTTCGCCCTTGTCGGCCGGTTCCGCCGCCAGTTGTGGTCAACCCAGATCGTCGATGTCCGCCGCGGTCAACTGCTCGATGTCGTGCCTGGCAGGGACAGTGTCGAGCCGTGCCGTTGGCTCGCTGGCCGGGACCCGGCATGGCTGGCCGGGATCGAGTGGGCCACCCTGGATCTGTCTGCGGCCTATCGCAGCGTCTACGACACGATGCTGCCCGACGCAGTCCAGGTCGCTGATCCGTTTCATGGCTCTACGCGGCCAACGCTGGGTGGCGGCCTCTGATTCTGTAGGTGGGGACGGTAGTCCATTGGATGCCGCAGCCGAGGAGTAGGCGGCGGCGATAGTTGTCGTAGTTGCGGTAGCCGTGGCTGATTCTGCGGATCTTCTCGATGACGAGGTTGACGGCTTCTGTGGGTCCGTTCGAGGCGCCGCCGGTCGTGTGGAACGCGAGGACCTCGTCACGCCAGCGATCCACGGTTCGGGCGAGGCGGGTGAGCTCGGGCACGTCGGCGTCGGCGGCGTGTTGGAAGAACACGATCAGCCGGCGTTTCGCGTGCGCCAAGCTCGATGCCGCGTAGACCTCCGAGAGCAGCTCGCGGGCCAGCCACACGGCCGCGATCTCACCGTCGGGATCACCCGCGGCGAGACCGGCGCGGAGCTTGTCCCAGCCCTTGTCGTTGAGGTTGGCCCAGGTCATCAACAGCAGCCGGCGGATCCCGTAGAGGGCGTCGCCTTTGCGACCACGGTGACCTGTCGTGGCCTGCTGCACGCGGCGGCGGACATCGTTCACGGCTTCGGACGCGAGACGGATCGCGTGGAAGTGATCGACCACCAACGTCGCGCCGGGCAACGTCTCGCGGATCGCTGTTGCGTAGCCGGCGAACGCGTCGATCGTCGCGACCTTGATCTGATCGGCCCACCAGAACGGTTGGGCTTGCACCCACTCGCGCACCACCGCCCCGGACCGGCCAGGAGCCATGTCGAGCAGCCGTCCGCGGTCGATGTCCACGAACGTGGTGACCATCTGCGTGCGCCTCCTCGCGTTGGCGTGCTGGAAGGTGTGCTCATCAACCCCGAGCGCGGTGACCAGCTCGATGCGCCGGTCGTTGGCGATCAACTCGTCGCCGTGATCGATCACCGCCTGATGCGCCGCGGCCCAGCCGACCCCGAACTCGCGGGCCACCTCGGCAACGGTGTCCAGATCGCGCCCGACACGCCGGCAGATCTCCTTGCGGGCACGCTCGGACAGCGACGCCCGCACTCCGATCTCGTCGCATGTCTCGGACCACGAACCGCTCGGGCACAGCGGCTCGAGGCAACGCCAGGTGCGCTTGGCCCACACCAACACCACCGGGGTGCCGCTGATCGGCAGATCGCGCACCAGCACCCGGCGGCGGCCGTTACCGACACCGAACACCCCACACGACCGGCACGCCGCCCGCGTCGAAGCCGTCTCGATCGCCAGCCACCACTCGCCGTCGCGCATCGTCTGCGCGCCGATCTTGAACCCGGACAGGTTGAACAACACCGACGCGTCCGCGTCGCCACTACCGTTCCTCACGTCGGAGGCCTCCTTGTCTGCAGATGTCGCAATCCACAGAATGTCGAGGCCTCCGACACACAACGCGGACCCCTATCCCAGGGGCACCCCCATCACACGCCCCCAGCGTTCAACGCGTAGAGCCCTTTTGGGTCGGACTGGGCCTTCAACAACTCATTCGCCCGACGCGTGACTTCCAGCTCCGTCTCGAGCTCACGGATCCGCTTACGCGCCGCAACAAGCTCCGCTGACTCACTCGTCGACACGCCAGCGCGAAGCCCCCGATCGATCTGATCCTGGTTCCGCCAGTTGTAGACCGTCTGCGCCGTCTTTCCGAGCTGCACAGCGATCTCAGCGACCGGCTTGCCGGCCTCGATCAGATCCAGCACCTTTCGACGGAACTCGACCGGATATCTCCTTGGCACAATGACCTCCTCATCAGTGCCCGAGATTCAAGTACCGCCGAACGCGCAAATCCAGGGTCAGACCAGCTCTACGCCGTCAAGCCCGACTGGACCCTCCTACCCACGATCCAACCCTGAAACGCGGAGAGCCACATTACGAGCAATGTGCAGAGGCAGCGCGCCGTGGAGTGCTGTTGACAAAGAGCGGCGACTCGGCCTAGCCTTTGGAAATGAACAGATTACGGCGTACGTTCGTTACTTTACTTGCGATGGCAGTCGTCTTTCTCCTACCTGCGAAGGCCATGGCTTCAGGCGAATCTGATTGCTTCGTCTGGTACTTCGCACAGACGGACATCGGAGGCACAGTTCGTTGTGCAGCTATTGACGGGCGATTGATTGTTGGTACCAATAACAACCTCGTCACCTACTCGGCTGCTATCTCACACAAGGATCTCTATTGTGCAAACTCCGATCCTCTACCTGCGAACTACATCTACGGTGGTGCATACACGGTGTACCATAACAACACGAGTACCGTTTGTTTCTGGGCGCCCGGCTACTACAACAGCACTACACGCGACACGGTATGGTGGTCAGGGAACTACTCGCCCACATGCGGATCTGGGACCTACAGAGTCTTGGCTCAGGGCCAAGTCGCCCGAAACTTCGCCTGGCAGGCTGGCGCGTGTTGGACGGCGTGGGTAACCCAGTGAACCAGATAAGAGAGGTGCGACGAATGCGGGTATTACGTGCGGCCACCATTGTGGTTGTCGTCTTCGCTTTGGGTGGATGCGGACGGGGTCAAACAACGGATGTAGTTTCCCCGCGTGACACGACAAGCGCAGCATCGGATTTGATTGTCGACTATACCGGGCAGCCGGTGCCCGACGGCATGCTTGCTGTCGAGGATCGGCAGGGGCGCGTGAGAGGCTACATTCCAGAGGATTTCCAACAGACTCATGCCAATGGCGAGTCGGACCTCGCTGCGTCCCCCGTCCAGGCGGTGGCAGTGCTCGCTACAGATGGATCTGTCCTCGGCTATTTCCTGGCTGGGAACACGGGATTCGTCGATAGCAAGGTTGGCAACGATCCGCTCATGCTCGATCTTCTTGTCAAGTGTATGGCCGCAGTCGGGGCGTTCGAGAACTTCGATACAAGCTGCGACGTGGTTTTGGCCTCACAAGGGGTCGACCCGGCGCAAGCACGTGCGCTCGCTGGCTCGGAACGCCCCGCGACATCGCTCCTTCCGCCCGAGACATACCCACCGACAGACTCGTGACCATTCGTGAAGGTCCTAGGTGAGGGAGTCCCGGTCAGGGTGATGTGCTCGGTGTGGCCGAGCTCTCCGATTATGGGGTTTGGGGGCTCTGCGAATCTGACGGTGTCTAAGCCGGCCAGTGTCGAGGAGCCCTGTGGAATCTGATCCTACGCGCATGTGCGCGCTGCTTGTCGGGCTGCCCGACGTGATCGTGAACGGGGTCGGTGACTGGCCGAAGTGGCTTCGGATCGAGATCAGCTCGCGTGTAGAACGGCCGCTGTGCGGGTGCGGGAAGGCAGCTCATCGCCACGGCATTCGCGAGGTGGTGCTGGTCGATCTGCCGTGCTTCGGGCGGCCGACGCGGTTGGTGTGGCTCAAGCAGCGATGGCGGTGTCCGGCGTGTCGGCGGTCGTGGACCGGGCAGGACCCGACGATCGCCTCGAGCCGTTGCGCGATGACGACCAGGGCGGCGCGGTGGGCAACCATTCAGGTCGGCCGCCAGGGGCGAGCGGTGTCGGAAGTCGCTGACGATCTCGGGTGTGACTGGCGCAAGGTGATGGACGCGGTGGCCGTGTTCGGCGGACCGTTGATCGACGACCCGGCACGCTTCACCACGGTCGACGCGGTCGGTCTCGATGAGACGCTCTACGTGCGCGAGGGCCGCTACCGCCGCCAGCTGTGGTCAACCCAGACCGTCGACGTGCAACGCGGTCAGCTCCTCGATGTCGTGCCCGGCCGCGAGGTCAGTGGATGTTGCGCCTGGTTCGCTGCCCGACCGGGTGGTGTGAACGAGTTCGTTGGGCGACGCTGGATCTCTCGTCGAGCTATCGGACGGTGTTCGACACGATGCTGACCACCGCGGTCCAGGTCGCCGATCCGTTCCACGTCGTTCGCCTGGGCAACACCGCGCGCGACGAGTGCCGTCGGCGGGTGCAGAACGAAACCCTCGGCCATCGCTGCCGTCGGGATGATCCGTTGTGGCGGGCGCGGCGTCGTCTGACGATTGCTCGTGAACGCCTCTCCGAGGAGCAACACGGCCGGGTGCTCGGTCTGCTCCGCGCTGGTGACCCGCACCGGGAGGTGTGGTTCGCGTGGAACGCGAAAGAGGTTGTTCGTCAGATCTACGACCACAGCGACCACGAGCTGGCTGTCGAGTGGGTCGCTGACATCGGCCGCGACTTCACCGATGAGGAGATGCCTGTCGAGGTGCAACGCCTCGGCCGCACGATCACCAAGTGAGCCGACCAGATCACGGCGTGGCATCTGTCGCATGTCAGCAACGGACCGACCGAAGCCGTCAACAGCCTGGCCAAGCGCATCAAGCGAGTCGCGTTCGGGATCGTGAACTCCCGACACCACCGAGTCCGCTGTCTGCTCGACGCCGGCAAGCCCGACTGGACCCTCCTACCCACGATCCAACCCTGAAACGCGGAGAGCCCCAAATCCTTTGAGTTGACGTTGTCGGATGGTCGCGTCGTTACTAACGAGTCTCCGCCCCTTCCCTTGGCCGGGGGGTGAATCGTTGGTCTGACCCCGGAATCGCCCGTTCTCCGGTACCTGAATCTCGGGCGCGGGTGAGCGGGTCATCGTGCCAGGAGATACCCGGTTGTGTTCCGTCGCCCTAGCGGCCGGTGGTCGGGTCGTTGACCCGGCCCATGAAGACGATCGTGCCGGTGGTGGTCTCGCGCAGCCAGAACGTGAACGGCCGGTCGATCGTGACGGTGACCGGGGGGTCGACCGGCGCTGAGGTGCCGACCATCACGACGGCGGTCGCGGCAGCGGCCTCGGTGCCCACCTCGTCGACGGTGATATTCGCCTGATGGATCACTGCGCCCATCGCCAAGGGCTCGGTCTGGGTGATGCCGCTGAAATCGGCTCGGTCGGTGAAGGCCGTCGGCATCCCCATGCCGGCGAGCACGTCGGTGAGGTTGATGGACGTGCCGATGTCGAAACGAGGCATCCCCAAGTCGACCGGTCGCTCTGCCAGGGCGGCGAACACCTCGTCGCCCGTGGGCAGGGTGCCGCCACCCACTGCGACGGTGAACGCAAGCGCACCGAACACGTAGGAGATGTTGACGGCCTGCCAGTCGGTGCCCTCGGCGTAGGCGAGGTCGCGTTCGGTGTGCATCATCGGCACGGTGACGTCACCGGCAGGTGCGTGGAACGGGGCGTCGACGGTGAGCGTGGGGTCGAACGCGGTGTCCCAGTTGGCCTTCAAATAGATCGCGTTGACCAACGTGAGCCGAGCATCGCTGGTGATCGTGCCCTTGGCCAGCAGTTCGGGGATGCGTTCGTGCGTCTGCGTGTTGACCCACTCATTGATGGCCGCTCGCGCGGCTTCCGGGTCGGTGCGGTAGTCGACCAGTTCGAGCGCGGCGTCGTACTCGGATGACAGCACATCGAGGAACGCCTGCTCGAAGCTGAGGCCACTCTGGCCCCACAACGAGTTGGCGATCGTGAACTGCACCGAGCTGGTACCTGTGCCGCCGTCGGCGCTGTTGTCCCGAGTGCGGTTCGCGTTGCTCAGCGCAGTGGTGACGCCGTTCATCGAGCGATCGATCGTGCCGTCGTCCTCGATGTGCAGCACGGAGTTCATCTCGGCGTTGGTGGTGTCGCGGGCGCCGGCGGCGGTCATCGTGAGGGCGACGGCGATGCTGGCGGGGGAGAACACCAGGTTCGCTGTCGGGTCGACGGCGACCAGGCGGTCGTAGAGATCCTGGGCGAAGGCGTTGATCGCGGTGCTCGCCTGGGCGGCGTCGGTCGGTCCGGCGGTGGCGTGCGGTGCCAAGCCTCGTAGCGACGAGCGGCCAACGCCGTTGTTGCCGTTGCTCTTCGAACCGGAGTCGGACCCGCACGCCTGCAGGAACTGGGCGATCGCGGGGAGTGCGAGGAGCGAGAGGAAGGTGCGTCGTTGCATGTCCGTTCGACGGCGCAGCGCACGCCGTCGGTTCCTAACTAGTGGGAGTTGTGGCTGGTGTGGCGGGAGTTTCCCGCAGCGACAGCGTCAGAGTGCCGGCCTTGCGATTGATGATCGGCGAGACACCTTGGGGAGGCTCGGCGAGGTCGGCCACGTCCAACGTGCGGCCGTCACAGTCGGTGAACTGGCGTGTGCGCTCGATCTGTTGGATGGCGCACGAACTGTCGCGATCGGCGGGGTGCGCGAGATGCAGCGACCAGTTGCGGAGATCGTCGTCGCCCGTGTGGTCGAGGACAACGTGGCGGTCGCTGCCGACGAGGTCGGGCAGGATGATCGGCCCACCCTGGGTGATCGTGAGGGCGATGCTGTCCAGCCGACCCATCTCCTGAAATGCCGGTGTGAGGCGCTCGGTGGTGTCTGCGCCGTTGTGCGCCACCAGTGCAGCGACACCCCACAGGGCGGCGAACAACAGGCCGAAGAACCCGATGCCGGCGGCCACGGGCACGGTGGCTCTGGCAAAAGTGGACTGGAGTTGCGGGCGAGGCATCGCCTCACAGTGTGCCGTGTCGCTGCAGTTGGTCGACACGGAATTGAGCAGAAACGTGCCTGGGCCGTAGGGTTATCGACTTGTGAAGCGCACATATCGCGTCGTCGTGGCGAAACCCGGTCTGGATGGCCACGACCGTGGCGCCAAGACCATTACCCGAGCACTCCGTGACCATGGGTTCGAGGTGATCTACACCGGCCTGCATCAGACCCCGGAACAGATCGCCGAGACTGCCCTGCAGGAGGACGTCGACGCCGTTGGGCTGTCCCTGCTGAGCGGCGCCCACCTCACGTTGTTCCCGCGTGTGATGGAGGAACTCCGTGCACGTGGGCTGGGTGATGCCCTGGTGTTCGGTGGCGGTGTCATCCCCGAAGCAGACGCCCGCGTGCTCCGGCAGCAGGGTGTCGCCGAGGTGTTCGGCCCCGGAAGTTCGTTGAAGGCCATCAGTTCATGGCTAGAAGCCCAGTTGGATCAGAGAGAGGACTAGTCAGTGGACCTGTTCGAGTATCAGGGCAAGCAGTACTTCGCCCGTTTCGACATTCCTGTGTCGCCCGGAGACGTGGCCTACACGGTTGATGAGGCAGTCGCCGCGGCCGAGGCCGCCGGCTACCCCGTCGTCGTCAAGGCGCAGGTGCAGGTCGGTGGCCGCGGCAAGGCGGGCGGCATCAAGTTGGCCGACAACGCCGACGAGGTACGCCTGCACGCCGGGAACATCATCGGCATGGACATCAAGGGTCACCTCGTCAAGCGGGTGTGGGTCGAGCACGCGAGTGACATCGTCAAGGAGTACTACGCCTCCTACTCACTCGATCGTGGCGCCAAGAAGCACCTCCTCATGCTCAGCGCTGAGGGTGGCGTGGAGATTGAGTCCGTGGCCGAAAGCAATCCCGACGCGATCGTGCTGTTGCACATCGACCCCGTCGACGGCATCACGTTGGCCGTTGCTCGCGATGCGGCCGTGCGCGCCAAGATCGACGCCGAAGCGGTCGACGGCGTCGCCGAGATGCTGGTGAAGCTGTACGACTGCTTCACCCGTGGCGACTGCGACCTCGCCGAGATCAACCCGCTGATCCTCCGTCCGGACGGTGGCGTGCACGCGCTCGACGCGAAGGTCAGCTTGGACAACAACGCTGGCTTCCGTCACCCCGAGTGGGAAGAGTTCCGGGCAACCGAAGAACTCGACGAGCGTGAGCAGTTGGCTCGTACGCACGACCTGCAGTACATCGGTCTCGACGGCAGCGTCGGCATCATCGCCAACGGCGCCGGCCTGGCGATGAGCACGCTCGACGTGGTCAACCAGGTGGGCGGCTCGGCCGCCAACTTCCTCGACATCGGTGGCGGCGCCAACGCCGACATGATGACCGCGGCCTTGGAAGTCATCAACTCTGACCAGAGCGTGAAGAGCATCTTCATCAACATCTTCGGTGGCATCACCCGCGGCGAAGAAGTCGCCAAGGGCATCGTCGAGGCCCTGCGCCGCGTCGAGTTGCGTGCCCCGATCGTGATCCGCCTCGACGGCACCAACGCCGAGGAGGGCCGGGCGATCCTGGCTGCTGCCGGGATCCCCGAGTCGAAGCTGACCTCCAAGCCCACCATGCTGGAAGCGGCCCGCGCTGCGGTCGCCCTCGCGAACGGAACGAACTGACATGGCAATCTTCGTCAACGCTGACACCAAGGTCATCGTCCAGGGTCTCACCGGCGGGCAGGGCAAGTACCACGGCCTGCGCAACCAGGCCTACGGCACCCAGATCGTCGGCGGCGTCACGCCCGGCAAGGGTGGCACCGACGTAGCCATCCCCGAGGGTGGCAGTATTCCGGTGTTCAACTCGGTCGCTGAGGCCGTTGCTGCCACCGGCGCCACCGCGTCGTTCATCTCCGTCCCGCCGAAGGCCGCCAGCGCGGCGATCCTCGAGGCCGCGGCTGCGGGTATCGCCTTCATCGTCTGCATCACCGAGGGCATCCCGGCGCAGGACGAGGCGAAGGTGTTCAACACGCTGCTCCGTGACTTCCCGAACACCCGCCTGCTCGGCCCGAACTGCCCCGGCATCATCAGCCCCGGCAAGTGCAACATCGGCATCACCGCCGGCGAGATTGCACAGTTGCCCACGGCCAGTGGCCCCAACGTCGGCATCGTCAGCCGTTCGGGCACGCTCACCTACCAGGCGCTGTACGAGCTGAAGCAGCGCGGTATCGGCGTGTCCACTTGCGTGGGCATCGGCGGCGACCCGGTTCCCGGAACGAACTTCATCGACTGCCTGAAGGAGTTCCAGGCCGACCCCGAGACGCACGCGATCATCATGATCGGCGAGATCGGTGGCTCTGCCGAGGAAGAGGCCGCGGAGTTCATCAAGGCCAACGTCACCAAGCCGATGAGCGCCTACATCGCGGGCGTCACCGCCCCCGAGGGCAAGAAGATGGGCCATGCCGGCGCCATCACCTCGGGCGGCAAGGGTACGGCCCAAGGCAAGATCGATGCGCTGCGCGCCGCCGGTGTGAAGGTGGGCCTCAACCCCACCGAGGCTGGCGACCTGATGGCCGAGATCATCAAGGGTCTCTGACCCGCCGCACTCACCCGATTCGTCCTTCTGGGCAGGATTCGTTCCGGTTTCCGGGACGGGCCCTGCCCAGAAGCCGTTTTGCGGCGGGTTACGGCAGCAGGCCGACGTGGGCCAACGCGAGGCGAATGAGCCGGTCGTGGCCGCCGGTCATCTGGCTGCGCACTGTCTCGCTGATCGCTTGTTCAGGGGTGTACCAGGTGAGGTCGAGTGCCTCTTGGGTGGGTGTGCAGTCGCCCGACACGGGCACGACGAACGCCAGGCTGACGGCGTGGTGGCGGGGATCGTGGAAGCCGCTGACATCGGGGTCGGGGAAGTACTCCACGATCGTGAACGGTGCGACCTCGGCGGGGATACGCGGCAAGGCGACAGGGCCGAGGTCCTTCTCGAGATGGCGTAGCAGCGCATCGCGCACGCGCTCGCCGTAGAGCACGCGGCCGCTGACGACCATGCGACTGATCGTGCCGTCGGCGGCCTGACGCAGCAACATGCCCACCTTGGTGACCCGGCCGGTGTCGTCCACGCGCACCGGCACCGCGTCGACGTAGACGAGCGGGACGTTCGCGCGAATGCTCTCGAGCTCATCGCGCGAAAGCCAGCCGGTCTTGGTGTCGAGTTGATCGCTCATACGTTCTCTCAGGGGAGGAAGTAACCATTGACATCGATGATGACGTGTCCCGTCTTGCTCATCCGGGCGTTCACGCCCCCGGACCCGTCGAGCTTCAACAGAGCACCGGCGGCGACAGTCTGGGACATACCGTAGTTGAGGTTGCTCGTCGGCGGCTCAAACCCCGGAAACACTTTCAACCAGCCGCTGGCCTGCGGCTGTGTGACGGTGAGGTTGCCAGAGATGCCGATCGCGCTGCCGGGCACCACCGGGGCACCAACCGCCGTCAGGGCGGTGATCTGGAACCTGCGAATCGAGCCGCCGATGAGCGGGCTCGGCGGTGCCAGCCGTGTATCGGCGGCACGGCCCGGTGTGATCGGCATGAACAGCCCGGTGGTGCCCGCCGCAGTGGTGCCGGACGTGATGTAACCGACGACATCGAGGATGATGTTGACGCTGCGCTGCGTGCCGACGGAGAGTTGCCCGTTCGCCCCCAATGGCACGATCGCGACGTTGGCGACAGCAGATTCCGGTGTGCAGTTCAGGTTGCTGTGTTGTGGGTTCACCATCCCCTTGGGCATCACCCGCAGGAACCCGTTTGCGCTCGCGTCTGCCGCCGTGAGGGTGACGACCAACGCGCTGACACCGGTGGCCGGCACCGCGGTGGTGCGCAGCACCGGGACGTCGATGACTTCGCCAGGCGCGGCCAGGCGCGGCCTCCCACCGAACGAGAGGGGGAGTGGAGCGCCGCCGAGTCCGCGTGTGTCCATCCACCGTTCAGGCGTGGGGATGGGCACGAAGCGGCCGTCGCTGGAGGTGGTCTGGTTGTCGGCGAAGTACCCCATCACGTCGATCACTGCCTCGCCGCCGACAGGGAGGAACACGCTGATGTTGCCGCCCTCACCCACCGGCACCACAGCGAAGTTGGGGCGCGGGCCGCCGATCGAGGAGATGTTGAGCGTGCTGGTCGCCCCAGTGGTGGCCCTCAGCGACGGGTACGCCTGGACGTACCCAGCGCTGAGCGAGCCGACCGACGTGAGGTTGATCGCCACCGCCGAGACACCGGTGGTGGGAACGCCACCGGTGCCGAGCACGTGGAACTCGAACACGGTCTGCGTGGGGTACGGCCCGGTGAGCACTGCGGGGCCGACGTGGTCCGGCGCCGGGCGGGTATCGAGCACTCGCGTGGGCGCTCCCAGCGGCACGTACTTGGATCTCGCCGAGTAGCCGAGTGCCGGAGCGGCGGGCGGATCGGGCAGCACCAACTTGCCGGCGCCGAACACGTTGTCCGCCCCGGGCGCGCCGAGATCGCCGTATTCGGTGGCGAACGAGCGTAGGAGCGCGCTGGTGGTCAGCGGGTTGGCGAGGTGTGCGCCCTGAAGGATGGCGGCAGCCCCCGCTGCGGTGGGCGCCGCCGCCGAGGTGCCCTGGAATCCGGAGGCGCCGGTGTAGATCGTGCTGGTCAGGCCCGATGGCGCCGAGAGGTCGGGTTTGATCCGCCCATCGGTGGTGGGGCCCTGAGATGAGTAGGGGGCGATGACGCTGCCAGCGGCGGGATCGACGGCTCCGACCGCGATGAGGCCGATGCTCCGCGAGTCGACCACCGGCCGAGCCGAACTGCCCGACGCTTGGGAATAGCCCAGTTCGGTGAGACCGCTGGCGAGTTCGATCTCCATCGCGTCGGGGGTGGCACCCACCGACGACCCGGGGTTGAGCTTGATGCGCAGGTAGGTGATGCCGCCGTACGAGCCGTACGAGTTCGTGGGCGTGAACTGCATGTCGGCCGCCTCGAGCGGGTTCGCCCCGGCGGTCTGGTGCGCATCGACGACAGTGATCCGGCTGGCGTTGCCCGTGGGATCCCAGTGCTCGGGGTTCGACTGCGTGGTGGGATCGACGGTCGGCACCCAGAACTCCACCGAGTAGTCCGACTTCTGCGCGGCCGGCAGGTACCAGTCGTTGGCCCAGCGCACGCCGTCCAGCGCCACATTCGCGCCATCCAACCGCAGCCAGGTGTCGACTCCCGCGCCCGGATCGAAGTCGACGTAGCCACCGGTGGCGAGGTTCGTGGGAACCGTGCGGCGCACGTAGTTGTCGACGCCACCATTGCCGCCGGAGTTGAACCAGGTAATGCCCTTCTCAACGGCGTAGTCCACCACAGCGTCCAGTGGGCCGGTGCCGTCGCCGGGTCCGTCGTACGCGGCGCCGAGCGAACGGGTGAGGATCGTGACGCCGTTGGCCGCGAACCAGTCGATGGCCGCGCGTAAGTCGGAGACGGTGCTGGCCGTGGCCAGGTACAACTGGGCACCCGGCGCCATGTCTTTGACGATCTCGGCGACAGCGACACCGTGCTGGCCGTTCGAGTTGGGGGCGAATGTGCTGGCACCACTGCACAGACCGAAGCCGGCCGTGTCGAGACAGAACGAGTTGCCCGCAGTCGGGGTGGGGCCGTGCTCGGCCGTGTTCCACAGGCTGAGGTCGAAGTAGTCGACGATGCCGACCTTGATGGTCTGACCCGTGTAGTTGGCCGTGTGCCATGCATCGGCGTTCGTGAGCGCAACTTCGTTGCCCGGAGTGCCGGTGCCGATGGCAGCGTCGATGCGTGTGTAGGGGTTCGCCAGTTGGCTGACGTTGTGCGGGGACTGCACGGCCTCGGCGCCAGGTGTGGCGGCCAACGCTCGCACCTGACCGGCCGGCACCATGGCCTGCACGACTTCTCCCTCGACCGAGCCGGTGACGTGCCCTCCGAGGGCGGTGATCGCGTCGGCGACGAGCGCGGTGTCGCTGGTGAGTACCTCGACGGGAACGGCGGTGCCATCCCGAAGGGGAGTTCTGGCGGCCTCGCTCGGCGCGGCCCAGAGGGCGCCAGTGAGCACTACTGCAGTCGCGGCTGCCCGAACCATCCGCACGACAAACCTCCTCGGGTGTCGTCCCAGCGTAGTGGGCGTCCCGCCTGGCGGAAGGTCGCCTAGCGTCGCTTGCGCGGCCGTCGTGGTGGGAACGGATCGGCTGGCGGCTGCGGTGGGGCGAACACACGGGTTGCCTCGTCGACCGGGATGTGGATGCCCTCTTCGTCGATGTCGGTGGGCTCGGTGGGAGCCGCAACCACGATGGGCGCCTCTTCCTTCTTCTTGCGCAACCCCATCGCCTGCTCGAGGCCGAACATGCCGGCCGCCAGCATCGCCCCAGCTGCCCCGTGACGTCGCCGCGCGTTCGCCATCGGCTGTTCTTCGGGAGGTATCTCGTCGTCCACCGAGTGCACGCTATCCACGCGCTGCGAGGGGTATCGCGCGATCGAACGTTGCGGAAGGAATAGTCTTGCGGCGTGTCTGATGGGGACGTGGTTCATCGGTCCGCCGCAGCATTGCGGACGGCGTTGGTCGGGCGGGCTACCACGCGCTTCGATGCGCCCGGGCACTACGGTCCGCGGCCCACGCAATCGCGTGTGATCGAACGCGTGGAGTGCTCCGGAAGGAACCTCGAGATCGCGTGGGACGACGGGTTGGTGTTGCACACCAACCTGCGCCTCAGCGGGTCGTGGCATCTCTATCGCATCGGCGAGCGGTGGCGGAAACCTGGCGAGCAGATGCGTGTCGCGATCGAGGTCCCCGAGTGGGTGGCAGTGTGCTTCAACGCCCCCATCGTGGAGACTTATCGCGAGTTCGATCGCTACCGCCATCCGGGTTTCGGACGGCTCGGTCCTGACGTGGTCACCGCCACCGATGCCCAACTGACCGAGTGTGCGCGAGGAATTTCGCAGTACCCCGATCCGTTGGCGACGATCGCTGAGGTGCTGCTCGATCAGCATCTCGTGGGCGGTATCGGAAACGTGCTTCGCAGCGAGATCCTTTGGGCATGCGAACTCAGCCCGTTCGCAGTAGTCAGCGAGTTGCACCCTGAAGACTGCGTACATGTGATCAACGCTGCAGCCCGAATGTTGCGGGCCAATGCACAACCTGTCTATCGGGTCACCAACGCTGAACTTCCCGGTGGTCTGGCGGTGTACGGCCGCAACGGTCAGCGGTGCGCCCGCTGCAGCGACACCGTTCACGTGCGCAACGTCGGCGAGCACGCTCGCGCGTTGTACTGGTGCCCCGGGTGCCAAGTGCTGCATCAACCGGTGGTGGCGTGTACCGGCGAGCAGAAGCGTGAGATGGATCCGCATCCGGCGGCGGCCAAGTACTTGGCCGACCTGCCGTGGCGGCGCGACTCAATCGCCGGCTGAGGCCACCTCTGGCGAGGTGTCGCTGACCAGACACAGCACGGTGGTCCACCCTTCGGAGAGTCGCACCCGATCATCGTGAGTGGAGTGGTCCCTGCCGGTAACGGCGCGGTAGATCCCGGTGGCGAGGCCCATCGCGATCACGTCGCCGACTGCGATCGCGCGAGCGATGGCGGCCTCGGCTGCGAGCGTGGCGTGCTGCGCGTCGCCCAGTTGTGCCGATGCCCCGGCGGCGGCCACGTAGGCGAAGACTTGATCGAGGTACGTGGAGCCGTGCGCGACGGTGACCGCTCCGACGTGTTCCAGCGCCACCTTGGGTTGCCGCGAAGCGGCGTACACCAGGGCAGCAACGGCATGGGCGAAAGGGTGCTCGAGCGCGGCGGGGGGCACCGACTCGATCGTGGTGAGTGCGTCGTCGAGACGTCCGAGCTGGGTGTAGGCCATGGCCAGCACGATCCGCGGTTCGGAGGCTTGGGCGCCGAGCCGACCGAGTTCGGTGATTGCCCGCTCGGAGAACGAGGCCGCCCCCTGGCCATTCCCGCGGTGCATCGCGGCGCCAGCAACCGCCATCAGCGGATACGGGCCGTTCTGCCCGGAGTCGGCCATCGCCAGCAACTCCTCGCCGTTGCGTTGGGCTGCGCCATCACGACCCATCGCCACCTGCGCCCTCATCAGCGGTGCCAGCGCCTGGACGGTGCCGAAGCGGTCGCTGAGCTTCTTGAACCGGGTGCGAGCCTTCTCGGCGAGTACCAGGGCAGCTTCGAGCTGCCCCTGCCACAGGCGCAAGTCGGCCATCAACGTGTCCATCATCCCGACTGCCCAGTCGTCGCCGCGTTGCAGGGCTTCTTGCCCCACGAGCACTGCGAGGCGCTCTGCTTCAAGGAAGTTGCGCTCGAAGAACTCGACGAAGGCAAGCAGGCCGAGTGCCCAGCCGACACCGTTGCGATCGCCGAGCCGCTCATGTGTGGTGGCGGCGCTGGTGAGCCGTTCGCGGGCAACGACGAGATCGCCGGAGAGGAACGCGATCCAGGCGCGGTGCTGCTTGATATAGGCGAGACCGCGCTCGTCGTGGAGTTTCTGGTACAACCCATCGGCCTCGCCAAAGAACCACTCCGCGTCGGTGAGTGAACCGCCGAACATCTCGATGAAGCCACGGACCCGGAGGGCCTGCGCCAGCAGGTCGGTGCGTGGCGTTTCGCGCAGCAGATCGACTGCCTGGCCCAGTTCACGGCGGGCGTCGTCCATCCGTCCGGCCACCTGGCTGAGCGCGCCTCGCAAGCGGTAGGCCTGGGCCACCAGGATCGAGTCGTCGAGTTGCTCGGCAATGGCCTGCAGCGCATTGATATCGGCAGCAGCGGCATCGAAGTTGCGCTTCTCGGTGTAGGCGGTGGCCCGCACCAGGTGAAGACGAGCCAGTTGCTCAGGTGTCGCGGAGTACTGGGTCGCCAGATCGAGCGCGCGGCTGGCATGGCGGACGGCCATACGCAGACTGCCGGATTCAAGCGCACGGTCGGCGGCGGTGGCCAGCAGTTCAACCGCGCGATCGCCGATGTCGGAAGGAACCCCGTCCACGCGACCGAGCTCCTGTACCAGTTCGGCCGCCGATGCGGCGTGGTGTGCTCGGTCGTCGAAACCGCCGCCTGACGTCGTGAGCGCTTTCGCCACACCTGCGTGCCGCTGTGCACGGGACGCTTTCGTGAGCGTCTGGTAGGCGGCGTCACGCACGGATTCGCTGCGGAACTCCCAGCGCTTTCCGCGCACCTCCAACAAGCCCAGCTCATCGAGGGCTTCAACGTCGAGCAGGCGGAACGTCTGGCCGAGTTCTTCGCTGAACTTCTCCAGCGAGGTGATCGTGCCGGACGTGCCGAGCACGGCAGCGTTCTCCAGCATTTGGCGCAGCCCCGGCGTCAGCTGGTCGAGGCGGGCGGCGATGAGGCTGCGCAAGGAATCGGGAAGGTCGCCTTGGTTGCCGCCTGCTTCTCGCAGGGCGATGAGCTCGTGCACGAACAGTGGGTTTCCGCCGCTGCGTTCGAACAACGCAGCAAGCAACTGTTCGTCGGGTGCCTCGGGCAGCAGCGTCTGCACGAGCAGGTCGGTCTCGGCTCTGCTGAGCGGCTGCACCGCAAGCGAGATAGTGGTGGTTCGTTCGCTGTGGGGTGGCCAGATGACGTCGGTGCCGGGCCGCATCGCGGTCATCAGCAGCAACGCGTGGCGGCCGACGCTGGAGACGAGGTGTTCGAGCAGATCGAGCAGCAGAGGATCGGCCCAGTGCAGATCGTCGATGCTGAGCACCATCATCGTCTGTTCCGACCTCGCTTCGAACACCTTGGCGACCGTTCGATGGATGGTGGCACGGGCGCTGGTCGGGTCGAGCTTGTCGACGGTGGAGGGGTAGCCCAAGAGATGCATGAACACCTCGGTGAGTCGCGTTGCGTCGTTGTCGGTGATGTCGGGGAACATCTTGCGCGAACGTGCGATCCCTTCGGCGCGGATCGCCTCGACCGGCAAGGACACGTCGAGGTCGAGGTAGTTGGAGAGTGCGCTGGCGATCGGCCACCACACGTTGGCCTCGCCATACGGCACACAGGTGCCTTCCAGGAGGAAGACGTCGCCCTCGTTGCGGATGTGAGTGATGATCTCGTCGATCAGCCGGCTCTTGCCCACCCCGTTGTCACCGTTCACGTGCAGTACCGCGCCGCGATCATTCCAGGCGACCAGTTCGTAGACGGCGATGGCGATGGCCAGTTCGGTGGTGCGGCCGACCATCGGCGCGTCCCGTCGGCGCTTGCGGGCTGCCCCCGGAGGAGCGGTCGGTTCGAGCGCCAGCCAGCAGGTCAGCGACTGCTCGCGGCCGCGAGGCTGCACCTCGCCGGCTGGCTCGTACAGCACCGTGTGCGCGGTGAGTGCGTGCGTCGCCTCGCCCACCACGACACCACCGGGCGGGGCTGTGGCCTGCAGTCGTGCGGCGATGTTGACGGCATCGCCCATCGCCGTGTAGTCGGTGCCGGCCAGCGTGCCCACGAGTACTTCACCGGTGTTGATGCCGACGCGCATACGGATCTCGCCGCTGCCCTCGAGGTGGCTGGTTTCCACGAAATGAGCCACGACCTCCTGCATGCGCAGCGCTGCGCGAACGGCCCGCTCGGGGTCGTCCTCGTGGGCCACCGGCGCGCCGAAGAGCACGAGCATGCCGTCGCCCAGGATCTTGTCGACGCTGCCCCCGAAGCCTGCGACCACGTCGACGAGTCGTTCAAAACAGGTGTCGATCAGCCGCTTGACCTGCTCAGGGTCCATCCGTTCGGCCAGGCTGGTGAAACCCACCAGATCGGCGAACAGCACGGTGACGATGCGTCGTTCCTCAGGCTGTGCAAGTGCTACCGCGTGACCGCACGACGGGCAGAATCGTGCCCCCGCTGGGATCTCGGAGCCGCAGGACGTGCAATGCATCAACCTCTGAGCGTAGGCCACATCCACGTCGCGTCGGACCTGAGAATCTGGCCAACTCTGCCCAACGGGATGCATCTGAGGGTTTTTTCCGCTTATATCGACTCCATGACTGAGATGACGACAGTGGTGGCTGCGGCGGGTGCCGTCGGAGCAATGAAGATTTACGGCGGTGGCGACAGCGAGGTGCGTGCCCTCGACGGGGTGACGGTCAGCTTCGAGCGCGGCAAGTTCACCGCGATCATGGGGCCGTCCGGCTCGGGAAAGAGCACGCTGATGCACTGTCTGGCGGGCCTCGATTCGCTCACCGGTGGCACGGTGCAGATTGGCGATGTGCAGTTGGCTTCGTTGAACGACAAGCAGCTCACCGAACTACGGCGCACGTCAGTGGGTTTCATTTTCCAGGCGTACAACCTCGTGCCCACGCTCACCGCTCTGGAGAACATCACCCTGCCGCTGCTGCTCGGCGGTGTGAAGGGCGACCAGGTCTGGATCGACCGGGTGATCGACACCGTCGGCCTGCGGTCGCGTCTCAAGCACCGCCCCAGTGAGTTGTCGGGCGGCCAGCAGCAACGTGTGGCCGTCGCCCGCGCACTCGCCAGTCAACCGACGATCATCTTCGCCGACGAGCCGACGGGCAACCTCGACAGTCGCACCGGCGCGGAGATCCTCGAGTTCATGCGACTCGCCGTGCGCGAGCTGGGCCAGACCATCGTGATGGTCACGCACGACCCGAACGCTGCCGGCTACGCCGACCGGGCGATCTTCCTCGCTGACGGCAAGATCGTCGACGAGATGGAGGAGCCGACGGCGGCACGTGTACTCGACCGCATGAAGCGCTTTGGTGAGTGACGCATGTTCAAGCTCAGTCTGAAGAACATCTGGAGCCGTAAGGGCCGCCTCGTTCTGACGGCGCTGGCGGTCATCGCCGGCACCGCGTTCCTTTCCGGTGTGTTCGTGTTCACCGACACGATCAAGAACAGCTTCAACTCGATGTTTGCCACCGCCTACGCAAACACCGATGCCTTCGTGCGCTCCACGAACGTGATCGAGGGCGATTTCGGCAACGACACGCGCGATCGCATCTCGCTAGATCTGCTCGCCAAGGTGCAGGGCATGCCTGGTGTGCGGGAGGCGTATGGCAACGTCACGGGCAATGCCGTCGTGTCGTTCAACGGCAAGGTGTTGGGCCAGGACGGCCCGCCCAAGTTCGGCTCGTCGTGGGCACATAGCGAGTCCTCTCCGTTCCAGGTTGCGGAAGGTCACGAGCCCGCCGGGCCCAACCAGGTGGTGCTCGACAAAGCATCGGCCAAGACCGGCAAGGTGAAGGTGGGCGACACGGTCAGCATCACCTCCATCGGCGCGGCACGCGACTTCACCGTCGTTGGTTTGGTCACGTTCGCTGGTAGCGACAGTCCCGGCGGTTCGGGGTGGGCGTTGTTCGAGCTACCTGTCGCCCAGGAGTTCGTCATCGGCGACACGGAACATCTCGACGCGATCATCGTGCACGGTGACGAAACGATGAACGACCGTGAGCTGGCCGACTCGATCCACGCGGCCCTCGCCGAGCCGGAAGTGGAGGTGCTGACGGGCGCGGAGATCACCAAGGAGAGTCAGAGCGCTGTGGCCACGAGCCTCAGCTTCATCACCATCTTCCTGACGATTTTCGCGCTCATCTCGCTGTTCGTCGGCAGCTTCATCATCTACAACGTGTTCAGCATCAGCGCCGCCCAGCGCACACAGGAGAACGCGTTGCTGCGGGCCATCGGCGCCAGTCGCAGCCAGATCATCCGCTCAATGTTCGAGGAGGCGCTCGTTGTCGGCATCGGCGGCACCGTGCTCGGCTGCCTCGGCGGTATCGGACTGGCGTTCGGCATTCTCAGCGCGCTCAACGCAGCCGGGTTCGGCCCCGGCGACACACCGCTCACGATTCACGCCACCGGCTTCATCATCACGATGATCGTCGGCGTCGTGGTCACGTTGGTGTGTGCGGTCGCGCCTGCCATCCGTTCCGGCCGGGTACCGCCACTGGCAGCGATGCGCGATGTCGCGGTCGATCGCGCCGGCGTCTCCACGAAGCGCAAGGTCATCGGCCTCGTGTCCGTGCTGCTGTCGATTGTGGCAATGCTGCTGGGCCTCTCGGGAAGCGCGGTGTGGCTGGGGGTCGGTGCCGCTTCGATCTACATGGCGCTGATTGCGCTCGGGCCGTTCGTGGCCGCGCCGGTCGCTCGCGTCACTGCGCCAGTACTGGGTCGCCTCCGCGGCGCGGCGGGCACGATGGCTGGCCGCAACGCAGCACGGAACCCAAAGCGCACAGCACTCACCGCTGGCGCGCTGGCGGTGGGCCTGTCGCTGATGATCGGCGTTGCCACACTGGGAGCGTCGGCTAAGTCGAGCACCCGTGAGGTGTTCAGCAAGGCGTTCCAGAACGATTATGTGGTCTCTCCGAAGCAGGGCAACAGCGGTCTCGGGTTGCCGTCCACGATCGCTGCCGATGTCAATGCCACTGGTGTCGCCCACGCGATGGGTGTCGCCGCCACCAAGGTGAAACTCGAGGAGCGGGGCACGTTCAACGCAAAGGGTGTGCTGGCCGTAGTGCCCGTCGATGCCCAGGCGGTGCTGAGCTTCACGTTCACCGAGGGTGGGTTCGACAAGCTGGGCCCCGACGGCATCCTCTACTCGGTCAAGAAGGCCGCTCGGGATGGTCTGGCGGTGGGTGATGTCGTCACCGTGCAGCTGCTCGATGGCACGCAGTTCAAGCTCACCATCCGTGGCTTGTTCTCCACCGACACATTCGGCAACCTGATCGTCGACCGCTCGATGTTCGAGGGTCAGAAGTACCCGCTGTTCGACATCTCTGTGTTCGTCAAGGCCAACGGTGGTGTCACTGCTGCGAACACGGCGACGTTGACGACGTTGATGGACCGTTACCCGACGGCCAAGGTGCAGAACCGCGAGCAGTACATCAACGAACAGAGCAAGCAGATCGACGGCTTCCTCAACTTCATCTACGCGCTCCTTGGCATGTCGATCTTCATTGCGGCCATCGGCATCGTGATCACGCTGTGGTTGTCGGTATGGGAACGGCGCCGTGAACTCGGTCTGCTGCGGGCGGTCGGTACCACCCGCCGCCAAGTGCGCAGCAGTGTGCTCTGGGAGAGCATGATCACCGGCGCCGTCGGCGTGATCATGGGTGTCGTCGTCGGGTTGACGCTCGGCTGGGTCATCGTGCGGTCGTTCAAGGATCAGGGGCTCAGCACCTTCTCGTTGCCGGTCAGCACGATCGTCACGGCATCGGCGCTGTCGTTGGTGCTAGCTGGGTTGGCGGCGATCATCCCTGCCCGCAAGGGTGCCAAAGCCGACATCTTGGCTGCGATCGCGACAACGTGATCCGACTCGCCTGGAGAAGTGTGCTGGCCCGATGGCCGCGCCTGGTGCTGACGGCGCTGGCCATCGTGGCCAGTACGTCGTTCCTGGCTGGCACGTTCGTGTTCCGCGACACGATCGAGCGCACGTTCAATGCGCTCTTCGCCGATGTCTACGACCGGGTTGACGCGTATGTGCAGAGCGCGAACACGGTCGAGAACTTCTTCGGTCTGGAAGAACGCGACCGGATGCCGTCCTCGGTGCTGCAGCAAGTGCAGGCGGTGCCGGGCGTCGCCGATGCTCAGGCGAGCATCACCGACGACGCCGTGGTCATCGGGAAGAACGGCGAGCCGATCGAGCGGCCGACGGCGCCGACGTTCGGTGCCACCGTCAACTCCGGCGAGTTGTCAGTGTGGAAGGTGAAGGAGGGCCGCCTGCCGGTCGGCGGCACCGAGATGGCGCTCGACACGCTGACTGCGCGCGACGGCGCGTACCAACTGGGCGACAGCGTGAAGGTGAACAGCAACAGTGGGTCGCGGAAGTTCACCCTCGTAGGCATCGTGGAGTACGACGCGATCATCTCGCCGGGAAACGCGACATGGGCGTTGTTCGATGCGGCTACTGCGGAGCAGTTCGTGGCCAAACCTGGGTTCATCGATGCCGTGCTCGTGAAGGGTGACGGTTCGGTGGCGCCAGACGTGCTGGTACAACGCATCGGCGACGCGCTCAATCCCGACATCGCTGTAGCACTCACCTCAGAGCAGATCACTGCCCAGTCGCAGACCGACGTCGAGCAGAGCCTCGGGTTCCTCACCATCTTCCTCGGGATCTTCTCCTTCATCGCCCTCGGCGTCGGCATGTTCGTGATCTACAACGTGTTCTCGATCACTGCGGCACAACGTCAGCGCGAAAACGCGCTGCTGCGGGCGCTCGGCGCCAGTCGGCGACAGATCACCTGGACGATGTTGCTCGAGGGGTTGACGATCGGGGTGCTGGGTTCGACGCTCGGCCTGTTCGGTGGAATCGGCCTGGCCGCAGCGATCAAGCGGCTCCTCGACGCGCTCGGCTACGTGATTCCGGCCCGCGGCATCGTGGTGGAACCGCGGACGGTCATCATCACCATCGTGGCCGGAGTAGTTGCCTCCTTGCTCGCGGCGCTCGGCCCCGCGATCGGCGCCGGCCGGGTACCGCCGGTGGCGGCCATGAGTGATGCGGTGCTCGATCGTGTGGGTGCAACCCGTGCTCGCGTCGGCGCGGCGATTGCGTGCGCCGCCGTGGGTGCGCTGGCGATCGTCGATGTGTTGGCCGGCGGTGACGCGATCGTGCTGGCGGTCGGCGTCGTCGGTCTGTTCGCTGCAGTGTTGTTGTTGGGCCCGGTGATGGCCCGACCCGTCGCGCGGGTGATCGGCGCGCCGGTTCAGCGCGTGCGTGGGGTCACCGGCACGATGGCCAGGGGGAACGTGCAGCGCAATCCGCGGCGTACCGCCCGTACCGCAGCGCCGGTCCTGATCGGCGTCGCGCTCGTCACCGGTGCGGCGGTGTTCGCAGCCTCGATCAAGGAGCAGATCCGTTCGACCGTTGGGGACACGTTCGCCGGTGACTACGTGATCAACTCCACCAACGGTGGCGCCGTCAGCCTCTCGCAGGTGTTCGTCGACTCGCTCAACACACTGCCCGAGGTGGGTACGGCCAGCGGTCTCGGCTTCGCCCGCGTCGCGATGCCCGACGGTTCGCCGGCCATCGGGACGGTCGTCAACCCGCAGACCGCCGGGGGACTGTTGAAGGTCGACTTCGTGCAGGGGGCGCTCATCGATCTCACACCGACCGGGGTGCTGGTCAGCGAGGACGAGGCGAGGAAACGGAACCTCACGATCGGCGGCGAATTCGTCATCCGGATCGATGCGATACCCACGCCGCTCACCGTGCAGGGGATCTACCGATCTACCGGTCTGTTGCGCGCTGCGCGCATTTACCATCGCGACACGTTCAACGGCACCAGCGTCGCTGCACCGGCAGGCATCGTCTCACTGACGCGGGCGCCAGGCATCAGCGATGCCGACTTCCGGCGTGTGGTCGGGGCTGCGGTGCACGACAACGGCATCGGCGAACTGCAGGACAAGAACCAATTCATCAACAGCCGAGCGGACATCGTCGACCGCAGCCTTGCATTCATCTACGGCCTGCTGTTGCTGTCGATCATGATTGCCACCTTCGGCATTGTCGTCACGTTGCTCCTTGCTGTGTACGAACGGCGCCGCGAGACTGGCCTCTTGCGAGCAGTGGGCATGACCCGTGCACAGGTGCGCACCACAATTCGATGGGAGAGCGTGATCACCTCGATCTATGGTGCGACGGTGGGTGTGCTGATGGGCCTTGTTCTCGGGTACGTGGTGATCCTGGCACTGCGCGACCAGGGCCTCACGCACTACAGCATCCCGGTCAGCGCCATTGCCTGGATCATCACTCTGGCATTCGTGGCCGGTGTGATCGCTGCCGTCGTGCCCGCCTGGCGGGCGACCCGGATGAACATCCTCGCGGCGATCGCTGCGGACGGCTGATGCCGCTGTCACCCGCGCTCTGTACGTTCCTGACCGAACGGCACCTGGCGACCCTGGTGACCTTGCGCGCAGACGGAACACCCCATTCGGTGCCAGTCGGGTTCACCTATCGCGACGAAGGATCTACCGGCGTGGTGCGCGTCATCACCAGCGGTTCGTCGGTAAAGGTTGCCAACGTGCGGCGCTCCGGTCGTGCCAGCGTGACGCAGATCGACGGGCCACGATGGGTCACCTTCGAGGGGCCCGCCAGGGTGCTGGACGACGCGGTCGACGTGGCCGACGCGGTTGAGGCCTACGCGCGGCGCTACCGTCAGCCCCGCGAACGCGACGACCGGGTCGTGATCGAGATCGAGGTGCAGCGGATGATGTGCAACAGCAGGTCGAAGTGAACGACAAGGAAGTGGGCACCCCGTTGCCCAAGAAGTTGGGAATTGCCGGCGACTTGGTGTTTGCCGTCGTGCACGCTCCGTCAGGTTTCGTCGCGTCCCTCGGCGACACGGGCGACGCGATCTGGCAGCGCAACCTGGAGCTACCGCTCGACGTGATCATTGCGTTCTTCGCCCAGCGCACTCGCTTGCGCACCGAGTGGCCCGACCTCACCGCCGCGGCGCATCCCGACGGCGCGATCTGGGTGGCGTGGCCCAAGCATTCCGGCGCAGAGCGCGGCGACATCACTGAAGACGTGCTGCGCGCCGATCTGCTGAAGACCGGGTGGGTGGACAACAAACTGATCGCGATCGACGAGACGTGGAATGCCTTACGCTTCGCACAGCGCAAGGACCAGCGCCACCCGCGCAAGCGCTGAGGAGGAGACGCGTGGCCGACCAGACCGACGACGAGCGTGGTGGCTGGCACCGGGCGCAGGGTGTCGAGTGCAACAACAGCGTGTGGGAGCTCATCGACAAGACCGAGCGCACCGCCGATGATGGTGAGGAGATGCTGCGGCGTGCTTTCGCCGCGGCGTACCACTGGCAGCGAGCCACGGGCCGGGGCCCGGCGAACGAAGCGCGTGCGGTGTGGATGTTGTCGAAGGTGCACCTGCTGATCGGACAACCGGAACGAGCACTGCATTACGGTGACCGGTGTCTTGCCGAGTGCAACCAGCACGGTCTGGTCGGCTTCGATCTCGCATACGCGCACGAATGCCGCGCCCGAGCACTGCGTGTGCTGGGCCGCGAGCAGGAGGCGCTGCAGGAATGGGCCGGGGCCAAGGCCGTGCACATCGCCGACCCGGAGGATCAGGCGGTACTTGACGCCGACCTCGCCGTCGGGCCCTGACCGAACGACCTGCGACGCAAGCGCTACTCTCTGGCCCGGGCGGATCGTCGAGTTCCACTGCCGGTCCAGGAGAAAATCTTTGTTGTTACGAGGCTCACACCCCACCCTCGCCCTGTCCGCACTCACGATCGCGGCGCTCGCCACGACGGTGCTTGCGATCTCGTTCGATGCGGGGGCTGCGCCAGCCGGTGTCACCATCACCACCATCGTCGGTGCCGGCGACGTGTTGCAGCCGGCCCAGCGGTTGCGGCCGCCGGCGCCGGAGAACTTCCCGATGCAGGTGACTCCGAGGTGCATGATCCTCGACAACTTCGGCGACCCACGTTCCGGTGGCCGGACCCACGAAGGTGTCGACATCATGGCCACGCTCGGGCAGGAGGTCTATGCGATGGCCGATGGCACGCTGACCTATCAGAACGTCGTCGGTGACGGCAGGGCAGGTACTGCGCTGTCGGGTAATTCGTGGAAGCTCACCTCGGTCGGCGGCGGTACGTACTGGTTCTATGCGCACCTCTCGAACTTTGCACCCGGACTGGCCAAAGGCTCGACGGTGTTCAAGGGGGAGGTGATCGGGTACGTGGGCGATACCGGAAATCCCGGCACGGGCAACTACCACCTGCACTTCGAGTGGCATCCTGGTGGCGGCGCTGCGGTGAACCCGTTGGGGCTGATGACCGTGCCGCCGCAGTGCTCGGTCGTGTGAGCGATATCTGGAGGAGTACGACATGAGCATCCCGGTTTCCCTCGACGACTTGACCGCCGCGATCGGTGCCTATCCGTGGGGCTATCTCGTGACGGTCAGCGACGACCTGCGCGCGCATTCGTTGGCGGTGCCTACCGATATTCGCGCCGGTCTGCTGTACGCCGATGGTGGGCGATCGACGCGCGCGAACATCGCCGCGCGACCGGGGGTCACGATGGTGTTCCCGCACCCGACGCCGGGTGAGTACACGCTCATCGTCGATGGCTCGGCGCAGGTCACTGATGTGGGCACCGTGGAGTTCGTGCCGAGTTCGGCGATCTTGCATCGCCCAGCACTGGCCAACCCGTCGGCTGGCTGACCCAGCCTGGGAATCAGGCCAGGTCGCGCAGATCGAGGTTGAACGCGTCCTGGAACGCGTCGTAGTACGCCTCATCGGTGTCGGCGGCTCCGATCGCGACCCACTGCTCGTCGGTGATCGCCGCGCGGCCCGCCAACATCTCGGCTGCGCCCCAACTCACCGTGTGACGCAGTGTGGCGTGCGGTGCAGTGATGGCCTGGTGAATCACGCTGCCCACCTCGAACGGGTCGGTGGCGTGGGCGAGGCCGGCGGCGTACATCTGGAACATCCGGCGGTACGCCGGGTCGTAGGCCGCGGACTGGCGTGGGGTATCGATGTTCTTGGCGAAGATCGCCGACTTGGTGACCCCCGGCTCGATGATCGCGACGCGCACGCCGAACGGGGCCAGCTCCTGCGCGAGCGCTTCGCTGACACCCTCGAGTGCCCACTTCGATGCCACGTACGGGCTCTGTGCGAGCGCCGCGAACCGGCCCGTGACCGACGTGACGTTGACGATCGCGCCGCGACCGCGAGCTCGCATACCCGGCAGCACCTGCTGCCAGCACCGGGCCGCCCCGCACAGGTTGACGTTCATCACGTCGAGGTACAACGCCGTCGGTGTCTCCTCCGCGACGGCGTTGCCGCCGACACCCGCATTGTTCACGAGCACGTCGACCACGCCGCCGGTCTCGCCGAGCAAAAGTTCGAACCCGGCGCGCACCGAATCGTCGTCGGCCACGTCGAGTTCCACCAGTCGAACCTGCACGTCGGCCGCCTGGGCCATCGTGTGCAGCTTGCCCGCCTTGTCCAGGCTGCGCACGGTTCCCCACACGGTGTAGCCCTCGCGGGCGAGGTGGATTGCTGTGGCGCGGCCGATACCGCTGTTGGCGCCAGTGACGACACAGATGCCGGGCGCGGAGATGGCAGGGGCGGAGTGCGAGTTCATGGCGGCCGAGCGTAGGCCGCCGGGCAGCGCCCCGCTCAGGCGGCGGGTTCGTCGAACCAGGCAGGGTCGGGGTCGCAGGCGATGGCCAGACTGCGGATCGTGTCGCCGTCGGTGAGGATCACATCGAGCAACAGCAGACCTTGGGCCATGTGTGCCCGGCGCAACGCGAAGTAGCCGCGCCGTTCGTCGTCCGAAGGTGGCCCACCGCCCACATGATGCTCCACCACGATGCACAGTGTCTGGCAGAACGGTGCCTCGATGCCGGGGAGTTCCGCCATACCCACCAACAGGCCAACCTCGGCCGGTGGATCGAGCAGCATTGCGGTGACGGTGCGTCGCTCGTCGAGGAGCACCACGATCTCGTGCTGCGCCGGGAGCTCGACGACATCGAACGCCAGCGCCGCGGCCTCGGCGAAGCCGGACAGCACTATCGGTTCGTCCGGATCGGGGTGAAAGATGCTCCAGCAGTGATCATCTGACTGGAGCTGGAGCGCTTGTTGACGGCGACGCGGTAGGCGGCGTCGTGAGCTGTACGACATGGGACCCTCCCGGAGAAGGCGGTGGTGTGTTCCGGGGGAAGCCGTCGTAGCGGAGATTATCGGTCGTGTAGTCGTTCCGCGACTCGGCTGCCGAGTTGCAGCAGTGGCCAGGCGATCGCTGCTGCGCCGGCGGCGAGCGCGTACGCCCACCACGCTGTCATCGGCAGTTCGAACGTGTCGCGGCCGAACGGCACCAGGAAGGCCAGGGCGAAGAGCGCCACCATCGTGACCACGAGCGTCGCCCGGAGCCGGTTCAACGGGCGTGCCGTGCGGTACAGGTTCATCAACGCGACCGAACCGGCCACCAACACAGCAACCGTGCGAGCGTGGTCGGCGTCGATCGTGTTGTCGAGTTGTACCAACGAGAAGACACCCATTGTTGCCGCCGCGATGATCGCTCCGGCGGGTACTGCGCGACCGAGCACGCGGCGCAGGAAACCCTCCTGCACCCGTTGGTCGTTGGCCTCAAGTGCCAGAAAGAACGCGGGGATGCCAATGGTGAACCAACTGAGGATCGAGAGGTGGATCGGCCGCAGCGGGTAGGCGAGTGCAAAGACACCGGTGAGAATCGAGAGCACCACCGAGTAGAGGGTTTTCACGAGGAACAAACTGGCCACGCGCTCGATGTTGTTGATGACTCGGCGCCCCTCACTCACGATGGCGGGCATCGCCGAGAAGTTGGAGTCCAGCAGCACCAGTTGCGCGACGCCGCGTGTGGCCTCACTGCCCGAGGCCATCGCTATGCCGCAGTCGGCGTCCTTCAACGCCAGCACATCGTTGACCCCGTCGCCGGTCATCGCGACGATGTGCCCTCGCGCCTGCAGTGCCTTCACCATCGCCCGCTTCTGGTGCGGTGTGACGCGGCCGAACACGGTGCCGCGCTCCACCGCATCGGCGAACTCCTCGGTGCCCTCAGGCGGCAACGTCGTGGCATTGACGTTGTCGTCCCATGAGGCGATGCCGGCGCGTCGCGCGACCGCACCGACCGTGATGTTGTTGTCGCCACTGATCACCTTGACGGTGACACCCTGCTCGGCGAAGTACTGCAGGGTTGCCGGCGCGTCGTGGCGCACGACATCCTCCAGTAGCACCAGCGCCGTGGGCTGCACACCGGGCAGTACGACCTCAGTTCCGGCGGGTCCCCCATCGGTGAACTCGCGATCGGCCTTGGCGAGTACAAGCACGCGCTGGCCCAGCGCGGCGTGCTGCTCGACCTCGTCGCGCAGTGCACCTGCGTAGGCGTCTGTGAGAACGTTCTCCGGCGCTCCCAATACCCAACTGCCGTGGCTGGCGAACGACATTCCACTCCACTTGCGGGCCGAGGAGAATGGCACTCGTCCGGTCGCCACCCACGACGTGGGTTCGTCGTAGTGCTCGTCGAGCGCCTGCGACGTCGCGTTGGGGTCGGGGTCGAGTTGTGCGATCGCAGAGAGAGCCGCGTCGACTTCGGATTGATCAGCGTCGCGGATGAGATGCACACCCGATACGGCGAGCGAACCTTCGGTGATGGTGCCGGTCTTGTCGGCGCACAACACATCGACGCGCGCGAGCACCTCGATGGCCGGCAGTTCCTGCACGAGGCAGCGCTTGCCGGCAAGGCGCACGACACCCACGGCAAAGGCAACGCTGGTGAGCAGCACCAAACCTTCGGGCACCATGCCCACTAGCCCGGCGACGGTGCTGATGATGGAGTCGCGCCACCCCTCGTCGCGGCGGAAGAATTGGCTGCTGGCGAGCAGCACTCCGACGGGGATGATGAGATACCCGACCCAGCTGACGATGCGGTTGACATCGTTGCGCAACGGCGAGTTGACCAGCGTGAAGCGCCGGGCCTCTTCGGCGAGCTTCGCTGCGTAGTTCTCGGCACCGACCTTGGTGACGACCATACGACCCGTGCCTGCAACCACCGCACTGCCGCTGAGCACCTCGCTGGCCGGCCCCTTCACCACTGGATCGGCCTCGCCGGTGAGTAGCGACTCGTCGATCTCCAGATTCTCGGCGGTGAGCACCGTGCCGTCGGCCACCACCTGGGCTCCGGCCCGCAGCTCGACAACGTCGTCGAGCACGAGTTCGTGCACCTGCAGCTCGCTCACCTCGCCGTCGCGCACTACCCGGGCACGTGGCGCGCTGACGACGCTGAGCTGGTCGAGCACCGACTTGGCGCGCAGTTCCTGAACGACGCCGATCACGCTGTTGGCGATGATGACACCACCGAACAACGCATCTTTCGGCGATCCGGCAACGATCACCATCGCCGCCAAGACGCCGACCACGAAGTTGATCGGGGTGATGACGTTGCCGCGGATGATCTGGCTGACCGTGCGCGTGGGCGCTGCTGGAACGGAGTTGGTGAGACCCCTCGCGACTCTGTCGGCAACTTCGGCGCTCGAGAGGCCGGTGCTCGGGTCGGTGATGAGGCTGGGCACGGCTGCGACGTTAGACGTTCACGGAACCAGGCCACCACTAGGGTCGGCAGCGTGCTAGTCATTGGTCTCACAGGCGGTATCGGTTCGGGTAAGTCGACGGTGGCTGGTCTGCTGGCAGACTGCGGTGCGGTGGTGCTCGACGTGGATGCGGTGGGTCGCGAGGTCATCGCCCCCGGCGGGCTCGCCGAGGCTGACGTTCTGGCTGAGTTCGGTGTGGGCGTCGCCGATGCCGCAGGTCACGTCGACAGGGCTGCATTGGGCCGCGCCGTGTTCGGACAGCCCGAGGCGTTGGCCCGATTGACCGCGATCAGCCATCCGGCGATCAACACCGAACTTGCTGCCCGGTTGGCGGCGCTGCCTGTTGCGTCGTTGGTCGTGCTCGACATGGCGATCCTCGTGGAGAGCAACCTCGGCAAGCTGCCAGACGGCAACGGCTACACCAAGGTCGTCGTCGTGGAAGCACCGACCGAGTTGCGTGTCGACCGGGCGGTGGCTCGCGGCATGAGCGCTGACGATGTGCGGGCGCGCATCGCTGCTCAGGCGAGCGATGCGCAACGGCGGGCCGTGGCCGATGTGGTCCTCACGAACGATGGCGATCGCGACCGATTGGCGCAGCGAGTTGGCGAGCTGTGGATCACGATCATGGGGTGGGCGTCAGCCGAATGACTCTGGCTGAACTGTCCTTCGGCTCTTGTCGATGCGTCGTGGGTGAGCCACGCTGCGGGTGATGACAGGTTCCCACGCTCCGGTTGCCGTACGGCTCGACCCCAGGGTGGGACTCGACGCACTCGTACGACTGCTGGCAGCCGACGGCTACCGGGTCCTCGGACCGGTCGTGCGCAACGGAGTGGTGGAGTACGACGACGTGATGTCTGGTGATGACCTGCCCACGGGCGTCACCGTCGAACAGGCTCCCGGCCGCTGGCGGTTGCACCACGACGACAGCGGTCTGCGCTTCGCCTGGACCCCTGGCGCGGAGTCGTGGAAGCGGTACGTGTTCCCGGCTCGTCAGGAGGTGCTGCGCATCCGCCGCACTGATGGGTCGTTCGCGGTCACCCGGCCGGCGCCGCCAGAGCGACCGTTCGCCTTCTTGGCCGTGCGCGACTGTGAACTCCGCGCGCTCGCAGTACTCGATCGTGTCGAACTCGACCCGTCGCATCCCGACCCTCGGTATGCGCAACGACGGGCGGGCACGTTCATTGTCGCTGTCACGTGCGGAACCCCTGCCGCGACGTGCTGGTGCACCTCGATGGGCGGCGGCCCACAGCCGGGCACCGGGTACGACGTACGGATCACCGAAGCCGCCGACCACCACGGGCACCGACTGGTCGCCGAAGCTGGCAGCGAGCGCGGCGCACAGGTACTCATCCGTCTAGCGGCGACTGCTGTCGACGAACATGATCTGGCTGCGGTTCGCTCGGTGGCTGAGGCGGCGACGCAGTCCATGGGTGTGCGCCTCGACGGCGCTGCCCTGCCCACGCTGTTGGCGGATGCCGACGATTCGCCGCACTGGCAGGTGGTGGCCGAGCGGTGCCTCTCGTGCGGCAACTGCACGATGGTCTGCCCCACATGCTTCTGCTCGACGTTCTCCGACCACACCGCGTTGACCTCCGACGGTTCGGCCGTCGTCGAAACGGTGCGCGAGCAGTCGTGGGCATCGTGTTTTCAGCTCGACCATTCGGCGCTCGGCGGTCGTGCGGTGCGCGCGACCACTGCTGATCGCTATCGGCAGTGGCTCACCCACAAGTTGGCGACATGGCAGGAACAGTTCGGCACTACCGGATGTGTCGGCTGCGGTCGCTGCACTGTGTGGTGCCCCGCCGGGATCGACATCGTCCAGGAGGCCGCAGCGCTCGTCGCCGAGCGAGCACGGCTGAACTCAGCAGGAGACTTCCGCACATGAACGAGATCCGTCAGTCACTCGCCACACACCCCTTCTTCGCTGGCCTCAGCGAGCGGCGCATCGACACGCTCGCCGCATTCGCCTTCGTACGCGACCTGCCGGCTGGTGAATGGCTGGCACGCACGGGCGCCGACGCCGACGTCTTCTACGCGCTCATCCATGGCCGTGCCGGTATCGAGATCCATGCCGCAGACCGTCATCCGCTCGTGGTGGCCACCGTCCACTCCGGTGACGTGATCGGGTGGTCGTGGTTCGTTGAACCACATCGGTGGCACTTCGATGTCGTCGCCCTCGACGATCTGCATTTGCTGGCGATCGATGCGCCCCGTTTGCGTGCGGAGTGCGCAGTCGATCACGAACTCGGGTACCACGTAGCCGGTCAACTCACTCGCGTACTGGCCTCGCGGCTGGAGGCCGCTCGTCACCAACTGGTGGATGTGTATGGACTCGCTCGCTGACCTGGGCACGATGCCAGCGGTCGAGCCGATGGAGCCGACGCCGTACCGCGTGACGCACAGTCGCCGCGAGACGGTCGATGTGACCACGCTGACGTTGGTGCCGGTCGCAGCTGGCCTTGCATCGGTGCTGCCCGGGCAGTACCTGATGGTGTGGGCATTCGGGGTGGGCGAGATTCCCATCTCGGTGAGCCGCACACTGCCGACCGGCGAGGTGCTGCTCACCGTTCGCGCCGTCGGCGCCACGAGTACGGCAGTGGTCGGAACAACGGTGGGCGATGTGCTCGGGCTGCGTGGACCATTCGGTACCGCCTGGCCCTTAGCTGCCGCTGCCGGACGCGACCTGGTGGTCGTGGCCGGGGGGCTGGGGCTCGCGCCGCTGCGGATGGCGATCGACGCACAGGTTGCCCAGGATCCGACGCGGTTGTCCGTGGTCGTTGGTGCCCGCGAGCAGCCACAGTTGCTGTACGCCGACGACCTGCAGCGGTGGACCGCTGCAGGCGCTCGTGTGCATCTCACCGTCGATGCCGCCGGTCGCAGCTGGCACGGCGCGGTGGGCACCACCACCGCCGTGCTCGAGCGGTTGGCTGAGCGCCACGAGATGGCGTTCGTGTGCGGACCAGAGTTGATGATGACCTCCGGCGCCCGTGCGGTCGTCGGGTGCGGTGTGCAGCCATCGGATATCTGGGTGTCGCTGGAGCGGAACATGCACTGCGGCATCGGCCACTGTGGCCGCTGTCAACTGGGTTCGCAGTTGCTGTGTCGCGACGGCGCGGTCGTGCGCTGGGATCACGTCGAACGACTGTTGGAGGTGAGAGGCCGATGACCCGACCTACCGTTGCCGTCTGGAAGTTCGCCTCGTGCGACGGCTGTCAACTGACGATCATCGACTGCGAGGACGAGTTGTTGGCGATCGCCGCGGCACTCGACCTGCGGATGTTCCTGGAGGCCGGACCGAGCGAGTTGCTCGACCATTACGACCTCTCGCTGGTCGAGGGCTCGATCACGACCGAACACGATGCCGAGAGGATCCGCGACGTACGTGAACGCTCGGGTCTGTTGATCACCATCGGTGCCTGTGCGACGGCCGGAGGTGTGCAAGCACTGCGCAACACTGCCGACGTCGGCGCGTTCACCGCTGCCGTGTACGCCCGACCCGAATGGATCCACACGCTCGCCACCAGCACACCGATCGCCGATCACGTGAAGGTCGACCTCGAGCTGCGCGGCTGTCCCGTGTCCAAGGAGCAGTTGTTGGCAACGATCACCGCGCTGCTGGCCGGACGCCGACCATCGGTCACGTCCCACAGCGTGTGCGTCGAGTGCAAACAGGCCGGCAACGCGTGTGTGTTGGTGGCGCATGGCGCCGCGTGTCTCGGCCCGGTCACTCATGCCGGTTGTCAGGCACTGTGCCCGTCGCTCCAGCGTGGATGCTTCGGCTGCTTCGGGCCCTCCGAGGCGGCGAACGTCGACGCGTTGCACGCCACATGGCGCGCAACCGGGCTCGATGATGGTGAATTGGTGCGCACGTTGTTGACGTTCAATGCCGCAGCGCCGGTGTTCGCCGACGGCGCGCAACGTGTGCAGTTCCGTGCGAAAGAGGATGTATGACCCACGAGCATCGTGCCCGTCGTTTCGAGGTGGATGCACTGGCCCGCGTGGAGGGCGAAGGTGGCCTGATCGTCGAGATCCACGAGGGGGCGCTCACGGATGTGCGACTGCGCATTTTCGAGCCACCGCGTTTCTTCGAAGGTTTCCTGCGCGGACGCATGTACACCGAACCGGCCGACATCACCGCGCGTATCTGCGGTATCTGCCCGGTGGCATACCAGATGAGTGCCTGTCAGGCGATCGAGCATGCCTTGGGCGTGCAGGTGGACGACGAGATTCGCACGCTGCGCTCACTGCTCTACTGCGGCGAGTGGATCGAAAGCCATGCATTGCACATCCACCTGCTGCATGCTCCCGATTTTCTCGGCTACCCCAACGGCATCGCACTTGCCGCCGATCACCGGGCTGAGGTGGAACGCGGTCTGCGACTGAAGAAGATCGGGAATCGCATCGTCGAGGTTGTTGGTGGCCGGGCAGTACACCCGGTGAACGTCAAGGTCGGCGGGTTCTACAGCGCGCCGTCGCCGGTCTCCATGCACGAGTTGGCCACCGAGTTGCGCTGGGCACTGGAGGCGTCGCTGGAGATCGTGCGGTGGGTCGCCACGTTCCCCATGCCGGAGCACGAACTCCCCGATCACACCACGCTCGTCGCCCTGCGTCACCCCACGGAGTACCCGATGTTGGGTGAGCGCCTGGTCAGCACGGGCGGGCTCGACATAGATCCGTCGCAATGGCGCAATCACTTCGCTGAGGAGCATGTGGAGCACTCCACTGCGCTGCACGGGCGGATGCTCGTCGGTGGCGACTACATGGTTGGCCCGTTGGCCCGCTTTGCGCTGAACAGTGATCACCTTGCGCCCCACGCGGCGGCGATCGCTGCCGAGGTGGGACTGACGGCCGCCGAGCGCAACCCGTTCCGCAGCATCGTCGTGCGCGCAGTGGAGACAGTGCACGCGTGCGAGGTCGCTCTCGCGATCGCTGAGGGCTACACGCCGCCGGCCCGATCGTTCGTGCCGGTCGAACCACGCGCCGGTGTCGGCTGTGGTTGGACCGAGGCCCCGCGCGGGATGCTGTTCCACCGCTATGAGATCGACGCCGAGGGGCGCATCGTCACCGCCCAGATCGTGCCGCCGACGTCACAGAACCAACCGTCGATCGAGCACGACCTGATGCACCTGGTGGAGCATTCGTTACACCTCGACGACGCGGCGCTGGAGCACCTGTGTGAGCAGGCTGTGCGCAACTACGACCCGTGCATCTCGTGTGCCACCCACTTCCTCGACATGCGGGTGATCCGTACATGACCGCAGCACCGCTCGTGACGGTGATCGGTATCGGTAACCCGTATCGCCGTGACGACGGCGCTGCAGCCGCAGTGCTGCAACGACTGGCGACGCAGTGGAGTGCCGACCCGCGGGTCCGCTTGGTGGAACTCGACGGCGAGTCGGTGCGTCTGGTGCAGGCGTGGGAGGGCTCGCGGCACGTGTGGATCGTCGATGCCGTGCGCAGCGGTCGGCCAGCAGGTTCGATCCATGAGGTGGATGCGGCGCACCTGGCCGACATCGACGACACCGGGAAGCGCCTCGGCGGCGGTCACCTGATGGGGTTGAGCGAGGCGGTCGATCTTGCTGGCGCGCTCGATCTGCTACCGACTGATCTCCGCATCCTCGGCATCGAGGGTGTCGACTTCGACAACGGTGTGGGGCTCAGCGCAGACGTCGACGCGGGTGTGGACGCGGCAGTCGCGTTTCTGTCGCTGGCGCTGAGGGACACGCTCGCCTGACTGACGAGGGCGTTGTGGTCAGTGCTCGGCAGGGCCGCAGTTGGCGATCGCGTACCGCGGGTCACGGTTCGGATCGTCGATTGCCCCGAGCGAGTTGCGAAACTGCTCGAGTGCTCGCTGACGCTGACCTTCGCTGAGATCGGCGCTCACGATGCGCATCACGGACGGCGTGAGGTCGCTGTAGTCAGCGAGGATCTCACGTGCCAACGTGGCGCTCGGGCTGGTGTCGTCGGCGGCGATCAGCCCGTCGGCGATCGACTTCGTCGTGCGCTTCTTCGTAGTGGCCATGATGTCCTCCGAACCCGATGGATCGGGATATGGCAGCCTAACGGTTCCTGGGGGCGTTCTGGCCAGGTCTGGCGGATCAGCTGGCGATGAAGGTGATGATCACTGGTCCGGCGTTGGTAAAGGTCTCGGCGCCGCCTGAATTACACGGGTCGTCCCAACGCGGTCGGGAATCGCCGTGATGGGGGCAGGTTGCCCTGCCCCCATCACGCAACGAATCAGATCAGGGGGCCGTGGTGGTGACGTTGACGGTGACCGTCGCGCCCGTGCAGCCGTCCTGGTTCACCAGGTCACGCGAGATCATCGTCAACGTGGCGGAGCCGATCTCGACGCCCACATCCGCTGCGTGGACGACAGTGCCAGCAGTGGCGGTCGCGCTCGGCAGGGTGAAGTCGGCGGCGGTGCAGCCGGCGTCATCGGTCGAGACGGTGAAGTACAGGGTCTTGCCGCCGAGTGACACATCGTCGGTGCCGTTGCCATCTGCGGTGACCGTGACGGTCTCATGGTGGCCGAGCAGCAGGCCATCGCTGAAGTTGGCGTGCAGCGTCAGCGCGGTGGCCGTCGAGCCAGCGTCGGCAGTACCGGTACCCGAACCACCAGTGGTCCAGTAAGCGAAGGCGGCCGTGGCGCCCAGGGAGGCGACGACGACGGTGCTGACAATGGCGAGCTTCTTCTTGGTGATCTTCATTTTCGTTTCCTTTGTCCTGTGTATTTGGCTGGGGTAGTGCACAGGCGTCGGGTTCGCCACTCGCTCGGTCCCGACCAGGGCGACCAATATGCAGTCGGGACGTCATCACTTCGCCTGCCGGACGTGCTGTCCAGCGGGATGTACTCAAGCCGTCCGGAATCCATAAAGCAAGCCATAACATCACAAATAGGCCAGATGACCTAGACGCACAGCGAATGCAAAGCACGCAGAGTGACCAAATGGCGTCAGAAATGACGGAGAATGTCACATCATTATGACTGGCTTGACGATCTGTCCTGGTCGTCAGCGACTGTTCAGATGATGATGCCGCGCGACTTCAAGGCAGTGATCTGCTCGTCCGTCAGGCCGAGTTCGCGCATCACATCGTCGGTGTGCTCGCCGTGGGTGGGCGAGGCCTTCAGCTCACCGACCGGGCGGCCGTCGAACTGGGCGGGGGAAGCGCCGGTGAGGTAGTGGTCGCCGTCGGGGTACGTCACCGGGGTGACGAACCCGTTCTCCAATGCCTGCGGGTCGGCGATGACCTCCTCGGGACTCTTGGCCGGCGACCACACGCCCTCGAGCTCGGCGAACTGGGCTTCCCATTCGGCGAGTGTCTGGCTCGCGAAGATGGCGTCGAGCTGGGCGATCATCTCGACGCAGTTGGCGGCGCGCGCCGCAGAGTCGACGAACTTCGGGTCGGTGATCCACTCGGGTCGGCCGACCTTCGTGGCGAAGTCTTCCCACCAGGCTTCGTACAGCAGGCACAGCAGTAGCCAGCGGTTGTCGCTGGTCTTGTACCAGTTCAGCATCGGGTCGGGCATGGCCTCACGGGCCGGCATCGGGCCGGCGGCCTTCCAACCCATCGAGGCCTGGATGAGTGCCTGGCTCATGATGTACGTGCCCATCTGGTAGAGCGCGTGATCGACGATGGCGCCCTTGCCGGTGCGTTCGCGGCGGAACAGCGCGGCGCAGATCGCGCCTGCGAGCGTGGCGCCGCCGGTGAGGTCGCCCACCGACCCAGGCTGGCTCGGCGGCGGTCCACCGTTTGCGGGTGCTTGCACGAACGCCGAGCCACTGCGAGTCCACGAGGACGGCATGTCGAAACCGCGGGCGGCGGACAGTGGGCCGCGACGGCCGTAGCCGGTACCGCTGGCGTAGACGATCTTCGGGTTGATCTTCTGCACGTCGGCAGCAGTGATCCCCAACTTGACGCAGGCGTCGTCGCGCATGTTCGTGATGAACACGTCGGCACCCTCGATCAACTTGTACAGGTACTCGCGGCCTTCGGCCTTGGTGAGGTCCAGGCCCAACCCGCGCTTGCCGCGGTTGGCAGCTTCGAAGTACGGGTTGCTCTTCAGGCCAGGACGCTGAATGGCGCGCATGCTGCGCGCTGCATCGCCACCCCCGACGACGCGTTCGATCTTGATCACGTCGGCACCCCAGTCGGCCAGGATCATGGCTGCTGCGGGCACGAACGTGTGCTCTGCGACTTCGATTACCCGAACACCTTGCATGACGTCGTACATCGACTGTCCTCCCTCCAGGAATCCCCGCCGACAACGTAGTCGGTTGCGCCACGCAGGGGCCTCGTCCTCTCGATGGATAGCATCGGCGAACCGAGACCAAGCTGGGGAAGTGTCCGATGTTCGTGAGCCTGAGTTCGCCGCTGCTGTTCATCGTGCTGGCGCTGGCAGTGCTCGGCAGCGCTGGCCTCGGGATCTTGGCGGGTGCACGTCTGCGTGGTCGATCCGAGGCTGGTCACAACTCAGTCGGTGTGGTGCAGGGCACGCTGCTGGGATTGGTCGGTCTGCTCTTGGCGTTCGGGCTGACGATGTCGGTGGGTCGTTACGAGATGCGTCGGCAACTGGTCGTGAAGGAGGCGAACGCGATCGGCACGACGTACCTGCGTGCGCAGATGTTGTCCGAGCCAGCGCGTTCGACCTCACTTGATCTGTTGAAGGAGTACACCGGCCGGGCGATCGACCTGGCTGATCAGGTGCCCACCAACGCTGAGTTCCGCGCCGATCGGTCGCGCCTCGGCGAGCTGCAACGCGAGCTGTGGGCTGCCGCCGGTGTGGCGTTGGCCGCAGATCCGGCAGGTACTGCACCGCGCCTGTACATCGAGACGTTGAACGAAACGATCGACGTCAACGGTGAACGTGTGGCGTCGCTCTTCGATCGGGTGCCGAGCACGGTGTTGCTCCTGCAGGTCGTCGGCGGTGCGGTTGCGATCGGAGTGCTTGCGCTCTATCTCAGCTTGCTCGGGCGTGGAGCCACGACTTCGCTGGTCGCGTCGATCGTGGTGATCATGATCCTGTTCGTGTCGTTCGACCTCGATCGGCCGCAGCGCGGCTTCATCACGGTCCCGTTCGCATCGCTGACGGACGTGCGCGCCGAGATGGATGAACCACCGGCGGTGACGGTCGCACCCTGACTGGCGTCAGTTGGTGCCGAAGACGAGTTCACCGATGCGGCCCAGCAGCGCGCCAGCCGCCGGGGTGGCAGCGGGGTAGGCCTGTGTGAGACCGGCCCCCAGCATTCCGTTGTCGACCACGAGCGTGACGCCGCTGATGTAGTTGGCGGCCCGGCTGCACAAATACAGCAGGGGGTACGCCTGATCCTCTGCGCTGGCCGGGGGGATGCCGGCGTCGCTGCGGTAGTCGCTGCCGAAACCCAACCACTGCTCGGCGTTCGCCTGCGCGAGCGGGGTGTCGGTGGGTCCAGGAAGGATGGCGTTGATGCGGATGCCGCGCTGCAGTAGCGGGAACGCTTGCCGGGCGACGTATGCGTTCATCGCCTGCTTGCTCCATCGGTAGTTGGCGGTACCCGGGTGCGCCTCGATCCAGGCTGCCGCCGACTCGAAGTCGGGTGTGTCGAGGTACTCGCACAGCAGGGGCAACTCGGGCTCCCACCCCAGCCCGGCCATGGACGAGACCATGCCGATCGTCGAACCTCGCGGCAGGCGGTCGTCGGCGAGCAGTCGCTCGATGAGATGTCGGTGACCGATGAAGTTGACCTTCTCGATACCGGGCGTGCCCTCGGCAACGCCGGCGCACGCCAGCACCACGTCGATCGGCCCGCTGATGGATGACAATGCCTCGTCGATCCCGGCGCGGTCGCACAGGTTGATGTGCACGGCCGTCACGCCGGCGAGCGTGATCGGTGCGATGTCCATCACCACGACCTCGGCACCGAGGCCGAGTGCAAGTTTCGCCGCAGCCGCACCCATGCCGGTGGCGCCGCCCACCACCAAGACGCGCTTGCCCGCGAAACCGAAAATGTCGAGTCCCATATCTTCCCCCTGTGTCGTCCCCAGTGGGGACACTAGGCGGTGCGAGAGAGGCCCCCGAGCAGTGAGTCCATCGCACTGACCGCCAGGTCGCGGGCAACGTGCGGGTCGGCGGCGTTGGCGATGAACAACGCGGCCTCATCCACCGAGGCCAGCAGGATGTGCGCCAGCGCATCGATCGGTTGGTCGCGCATTGAGCCTTCGACGATCGCGGCGGTGAGGAGCGCGCGGATGGCGCCGAGGCCGTACTTGGCTTCGAGCGCGCGCCACTCGGGCCAGCCCAACACTGCCGGGCCGTCGATGAGCAACACGCGCTGCACCTCGGTGGTCAGCGACGCGTCGAGGAACCCGATCAGGCCGTTGCGCAGGCGGGTGAACGAGTCGGGTGCGTCGATGCCGCCGGCGTTGGCCAACAGGTCGTCCTCCACGGCTTCGAACACAGCGAGGAACAACGCCTTCTTGTCGGCGAAGTGGTGGTAGAGCGCGCCGCGGGTGACGGCCGCCTCCTGCACGATCTCCTCGGTGCCGGTGTCGAAGTAACCCTTCTCGACGAACAGTCGGCGGGCCACCGAGATCAACGCGGCGCGGGTCGCTTCGGCGCGCTCAGCCACCTGGCGGGAGCGCGGTTGACTGGTGGACATGGCGTCAGTATTATCCACATACAAGCTGTATGTCGACAGCACGCGAACAAGGGGAGACACATGTCGGATGCAAAGGCGTTGGTGCAGGAGTTCTGCGACCGGATGGTGAACCGCGACGTCGAGGCGTTGCGCGGCTTCATCGCCGACGACGCGATCTACCAGAACGTCGGCATGGCCGCGTCGGTGGGCGTCGATGCGATCGTCGCCAACCTCGCCGGTCAGTTCGCTATGTTCCCCGACTCGTACAAGTACGAGATGAAGAGCATCGCCGCCGACGGCGACGTGGTGCTCACCGAGCGCCTCGACTTCATCAGCGTGCCCGGTGGCGCCCCGGTCGGCTTGCCGGTGATGGGCACGTTCGTCGTGCGCGACGGCAAGATCGTCAGCTGGCGCGACTACTTCGATCTCGGTCTGCCGGGCAAGATGCTCTCGGGTGAGGACGTCTCCGGTCTGATCCCGAAGACGTACTGACGAGGGCGACCTCGGGTTACGGCTGTCTCCTACACTCGGCGGCGTGCAACCCGAGGCGCTCCGTTCACTCGTGCTGATCGTGTCGATCGCGACACTCAGCCCGCTCATCTCCGACCTCGCCAAACGCTGGACCCGCGTGCCCGGTGTGGTGATCGAGATCTTCCTCGGGATCCTCATCGGACCGCACGTACTCGGTTGGGCGCACCTCGACGAGGTGATCGAGGTGCTGGCCGAGATGGGGCTGGTGCTGCTCATCTTCCTGGCCGGTTTCGAGATCGACCCGGATGCGGTGAAGGGGCGGCCGGTGAAGTTGGCTGTCGGTGGTTGGGTGCTGTCGCTCGGCCTCGGCACCGGCGTGGCCGTCGTGCTGCATTCGCTCGACGTCACCTCGGGTATCCGCTTCGTCGCAATCGCACTCACCACCACAGCGGTCGGCACGCTGCTGCCGATCCTTGGGGACGCCGGTGTGCTGCCCACGACACTTGGGCGCAACATCCTGGCCAGCGGTGCGATGGGTGAACTCGGACCGATCCTCGCGATCTCGGTGGCGCTGGCGACGGACTCGCCGGCGAAGACCACCGCTGTGTTGCTGGGCTTCGGCGCGATCACGCTGCTCGTCGGATGGTTGGCGACACGGCCCGCCCAGCCGCGGATCATCCGCCTGATCGCGCGCACGCTGCACACGAGCGGGCAGTTCGGTGTGCGCTTCAGCATGCTGCTGTGCGTTCTGCTCGTGTGGGTCGCCCAGACGTTCGGGCTCGACGTGTTGTTGGGCGCCTTCGCTGCTGGCATGGTGGCCCGTCTGTTCCTCGTTGGTCACGCTGCCGAGGCCACCGACGACGTGCAGCACGACGCTGATCATCGCCACGAGGTGCAGGTCCGCATCGAAGCGCTGAGCTTCGGGTTCTTCATCCCGGTGTTCTTCGTGGTGAGCGGTGTGCACTTCGACCTTGCCGCGCTGGGTCACCTCGGCGCGTTGGCGAAGGTGCCGATGTTCCTGGCGCTGTTCCTCGTGGTCCGCGGTCTGCCAGCGTTGCTGTACCGACGCGACCTCGACCGGCCGAACCTCGCTGCGCTCGCGCTGTTGCAGTCGGCAGCGCTGCCGTTGGTGGTGGTGATCACCGGCCTCGGTGTGTCCACCGGGCGGATGCGGCCCGACAATGCGGCTGCGATGGTGGGTGCCGGACTCTTGTCGGTCATCGCCTTCCCGCTGATCGCGCTCGCAGTCCGCGGCCGGTCACAGACGCGCTGAGTCGGTAACGTCGGGACATGCCCGAGCAGCCAGCCGACCCATCACCTGTCGACGTCCAGCAGGACGGTCACGTCCTGATCCTGCGTATCAACCGCCCCGACGCGATGAACGCACTGGATGGTCGCGTGCTCTTCGAGCTGATCGCTGCGGTGAAGCGGGCGAATAGGGACGACTCGGTGCGCTGCATGGTGTTGACAGGTGCCCCACGTGCCGACGGGCGGCCGTGCTTCAGCGCTGGTGACGACCTCAAGGAGGCTGCGGCCGGTCTGCACCCGGCGGGGAATCCGGGGAACAAGCTGTGCAACGCGATCGACGAATCGCTGAAGCCATCGATTGCCGTCATCGACGGTGTGTGCACCACGGGTGCGCTGGAACTCGCACTGGCATGCGACCTGCGTGTGGTGGCGGAGACGGCGCAGATCAGCGACTGGCATCTCGCGCGCCTGGGATCGGGTCTTGGTGGTTGGGGTGCGAGCACCCGGCTGAGTCGTCTTGTGGGCGTCGCTCAGGCCAAGGACTTGATTCTCACCGGCAAGGTCATCGACGGCAATGAGGCGCTGCGGATCCAATTCGCGCAACGGGTCGTGCCATCCGAGCAACTGTGGGATGAAGCGATGACGATGGCCCGCTCGATCGCAGCGATGAGCCCCGAGGGTGTACAGATGACGATGGCGCACCTCAGCCGTGTGGAGGATCTCTCCAAGGAGGAGTCGCTGCGTTTCGCGACGCAGGTCCGCGAATGGTTCCGCTCGTCCTCAACGTTTGCCACCCTGGCGCAAGATGTGCTGGATCGGAAACCGTCGCGTTGACGAGCGCGGTGGCTCAGGAGTTGGCGAAGAAGGCCTTGGACTGCTCGGGACCGAACAGGACGTAGAGGGCCACCCTGGTCAGGATCGCTACGAATCGGATGATCCTGACCAACGCTGCGCGCTTCACACCGGTGGACGTGGTCGGGGCGGTTTGCCGCGTGGCCGGGTTTCGCGGTGTCGGCCGTCGGGCCAGGTGAAGTGCATGTCGGCGTTGGGGAGCAGCTTCACCTGCACGCGTTCGCGGTGCACGATGTGGTGATGGCGGTTGCACAACATGCCCAGGTTGTCGTGGTTGGTGGGGCCACCCTTGCGCCAGTGGAACAGGTGGTGGGCGTCGCAGTAGGACACCGGGCGGTCGCAGCCGGGGAAACGGCAACCGCCGTCGCGTTGGGCGGTGAGGCGGAACAGGTGCCGGGGCACGCTGTAACGCGCACGGCCATAGCCGATGGGTAGTGAATCGGTGCCGCGCATGATCTGGTGGATCAGGCAGTCGCACAACACGGTTTCGGTGGTGGCGTGGTCGAACAGGCGGTCGGTGTCGGGGTGGCTGCCCAACAGCAGATCGGTGGTGAGCGTGTCGCCCTCGAGCGCCAGCTCCACGTGTGGGTGGCGGCGCTTCGTGGTGGGCTTCTCGTTGTGCTGGTTGTAGAACGCGGCAATGTCGTGCAACGCGTCGGCATCGCGCTGCGTCTTGGTGCGCGTGTCGTACTCGCCCTCGAACGTGGCCGCGGTCTTCAGCGCGGCCTCCACTTCGGCGGCCGCCCCGCC
>CAESGF010000028.1_pt1 | contig 38698 bp, 38 predicted proteins | sample 7263721 | NCBI WGS metagenome assembly CAESGF01 (sample SAMEA6814162, study PRJEB35770) | uncultured Acidimicrobiaceae bacterium | biome: Freshwater; feature: Freshwater reservoir; material: water | place: Czech Republic | collected 2017-06-27 | depth 30m m
GCGGTGGGGGCGACGATGGTGATGTTGGCGATGATGCCGGTGGCGTTGGTGGGGATGGTGCAGTTGCCGTTGGTGCCCCACACGTTGAACGTGACGTTTTCGCCGGTGCCGATGGGTGTGTTGCGTGTGCCGACGTTGTCGGGAGCGACGCGTGTGTCGGCGAGGCGGCAGGGGGTGATGGTGACGATCGCCGATGGTGTGGCGGGTGCGCCAGCGTCAGCGCCGAAGCGGTAGGCGACCACCGAGGTGAGCACCGCAGCAGCGGTGAGCGCAGCAGCGATGCGGAGGCGTCGGGAACGGGTGGTGGGCATGCTGGTCCGATCGTTGGTGCGCGAACCGGAAGCCTCTCACACGGCTGAGAGCGGATTTACGCTTTCAGATGGGCGACCACATCAGCCAGAGCGATGTCGGCCTTCTCGCCGGTGCGGCGATCCTTCACCTCGACCACGCCGTCGGCCAGACCTCGGCCGACCACCACGATGGTGGGCACGCCCACCAACTCCGCGTCGTTGAACTTCACGCCGGGGGAGACCCCAACGCGGTCGTCGAACAGCACGCGCAGGCCGGCGGCTTCGCACTCGGCTGCCAGCAGTTCGGCGGCGGGGAGTTGCGGGTCGGTGGCCTTGCCGGTGGCGACGATGTGCACATCGGCCGGCGCAATCTCGCGCGGCCAGATGAGACCCTTGGCGTCGTTGTTCATTTCGGCCAGAGCACCGAGCGCTCGTGAGACGCCGATGCCATAGGAGCCCATCGTGACCACGCGGGTCTTGCCGTGCTCGTCGAGCACCGTCAGACCCAGCGCCTCGGCGTACTTGCGGCCGAGTTGGAAGATGTGGCCCATCTCGATACCGCGGGCCATCTCCAGCGCAGCGCCACAGTTGGGGCACTCGTCGCCATCGTGCACTTCGGCCGCTTCGATGGTGCCGTCAGGTGTGAAGTCGCGGCCCATCGCCAGGTTGTACACGTGGCGTCCGGACTGATCGGCGCCGGTGATCCACAGCGTGCCGTCGACGATGCGCGGGTCGACGAGGTACTGCACACCGGCCGGGCGATCGAGGCCGAGCGCGCCTGGCCCGATGTAGCCCTTGGCCAAGGTGGGCTGCAGGGCGAAGTCGGCCTCGGTGAACGGTTCGATCTCGGCGGGCGAGACTTGCGCCTCGAGACGCTTCATATCGACGTCGCGGTCGCCGGGCACGCCGATGGCGAGCGCAGTGGTGGTGCCGTCCGGGTGCTTCAGCTTCACGACCAGGTTCTTCAGCGTGTCGGCTGCCGTCCAGTCGCGGTCGGGGCGACGCAGGTCGGCGCGAGCGTTGAACAGATCGACCAGCGTCGCAATGGTGGGAGTGTCGGGGGTGTCGGCCACCACCGCGGCGGGCAGACCCTCGAACGGCACGGGCGTGGGTGCGGCAACCCGCACAGCCTCGGTGTTCGCGGCGTAGTCGCAGGTGGTGCAACGCACATAGGTGTCCTCGCCGACGGCCATCGGCGCCAGGAACTCCTCACTTGCCGAACCGCCCATCGCGCCGCTCATCGCCGAGACGATGACGATTGGGAGGCCGAGCCGGTCGAACGTGCGCTGGTAGGCGACGCGATGCTTCTGATAGCTGGCCTCGAGGCCGGCATCGTCGATATCGAAGCTGTACGAGTCCTTCATCACGAACTCGCGGCCGCGCAGCAGGCCGGCTCGCGGCCGAGCCTCGTCGCGGTACTTGGTCTGGATCTGGTAGAGCACGACCGGGAGGTCTTTGTAGCTGCTGTACAGGTCTTTGACGAGCAGCGTGAACATCTCCTCGTGCGTGGGCGCCAACAAGAAATCCGCGCCCTTGCGGTCTTTCAGGCGGAACAGGTTGTCGCCGTAGTCGGCCCAGCGGCCGGTGGCCTCGTACGGTTCGCGAGGCAGCAGCGCCGGAAAGTGCACCTCTTGGAAGCCCTCGCGGTCCATCTCTTCGCGGACGATCCGCTCGATGTTGCGGTAGACGATCCAGCCCAGCGGCAGCCAGGTGAACCCTCCTGGGGCGGCACGGCGGATATACCCCGCGCGCAGCAGAAGCCGGTGACCGGCCACTTCAGCGTCAGCGGGGTCCTCTCGGAGCGTACGGAGGAACAACGTCGACATTCGGAGCACGGGCCGAAGAATACCGGCTGGGAGATATACTCGGCAGGTCCTTTGAAGTTCCCTGAACTGGAGGCGTGGGCTCTCACGGCCCACGCCTTCTTTACTGCTAGGGGCCAGACGCGAGAAAGGAGGTCGACAGATGAGCGAGCAAAACCTTGAGAAGATCCGCAAGATCGTGCAGCCAATCGTTGCCGACCTCAAGCTCGACCTCTACGACCTCGAGTTCCGCGGTGGCACTCTGCGGATCACGATCGATACCCCGGTCGGCAGCGAAGCAGGCGTCTCGCTCGAAGACATCACGCTGGTCACTCGCCTCGTCGGACGCGATTTCGACCACCTCGACCCCGTCGCCGGGCACTACACGTTGGAAGTCACCAGCCCCGGTCTCGAGCGCACGATGCGCACACCGGCGCACTTCCAGCGCGAGGTTGGCAAGACCGTGTCCGTGCGGCTGAGCAACGCCGTGAACGCCGATCGGCGTTTCCAAGGTGTGCTCACCTCCGCCGGCGACCGTAGTTGCACCGTGCTGCTCGACACACCTGCCAAAGATGGCACCCTCGAGCGCACAGTCGACTACGACCAGATTGATCGGGCCCGCACGATTTTCGTGTGGGGTCCGACCCCCAAGCAACCCACGAAAGCCGTCAAGAAGGAGGACGCGAGATGAGCAACCTCGACATGTCGGAAGCCATCAAGATGCTGGCCAACGAGAAGAACATCTCGGTCGACACTCTGCTCCACGTGCTCGTCGACGCACTGGCCACGGCCTACAAGCGTCGCCCCGGTGCCGCGCAAGAGGTCGTCGTGGAAGTGAACCCCGATACGTTCGAGTTCACATTCCTGGCCTACGACCTCGATGACGACGGAGCCTGGATCAACGAGCGCGACGACACCCCGCGTAAGGAAGAGATGGGCCGCATCGCTGCCCAGACCTTCCGTCAGGTGATGAGCCAGCGCATCCGTGAGGCCGAGCGCGATCGCAAGTTCGAGGAATACGCGAACCGCGAGGGCGACATCGTCACCGGCATCATCCAGCAGGCAGACGACCGCTACACATTGCTCGACCTCGGTCGCGTCGAGAGCCTGCTGCCCAAGGCCGAGCAGGTGCCGTTCGAGCGTCCGGTCCCCGGCGACCGTGTCAAGGCGTACATCGTCGAGGTGCGCAAGACCGCCAAGGGTCCGCAGATCGTCGTCAGCCGTACGCACCCGGGTCTGATCAAGCGGTTGTTCGAGCTGGAAGTGCCCGAGATCGCCGACGGCATCGTCGAGATCAAGGGTTGCGCTCGCGAACCCGGCCACCGCACGAAGATCGCGGTGTGGAGCAACGACCACAACGTGGATCCCGTCGGCGCCTGCGTCGGTGCCCGTGGCGGTCGCGTCCGCATGGTCGTCAACGAACTGCGCGGCGAGAAGATCGACATCGTCCCGTTCAGCGAAGACCTCGCCGATTTCGTCGCCAAGGCACTGTCGCCCGCCAAGGTCACTGCGGTGATCATCAGCGACGACGCCACCCAGGCCGATGTGATCGTGCCCGACAACCAGCTCAGCCTGGCCATCGGCAAGGAGGGCCAGAACGCCCGCCTCGCCGCTCGCCTCACTGGCGTGCGTATCGATATCCGTGGCGAGACCGAGCCCATGCAGGGTCTCGACGACGCGGATTACGAAGAGGGCGAGTGGGTCCCGAACGCCGAATCCGGCGCGATGGAATGGCATGCTGCCGACGGCACCGTGCTGACCCAAGAGCAGTGGAACGAGCAAGCGGCTGCGGCCGCCGAGCCCGTACCGCCGTCAGAAGAGAAGTCGGGTGATGACCACGTCTGATACCCGAACCGCTGTACCTGAACGCACCTGCATCGGCTGCCGCCGCCATCGGCCGCAGTCGGAAATGATCAGGTGTGCTCTGAGCGCCCATGTCGCCACCGTCAGCCGCACTGCGGCCGGCAGGGGTGCGTGGTTGTGCTCATACGAGTGCTTCCGCACTGCCGAACGCAAGAAGGCGTTCGAACGTGCATGGAAGGCCTCGATCTCGGCCGCGATCGTGCGCGATCTCGACGAGAAGGTGCGGTTTGCATTCGAAGGCGTGATCATCAACATGGAACAATTCAGTTCGACGAAAGGCTGAAACGGGTTTTGGCAAAGAACATGCGCGTGCACGAGCTCGCAAAAGTGCTCGGAATGACGAATGCGGAGATGATGACTCTCTGTGACGTGATGGGTGTCGGGGTGAAGAGTCACTCCTCCACGCTCATCGAGGCGCAGGCCGATCGTCTCCGTCGTCGCGCGGAACGTGAGGGTCTCACGCGCCCCGAGCAGCCCGAAGAGCCCAAGGCGGTCAAGAAGACCGCCAAGAAGGCCGCCAGCGTCGAGCCGAAGCTTGACGCGACCGCCGACGAGCAGGTTGACGCCAAGCCGGTGAAGAAGGCCGCCGCCAGGAAGGTTGCCGAGCCCAAGGCCGAAGAGGCTGCCCCTGCGGTCGCTCCTGCGCCCGTGGCTGAGGCGCCAGCACCTGTCGTCGAGGCACCCGCACCCGCACCTGCTCCGGCCCCTGCACCTGCTCCGAAGCCGGTCGTCGAGGCTCCTGCCCCGGCCCCCGTCGTCGAGGCTCCTGCCCCTGCTCCTGCTGTCGTCGCCCCGGCCCCTGCTCCTGTTGCGGTTGCTCCTGCTCCCGTGGTGGAGGCGCCCGTCGTCGAGGCTCCTGCTCCGGCTGCCGTTGTCGAGGCTCCTGCGCCGGTGGCGGAAGCCCCGGTTGCCCGTATCTCCAGCGGTCGCCCCACATCTGGCGAACCGCCGCGTCCTGCCGGTCCGCCGCCCGTCGCTCGTCCGCCAGCCCCGTCGATTGCCGACGCCCCGCGCTCACCCGCCGGTCCGCCGCCCACCCGTCCGGTAGGTCCGCCCCCCGGTCGGCCGCCGGCACCTCAGGCTGGTCGCCCCACGGCACCGTCTGGCAAGCCGATTCCGCCGCCGCCCGGTGGCGGTCGCCCGATGTCCTCATCGGGCAAGCCGATTCCGCCGCCGCCTGGCGGTCTGCGTCCGGGTGGCCCTGGCGCTCGTCCCGGTGGTCCCGGTGGCCCTGGCGCGCCGCGCACGGGTGGCTACACCGCTCGTCCCGGTGGCCCTGGTGGTCCTGGTGCTCGTCCCGGTGGTCCCGGCGCCCCGCGCACGGGTGGCTTTGCCCCGCGCACCGGTGGTCCTGGTGGCGCTCGTCCCGGTGGCTTCGGCCCGCGTCCCGGTGGGCCCGGTGGCGGCCCCGGTGGTCCCGGTGGCGGCCCCGGTGGCGGTCCCGGTGCTCGTCCCGGTGGTGGCGGCGGTCCGCGCCCCAATGGTCAGCGCCGTGCCCCGCGCAAGAAGAGCCGTGCTCGTCGTCGTCGTGACTTCGACGAGATGCAGCCGAACTACAACAGCAACTACACCGCGACGAATGCACCCGTGCCCGAGGGCACGATCATCGTCGAGCGTGGCGTGTCGGCCCAGGAGTTCGCTCCCAAGCTGAATCGCACAGCTGCCGACGTGATCCGCTTCCTGCTGCAGAACGGTGAGATGGTCACTGCGACCATGACGCTCACCGACGAGCAGATGGAACTGTTCGCGCTGGAGGTCGGTGCCGACCTGTTGCTGGTCGAGCCCGGTCAGCAAGAAGAGCTCGAGTTGCAGGCGCTGTTCGATGACAGCGACGACGACGACGAGACGCTGCAGGTGCCGCGTGCTCCGGTCATCACCGTCATGGGTCACGTCGACCACGGTAAGACGACGCTGCTCGACAAGATCCGCAACGCCAACGTGGTCGCCGGCGAAGCTGGTGGCATCACCCAGCACATCGGTGCCTACATGGTCGATATCGATGGTCGCAAGATCACGTTCCTCGACACACCTGGCCACGCGGCCTTCACCAAGATGCGCGCTCGCGGTGCACAGGTGACGGACATCGTGGTCTTGATGGTGGCGGCCGACGACGGCGTCATGCCCCAGACGATCGAGGCGATCAACCACGCGAAGGCGGCAGATGTGCCGATCGTCGTGGCGCTCAACAAGATCGACAAGGAGAACGCCGACGTACAGCGTGTGCTCTCGCAGCTCTCGGAACACGAACTCGTGCCCGAGTCCTGGGGTGGCGACACCATCGTCGTCGAGATGTCGGCGCAGCAGAACCTCGGTGTCGACGATCTGCTCGAGCAGCTTGCTGCCGTCGCCGAAATCGAAGAGCTCACCGCTAACCCAACCGGTCGGGCCAAGGGCGTCGTGCTCGAGGCCAAGCTCGACATCGGTCGTGGCCCGGTGGCCACGATCCTCGTCGACAAGGGCGAGCTGAAGGTCGGCGACCCGATCGTCGCCGGCGCCGCCTGGGGCCGCGTTCGCGCCATGATCAACGACAAGGGCGAGCAAGTGAAGTCGGCTGGCCCCAGCACCCCGGTGCAGGTGCTTGGTCTGCAGAGCGTTCCGAACGCAGGAGACGAGTTCCGCTCGTCGATGACGGAAAAGACAGCTCGTACCGTGGCCGAGGCTCGTGAGCAGCGTTACCGCCTCAAGGCGCAGCGCGGCGATGCCCGTCTCAGCACCGGCGTGAAGCTCGAAGACATCTTCAACCAGATTCAGGCCGGCGAGATCGCCACCCTCAACCTGGTGCTCAAGGCCGATGTGCAGGGTTCGCTCGAAGCGGTCACCGAGGCACTGCGGCGCCTCGAACGCGAAGAGGTCAAGTTGGCCTTCGTGCACCGTGGGGTCGGTGGTATCACCGAGAACGACATCAGCCTCGCTGCCACCACCAACGCCACACTCATCGGCTTCAACGTCCGCCCGGACAAGAAGGCCCGAGGGATGGCCGAGGCCGAGGGCGTCGAGATTCGCACCTACGAGATCATCTACAAACTGCTCGAAGACATCGAGCGGGCGATGGTCGGCATGCTTGCCCCCGAGTTCGAAGAAGTGGTCACCGGCGAAGCCGAGGTCCGCGAGATCTTCCGTGTTCCTCGCCTCGGCGCCATCGCCGGTTGCATGGTGCGCAGTGGAGCCATCACTCGTGGTTCGAAGGTGCGCTTCCTGCGCGACGGAACGATCATCTGGAAGGGCGCGATCACGTCGCTCAAGCGCTTCAAGGACGATGCACGCGAGGTCCGCGAGGGCTTCGAATGCGGTATCGGCCTCAGCGACTTCCAAGACCTCAAGCCTGGCGACCTGATCGAGACCTTCGAAGAGCGCGAGATCGCTCGCGTCTGACGCCTCGGTCATCTTTGGCGGGCAGGCTGGGTAGCGTCATCTCATGGCCGATCTCGAGTTCTTCTTCGACCCTGTGTGCCCGTGGGCTTGGATCACGTCGCGCTGGGTTGTCGAGGTGCAACAACAACGGCACTACACGGTGCACTGGCGCTTCATCTCGTTGAAGATGATCAACGAGGGTCGCGATCAGGAGTCGTACGACGATGGCTACCGCGCCGTGCACATGGCTGGGTTGTACACGCACCGCGTCTGCGACGAGGTGCGCATGCAGCACGGCAACGATGCCGTCGGAGCGTTGTACACCGCGATCGGCACGGCATTCCACCCAGATGGGCGGCGGCCGGAAATCACGGACGAGCCGGTGGCATTCATCGCTGAGATGTTGTCGGTTGCCGGTTTGCCCGACGAGCTTGCGGCGCACGCGCTCGACGAGTCGCACGACACGTACGTGCGTGAGGACACCGAGACCGCGTTCGCTCGCACCGGACGCGATGTCGGTACGCCGATCATCACGTTCCACCCTGGAGCTGACAACGAGTCCAGTTTCTTCGGCCCCGTGATTGCATCCATCCCCCGTGGCGAGGCCGCCACGAGGTTGTGGGACGCAATCGAGACCATCGCCACCACCAGCGGGATGGCAGAACTGAAGCGCTCCCTGCGCTCCAGGCCCCGCTTCGACTGACAGGACATGACGTGAGCAAGCCCCGCCGCCCCGCTGCACCCAGCCAACACCGCTACCCGCGTGAAGCGCGCCTCAGCACGTCGCTGCGCGAAGTGATCGCCGAGGAACTGACCCGTATCGACGACGAGCGACTGTCACTGGTCACTGTCACCGCGGTCGACGTCGACCCGGAAATGAACCGCGCGATCATTCATTTCGACTCGCTGTTCGGCGAGGAGGCCGACGCCGACATCGTCGCCGCGTTGGGCGCTCACCGTGTTCGCCTACAGAGCGCGGTGGGCAAGCAGATCCGCTCGAAGAAGACGCCGATCCTGTCGTTCAAGCCGGACACGGCCATCCGCTCCGCACTGCGGATCGAGGAAATCCTCCACAACGAAAGCACGTTGCCGGTGCGTCCTGCGGACCCCGAGCACGATGGCGAATCGTAAGCCGCCCACGACCCACGGTCTGGCCGTGGTGGACAAGCCGTCCGGAGTGACCAGCCACGACGTCGTCGCGATGCTGCGTCGCAAGTTCGGCGAGCGTCAGGTCGGGCATGCAGGCACGCTCGACCCAGATGCCACGGGAGTGCTCCTGGTGGGGGTTGGCAAAGCCACACGCTTGTTGCGGTTCCTCACCGATCTCGGCAAGACCTACACCGCCGAGGTCGTGTTCGGCAGCACCACCGACTCTCTGGACTCCACTGGAGTCGTGACAGGCACGTTCGACATGAGCGGTCTTGCAGCCGACACCGTGCGCTCCATGGTGGTCGAGCACCTCACCGGGGCGATCCATCAGATTCCGCCGATGGTGAGTGCTGTGAAGATCGACGGCAAGCGGTTGCATGAACTCGCCCGAGAGGGCATCGAGGTTGAACGCGCACCGCGGCCCGTCACGGTCTACCGCTTCGACATCGAACCCACCGCCGACCCGATGGTGTACCGGGCCGAAGTGCACTGCTCCAAGGGCACCTACATTCGCACGCTGGCCGACGACCTGGGTCGGCTGTGCGGAGGCGGTGCGCACCTGCGCAACCTGCGCCGCACAGCGGTCGGCAGCTTCACCGTGGCCGAATCAGCGGACCCCGACGATGTGCAGTTACTCCCACTTCCGCAGGCCGTGCGCGACTACCCACAGGTGACGGTCGACGCCGCTGCCGCAGCGTTGGTCGGGAACGGGCGTGTGCTCGATCGCGTTCGCGCCGGTATGCATGGCGATGGTCCGTGGGCAGTGCTCGGCTCCGACGGCGTTCTGTTGGCGATGTATGAATCGTTCGGCGCTGACGCTGCCAAGCCCGCCGTTGTAGTGGCCTGAACGAGTCGTACGGCTATCGTTTCTTATCGTGCTCATCGTCACTGATCTCTCCACGCAGCCCTTCCCGGGGCAGCGTTCGGTCGTCACCATCGGCGCGTACGATGGAGTGCATCTGGGCCACCAGGCGGTCATCGCCGAGGTCCGTAGCCGTGCAGCCGCGACCGGCGCCCGCTCTGTGGTGGTGACCTTCGATCGTCACCCCGCATCGGTGGTGCGGCCAGAGTCAGCGCCGCGCCTGTTGACCGACCTCGACCAGAAGCTGGAGTTGTTGGCAGCTACCGGCGTCGATGCCACGGTGGTCGTGAGCTTCGATCAGAGCCAGTCGCAGGAAGAGCCAATGGCGTTCGCCCAGCGGGTGCTCGTGGACTGCCTCAGTGCCTTGCACGTGGTGGTCGGCGACGATTTTCACTTTGGGCGCAACCGAAGCGGCAGCGTCGCCACGCTTCGTGAACTCGGCGCCGCCAACGACTTCGCCGTCGAAGGGATGACGCTGGTGCCGCGCACTGACGGGCCCGACGAACCGATCAGCTCGACCGCCATTCGCCGAGCGATGGCGGGTGGGCAAGTGGAACTGGCATCGCGAATGCTGGGCCACCCGTTCGAGGCTCGAGGCATCGTTCGTCTTGGCGATCAGCGCGGGCGTCTCTTGGGGTTTCCCACTGCCAACGTCGAGGTCGCTGTCAGCGCCTGCCTGCCTGCGGACGGCGTGTACGCCGGCTGGTACTTTCGGCCTGACGGCAGCCGGCACGCGTGCGCGATGAACCTCGGGCGGCGCCCCACGTTCTACGAACATGCAGAGACGTCGCTGCTGGAGGCGCACCTCATCGATTTCACCGGCGACCTCTACGACGAGGCGGCACGCGTGCAGTTCACGAACTTCCTGCGCAGTGAGCGCAAGTTCGACGGGTTCGAGGCGTTGAAGGGTCAGTTGAAGAACGACATCGATCACGCCCGTACGGTTGTGGGTGGCTGACGTTCAGACCTTGGGCCAGATCAGCGTGCCCTTGTCGTAGATCCCGGCCAACACGCTGGCGTCGACGAGTGTGTCGATCATGGGAACCACTCCGTTGAACAGTCCGATCGCCGCGTAGGCGGTGACCTCGGCTGTGAGCTGATCGATCAGCGGCAGACCCAGGGGTGCGTCGACGGTTGCACTGTCGGCGACGAGCTTTGACTCGACGTTCCAGCGAGCGAGTTCGCCATCGGCTGACAGGTGCAGTGTGTTGCCGAGCGAGTTGATGAGATCGACACAAGTGGTGGCAGCGAGTGTGGGGTCGGCGAGTGCATCGGCGAGGCCGCGCATGGTGGCGCGCATGAAGTCCTGCGCCGCGCTGGGGTGTTCAGTCAGGAACTGCTGGTTCGTGTACAGAATGCCGAAGCTGCCAGGGATTGCGAAGTCGGCCGGATCGTAGGCCTTGAACTTGATGCCCGCTGCGGTGAGCTGGTTGGGTTCGTTGCTCTTGTAACCGGGAAACCCGACGATGTCGGGTACCTCGATATGCACGGTGGGGTCGAACCCGTCGAGGAGCACGGTGTTGTAGTCGGTGCCCTCCACAAGGCCCTGCTTGGCGAGCATCGCTTTCACTGATGGGGTGATGGCACCCTTGACGCCGATCTTCTTGCCCTTGATGTCGGCGAGAGTGGGAACTGCGCCGTCCTTGGTGATGAGCGTGTCGATGCCGGTGCGGCCCTCGACTGCGAGCGCGACGAACCCGGCATCATTCGCTCCGGCGAAGTCGACCATTTCGCTGAACGATCCGCCCGACGAGAACTGCACCTCGTTGGCGGCCACGAGCGGGTAGTTGTCCACCGAGAAGCTGGGCTTGTAGACGACATCGAGGCACATCGCTTCGTAATAGTGGGCTGTGCTGGCCATCACCACGTCGACGATCGAGGCCGAGGCCGCGAAGTCGAAACTGGACAGGTAGGTGATGACGCCGGCGGCCTTATTCGCTTCGCAGCGCGCTGCGGGGAACGGTGCGTCGGCGGTGACCTCGGGTACCACGGCGGTCGGTGAGGATCCTAGGAAGGTGGGCTCGGGGCTGCCGATGGCGGTGTTGTCTGCGCTGCAGGCGGTGAGCAGAATCAGAACGGAGACGGCCGACGGAACGGCGATTCGACGCAACATGCGACGAGGCTAGCGGTGCAGCATCGCATCGAACATAGTCAGTACGTTTTCAGTACCCACTCCCACGCGGTGGCCGACTCGGGAGATGAAACCCAACTGAACGCCAGTTGCCGGATCGTTGGCAGCGAAGAACTGTTCATGGCCGTCGGCATCGACGGCCACCTCGGTGAGCAGCGGTGCACCGCCCCCTTCGAGGCACGACCGGGCGTAACCAGCATTCAACACCTCGATCGAGACGTGCTGCACGCCGTCGCCTCGATCGGCGAGATAGGCGGCCACCGAGGGGGATGCTTCGGGGCCGACGAACACGAACGTGACGCCACCGGCAGCGAGAGCTGCGATACCGGGGCGCGGGTCGGCGAGGGAGACCTCGTGGAAGCCGAAGCGCTGCACCAGCGAGTCGATGGCGGCGCGAAGATCGTGCACCGCAATGACGATGTGATCGACACGGCTGGCGACGGTGTCGAGCCCCGAGCGTTCGCCGGCGGCCGCCTGTTTGTCCGGGGCCGAGTCGGGGCGGTGGCCGGCAACCTCGATGCGATGGGTCTCGGTGAGCAGCACGCGGAACAACTGCTCGGCGAAGTCGGCGTCGACCCCCGCCTCGATCGCCTGCTGCCGACGGGAGGTGACGACGTCGCGCACCCGCGCTGGTTGGATGACCGGCGTGTCGCTGCCCTGTTTCACCGCAGCCACTTCCCGGCACACGGCGAGACGCTCAGCGACGATCGCGATGAGCGCCGCGTCGAGTTGATCGATGCGGGTGCGCAGTGCGGCGAGTTCGGGGCGGGGTGGCTCGGGCGTTGACATCGGGTTCACCGTAGTTGGCGACGCTGTGAGACGTGCCAACGCATCGCCACCCGCTGCAACAGGGACAGCAGCACCAGCGAGATCGTGCCCAGCAGTGCCATCGCGAAGATGGCCGACCACAAGGCGTCGCCCTGGTTCAGCGAGGCCGCGCGCCGCCCGATGGAGCCAAGTCCTTCATCGGCAAAGTTGCCGCCCTCCACCAGGTACGCGGCGATCAGCGCGAGGCCGACGTTGTAGCGAGCGGTGGTGAACAGCGACGGCAAGGCCGACGGCAGCCGCAGTCGCCAGAGCACTTCCCAGCGAGCGGCATCAACCGATGCCAGCAACTCGCGCGTGGCAGGGTCGGCGCTGCGCATACCGTCCACGGTGGCGAACGTGAACGCCGGCATGCACACGAGGGCGACGATGAACAACGCCGGCTTGGTGCCAGAGCCGATCCAGAGCACGACCGAGGCGATATAGGCGACGAACGGCGTGACCTGCAACAGCGTCAGCACCGGTTGCGCGGCGTGTTCGAAGAACTCGGAGGCGGCCATCGCCGAGCCGAACAACAGCGCCACCAGGAGCGCGATGAGCGTGCCGATGGAGGCGTGCTGGATGGTGACCCATGCGGCGCTCGCGTACCCGCTCGGATGCTGGGTGAGATAGCGCACGATGCGCGACGGTGCGCGCAACACGAACGGGCGGACGTGTCCCGCACGCACGAGCACCTCCCACGCGCCGAGGAAGACCAGGATGCCAACAACGGGGGCGAGGAGTCGCTTGTTCATGCGTTCATCCCCCGGTGCAGCGCATGGCGCACCTCGGCGCACAGCTCGACGAAACGGGGGTCGTCTTCCACCTCGGCAGATCGCGGCCGATCCAGGTCGATGGCGATGTCGGCGATGAGGCGTGTCGGCCGAGGACTGCTGACCAGCACCCGGTCGCTGAGCGCCACGGCCTCGGTGATGCTGTGGGTGACGAACAGCACAGTGACGCCCTTGCCCTCTACCAGGCGGTTCAACATCACGCGCATCTCGGCGCGTGTGATCTCGTCAAGTGCTGCGAACGGCTCGTCCATCACGAGCAGGGGAGCGTGGAGCGCCAGGGCCCTCACAAGGGCGACGCGCTGTTGCATGCCACCCGACAGTTCGTGGGGGAAGACATCGAGGAACGCGCCCAGGCCGACTTCGTCCAGCAGCGTCTCAGGGGCCACGGCGTCCACCGGGTTGGTGGAGCGGTTGACGTCGAGCAGCAGTCGGGCGTTCGCCCGCACGGTGCGCCACGGCAGCAGACCGGGCTGTTGCGGCACCATCGCCACTCGCTTGTGCGTGCGTGCCTCGATCGGCGCTGCGCCGTCGACCTCCACTTCACCGCCTGTGGCGGGTTCGAGGCCGGCGATCACGCGCACGAGGGTGGTCTTGCCGCATCCCGACGGGCCGATGATGCTGACGAACTGGCCGGCCTCGATATCGAGCGACAGTGGGTCGACCACGGCGAGCTCACCGAACTGTTTAGTGAGGTCGCGTAGGACGATCCGACTCATTCCTGCGAGTGTAGAGATGCAACTGCACCCAGCAGCCGATAGCGTTTCGCCCGTCCATCGGGGCGCAACCTCCGATGTGATGCCAGTGGCTCTCCTGCCACGGCGACCTCCTCATGGAAGGCTGAACAATGGCTGATCAGGACATCATCGCGAAGCACGCGCTGCACGAGGGCGACACTGGTTCACCGGAAGTGCAGATTGCTCTGCTCACCGGTCGCATCAACCACCTCACCGAGCACTTCAAGACCCACAAGAAGGACCACCACAGCCGTCGCGGTCTGCTCAAGTTGGTCGGTCAGCGTCGCCGCATGCTCGACTACGTGAAGAACATCGACATCGAGCGTTACCGCCGCATCGTCGCTGCCAACGGCCTGCGCCGCTAAGCCCTTCGAGCCGCCCGTACCGGCGGCCAACGCACCACTGAACTCCGCTTTGGGAAGGGTCAGTTCCGGTTTCCGGGACGGGTCCTTCCCAGAGCTCGTTGTGGGACGGGTTCTTCCCAGAAGCCGCCGCCGCCGTCTGCCCACCCAACGGGCATCATCGCTGCTAGCCTGGCACTTGATAAACCAACCGAGCGGATACCTGGATCGGTTGTCAGTCGCGAGTGCCGAGGCTCCCCACCCGTTGGGTCAGCAGCGTCGGCACTGTCGACTGGGAACCGTCCTCCGCTCCACAACACCGTGCGCCGATTCGCGCGCGGTCGAAAGGAGCTCGTCATGGCAGAAGCCATTCGAGTGTCCGGCGCCATTACTGGCACGGACAAAGCCCTGTCGTTCGAGACCGGCAAGCTTGCTCAGCAGAGCATGGGTGCCGTCGTTGCCACCCTGGGCGGCACCACGGTGCTGGCCACGGCCAACGCCGCCAAGGACGTGAAGCCGGGGATGGAGTTCTTCCCCCTCACGATCGACGTGGAAGAGCGGGCCTATGCGGCCGGCAAGATCCCGGGTTCGTTCTTCCGTCGTGAAGGCCGCCCCACCGAGGACGCGATCCTCACCTGCCGCCTCACCGACCGGCCGCTTCGCCCCGCATTTCCTGATGGTTTCCGCAACGAGACCCAGGTCGTGCTCACGATCCTCGGCGCCGATATGGCCAACCCGCACGACGTGCTGTCGATCAATGCCGCCAGCGCCTCGCTGATGATCAGTGGTATCCCCTTCGACGGCCCGATCGGCGCCGTCCGCGTCGCCCACACCCAGGCCGGCGAGTGGATCCCGCACCCCACCTACGAAGAGGGCGCCCAGAGCACCTTCGAGCTCGTCGTCGCCGGCCGTCAGCTGGACAACGGTGACGTCGCGATCATGATGGTTGAGGCTGGCGGTACCGCCAACAGCTTCAAGTACTACGCCGATGGCGCCCCGAAGGTCGACGAGGCCGCCCTGGCCCGTGGCCTCGATGCCAGCAAGCAGTACATCAAGGACAGCATCGCCCTGCAGCGCCAGCTCGTCGCCAGCGTCATCGCCACCAAGGGCCCGATCGTGCCGATGCCGTACAGCGTCACCGCCGATTACAGCCCCGAGGTGTTCGCCGCGGTCGAGGGCATCTGCACCCCGGCCATCAAGGCCGCTGTCGCCATCGCCGGGAAGGCCGAGCGCAACGCCGCCACCGACGCTGCGTCGGCGAACGCGATCGCCCAGCTGTGTGGCGAGGGCGCTGCCTTTGCCGGCAGCGAGAAGGCTGTGAAGGAGGCTGTGCGCAGCCTCACCAAGAAGCTGGTGCGCAAGCGCATCGTCGACGAGGGCCTGCGCATCGACGGTCGCGGTCCCCGCGATCTGCGTCCGCTGTCCAGCGAAGTCGGCACACTGCCCACCGCTCACGGCACCGGCCTGTTCCAGCGTGGCGAGACCCAGGTGATGAACGTCGTCACCATGGCCATGCCGCGCATGAACCAGTTGCTCGACACGCTCGGCCCGGAGACGCACAAGTACTTCCTGTTCCACTACAACATGGCCCCGTGGGCCAACGGTGAGACGGGTCGCGTGGGTTCGCCCAAGCGCCGCGAGATCGGCCACGGTGCGCTCGCCGCCCGTGCGCTGTTGCCGGTGCTGCCGGGTCTCGACGAGTTCAACTACACCCTGCGCCTCGTCGCCGAAGTGCTCGCCTCCAACGGCAGCACCTCGATGGCGTCGGTCTGCTCGGGTTCGCTGGCCCTGATGGACGCCGGCGTGCCGGTGAAGGCTGCCGTGGCCGGTATCGCCATGGGTCTGGTCTTTGCCGAGGGTAAGTACACCACGCTCACCGACATCCTCGGCGCCGAGGATGCCTTCGGCGACATGGACTTCAAGGTCGCCGGTACGTCCGATGCGATCACCGCCCTGCAGCTCGACACCAAGATCGACGGCATCCCCGCCGACGTCCTGGCCGCCGCTCTGGATCAGGCCAAGGAAGCCCGTACGGCGATCCTCGAGAACATGAATGCATGTCTCGCCGCTCCCCGTGCCGAGGTTGCCGCAACGGCACCGAAGATCACCACGATCTTCATCCCGATGGACAAGATCGGTGAGGTCATCGGGCCCAAGGGCAAGGTCATCAACACCATCCAGCAGGAGACCGGCGCCGACATCGCCGTCGATGACGACGGCGCCCAGGGCATCGTCACCATCGGCGCCGTCGAGGCGTGGCGCATGGAAGAGGCCAAGGCCCGCATCCAGGCGATCGTCTCCCCGCCGATGGCTGAAGTCGGCAAGGTCTACCCGGGCCGCGTCGTCAACATGACCAAGTTCGGTGCCTTCGTCAACATCCTCCCCGGCCGCGACGGTCTGGTGCACATCAGCAAGCTCGGCAAGGGCAAGCGCATCAACAACGTGGAAGATGTGCTGACGCTCGGTCAGGAGATCGAGGTCATCGTCGAGGAGATCGACGAGAAGGGCAAGGTCAGCCTGACCCCCGCCGACTCGTGGGATCCTGTGATTCCCGAAGGTGCAGGCGGCGGCAGCGAGCGCAGTGAGCGCAGTGAGCGCAGCAACAGCGGCGACCGCGATCGTGGCCCGCGCCGCGAGCGCAGCGACCGTCCCGAGCGTTCGGCAGCCCCGGCTGCGGCCCCGGCCGCGCCGGTGGATGGCGCCGTTGCCGTGTCGTTCGACGATGCGTTCGACGCCGAGCTTGCCGGCGAACTGGGCGACCTGGGCCCCGGTGGCGAAGCCGGCGGCAACGCCGGTGGTGGCGATCGTGGCGACCGTGGCGGCGACCGCGGCGGCCGTCGTCGTCACCGCTGACCCGTGACCGACCTCCGGATCACACAACTGGACTCCGGCCTCACGGTGGCCACCGAACGCGTGCCTGGCGCGCTGTCGGTGGCCACCGGTGTCTGGGTTGGTGTGGGCTCGCGTGACGAGTCCGATCGCCTCAGCGGCGTGAGTCACTTCCTCGAACATCTGTTGTTCAAGGGCACCGACACACGCTCGGCGCAGGAGTTGGCGCGTGGTGTCGATCGCCTCGGCGGCGACTTCAACGCCTTCACCACCAAGGAATACACGGCGTACTACTGCCGTCTGCCGGCACGGCACGCCCCGTTCTGTATCGAACTGCTCGGCGACGTGTTGTGCCGACCAGCGCTACGCGATGACGACGTGCATTCCGAGCGGGCAGTCATCCTTGAAGAACTGGCGATGGACGACGAGTCTCCGGACGATATCGCCCACCGCCGATTCGCCGCTGCGTTGTTCTCCGGGCACTCGCTCGGTCGCGACCCAGCGGGCGATCGCGAGCACGTGCAGGCGATCACCCCGAACGACGTGCGCGAGTTCTTCCAGCAGTACTACCGCGCCGAGGGCATGGTGGTCGCTGCTGCGGGCCCGCTGGAACACGACGAGATGTTGGCCGACATTGAGGCAGCCTTCGCTGGGGTGCGTCACGGTGGCACACGGCCGCAACGGGTGGCACCCACATTTGTGGGCCCCAGCGAGGCAATCGACGACGACACCGAGCAGGTGCACATCGTCATGGGTTCACGTTCGTTGGCTCGGCGCGACCCGCGTCGCGAGGCGCTCGACGTGGTGAACCATGTGTTCGGCGGTGGACTGTCGAGCCGACTGTTCGAGGAGATCAGAGAGCGGCGCGGTCTGGCCTACGCGGTGTACTCCGGAGTGTCCGCATTCGCTGATGCCGGTGCATTCCAGATGTACGCGGGCACGCAGCCCGAGCACGCCGATGAGGTGCAGTCGCTGCTGCGCGGCGAACTCGACAAACTGGTCGCCGAGGGCATCACCGACGAGGAACTCGACATTGCCCGCGGCTATCTCACCGGTTCGTTCGAACTCGGGCTGGAGGACACGGGCGCGCGTATGGCGCGTGCTGGCGGACTGCTGATCACCACTGGCGCGGTGCGCCCGATCGGCGAGCAGGTTGCCCGTTGGGCTGCGGTCGATCAGGATGCGGTGCGCGACGTGATCCGCGATGTGCTCACCGTCGAGCCGATCGTGGTGACGGTCGGCCCGACCGAGTAGTCAGGCGTTCGGCGCCGGAAAGTTCGGCGCCGGAGGCGGCAGCGTGCTGTCGGTCGACTTCTCGCCGAGGATCGGTGTGCCGGTGTCTTCCAACGTCTTCAACTGCCCGACGAGGTCGGCGATCTTGGTCTCGTCGTCGACGGCGGGGCGACCTGTGCGCTGGGCGTAGAGGATGCGGCCCAGGTCGTCGAGCAGATCGTCGGCCTTGCGCTTGTCCTTCACTTCATCCGCCTTCTCCTTGGCGGCGGTTCCCAGTTGCTGGGCCTTCTCTTTTGCTTTGTCGAGGAAGCTGCTCATACCTGTTGTTCTACACCATGGCTGGCGGGTTAGTTTCGTCAGCATGACAGCAGTTCGCGTGGGTGTGGTCGGAGCCGGTGGCCGGATGGGCACGGCAGTGTGTGAGGCGGTCGCCGCCGACCCTGACCTGCAGCTGGTGGCTGCAGTCGACCCGTTTGCGGCGGGTCAGACCCGTGAGGGAATCACCGTGGCCGGCGAGCCACGAGCACTCGTCGACGCAGCGTGCGATGTGGTCGTGGACTTCACCGTCGCCGTGGCAGCGCGAACCACGCTGCCGTTCCTGGCGATGCACGGCATCCACGCTGTTGTCGGTACCACGGGCTTCACCGACGACGACCTTGCGCTGTTCCGCACCGAGTTCAGCGGCAGCAACTGCCTCATCGCCAGCAACTTCGCGATCAGCGCGGTGTTGATGATGCGCTTCGCCGAACTGGCAGCGCCGTATTTCGACACGGCCGAGATCATCGAGTTGCACCACGACGCGAAGATCGACGCACCCTCGGGCACGGCGGTCACCACGGCGCAGCGCATGGCGGTCGCATCGTCCGCGTGGGCGAAGGACCCGACACAGCACGAGGTGTACCCCGGCGCCCGCGGTGGCGAAGGCCCCGCCGGCATCCGCGTGCACAGCGTGCGCATGCGCGGCATGGTGGCGCACCAGGAGGTCATCCTCGGTGCGCAGGGTCAGACGCTGACCATCCGCCAGGACAGCTACGACCGCGCCAGCTACATGCCGGGCGTGGTGCTGGCCTGCAAGCGCATCGCCGACCACCCCGGCCTGACGATGGGCCTCGACGCCTTCCTGGGCATCTAAGTCAGCCGCCCGCGGGAAGCGTCGCGCGGTCTCTTGACCAATGTCGGCGCTGAGATGGGGCAGGACCCCATCTCAGCGCCGAAGCAGCACTCGTTCAGCCGAGGCTGGCGATGGCGGCGTCGTAGTTCGGCTCGTCGCCGATGCTGGGGACCAGCTGGCTGTGGATGACCTTGCCGGTCTCGTCGAGCACGACGACCGAGCGGGCCAGCAGACCGGCCAGACGACCATCGACCATCTTCACGCCGTAGGCGGTTCCGAACTCGCTGCGGAAGGTGCTGGCGGTGACGACGTTCTCGATACCTTCGGCGCCGCAGAAGCGCTTCATCGCGAACGGGAGGTCGGCGGCCACGCACACAACGGTGGTGTTGGCCAGCGACGAGGCCAGCTCGTTGAACTTGCGCACGCTGGTGGCGCAGGTGGGGGTGTCGATGCTGGGGAAGATGTTCAGCACAACGCGCTTGCCGACGAGGGAGGCGGCGGTGACATCGCTGAGATCGGCCGACGAGGTGAGGGTGAAGTCAGGTGCCTGTGAGCCGACTGCCGGGAGATCGCCGCTGGTGTTGACGGGGTTGCCCCCGAGGGTGGTGGTTGCCATGCCGGGAATGTTACCGAGCGTCGTCACCGGCCGCGGAAGTTGCGCACGTTCACCAAGACCACGATCAGCACTGACCCGATGAGGATCCACCACTGGTAGTGATCCAGCCACTTGAGCGTGCTGCGCAGTTCTGACTCGAACTCCTTCGACAGCCACCACAGCAGCGCCAGTCGCATGGCCATACCCACGGCGGCGAGTGGCAGCAGTCGCTTCCAAGTGGTCTTCGCCGCCCCGCTGAGCACCCACACGATGTTGCTGCCCACGAAGAACGGCACGACGAACCACTCGGCGTTGTCGACGGCCTTCTCGAACTTACTGACCTGCTCTTGCGGCATGCCCATGAACTTCCAGAACCAACGGAGGGCTTGATCGCCATAGGCGCGTCCGAGCATGTGGCACACGATCGCCGCAGCGCTGAGGCGCAGACAGGCGATCAACGCCCACTCGAAGGGACTGATGCCGCTGGGCACGGTGGCCACCAGGAAGCGGTTGCGCGAGGACAACAGCAGCAGGCTGGCCGGGTGCTCGTCGTCCATCGTCACCCACGAGGCGGCGGCGATGTTGGTGCACACCACCAGACCGACGAACGCGGCGATCCAGATCGGTCCGCTTCGTGGAATCGGCGCGGGCGCGGTATCTTCGTCGACGGTCACGCGATCGCACACTACGGCGAATGAGGGGGAATCGTGCATCGACATGGTGTTGCGGGTGTGCTCGCGCTTTGCCTGATGGAACTGACCCTGGGAGCGTGCGCGCCCGACCCTGATGATGCGTTGGGCGCGACGACCACGGTGGCAGGGGCGCCACCTGTGGTTACGTACGCTGCGAATGGCAAGTCCGACTCCGTGCTGGCGATCGACAACAACTTCATTCCGGGCACGTTGAGCGTCGCCGCCGGGACAGAGGTGGTGTTCGACAACAACGGACGCAACGGGCACAACGTGGTCCCGGCCGATGATCCCACTGCGTCGAGTTGGGGTGTGCTCGATGCCGCGTTCCAGCCGAAGGACAAGTACTCGTACGTGTTCACCACACCCGGCACCTACATTTACTACTGCACCATTCACGGCACTTCGAAGGCCGGTATGTTTGGCACGATCGTGGTCACGGCACCGTGACCTTCTTGGGGGAGAACCATATGCGTCGGAAACTCATTGCCGCGGCCGTTGCCGCGTCGGTGTTCATCGTGGGCTGCGGCGGAGACCGCAAGTCGTCCACCACCACTACGGCCGCCACACCGACCAGCGATTCCATGCCCGCTCCGGACACCACCGGTGCCGAGTTGGCCGCGTTGCGGGTGCCCGGCGACTATCCCACCATCCAGGCCGCGGTGGACGCGGCCAAGCCGGGCGAGCTGATCCTCATCGCCCCCGGCACCTATCACGAGGCCGTCCAGGTCTCCACCGACCAGCTCACCATCCGCGGCCTCGATCGCAACACGGTGGTGCTCGACGGCAAGTTTGATCTCGACAACGGCATCCGCATTCTCGGTGCCAAGGGTGTCGCCGTCGAAAACATGACCGCGATGAACTTCACCAAGAACGGGTTCTTCTGGACCGGCGTCGATGGCTACCGCGGTTCGTACCTCACGACGTACCGCACCGGCGATTATGGCGTGTATGCGTTCGACTCGGTCAACGGCCAGATCGACCACATCTACGCTGCGGGCAGCCCCGACGCCGGTGTGTACATCGGCGAGTGCTACCCGTGCAACGCGGTGCTCTCCGACACCGTCAGCGAGCACAACGGCCTCGGCTACTCGGGCACCAACTCGGGTGGCAATCTGCTGATCATCAACTCGACATTCCGCTTCAACCGTGCAGGCATCGTGCCCAACAGCGGCAGCTATGAGCTGTGCTACCCCGAGCGCGAGACCACGATCATCGGCAACCTCGTGTACAGCAACAACCAGGGTGATACGCCGGCCATTGACGTGGCGTTGTTGGCGATGGGGAACGGAATCATCGTTCCCGGTGGCGTGCTGAACGACATCGAGAACAACCTGGTGTACGACCACGACAAGGGTGGTATCTCGCTGGTGCCGTTCCTCGAAGACGATCCGAACGACAGTGTGCCCGCGCCGGAGAAGTGGAGTATGACCTGCGCCGAGTCCAAGCAGGTGCGCCCCGTTGATCCGGGCGGCGCCATTCTGTGGGACTCGATGCAGAACACCGTCAAGGGCAACGTGCTCGAGAACAACCGCGGTGCCGACATTCTCGTCGCTTCGGTTGGTACCGACACCAGCACACTGGGCAACTGCTTCGCTGGCAACACGTTCACCACGAGCCTGCCGAAGAACATCGAGATGCTGGCCCCGTGCGATGCCACCGGAACCGGCGACTGGGCCGATGGCGCGTACGACATCCTGCCCTGGCTGACTGAGGTGCACCCGCCGTCGGTCGACTGGAAGACCTCGTCGCTCCCGGCCCTCGAACTGCAGGAGAACATGCCGGACGCGGCCACCGCTCCGGCCCGCCCGGCCACCGACGTGCCGATGACGGTCGACCTGGCCGCGATCACGGTGCCCAAGAAGCCGGCCTGATCCACAGATGACCTGTCGTCGTGCGCTCGCCGCCGTCGCCGTTCTGGCGTTGACGGCGGCGGGCTGCGCCGATTCCGATGGCAATGGTGCGGGTGTGCAGTTGCACCCCTCCACCGGCGCGACGTCGTTGGGACAGCCCGACGAACCGATTGCCGGTCCGCAGGGCGCGGTGCCCCAGTTCGTAGTGGAGTGTGCCTACAGCCATGCCGCGTCCGACGATCCGATCGTCGCCCCCGGCGAGTTCGGGGCCAGCCACCTCCACGCCTTCTTCGGCAACACCGCGGTGGACGCGAAGACCACGATTGAGTCGCTGGCCGACGGTGGCACTACCTGCGACCAACCGCTCGACAAGGCCGCGTACTGGGCGCCGGCATTGCTGAAGGGCTTAGAAGCACTGCGTCCGGTGAAGAGCACCGCGTACTACCGTCCCGGTCTGTCGGTCGACCCCACCACAGTGCAGCCGTTCCCCGTCGGTCTGGTGATGATCGCCGGCAACGCTGGCGCCACGGGTCAGCAGCCGTTATCGATCGTGGCCTGGGGATGCGGTGCGGGCATCGAGCGGTCGTTGCTTCCGCCGGAGTGCAGACAAGGGCGCAACTTGCGCCTGCTGATCACGTTCCCCGACTGTTGGGACGGCGCCCACCTCGACAGCGCGAACCATCACACGCACATCGCCTACAGCTCCAAGGGTCTCTGCCCGAAGGGCTACCCCGTGCCGATCCCGCAGCTGCAGTTCAGCGTCGAGTACCCGGTGCACGGCTCGACCGCTGGGATGGAACTGTCCAGCGGTGGGCTGCTGAGCGGCCACGCGGACTTCATGAACGGATGGGATGAGGCCAAGCTGAAGAGCGAGGTGGAGCTCTGCCTGCACCGCAACGTCGTGTGCGGCGTCGCCAGCGGCCGCAAGAGCGGCTGACGCGTTAGAGCCGCCCGGAAGCGATGACGCGCTGCAGGAACTCTGCAGTCTCGGGGCGATCGGGCGCGCTGAACAGCTTCGCCGGGGGAGCGGACTCCAGGATCACGCCATCCTTCAAGAAGCAGACCAGGTCGCTGATCTCCTTGGCGAACCCCATCTCGTGCGTCGCCAGAATCATGGTCATCCCCTGACCGCGCATATCGCGGATCACGTTCAGCACTTCCCCGACCAACACCGGGTCGAGTGCGGCGGTGACCTCGTCGAGCAACATCAGTTCGGGTTGCATCGCGAGGGCCCGCACGATGGCGACGCGCTGTTGTTGTCCGCCTGAGAGTTGGTCCGGGTAGGCGTGCGACTTGTCGTCGAGGCCGAAACGGGAGAGCAGGTCGAGTGCCCGTTCGGTGGCCTCTGACTTCGGCTGCTTCAGCACCTTGGTAGGCCCGAGCGTGATGTTGTGCAGCACGCTCATGTGTGGGAACAGGTTGTAGCTCTGGAACACCATGCCGATACGGCGACGGATCGGGTCGGGGTTCAGACCAGGTTCGCTGATGTCGCGCGGGCCATCGGGACCGTCGAGGAGGATCTCGCCGTCGTCGATCGGTTCGAGCAGGTTGATGCACCGCAGCAGAGTGCTCTTGCCCGAGCCACTGGCGCCGATGAGGCACACCACATCGTGCTCGCCGACATCGAGCGACACATGGTCGAGCACGACCTTCGAGCCGAACGACTTGCGCACATTCTTGATCGCGACCTTGGGGTTCATGAGATGACCGTCCCGCCGGTGCGTCTGCGTTGACGTGCCGAATACCAATCGACGAGGCGTGTTTCGGGGATCGTGATGATCAGGAAGATCACTGCCGCGGCGACGAGGGGTGTGAAGTTGGCGGTGCGGTCCTTGATCGAGGTTGCCCGACGAAACACTTCGATCGGGCCGAGCAGGCTGACCAGTGCGACATCCTTCTGCAGCGACAACATGTCGTTCATCAGCGGCGGGATCACCCGGCGCGACGCCTGCGGCAGAACGACGAACCGCATGGTCTGACCGTGCGTCAGGCCCAATGAGCGCGAGCCCGCGCGCTGGCTCTCGTGCACACCTTCGATACCACTACGGAACACCTCGCTGACGTAGGCGCTGTAAGCCAGCACCAGTGCGACGGGCCCCCACAGATACGGCGAGTTCCATGCGCCGCCGAACCCAAGAATGTGGAAGTCGCCCCATTCCTTGGTGAGCTTGGGGATGCCGAAGCCGACGAGGTAGATCGTGAGGATGACGGGCACACCGCGAAAGAAGTCGGTGTAGGCGGCGGCGAATGCTCGCAGCGGAAAGAGTGCAGGGTTACGCGTGTTGCGGAACAGCGCCAGCACCATGCCCCAGATCAGGATGAACGGGGCGCACTGCAAGAACAGCTTGACGTCCTCCCACAGGAAGCTGAGCACCTCGGGGAAGTCCTGCCGGAAACGGTCGCCGTCGAAGAAGATCTGTTTGACCTTCGGCCACCCTGCGGCGTTGGTGACCAGATACCACGTGATCGTGGCGACCGCCACCGTGGAGACGGTGGCGATGAGCACGGCCCGGCGCCGCTGTCGGCGTAGCCACAGCTGGCGCCGGGTGTCGTGCTTCGTCATGGTTGAGGACTGTAGAAGATCAGTCCTTGCCGAGTGTGGGTGCGCCGTTGTAGTCGCCCATCCACTGCTGGGTGATCGCGGCCAGCGCGCCGGACGCGGTGAGCGCCTTGAGTGCGAGGTTGGCGCACTCGACCAGCGGGTTGTCCTTCACGAACAGCAGACCCCACTGATCGCCGGCGCCGCCAGCGTCGATCGCGAACTGACCGAAGACCTTGGTGCCCTCGATCTCGACGGCCGAGATGTAGAGACCGGTCGGCAGGTCGGTGATGATCGCGTCGATCTGCTTGTTGTCCAGCGCAGTCTTGGCGTCGGCGTTGCTGTTGAAGGCGAACGGCGCCGTGTCGGGCTTGATCACGTCGGTGATGAACTGCAGGCTGGTGGTGCCGGCGGCCCCGCCCAACTTCAGTTTCTTCAAGTCGCTGAGCTTGGTGACACCGGCGGCCGGGCCGTCGGCGTAGCCGAGCACCGATTGGGCCGAGGTGTAGTACGGGTCGCTGAACGAGACGACCTTCAGGCGATCTTCGTTGATGCTGAACTGCTGCAGGTTGAAGTCGAAGTTGCTGTCGCTACCGGCGGCGGCGGTGTCGAATGAGGTGCGCACCCATGAGATAGCGGCGCCCTCGAAACCCATCGACTTGGCAACGGCCAGTGCGATGGCCGACTCGAATCCTTGGCCAGACTCGGGTTTGTCGTCGATCACGTAGGGCGGGAAGGCAGGGTCGCCGGTGGCCAGGGTGAGCTTGCCAGTTGCGAGCGTCTTGCCCTCGGCACAGGCCTTGGCGGCGTCGTCGGCAGACACGGAGGCCAGGTCGAACTCGACCGGGCCAGCCGAGGTGGTGGGGGCCGAAGTGGTGTCGGTCTTCTTGTCGTCGCCGCAGGAGACGACAAGAAGACCGCTCAGGGCGGCAATAGCGATGATTTTCTTCATGGTTGCCGAGGTTAGCAAAGGCGTTCGTGTGAAGTTCACTTGACACTGAGACGCAAAGCGTCTTAGTGTCTCAGCCCATGACCCCCGTCACACGTGATGTCGAGACCAGAGTGCTCGATGCAGCCAAGCTGTGCACCGCCAAATGGGGGATCGCCAAGGTCACGATCGACGACATCGCTGGCGAGGCAGGTGTCAGCCGAGCGACGCTCTACCGGATGTTCCCCGGCGGCAAGGACGTGATGTTCGACGCGCTTCGTGTGCGCGAACTCGAAGACTTCTTCACCCGTGTCGGCACCCACGTCGACGGGCACGACGACCTCGAGAGTCTGCTGATTCGTATCGTGGGCGTTGCCACCCGTGAACTGCGCGACGACCAGCACCTGTCGCTGATGCTCGCGAGCGAACCGGGCGACACATTGAGCCAACTCACTGTCGAGGGCCTGCCGCGCATCATGCGCGTCGCCACCGTGTTCCTCGTGCCGATGGTGGATCATTACCTGCCGCGCCGCGAGTCCGTCCAGCTCGTCGAACTGCTGGCCCGTCTGGTCATCAGTTACTTCCTCGCACCTTCCGAGCACGTCGACTTTGCCGACGCCGACTCGGCCCGCGAGTTCCTCCGCACCTTTGTCCTTCCCGCCTTCCACGCCTCACTCACCAGGAGCTGACCCTGATATGACCGTTACCCACAACTCCAACGAAACGATTCTCGGACGCTCGGAGATCGACGATGTCGATGCCATCCTCTCGATTCCGATGACCGATCCGAACGAGATCGAACATGTCGTCGAGAACAACGCCGATACGGTCTTCACCTGGGATTACACACTCTCGCGGCCGCCGCTGCGCAAGCTGTACGAGAAGGCCAAGACTGGTCAGTGGAACGGCAGCACCGACCTCGACTGGAGTATCGACGTCGACGTCGAGAAGACCATTGCCCAGGATCAGGCACTGCTCGGTACGGGCCTCGACCCCAACATGTACATCGGCACGCCGGTGGCGAAGTGGGGCGACAAAGAGTGGCTGCAGTTCGGCATCGAAGGCCGCAACTGGATGCTCAGCCAGTTCCTCCACGGTGAGCAGGGTGCGCTGATCTGTACCGCCAAGATCGTCGAGACCGTGCCGTGGTACGACGCCAAGCTCTACGCCAGCACGCAGGTGATGGACGAAGCCCGCCACGTCGAGGTCTTTGCTCGCTACCTGCACGAGAAGTTGGGCGGCGAGTACCAGGTGAACGCTCACCTGCGCATGCTGCTCGACGACATCGTCAGCGACAGTCGCTGGGACATGACCTACCTCGGCATGCAGATCATGGTGGAGGGCTTGGCCCTCGCCGCGTTCGGGTTCATGCACCAGCTGACGCAGGAGCCGCTCCTCAAGCAGCTGCTCCGCTATGTCATGAGCGATGAGGCCCGTCATGTTGCGTTCGGTGTGCTCAGCCTCAAAGAGGTCTACGACCAGATGAGCGATGCCGAGATCAAAGACCGCCAGGAGTTCGCCTTCGAGGCAGCCGTGCGCATGCGCGATCGCTTCATGCAGCAAGAGGTGTGGAACCGTATGGGCGTGAGCACCAAGGACATCCTCCCGCTGGTCATCCACGATCCCACCCGGCTGGTGTTCCAGGGAATGCTGTTCAGCAAGATTGTGCCCAACTGCAAGAAGCTCGGACTGCTCGACCGCAACGACAAGTGGCTGCGCCGCCGCTTCGAGGAGATGAACGTCATCCAGTTCGAGGACTGGGAGAACACCGACGACGAGTACCTCAAGTTCGAGATCGGCTCGGACATGCCGTCGCCCGTACCGGGCGCGTGAGCGACTGGAGTCCGGCGCAGTACCGCAAGTTCGCGGAGGAACGCGCGCAACCGATCCACGACCTGTTGGCCCTCATCGAGCCGGGCCGCATTGGCCGTGCCGTCGACCTTGGCTGTGGGCCGGGTGAACTGACCGTCCTGGTGGCTGATCGAACCGGTGCGGCCGACATCGTCGGTGTCGACAACTCGCCGGCGATGTTGACCTCTGCTGCCGAGCACAGTCGCGCTGGAGTCAGCTTCGCGTCGGGAGATCTGGGGGAGTGGACGTCGAACCGCGACCACGATCTGGTCTTCGCCAATGCCAGTCTGCACTGGACGCCGAAGCATCGTGAGGTCCTCACACGCTGGACCGCAGCGCTCGCCCCGGGCGGCCAACTGGCGGTGCAGGTGCCAGCGAATGCCTACATGCCGGCGCACCTGTTGGCTGACGAAGTGGCTCGGCGCGAGCCGTACTGTTCAGCGATGGGCGGCGACCCGCCACCCGACCCCGTGGCCACGAACGTCTTGGCGCCAGAGGAATATGCGCAACTGCTTTACGACCTCGGCTTCGAACGTCAGCACGTCCGATTGCAGGTGTACCCGCACGTACTGCCGTCCACGCGGCATGTGGTGGAGTGGCTGCGCGGTACGGCCCTGACGCGCTTCGAGAAGTTGCTCGACCCGTCGCTCTACGCGCGGTTCCTCGTCGACTTCGAGGACGCGCTGCTGCAGCGCGTGGGCGATCACACCCCCTACTTCTTCCCGTTCCGGCGGGTGTTGATCTGGGGCAGCCTGCCGAGCTGAACCAGGTGTCCAGTACGCTGCGACTCGGTATGTCCCACGCTTCCGATCCGTTCTTCCGCACGTTCCATGCGGTGCGCATCAAAGGGTTCTCCAAGGCCGAGACGATCGCGGAAGTGGCGGATCTGCCGCTGTCCGTGGTGAATGAGCACCTCGATGGCCTGCAGCAGAGGGAGTGGGCCATGTTTCGTCAGGCCCGCCAACTCTGGCAGTTGACTCCCGTGGGTCGCGAAGAGCACCGTGTGGCGCTTGCCCAGGATGTGGGCGGCGGCAACCTGCACGATGCGTTGGCTGGGCCGTATGCGGCGTTCCTGGCAGCGAACGAACGCTTCAAGGAGTTGTGCGGCGACTGGCAGCTGCGCGACGGCGAGCACAACGATCACGCCGATGCCGAGTACGACCGCAGCGTCATCAACCGGTTGGTGGCGCTCGATCAGGAGATCGCGCCAGTGGTGCAACAGATGGGGAGTGTGCTGCACCGATTGGTGCCGTATGGATCACGACTGGCACGGACGTGTCAGCGGGTGGTGGAAGGTGAAACGGAAATGATTACGGGTGTGATGTGCGGGAGCTACCACGATGTGTGGATGGAACTCCACGAAGACTTGATTCTCACACTGGGAATGGACCGCGTTGCCGAGGGGAGCTTCTGATGGCCCGCTTCGGGCGTGTGCTCTCGGCGATGATTACGCCCTTCGACGACAACGGTGCGCTCGACCTCGACGAGGCTCGACGCCTCGCTCGTCACCTGCAGGCCGAGGGTCACGACGGTCTGGTGGTCGCCGGCACCACCGGTGAGGCCCCGGTGCTGACCGACCACGAACGCCTCAGCCTGTTCGCTGCAGTGATTGAGGCAGTCACGATCCCCGTGATCGCTGGATCGGGTACGAACGACACTGCGCACTCTGTGCACATGACGAAGGAAGCCACAGCGCTCGGTGCTGCCGGCGTCTTGGCTCTCTGCCCGTACTACAACCGCCCGTCGCAGGCCGGTATCGAGGCGCACCTGCGTGCGCTGGCCGCATGCACCCCGCTCCCGCAGATGGTCTACGACATCCCGGTGCGCACCGGTCGCAAGATCCTCACGTCCACACTGCTGCGACTGTTCCGCGATGTGCCGAACATCGTGGCGCTGAAGGACGCTGCTGGGAACCCGGGCGAGACCGCCGTGTTGATCGCCAACGCCCCGGCCGGGGTGGAGGTCTACAGCGGCGACGACGGCCTCACCCTGCCACTGCTCGCCAGCGGCATCGTCGGTACCGTCGGTGTGGCGACGCACTGGACCGCACCCGACCACCAGGAAATGTTCGATCTCTGGGAGGCCGGCGACACTGCCGGTGCCCGCCGCGTCAACGCCCGTATGCTCGAAAGCTTCGCCTTCGAGACCGGCGATGACGCACCCAACCCGATTCCCACCAAAGCGATGATGCGCCACCTCGGTTTCAAGGTTGGCCAAGCCCGCCTGCCGATGGGGCCCGCCCCGGCCTTTGTGGAGGAGCGCACACCACAGGTGTGGGCCAACCTTCAGGCCGCCCGAACTGCATGAGGTACCTCTGATGGCAACTCCCGTCCGCATCATTTTCCTGGGTGGACTCGGTGAGATCGGCCGCAACTGCATGGCCATCGAGCAGGGTGAAGGTGACGAGCGCAGGGTGTTGCTCATCGACTGCGGTCTGATGTTCCCCGACGCCGATATGCACGGCATCGACCTCGTGCTGCCCGACTTCACATGGCTACGCGCGAACGCCGACCACATCGTCGGCCTCGTCGCCACGCACGGCCATGAGGATCACGTCGGGGCGCTGCAGTACCTGCTGCGCGAGCTGAGCTTCCCGATTTATGGCTCGGCGGTCACGCTGGGTCTGGCCCGCAACCGCATCGAGGAAGCCGGCCTATTGGGCCGCACCGCACTCAACGTCGTCAAGGACGGTGAGCGGCGGATGATCGGGCCGTTCGACGTGGAGTTCCTGCCGGTGACGCACTCCGTCCCGCACGCCCACGCCATCGCGCTGCACACACCGCAGGGCGTGATTCTGCACACCGGCGACTTCAAGCTCGACCTCACACCGGTCGACGGCCGCCGCACCGACCTCGGACGTATCGGTGCGATCGCCAATACGGAGGGCATCCGGCTGCTCATGGCCGACAGCACCAACGCTGAGGAGCACGGCCACGCCCCCAGCGAGAGCAGCGTCGGCGCCGTGCTGCGGGCGGTGTTTGCCGATCAGAAGGGCCGCCGAGTCATCACCGCCAGCTTCGCCAGCCACCTGCACCGCATCCAACAGATTGCTGACGCCGCAATTGCCAATGGGCGCGTGGTGGCCACGCTGGGTATGAGCATTCGCAAGAACGTGCGCATGGGCCGCGACCTCGGCGTGCTGACGATCCCCGACGACAAGCTGATCGACATCGAGGATGCGGGCAAGTACAAGCCCGAGCAGTTGTGTGTGATCTCCACCGGTTCGCAGGGCGAGCCGATGTCGGCGCTGGCGCTGTTGGCCCGTGGCGAAAACAAGTGGGTGAAGGTCAGCGACAACGACACGGTGATCCTCTCCAGCCATGCGATCCCCGGCAACGAGAGCAACGTGAACCGAGTGATCGACGACCTGCTGCGCGCCGGTGTTGAGGTGGTGCACAGTGGCGTCGCCGATGTGCACGCCACCGGCCACGCCCAGGCCGACGAGCTGAAGACCTACATGTCGATCACCGAGCCCGAGTGGCTGGTGCCGATTCACGGCGAGTACCGCCACATGGTGGCCAACGCCAAGCTGGGCTACCTGATGGGCATCCCCAAGGACCACGTGCTGGTGTGCGAGGACGGCGACGTACTCGAACTCAGCGACGACGGGCTGAAGGCGATCGGCCGGGTGCCTGCTGGCTACCTGTACGTCGACGGCATCGTCGGCGATGTCGGCCAGGGCGTCCTGCGCGACCGTCGGGTGTTGGCCGAGGAGGGCGTCGTGGTGGTCGTGGTCACGGTCGATCTCCAGACGCGCAAGGTGCTCACCGGCCCCGAGATCATCACCCGTGGCTGGGTGTACGCCCCGGAGGCAGAGGATCTGCTCGACGAGGCATGCGACCGGGTGGCGGCGGTCCTCGAGGCATCCTTGGCCGCCGGTGTGAAGGATGTCGAGTCGCTCGAGCGCGATGTGCGCAAGGCGGCCGGCAAGTTCGTCAGCGAACGCACCAAGCGTCGGCCGATGATCGTGCCCGTCGTGATGGAGACCTGAGCTCAGGACACCGTGCACTCGGCGGTCAGCTGATCACCCAAGGGTGGGAGGCCGCCGATCGTGGGCAGCGCCGAGGGTTCGGTCAGCAGCGTCTTCACCAGTTCGCGCACGTGCGCTGCATCCCAGTTGTTGAGGTTGGGGATGATCACCGGAGGTGTCAGCAGCAGTGTGCGTACCGAGTCCTGTCCGCCAGCCGCCGCATAGCGTTCGATGAGTTGCACGAACTCTGGAAGACGTTCGCGGGGTATGTCGGTGCGCACCGAGGCGCCGAACGCGTCGACCAGCGAGCCGAGCCCGGTGGCGAGCGCCTTCGGCGTTGCGGCCGCGGCGATACCTGCCAGTACGCAGCGCTGGCGTCCCATTCGTTGGTAGTCGTCGTCGGCATGACGCGAACGGGCGTAGGACAACGCGAGGGTGCCGTCCAGATGCTGGATGCCCTTCTCGAACCACTGCGGGACGTTGTGCTTGGCCTCGGACGGGTTCCCTGGCGCAGGCACCCGCTTGGTGATGGTGACGTCGATTCCGCCGAGGGCATCCACCACATCGATGAACCCGCCCATATCGACCAGCACGTAGTACTGAACGGGCACACCGAGCAGTTGGGCGATACCGAGTTTGATGGCCTGCGCGCCGGCGTCAGCGACTCCGCCAGCGAGTGCCGGACGAGCGTTGACATAGGGATACACCGCGTTGGCCAGGTCGGTGAAGCCGTGCGGGAACTGTTCGGCCAAGGCAGTGCCGGGCGGGAATGGCAGCATCGTGAGGTTGCGCGGCACAGAGATCATCGCGGTGTCGCCCGTCTCGGGATCGATCGATACGAGGATCATCGAGTCGGTGCGCAGACTCCAGCGCCCCTTGCCGGCGTCGCCGCCCAACAACAGCACGTTGACTCGGTCGGTGCCCGGGAACGGCGGCATCGTGGTGGACGTCGTGCTGCTGCTGTTGGGCAGCGAGTCGGTCTCCTGGTCGGTGGTAGGGGGCAGCACGCCGGGCTGAGCCGTCTGGGCATCGCCGGAACCGAACACCCGCTCGACGGCCCGATCGGTGCGCCAGACGTAGCCGGCAGCGACTACGAGCGGGGTGACGCCAACGATGACGAGCGTCAGGGCTGCCGTTGTGGCAACGATCGTGCGCCACACGCTGTTCAGCGGACGGGCCAGCCAGGCCACCTCCGCCGCCGACCACAGGCGGGTGACGGCCAGCACGATCAACGCGGCGGCGACGGCAAGGAACCGGACGCGATCGGCGACGATACCGGCGGCCAGGGCCGCAAGGCTGCCGCTGGAATGCGAGGTGGTGATCACCCACAGCAGCACGGCAGTGGCGACAAGGCTGCTGGCTGCGGCGACGATGACACTCCATCGGCGGGTGTTCGCGCGGATGACGATGTGGCCCGCGCCAGGGGTGAGTAGCGAGCACAGCACAGCGGCGGTGCAGACCCACAGGCCGTGCAAGTTCGTGCCGGGCCGGTTGGTGTCCGCTGTCTCGTCCGGCTGCATCTTCACATCATGCGCACGGGGCCTAGCCTTCCGGTGTGCATGCCGTGAAGAACCCCGTCACCGCTGTGTTAATCGGCATCGCTGCCATCGCAACCGTGGCGTGCAGCGACAACGGCGGCTCGTCGGCCGCCACCTCCACCACCGTGGCACAGCAATCAGCGCCCGATCCGTCCTCGACCGAGTTGCCGGTGCTCGACCAGATTCCGCTGGCGATCGCGGCGATCGAGGCCCAGTTGGGCGGGCCGCAGCAGTACTTCGAGATCAACGCCACTGCCAAACTGGTGAACCTGTTCGTCGCCCTCAACAATGGCGCGATCGCACAGTCATGGGTGTTCGTCGGTGGCGAACTGTCGGCACGCGAGGGTGAGGCCGCCAGTGGCGGCACCTTCGCGGCGACCGGTCTCGATTTTGATCCGGCCCTGGTGTTCAGCAAAGTGAGGGAGCAGCTACCCGGTGCGACGCTCGACAGTTTCTACATTCATGGCGATGGCCAGGGGCACCTCCTGTACGGCGTACTGCTCACCTCGGCACAAGGTGGTGGCCTCGATGTGGTGCTCGGTCCGAAGGGTGAGGTCAAGTCGGTCGACCCGGTGAACTGAGCGAGTGGCCACCCCGACGCGCGCCCCCTTGGTACCGTGAGACAAATGGCAACCTGGGGCCAACCCAACCGACGATCAAAGACGAAGCCGCAGGCGGCCCCGACAGCGCGTACAACGACGCGTCCCGAGACGGCTGAACTGCCCCGTTCGCGTCGCGACAACGCGTCGTCCGAGCTGCGCGAGGCGGTTGAAGGCCGCGAGCACGAGTTCTGGGGTATCGGGCTGGTGGCCATTGGCCTGCTGCTGGGCCTCGGTGTCTACATGGGCGGCCATGCCGGCCCGGTGGGTCGTGGCGTGGCCACGGTCGTTGGCTGGTTCTCCGGTGTGGGCCGCTACCTCGTGCCCGTTGCGCTGGTGAGCGCCGGTGTGGCATTCATCAAGCGCGGTCACAACGGCCACCGGTGGCGGCTCACCCTCGGGTGGGGGCTGTGCGTGACGGCCGTGCTCGGGGTTCTGCACGTTGCCCGCAACCCGCACGGGTTGAAGGAGATGGGCAAGGCCGGTGGCTGGCTGGGGGCGATGTTCGGCGCGCCACTACGTGGCTTGTTGGCGCCCGCCGGCGCAGCGCTGGTGCTGGTGCTGCTACTCATCGTCGGCATGATGCTCATCACTGGCAACTCGCTGCGCACGATGGCAGGAAGTGCCGGGAACGGCATGAACACGTTGTTCCGTCCGCTCGGTCGCAAGATCCGCTCGACGATGGATCAGGTGTCGTCGTTGCAGAGCGATCGCGAGGGTGCCGACGCCGATCCCGGTGGGTTTGCCGGGCCGGCGCTGTACGACGGTGAGGCCGAGAACGACTGGGATCCGCCGGCGGAGCCGAAGAAGACCCGCCAGCCCAAAGGTGCACCACGTCAGGTCCCTGTGGACACCGGCCCTGGCGAGCAGGACGAACTGGAACTGGGTCCCGGCGCGCAGCGTGGTCAGTGGCAGTTGCCACCGATGAGCCACCTGCAGCGCAGCGCGAACCAGGTGATCAACAAGGCCGAGGTGGAGGCCCGCGGTCGCACGTTGGTCGATTCGCTGATGTCGCATGGTGTCGAGACCAAGTTGGTGGGCCAGACGGTCGGCCCCACCGTCACGCGCTACGAACTCGAGTTGGGGCAAGGCGTCAAGGTGGCGCGGATCACCAGCCTCACTCGCGACATCGCGTATGCGATGGCTGCGGTCGATGTGCGCATTTTGGCCCCCATCCCCGGTCGTTCGGCGATCGGTGTCGAGGTACCGAACCACACGCGTCAGTTGGTCAGTCTGGGCGACATCATGAATGCCCCCGAGTCGAAGACCGCCACGCACCCGCTCGACGTGGCCATCGGTAAAGACATCGCCGGTCGGGCTGTGTTCCTCAACCTGTCCACGATGCCGCACCTGCTGATCGCGGGCACCACCGGTTCGGGCAAGTCCAGTGGTCTTAACTGCATCATCACGTCGCTGCTGATGCGCACCACGCCGGATCAGGTGCGCTTGATCCTGATCGACCCCAAGCAGGTCGAGATGGGGCAGTACAACCGTTCGCCGCACTTGCTGACGGAACCGGTCACGAACCCGAAGAAGGCGGCCAATGCGCTGAGTTGGGCGTGCAAGGAGATGGACCGTCGGTACGACCTGTTGTTCGAGGTCGGCTTCCGCGATATCACCGGTTACAACGCGGCCTACGAACGCGGCGAGCTGGCACCCGAGTCGGGCACCGAAGCCGACAGCTCCACGGTGCATGAACGGCTGCCCTACATCGTGGTGGTGGTCGACGAGTTGAACGACTTGATGATGGTGGCAGCGCGCGATGTGGAGGAGAGCATCACCCGGATCGCGCAGAAGGCCCGTGCGGTGGGCATTCACCTCATCGTCGCCACGCAGCGTCCGTCGGTGAACGTCATCACCGGTGTGATCAAGGCCAACATCCCGGCTCGCATCGCGTATGCGGTCAACAGCCTCACCGACAGTCGGGTGATCCTCGACCAGCCCGGCGCGGAGAAGCTGGTGGGCAAGGGCGACATGTTGCTGTTGCCGGGAAACAGCAATGTTTCGCAGCGCATCCAGGGGTCATTCGTCAGCGAGGAAGAGGTGCGCAAGGTCGTCGGTCACTGGCGACGTCAGGCGCCCGAGCCGGTGTACGCCACCGGCGTCGAGGGTGAGGACGCCGATGGTGGCATTCTCGGCGGCGGCAACTTCGGCGGCAACGGCGAAGACAGCGACGAAGACGAAGTGCTCATGCGTCAGGCGATGGAACTCGTGGTGCGCAGCCAACTGGGCAGTACCTCGATGTTGCAGCGCAAGCTGAAGGTCGGCTTCGCTCGCGCCGGCCGCATGATGGATCTGCTCGAGCAGCGCGGTGTGGTCGGCCCCAGCGAAGGCTCCAAGGCCCGCTCGGTGCTGATGACGGTCGAGGAGTACGACCTGCTGCAAGAAGCGCACCGCAATCGATGAAGGTGGTCGCCGAGGGTTTGCGGTTCCCGGAGGGGCCGGTGGCGATGCCCGACGGCAGCGTTGTGCTGGTGGAGATGTTCGGTCAGCGTGTCACCCGCGTGCACCCCGACGGGTCGCAGAGCACGGTGGCGGAAGTGCCCGGTGGCCCCAACGGGTTGGCAGTGGGCCCCGATGGAGCGTTCTACCTGTGTAACAACGGTGGCAGTTTCACTGCGCAGGAGTTCCGCGCGATGACGTTCCCGGGGCGCTTCGACGACTCGCGCTACCTCGGTGGCAGCATCCAGCGACTCGACCCAGCCACGGGTGAACTCACCACGCTGTACACACACTGCGATGGGCGTGCGCTGCGGGCGCCCAACGATCTGGTCTTCGATGCACACGGTGGCTTCTGGTTCACCGACCACGGCATCCGCGACCGCGCCCGCCGCACAGGCGACATCACCGGTGTCTACTACGCACTGCCCGATGGGTCGCACATCAGCGAGCAAGTGTTCCCCACGGACGCTCCCAACGGCATTGGGCTGTCGCCCGACGGCAACGTGCTGTACTGGGCCGAGACCGACACGGGCCGCGTGTGGCGCCGCCGGGTGGTGGCACCTGGTGTGCTGGAGAAGCCGGCCGCGCTCGACGACTGGCCGTGCCTGGCGGGTCTGCCCGGCCACCAACTGCTCGATTCGCTGGCCGTCGATGGTGACGGCAACGTGTGCGTCGGCACGCTGATCAATGGCGGCATCACGGTGATCTCGCCGCACGACGGCAGTATGCGGCACATCCCGGTCGATGATCGTCTGGTCACGAACATCTGTTTCGGCGATGCAGACGGCAGTGGCGAGTACCGCGACGCCTACATCACTGGGTCGTCGACCGGCCGGTTGTTCCACATGCGCTGGCACACCCGCGGTCTGCGCCTGCACTGGCAGTGAGCGCGTCTGCGTGATATCGTCAGATATCAGGAGGTGGCACGCCATGACCGACATCCTCATCCGCGACATTCCCGACGAGGTGATCGCCGCGATCGACGCTCGGGCCAAGCGAGTGGGGCTGTCGCGCTCCGAGTACCTCCGCCGCACGCTCGAACGGGAGCGTGCCGGTAGCGCGAGTCCCATCAGCCTCGATCACCTCGCACGCGTCGCGTCGCTGGCGGCCGACCTCGACGACCCGGATGTGATGTCCGGCGCGTGGTCGTGACTGCCTGGCTGATCGACAAGTCGGCGCTCGTCCGACTGAGCACTGCGGTGAACGCTGTGGAATGGGCCGGTCGGATCGATCGTGGTCTCGTGCGCATCTCCACGGTCACGCGGCTGGAGGTCGGCTACTCGGCTCGCACTGCTGCCGACCACCGCACGCTGCTGGCTGAGCCACCCGTCTCGTCGATGCCCGTGGAGTACCTCACCCCGAAGATCGAAGACCGTGCGCTCGAGCTGCAGCTGGCGCTCGCCGAGCGCGGCCAACACCGCGCTCCGTCGGTTCCCGACCTGTTGATTGCCGCGACTGCCGAGTTGGCCGACCTGACCGTGTTGCACTTCGACAAGGACTTCGAACTGATCGCGGAGCTCACCGGGCAGCCGGTGGAACGCCTCGACGTGGCGTGACGGGGCCCAGGTGGTCCCGCTGGATGAGGGCGAATTGGCCTGCGAGAACCGCTGGCCGGCTGACACTGCTGGGACTATTTCTTCCCAGAAAAAGTCCTGGTAGCAGTGTGTTTTCGGAGTTGTTGCCACGCGAGTGAACTGATATGTTCACGAACATGGGTTCGATCTCGGATCTGGCACCGGACACCCCGGCGGACGAGCAGGACATCATCCTGTCAGCGGACGAGTTCGTGGCGGCGATGGTCGCTCACGAACGCAATGCGGCCCGCCTCGCGTTGGCGCTGCGACGGTTGGAGAATTCGGGTGAGCTGGGTATCGATGGTGCCGTGTCCACTCGCGCCTGGCTGCGCGATCGCTGCCGCATGACCGACGTACTGGCCGGCCGCTGGGTTGCCCAGGGCCGCTTCCTCGACCGCTTCGACAGCATCGCCGGCCTCGCGCTCTGCGGCGCCGTCTCTGCCGGCCAGGCCGACACGGTGCGCGCGTTCTGCCCGCCCAAGCTGCAGCCGCTGATGGATCAGCAGCACCGTGAACTGATGCCGTTCCTCGCAGCGCTGGACGCGGAGTGCACGGTGAAGGTGATGGACACCTGGCGCAAGAAGGCCGAGGCAGTGGTGGATGCGGATGCCCCGCCGTCGGAGGCCGATCGCTCGCTGCGGATGAGCCGTGCTTCGGACGGTGCGCTGCTGGGCACGTTCGAGCTGTACGGCGGGGCGGCCGCCGAAGTGGAGGCCGCGCTGAAGACCGCGGCCACGTTCGAGGGCGAGTACGACACGCGCACCAAGACGCAGCGCGATGCCGACGCGTTGCACGACATTGCCGCGTTCTACAACCAGCACAACGA
>CAESGF010000055.1_pt1 | contig 3994 bp, 3 predicted proteins | sample 7263721 | NCBI WGS metagenome assembly CAESGF01 (sample SAMEA6814162, study PRJEB35770) | uncultured Acidimicrobiaceae bacterium | biome: Freshwater; feature: Freshwater reservoir; material: water | place: Czech Republic | collected 2017-06-27 | depth 30m m
AAGCAACCCGAGGCAAAGGAGTGAGGCCACTGACCAACTGAACCCCGGGCAGATCCACTGGCCATGAGTGGGCAATTCTGATGGCCACCTGTGGGCAGATCCACTGACCGCCTACGGGCAGAAACTATTGGCCATTGACACTCGTTCCAGAAACCTGCCCATCGATGACCAACTTCCCGGCTTGCCTCCGCTGATCGGACCAGCGCGACGGGGACTGTCCAGAGCTTGCTGTATCGATCACTGGCGTGCCTTGGTGCACCGCCGCCATCTGGTCCGCCGTCGTCGGCATCCTCTCCGGCACCGGAATGCAACCATCCGCAGCTATCCAGGCGTGACCCTGCGGGCATGTCGCCATTGCGAGCCGCGCCGACGCGGTGGGTCACTTTTGTCGCTCCGTCCTGGCTCCATCGTCCAGGCGGCTACCTTTCCCGAAATGACCGAGGCATTTCATGAGACGCTCTTCGCTGTCGTTGACGTTGAGACCACTGGTCTGCGACCCGACACCGACCGCGTGATTGAGGTCGCTGTGTACCTCGCCGACGGTCACGGTCGGATTCGCGACCGATGGGCCACGCTCGTCAGACCAGATGATCGTCCGCTGATCGGTCGCCTTCAGAACCTCGTAGACGCGCCATCATTCGCCGAGATCGCTGGGAGTCTTTGCGCCAAGCTCGCCGAGGGAATCGTGGCTGGTCACAACGTGACCTTCGACCTTCGACTAATCAACGCCGAACTGCGCCGCCTCGGAGCTGAACTGCCCGGCCTGGTCTACTTCGACACACACTCCGTGGCCACGGTGCTTGATGTCGACACGCCGAACCGTTCACTCGCGGTGCTGTGTCACAAGCTAGGCATCGAGTTCACTCGGTGGCACACCGCAGAAAGCGATGTTGAGGCGACGGCTGCGCTCATCTCCAAACTGCTAGATCGGGCAAGGAACTGGGGTCGCGTCGACATCCGGCCTCTCTGCGGTTCTTGGTGGTCAACCCTGACCGAATGGCCCTCGCTACCGCGAACTGGCCGGACCATGCGGAGAGATCCAGAACGGTTCCCGCCCGGCGGGCGACAGCCGGATCGACCTTCCGTCTTCAAGCCCTCATGGCGCAGGTTTGGCACCGGAGAGGACACCATCCCCTCCGACGACCCTGATGCCATGGTCTTTAAGTTCACCCTTGATGAGGACACGATCCGCGCCTCAATGATAAAGGTGACACTGGAGGCGTTGTCGACATTCGAGCCGGAGCGCAACTGGCCTGGACGCTGGGAGCCGGAATGGATTGAGGCCGCGGAGTACGTGCTCGATGGAGGTCAGGATGCAGCCGACGTTGCGTATTCGCTGGGCGTCACGATGCTCAACCGTGCTGATGAACTGCGATCCGCCTCGCCAGTCGGCCCAGCATTGGACGACTGGGCTGTAGGTGGATTCTCCGGCACGTCGGGCATCGAACGATTGGAACTGATTGTCGCCACCCTTGAGGTCGAGGGCGGCGAGGATTGCATCCTTCTCAGCTCATGCTTGACACTCGCTGACCTCTACCGCCGCCACGGAGGTCGGCACGACGACATGATCCGCACCTTTCGGCGTGGCCTTGTAGCTGCTGAGCGACGCTGTCGGGAGGAGAAGCCAGAGCGTGATGAGCCAACGCGTGCTGGTTGCGATCTGAATCAACCGACGCTGGATGACTGGTCAGACTCAGCCGCGATGCAGTGCAGCGACCTCCTCCAAGCTTGGTGGGACGAAGTCATGCGGCAGCGCGACATTGAACAACTGGTCGAGTTGGTGGCCGAGGTGAGTGAGCGTCAGCTTCGATTCGGGTTCGTGGGTATACCCAGATGTACTGCTGCGAGCCTCACGGCTGCATCCGAAGCGGGGGAACTCTCGGTCGCTGCGCAACTGCACGACCGCCTGGTGCCGAGGTTTGCCCCGCTCGACAATGGAGGCCACGTATCGCGTGCGGTAGAGCGTTTCGCAACTGCGCTAGCAAAGGCCGGCCACCTCGCAGAGGCCCTGCGAGTCTGCGAGCAAGCGTGGGACAAGGGCTACGCCGACGCATGGATAGCCAACCGGCATTCGCTCATACTTGAGCGGTCAAAGGGCGACTTCGACGGAGCAGCACAGATCTGTCGACTTGCACTCGGGCCACCAGCGATGCCCGGTGTCGACATCTCGATCTCCAAGCGGCTTGAACGCTGCGAGGCAAGAATCGGGGCAGCGCACTCAGCGAATGAGACCATTCGAGGAAAGGCGCAGCCGACGACACAGCGCGCACCCGTAGACCCGACGAGCGAGTTGCGGCTTTCCTACTCGTCGACGCCGATCACGGTCACAGGATCGGCTGATTACCAAGCGGCATTGAGTCAGGTGCCGACCGCTCGGGGACGAAACGTGGCCGAACTGGTCTGGACGAATGGCAGGGTGGCAGTCCGCATTGCCGGGGAGACGATCGGTCACCTGACCCCGAAGACCTCCGCCAAGTTCAGAGACATCCTCGTCGTCGCCCAGGGCGCCGACAAGGTCGCCACCTGTGCAGTCGACCTCTCCAACACCGACCAAGGTTGGAAGGCGTTCATCTACTGCGCCCCGACGCTCGAACCGACCTAGCTGTACGTCACAGCGCTGGCCTGCAGGCGCAGCACAAGTCCGAACAGACGGCGCCACCGTTGCGCCTAACTGACCGCTGCGACCGCCGTGTCCACGTCTGCAACGGCCTTGTCGACCTTGTCCTGATAATCCTTGATCGCGGCCGCCGTCATTGGTTCGAAAGCCGCAAGGTTGAGGAAGCTGATCTCAACATCGAGGTATGCCACGGCGACCATCAGGTTCCCCAGGTCTGCACCTGTTCCCTGGTCGACCTCGATCTGGACCTTGGCCTCTTCACAAAGCGCCTTGGCCTCGTTGCCGTTCCGGTAGTCGGTCGCGACCATCTCGGCGTAGCCGAAGCCCAGCGAATCAGTGCAGCGCGTGATCGCCAGAAGGGTTTCACGGCTGATAACAGGGGCCGCAGGTTGCATCGTGGAAGTTGACTGCTGGGCGGTGGTGGTCGTCACGGCGGTCACCTTCGCATCCTTCTTGCCGCAGCCAACCGGCACCAGCAGCACCCCAGTGAGTGCGAAAACAGTTCCAAGCGTCAGCTTCATTGCCCGTCCGTTCATTGCGGGCAACCCTCAGATAGGCCGCCGTCTGCACCTGCACTCTGGCGCAGATCTCGCCGCTTGGGAAGGAATCCAGCAAATCGGTGTAGACGCCGAGGCCCAGGCCCCTTTGCTTCACGGGATCACTACTTTCAATGCTGCGCGAGGATGCCGCTCAGCAAGTCACGGCGGTGGGGGGGCAACTTCGTAGACGGAATGAGTCGCAAGGTCGACTTCCTGGTCGTCGAGGACGAACGACACACTCTCTGGATGGCTGGCGACCCGACAGGGAAGATCAAGGAGTTGCTGGAACCCCGGGAACAAAATGCCGCTGCGGCCGAGGTGCTGAGCGAGCGGGATTTCCTTGCTGTGCTGTTCGGCGGCTGAGCGCATTCGCCTTCCTTGCCGCCTACCAGCGGCCAGCGACGAGTGCGACGGTGCACTGACAGCTGTTCCGCGCCGCCGAGCCACATGGAACACTCTGTTCATGCCGAAACGCAAGATCACACCTGACACCTGGAAGCAGCTCGAGGCCGAGTACGAGTCCTGGGACGGGACTGGGACCATTGAGAACTCGTAGGCCGGTTCGGAATTTCGAAGCAAGCCTTCTATGCCGAGCGGAGACGTCTTGGCCTTCCAACCAAGACGTGGTCGGCACGCCCCGAAGGAGCCGACCAGGCGACCATCACTGATCAGCGCCTACTGATTGAGCTTGGGTGAGTCCCATCACGTGGTGTAGGAGTCAGCGGCCATCGTCGGGGTGATGGTGGTCATCGTGCGATTCTCGTAAGCGACCAAGCCAACAAGAAGGCCGCACGATGACCACTCACGAGTTTGCCCTATCCGACCTTGCCGCGCGTCT